>JAAUXT010073690.1_pt1 | contig 12675 bp, 12 predicted proteins | sample 7278171 | NCBI WGS metagenome assembly JAAUXT01 (sample SAMN14350112, study PRJNA611818) | marine sediment metagenome | isolation source: surface marine sediment (1.8m) | place: French Polynesia: Moorea | collected 2018-08
CTGCTGACATACTTTTGGAAGAGGCTGCCTATAGGTGATTTGATTTCACTCACTCCAATTTCGCTTGCTTTTTCCAAAAGCTCACAAATTGGACCAAGCTCCTCAAATCACCTAAAAAAGGCTTGGGTCTGGGACTTGGAAAATGTTTGGCTGGATATCCCCCAATTGGGAAATTTTGTGTTTGATGCAGATTTGACAAAAATATTTTTGAAAAAAGGGCAAGGTCTGGGACTGAGAAAATTTTCAGTGAAAAATGCAAAAAGTGTCATTTGGACAGTTTGTGATGCCATCAGAAACTTTCTGACAATAGGTCTGGATAATTTGCCAAGGAATGGGGGGTCCCTCATTGAGTCTGAATCCATCAGAAATTCCATGTTACAAGCCCAAAATAGAATTTTTGCACAAGGCAGCCACATTAGACAAAGACCCTTTGCAATCCCCACCCAAGCTGAGCAACTTTTGTGAAAAATGCTGGGAAAATTTTGGGGCCAGACCCCCCATTGGGGAATTTGACAGGAAATACAGATTTGATCCCCCCCCCAAAAAAAAATCAAAAATTTTTGGCTTGGGACTGGTACTTAGAAAATTTTCGGGCCCAGACCCAACCGGCATGCTCAAATCACTTTGGATAATTCTGGAACTTCACAAGTGAAATATGGCAACAGCTCGGGTGGACACGCCACAAATGCCCTGCAAGGCATTCTCGTTGTCACAATAAAGTGACAACGGGACAGTTATGTCAAAAGCAATGCCGAATATCTCATTTGGAAAGTTCTGCTTTATCGCTCGAGGTGAAAACAATAAACAAGAAAAAGTCCACAAGTGAGTTAGGTCAAAGATGCCCGAACTGGGTAAATCACCTGAAGTCTTGAGGGCCACTCTTCAATTAACCTGACAATTAGAAACATCAAGTCCATTAGAAACAACAGCAACAAGGTGACAACATAACAATTGGAATCAGAACCTTTGGCTTCTGAAATGTCACAACAGAGAAGATGGAACTTTGTAAAGTCAGCTGATTCTTGGAAAAGCTTGAAGAAAGACAACTCAATAATTTGGCTCTTTGTTCACCTGTACCACTCCCTGTCAGAAATGAGTGGTGTCTCACTGGTGACTTCTGTATTGCTTTTCCAGGGGACAGTATCTTTTTACGTGATTCCACCCAAACTTATTGCCGATGTTATGAAAAAATCAGACAAATATTCCTCCAATTATACATCAGCTTTTATCCATTCTGCAATGAAGAAGATCTTCACTCGGCCATTTCCCTGTAGTTTTCCATCAAAACCAATACAAATCATGGGAAAGTACAGATACAAATGGTGGTGGATATGTTTGAGACAGAACACTGATATTGTAACATGCCTGCAACATATTGTTTCACTTTCATTGGAATTTACTGGGTTGATGTCACACAGTAGGAGAAGATATACTTGTGTTCTTCCCCCAATAGGTCTCACTACTCCTCCAAAGAGAATTAGAGGAAACTACAAAAACTACCCAAGTTGGACATTAAAATTTAACCTGGACAAGCACTTGGCTTTAAATTTGACATTTTTGTACATTTACATCTCTTCAACAAGCATCAACAAATGTAACTATGGCAGATATGAAGTACAAATGGTTTCCTCAAGAACTTTGAACACCATTCATTGTTTTTCCCCCAACCAAGATACATTCACACAGGTTCAGCCACCAGTTATATTTTGTGGCATTCATCCTCAAAAGACAGTACTTTCATCCTCTCATATAACTTATTTTGCTGCCTATATGAGACCCTATGTATTGAATACAACCACAATTGCATACAGCATACTTGACAAAGCCCAAATTGAAACAGTGTCTAACCCAAAGAATCTCTCCATTCAACATAATGACAGCAAAAATGTTCTGCAATATGAGCAAGGTATAGTGAGTCAGACAAAAATGCAACTAAACATTTTTAGATTGAATGTGCTAAAAAAATGCAGGGTTGTTGTGAGAGCACCCAGTGTTTTTGAGGACCATTTAGAGTTTTTTGATGGGCCTGGCAGCAAATCACCAAAAATCAAAGCCAGGCATTTATTTCAAAACAGTATCCATTTCATCATGTCAACTTTTCAATGCATCTTTTTCTTTTACTTGAACAAATTTCCTGATTTTGGGAGCCTTGCCTTTTCATTTTTGTCAGAATCATCACCAATTGTTTGCAAAACACTCTATGTGTCATCAAATGAAACCCAGTTCTTCTCATTTTTTACAAATGACAGTAACTTTGGTGTCTGCTTAAAATTTTACACAGAAAGAGAGCAAAGGATAAACTTTACTGCAACTGAAATAAATTACAATGGTACAATAAATACTGAGGACTGTAGGTTTTCTGGCATTGCAGCTCTGAGTGACCAAGAAGAAATGCTTACTCTCTGTCATTATGGCAAATATTCAAATGAGTTCTTCTTCAATAAAACATATAACCATCTGTACCATCCAAGCATATACTCACCTCAAAATAAGCTCACAATTATATTCTACACTTACATTGAATATGGTAGCTTGACAGCTGTTTCTTGTTCAAGCACAACTTCCTGTAACATAAGAATAATAAATGCTTGTAAATCAGGAGAGTTGCAAGTGAGGAAACATTTTTTCCTCAGAATAGGAAATGTAATTGTTGGCAATATAGCAATCAAACTTACACCAGGCAAATGTTCTATAATTCAAGTACAATATAACTTTGACAACAGAAAAGAGCACAGTGACTATGTAAAACCAAATACCCTTGGATGTGAGACAAGCATAAGACCCTTGTGCAGTCACAAACAAGAGTATCATGAATCATTGAGCATCAAGGCCTACTTGAGAGGTTTGTAGGATTTTTGTCTGAGGATCTTCCAACCCTTTTATATAATCAGATGTAGTGTTCACATTCGTTTCTTTTTCAAGACAGATTTTCCTCAAGTTCTCTAATTGCCACTCAAATTTTTTTTGATGCTCTTGGGTAGCTGTGTTTAAACCTTTTATGGTGGGTTCAAACAAACAAAAAATGGATATTTTTGCCATTATGGCTACAAAACATATTTCTGCTGAATCTGCCTGGAGTGAGAAAACAAAAATATGTTTCAAACCATGAAGATTCAGATATTTGGACTTCCCCTCTGCCCATCCAATATACATACAGTTCTAGAGTTTCAGTTTCTTCTTGCAGGTAAGTTTGACAATATCATCCTTTATGGGAGACCAGAACAAAGATGTATTCATGAGATCAACAGAAAAGGTCTGAAAAGAGAAATCATTTGCAGCAAACAAGCTGAACTCAGAAGGCGTCTCATGTGCAAAAAACTTTTGATTGAAGACAAACCATTGCAGGCCTTATCTCACAAAACTTCATTGATGTATTACTGTGCTAGTCTGCAAGATGTACGTACATTTTATACAGAAAGTGGTTCAGGTATTCATTTGAATCGACTTTCAGCACTGACAGTTTCAGCTACTTCACAGTGTAGGCTCTCAAAAGAATCCCTGTACTTTGTTTCTTTCTTTGGAAACTCTCATGGAAGTTGGGTTGAGATCAAAACTGGAATGGTGAAGTATTCTTCAGTGAGGTTAAATTTGGAGTCAATCTGCTCCAGGTCTGGATTTTATCACAAATACCCTTGCACACCAGTTATATTGTCCAACCTCACACAAGACCAAATTCTTCAACAGCATAACCTCAAGCCTCAAAGCTATTTGTTATGGATAGAAAGCTACAATTGGAAAACTTGTGCAAAATTCAACATCCGTCTAGAAACTGAAATAGCTGGAGAAACAGACAAACTACAAGATGCCACCATGAAATTGGAGGGTTTTATCCAACAAAATGCTTGGGAGGGAAATGTTATACTCTCTGCTGTCAACCCAGTATTTTGTTTTGTACTTCCTGGAGTTCCTCTTCATATGCAAATTGCAAAAACAAATTTTAATGACAGGTCAGATTCAGAGAACAATTGTTCTGACAGCAGGGGAGTTTTACAGCTCTTTTGGGCACATGATTACTCAAAGAGCAATAATCTTGGGCTTCAGGAAGACTCACAGATATACATCCATCAGTTTACTCATCCATGGGAAAGAGCTTATGGATATAAGTCCTTGCATTCAGCAGCAGAAGCCCCAAAAAACTTTGAATACTTGCAAAAAATTGCTTGGTACACAAATCTAACAGTACGTGTTCATATTGTTGTCACAGCTTTGCCTCACTTTTATTGTGCAAAAAGCAAAGAAACAACCTCATGGTACATGGCCTCAAAGATATGCAGAACAATGGGTGCAACATTACCAATCCTGAAAACCAGGGGAGAAATGGAGACTTTTGTAGCTTTCCTTGGGAGATTGACACAATCTGTGAGAAAAGAACTGCCATCTGAAAGAAGTAAAGAAATTGTATTGATTGGACTGAAAAAAAGCTCAAAGTATCAGGTGAGTACTCTCTTGTTTGGCTTTTCTCCTTCATAATTTCTCCCGTCAAGCAGTACTTCATGTTCTGTACATTACCCATTTAACAGGTGTATTTCTGGGAAACTGGTGATCCTGTGTCTTTCACTGGTTTTGATGGGAAGCCCATTGCTTTGAACAGATATTACCATGTTCTTCTATTTGAGTCAGCACTGAACAGGTTCAAAGAATATAATCGATACCTGCTAAATTTTGATGATACAATGGGAATGAGATGTTATATTTTGGATGATTTTGACAGATGCCCAGAAGAAGTGGCAATGTATTATCAAAATATAATCCTCAATAAAACTTGTTCTTGTGAGCACTCTGTCTTGAATGATGATCATATCTTTGTAGTGAAAAGTAGAGATATAAAGAACTTCATTTCAGAAACTTCAGATTCTGAAACATGCACTGTAATGCTTCTAGACAATCAAGTTGGGCCTCAGTGGATTGATATTGACTGCAATGCAACAATAGCATCATCTTTCTTCTGCTTTACTCAAAAGAAACCAAACAATTTGTCATATGCTCATGCAGTCGCCTCCTTTTTGTTTTGTCCCAGGAATCAGCTGGTGATCAATGACACTTGCTACCTGCTGATGAGGCAAAAGCAAAGGATTGCAAAGCAAATGAAACAAGTCCACAGTTTCATAGAACATCTGGTCTTGCATATTGTCAAATGTGTGGCTGAACCTTTCCCTCAATTTTTTGTGTTGAACAATACACATTTTATGACAATAAAATTATGCTCTAACATCAATAAATTTAAACTCCAAAAAGCAAATCCCCAAGATTCAGCTGCTATTTTGATTTCTACAAGTCTCATAAGTGCTGTTCTTGGAGGAAATGCTTTGTTCTGTGACAAAGTACAGGCAATGTCAATCCTAAACCTGTGTGATGGCAAAGTTGATTGCTTGACAAAGGAAAAGATAGATGAATCAATGTGTACCTGTAACAGGGCAACCAATTATTCCAAGCATTGTAAATATTTGTCTGGAGGAAGTCTTGTATTAAATTGTAGTGATTTTTATGTTAAAATCAAAAATACATGTCACTTTTACCCATTGAAGAACAACCACAATAATACATTTCAAATAAAACAAGAAAGTTGTGCAAAATCTACACAAGCCATGTCATCAATACAAATGTCAATGTTTCATGTAGAATGTGTGAGACTTGGAAAATTTTCTTGTAAGAAAAGTACAACATGCTTCACTTTCAGGGATATTTGCACATTCAAGCTTGACAGGTGTGGAAAAGTAATACCATGTAATTTTGGAAGTCACATTGAAAATTGTGAAGACTTCAATTGCAGCACAACTTACAAATGCCCAAAATACTATTGCATTCCTTGGGTATATGTCTGCAATGGTAGATGGGACTGTCCATTTGGATCTGAAGAGCTTAAGTGTGAACATAAAAATCACTGCTGCAATTTATTTTCATGCCAAGGCTCAAATTTATGCATACATCCAGTTGATGTGTGTGATGGCACTTCTGATTGCCCACATGAAGATGATGAATACTTTTGTATTCAGAATGTGAAGTGTCCATCAGGCTGTCACTGTCTCTTTCTTGTGGTCAGATGTTTCAGCACAAATATGACACCAAGTATGTTAATCATTTGTGCAAAGTTTGAAGTTATTGTTTTCATCAAAAGTCCATTTCTGAACAACACTCTGGGGCACTCAATAAAAAGTACTGCTGCTGTTCAGATTACTATTTCTAGATCAGGCTTGGACAATATTTGTACATTGATATCTCACTCAACAAATCTAATTTTCATTGAATCAACTGACAATGCAATGTGGAAAATTCAGACCAAATGTTTTGTGCAATTGAAACATTTGAGAGTCATTAAAATGAGCAGTAATAATATTTCACAAATTGAGAAAAGGGCCTTTGCTGGTCTTCAAGAATTGCTCTTTGTTGATTTGTCTGAAAACCCACTTCATGTTTTGGAGGAAGATGCATTTAACAGCTTGTCAAAAATATTCTGTTTGGTACTTGGTAAAAAAAGACAACTGCAGGAAATTCCATACAATGTGTTTTCAACAGTAGAAATTATTTTGCTACAAACTAATAGCTTTTTATTGTGTTGTACTGTACCACCAACAACATTTTGCTCTGCTGAGCCTGCTTGGTTTGAATCCTGCCAAAGATTACTGGCTACAGAAGCATTAAGAGTAACATTCAGTACAGTTTTGAGTCTATCTCTCACAGTAAATTTGTACTCTGTGATCTTTCAATATATCTTGAACAAAGTTTGTCCAGAGAAGTTTAAGAGCTATAGAATTACTGTGAGTTTCATTCATTTTGGTGAAATTTTGTTTGCAGCTTCAATGACAGTCCTATTAGCTGCTGACCAGATTTATGGTAATAAATTGGAGTTGTACCAAAACAAATGGAAGTCAAGCAGTGTTTGTTTCACTGTTCTTTCTTTGTTTTTGCTCAACAATTTAGCCTCACCATATTTGCTTGGTTTTTTTGCTTTGATGAGATTCATGGTGGTTTACAAGCCAATGAATTCAAAGTTTAAATCTGGAGCATTTGTTGCAAAATGTTTGGTAGTATTTGTATTTCTTTTTGTTCTTGTATCATCAGGAATGAGTACTTTGTTGTGGGGAGTGGAGGGAAAAATTCCATCCAGTCTGTGTTCCCCATTCATTGATCCTACTGACGCAAGTGTGATCACATTTATTTACACATGGCTATTTGCTATTTATCACTCTGTTGCCATAGGCTTCATTATAGTTTGCTATTGTAACTTAATTGTGTCATTACAAAGGTCTCAAAAAGTTATGAAAGAAGCAGTATCAAGAAAGACTTCAAACCAGAGCCTTATCATTCAAATTAGTATTTTAGTTACTGTGAATTTTTTCTCTTGGATTCCTCAAAACATTATCTTTTTAGTATCACTCTTCTTGAAGCAGTATCCTGCAGATATGCTGAAGTGGACACTTGTTCTTACCTTCTTTCTGAATCCCATTTTGCATCCTATAGTTTTTGTTGTGAACAACATCAGAAAGATGAAAGAGAAATCAAACAACTAGTGCAATATGTACTTTGAACAAATTCAGTGTGAAAGCTATTCATCGGTGTGGCAAGAAAACAATGACGCACTTGTTCTCAAGAACTGACACAATCCGCTTGCTGAATCGTGAGCGGAATGTGTCGGCCAGGTTTCAATTGTGTTTGTAAGTGATGAAACATTCTTTTATGATTCAAATGTTAGAATGTTCCAAGAATGGAACAGGCAAAGAAATGTGAGAACTATGAAGATATCTGGACAAAAGATTGTCACCCCTCGGTCACACCGCACGCGCCAGCGCATCATGCACAGCTTTTACGAGATTCTGCACCATGTGCCAGCTCATGTTTGGAGTTGCAACCCAACCTCGATCATGGTGGCACACATGCACTTCAGTGTGAACACAACCATAGACATATGTGAGACCCATTTTGGTGCGCTGTGACCTTGGCGTGCGTGTGCGCTGGCGCACTGGGTGTGGCTGAGGGGTAAGGAAAGGGAGAAAGAACAGAACCAACAAGTAATTATTGACATGAAACCCACCGATATGATATTGTTTCTTCTGTCAGAACAAGTAACTCACCACCAAAATTCCAAATTGCGTTTGTGTTCTGACCTTTTTCAAAAGTATGTTATGATGATGATATTTTTCTTGTTGTCACACAAACATTTTCTTTCCAGTTGAGGTTCATTGGTTGTATTTTGTGCAAAAAAATCTGAGTTGTCAAAAGAACAACTGGGACATTTCAAATTTTTAGAGTGCAGAAATTCCAACTGAGCAATTTTTGACTTTTGAAGAGTTTTTCTACTTATTTCTTTGTCTTTGAGTGCACATGGACGGCTCTCACAACAGAGTGGTTTTCAGATGACGTAAATATTTTGGTTTCAGTGGTGACCTTTTTGGCTGTTTGCTGAACTTAAAAGTTCAATTGGGGGGACGTTGGATGAACTTCATTTGCACACCATCTTGTCAATGAGAGCGAAAACAAGGTCTGTTGACAAAAATTAGCAGAAATGTTGCCTGTACTTGGACTCCACATAAATGTTCATGAAGCACAACACAATGGAAGTCCTTCCCTGTGTTGGATTTGAACCCAGGACCTTCTGCACAAGAGACCAACACTGCCACAGAGCCGCATTGGTAGAGTTTCCTTGTTTTGGTTGCAGCAGCAGCAAAACATAGAAGCAATCAGAATGAGCTGATTCGCACAGAAATGTGTCGACACACAACGGTGGGAGATGAGCCGAATCCTTGAACCAGCATGTTGAATGCATCGGATTCTTTGACAAAATGTATCAGCCGAGCTGGGTTGTGTTGCACACTTGTGTCTGCAGATGCATTCTCAGGTCTATTGTCTCCTGAATAACACGGCAGAAAAACAGTCGACGGGAGGGAGGACATGGGTTTAGAGTTTTCACATTGGCTGGGCGGCGTCAGAATTTTTGACGCGCGCGTCAAAATTTTGATGCGCATGCATCAAATTTAATATGACGCCCAATGGAGAGTGTCAAATTATCAGTCCAGACCGATCACAAATTTTTGACGCGGGCGTCAATTTTTTGTCGCTGCGTCACCAATGTGGAAACCCTTATTCCGTCTCGGAGACAAAGTTCAGTGAACCATCTGAACGGAACAACTGAAGCTGTTTTTGCCCAGTCACCAGCTGTTCCGTCTGCGGGTGGTTTCACTCAGTTCTGCGGAAAAAAAACTACACCTGGCAAAACACACGCTCACAATGATCTCCCACAGACGGAAAAAAGAGCCAAGTTCCTGTTTTTTCTCAGGGCAGTGAGTGATGCACTACGAGCGTGGGGCAGCTTTGTCAACTGTTTCGTCCACAAAGTTTGTCAGGAATGACAAAGAGACATCGTAGAGAGAAAAGGTCACGGCGACCCCTTCCACGTGCAAAGCGTAAGTTAGCACGAGATGACCGTTCCCAAAGACTGGTGCTCGATGTGTTCGGTGCAGGGAGCCACCATGCCCAGGGCTGAGGGATCTTGGTCTCGAAAGTTACCTCCAAATGAGAGCAGTCTTTGGAACCAAAGTCCAAGGAACCTCTGAGTCCATCCTCTTTCCGGTTAATTTTTCATTTTTGTCGGGCATCAATCAATTGCTTTATGAATGATGGAAACACCTCCAGGCCACAGGGGGTTCATTTTCATTTTGAACCCCAGGTGGGCAGGAGCATCCTTGTCTGCAAGCATTCCCTGTTGTTGTTCCCTGTCACACCGGCAATGGTGATGTCATTTCAGCACGAGAACTTACAAGCGCGTTACACCGGGTCCATTGACCGGGCAAAACACGTCGGGGAGCCCAATTAGGGTCGTCTCAGAATTCTGTCTGCCACACGGAGCGAAGGAAGTCTCTCAAATGCGTCAGTCTCCGGCAGGGAGGAGGGAGGGAGCTGTCGGTGAGAGAAAACGAGCTGCAGCCGAGACCCACGTGGCTCCTGAAGCCACAAGGCGACACGTGCACTGGGAGCACCGCAGTTGATTCGCCTTCGGTGCGGGTGAATGTGCTTTCCGGGTGCGAGTGCATAAAATTTTTACCCAATGTCACACCAGTGTGAAGGGTGAAGGATGGTGCGTTGTGTTCAGTGTCGTGGGCTTGTGAACACCTGAGCCTGGGCAATTGACATTGACAGGTAAACTGAACAGATGATGATTTCAGACGAAAACTTGCAGAGCAGCAGAACTTGAACCACGCACTGTGAAATGTGAACGTTACAATGCTCGTGTTGTGATACACAAGCCAAATGGGATGAACAACACTTGACAAACCAGACACATTGACGTGAAAAAGGAACAACTCCAAGGGAATTTTGACTGGTACCATGGGTTGTGCGTCCTCACTTCAGATGAAGGTCGCTGAAGTACAGAAGCTCAGCAGCATGCTGTCGAACAGTGGATCAGTGGAGACGGCGGAGGGATCCACGGGTGACACGGCAGGGGCGGAGAAGTCTCCGGGAGGGAAGAGCCAGATGGAGAGCTTCACCGAGAGGCAGAGCCTCATCGTCCGCAAGACGTGGAAGATGTTGGCTACAGACCTGACAGGACGAGGTGCGTGCTGTTTCTGATTGTTTTGCACTCTGGTGCAGAGTGCGTGTGCGCGTCGGGCGTTGTGTTCATGTGTAGGATTGAGGTCAATGAGGACCCAGCCTTTGGTTGCGGAGGAGGCCCAAACTCCAACTTTGGAAACTCAACCATGCAGAAGTCTGAAATGTACATGTGAGAAAAATTCATCCGTGTGGTGCAAAAAGTAAGGGGGAACACCAAATACATCTCATGGGTTGATCAGGGGGACCGACGCCCCTGGATCCGCCTGAGGTGTCTTTGCTGGCGGAAACAGCAGGATGGCTAGACATGCTTTCCGCGCTCCGCTTTGGCATGGACACCTTGATCTTTGGTGACACGATGAAAGAAACGTGACATTTCCAGCAGATGTTACGCCTTCCGGAGGGCGGAAACCTTCAATCGAACGCTCCATGCGGTGTTCGCCTCAGAAAGAAACATCTGAGCGTTGAACCAACCCAGATCGACGCACTCTCTCTCCCCCGCAGACTGCAAAGCTTTTCACACCTGAAGCCTCAGGAATCGAGCAATTCAATTGACTCTCTCTCTCTTACAGGTAGCAAGGTGTTCGCCAAGATATTTGAGCAGTACCCGCACATCAAGAGTCTGTTTCCATTTCGGGTGAGTACTCCACGCCTGGGTATTGACCTGAGAAATGCGGACGCACCCAGTCAATCCGCGGTTGCAGACGCATTAGGGAGATTAGGCTGCGGCGGTTCCTGTCACGCGCGGACCGTGTGACCTCAGTCAGCCAGGCAGTCACGTGTCAACAGCACTTGTGATTGGAAGCCTGTAAATTTCGCGTGCAGTTCTTTCTTTGCGTGGGTCAGGGTTGAAAAATCTGTGGGTGGGGAAAACTCCAACATTGACGTGAACAGGGATGCGTGGATACCTCCACCGACCCAGGACTCTGACCACAACAAAACTGCAAACAGAGAACTATGGGTTTGTGCTTGTGACGAAAGGCGGAACACTGAATTCAGAAAGGGGTTCAGAGGTCCCCAGGCTTCAAGCCCTTTGGATCTGTCAGGTGGAGTCTTGCTGTGATTTTCAAAGGCGGTAGAAATCGATCTACGGGACAAACGGATGGAGAACTTGATCTCTCTGTGGCGTGACGTGATTCGTCTTCATCTGGCAAGGTGCGATATCCCCAACTTCTGCAGCAACCGGGAGATCTGTCAGATGACGTCAAAGTCATCAAAGTCATCCGAACGTCAGAGCTCTTTGTTGTGAAAGCGTACAGAGGGCACAGGGTGCATGCGCAAAAAGGAGAGTTTACACACTTCTCCTGACACTGTGGCCAAATCCCCACTGCTGACCCCTGGCTTTAGACCTCTGTTTTTGGCTCAATCCAAGTACTCAAGCGGTTTTGACGTGTATCTGAGTTTTTAGGTGCTTTGCGGAGGCTGCACCATGTTGAAGGTGGCTCAATTTGAGCAACCAAAACAGGGTCTCCGAAGCAAATCACCCTCAGGCAGCAAGTGCAAAAACCATGTGTACACCAGTTTCTTGTCAAAGATAAATGTCAAATTTGGACCTTTTGGGTCTTTTGGATTTGTGTGGACCAAGGATAAGGCATGAGTAAGGAATTTGTCAAGTTTGAATTTTTAGGTTTCTGAGAACAAAAAGTTCAAATTTGTGGGGTAACTATATAAATTTTGGACTTTCACAAAGTGTGCAATGTCTCAGAAAGTATAAATATTTGATGAAGGATGTTTTTTGATGAAATGTAGTTTCATTGATTGGGTGTTGGACTGGTGTCCTGTGTCAAACACGACGCTGACGTCACCAATGTGTCTTGGGTTTCACCCTGACGTCTGACAGGCTGTGGAGGGGGACGACCTGCTGATGGACGTCAGTTTCAAGGGCCACGCGTCTCGCTTCATGAACGCTGTCGGCGCCGTCGTGGACAACCTGCAGAACCTCGAGGAGACGCTCACGCCGCTGCTGGTCGGACTGGGGGAGAACCACGTCCACTTCCAGGTGAGGGGAGGCGAGGGAAGGGGAGGGGAGGGGAGGGGAGGGGTCTTCTTTATGAAGGAAGGAGCCCAGCACAGCAGCATTCTCCAACCCTCCCGTCACCCATCATCCCCATTTTTACCCATAACGATCTCCCC
>JAAUXT010006913.1_pt1 | contig 12674 bp, 9 predicted proteins | sample 7278171 | NCBI WGS metagenome assembly JAAUXT01 (sample SAMN14350112, study PRJNA611818) | marine sediment metagenome | isolation source: surface marine sediment (1.8m) | place: French Polynesia: Moorea | collected 2018-08
AGAGCCCTGAACTGCTTTGGCCTGACAGGTGTCAGACGGCGGCCGTTCCACAGATACATGGCCGGCTTTTTCAGGGGTGAGAACAGCACGACGCCCCACAATTTAGGGGCTACCGGAAAAACGCGCATGGCATCGGGTGGCTGATTTTTTGGTAGACCAATGGGCACGGAGCGCTTTTCCCCATTTCGATCCGCCCAGCAAAAGAGGAGGCGCTGCTGTTTGTCTTCGATAATCGTGAAAAATCCCGGATGCCATCGCGACACATCCATCATGCGGGGAGTGCCCGGCAGGTCGACAAAGTCGGGAAAGGCCTCCAAATCGTCGCGGGGATGGCGGGCAATGGCGTTTTCTTCGGGGCTGAACACATAGAGGTCGCCGTGGCGGTCGACGCCCAGGGTTTTGATGCGGCGCAGCGAGCTGATGGCGCGGGGCACCGGATTCAAATCCCGGTCAGCGCCAAAGTGGATCATGATCTGGGAGAGCTCCGGCGCGCTGAGGCAGTAATCCGCGTTGCCGTCGCGGTTGAAGTCCGCTGTGGTCCAGGAAATCGGGCGTTTTGCGCTGGCCCCCCGGGCCACGATGTGGGCGGGGGTTACGGTGGCGGCCCGCCAGATATCGCCGGGCACATTGCGGGTCAGCGTGTAGTGATGGACGTTGATGGCATTTTTCCGAATGGCCAGCAGTTGATCGGCCTGCTGATCGATCAGGGAAATCGGCGCGATCATTCGCAAAGGAGGGGTCTCCAGGGGATGCTCCCAGCCGAAACCACCTTCGGGGCGGCCGCGAAACAGGCGCAGGGGCAATTTTTCTTTGGGAAACCGCAACAGGATGTCCTGGTAACCGTTGCCGTCAAAATCACCGATCATGGCGGCTTCGCAATCCGAGGCCGTAAAGGCCAGGGACAGGCGTCGCCGAAAACGACCGCTGCCGTCGTTGTAGAGGACTTCGGCATTGTTGCGGCGGCCGATCAGAATATCCATCCGGCCGTCGGCGTCGAAATCGGCCGTACCAACATGAATAATCTGGTCCGTTGCTTTGACCAATGGTGCCAGGGGCCTGTCAAACCGGCCCTCGCGATTTTGAAGATAGATCCGCAGCCCCCGTTGCGTGCCGGCGGTTAGTATATCCTGACGCGCGTCACCGTCGAGATCCAGTACTTCGAGATGAAAGGTTTTCTGCTCCAAAAGGAAGCCGATCGAAGTAAATTGATCCTCCAGCGCCGGCAGGCCGCGGAGGCCCACTTGTGTGGCCGATGGTTCGCGGATCAGCACCTCGATACGGGATCTCTGATTGTTGATCAAAACGATGTCGTCACGCCCGTCGGCGTTGATGTCATCAAAAACGAGCCCGGACATACTGTTGGCAAACTCGTAGATTTCACGGTCACCAAAACCGAATTGGCGCTGGTGGTCATCAACGGCTGCTGGTGCGACCGGCGGCAGAAGAAACCCGGTCAGCACCATCAAAACGATGCCGACCGCCGTCTTGATGGTTCGCATGAATTGCCTTCCCCTCGTTCCGGTGGTGTTGCCAATGCCCATACGTTAAAAGAATTCCTCAGGGTTCGGGGTAATGAAACGTCCATGCCGACCGGAAACCGACGGCATCGATCAGGTTGTAACCATCACTGGTACCGAAGTAGCTGGCCATCACTTCGGTGGACGGTAGGTTCGCGACCGCGATACCATCGAAAAAGGCGGTCAGCGGATGGTCCCTTTCCTCGCAACCGCAATCTTCGTCGGCATTGGCCGGCGAAGCTCGATGTGCCCTGGCGCTGGCGACCGCCGTGCGGATTTCGTCCGAGAAAAACCGGACGTAGGCGGACAGGTCGCTCACGGCGTAACTGCAGGCCTCGGGCGGCAGCCGAGACAGCATGTCCCGGAAGGGCCGGCTTTCATAAAACGCGGGCAGGCCCTGGTTGTTAACGGCGGCCTGGACATAGTCGACCATCAGGCTGCCGTTGCCGATCACGAGCGCACGGTCGACAACCGTGAGCCCGACTTCGTGGATGATCGTGTTCTCCCCATCGTCGGCCGGCACCGGGAACTGTAGCATATGGATGGTTTGGCCCCGGATATCCGTCTCCTGGTAATACGGGCTCATTTGGGCTGCCAACGGTGAATGGTCGGCGAACAGCTTGCGCAGGGTGCGTTCCATGGCGTCGCTGTCGCGAACATTCAATCCGTAGATCATTTCCTGGCCCTGGTCTCCAAAACGGACCAGGCTGAAGGCCAGGTTGTCCAGGTTATTGAAAAAATCCTCGTTGATGTTGATATCCATCATCCCGCCGACGGCATTGAGGCCCAGACTGAATTGCATTTGAAATTCCGGGGAGATCTGACGCAGGATTTCCGGGATTTGCCGCCATAAGGCGTTCAGGTCCAAACGCGTCACTTGATAGCTGGCCACATCGGGGGGCACATAGGCCAGGCGAAAATCCGCGGGCACCGGTTCGGGCGGTATCAGCACCATCAGACCGCGGTTCCATTCACCGCGCCGGTCGATCTCCAGGGTCATATCGGCGCGGTCAGTTTGCATGCAGACCTGCATGCGGATGTCACCGAGGGTATCGAAGCCCAGGCTGTTGACCAGGGTGGTCAAATCAAAAGGCGTTTCACTTTCCGTCAACTTCTGCGCAAGTTGCCCCTGGAGACGGTCGATCAGGCGGGCCTTGCCGTTGATGGTCAGGACGGGGGCCCCTCCAGGCTCTTTGACCGGGGCCTCCATCAGCTGGATCAACGCCTGTTCCAGCCAGGGGCGGTTTTCGGACATGACCAGCGTACCGTTGTAAAAGGCCTGGTAGTAAAAATGATCCCCCGCTTCTTGTTTCTCGATGTAGGTGTAAATGCGGGTGTCGCGGAAATCCTCGCTGGCGGAGATGGTTTCCTCATTTTCAAGTGCATGGAGTCGTTTATCCATTTCGAGGCTGCGGTTGAAGTCGGCTTCGCTGATGGCGGCCACCGTGGTGAAGGCGGGCGCCGTGCCGAGCTCGTTGAAGTTCAGGCCCAGAATGAACTCACCGTTGAGCATTTTGATTTGCGCCATGTAGATGTCATTGATCTGGGCGGCATTTTCGTCATCGGCGGCATCGTTCAGGGCCCGTCGGATCAGGTCTTCAAGACTCTGGCCCTCGCGGGTCGCTTGCATTTCGGGACTACGCCACAGCCGGCCCAGCGGCGAATTTTCAAGGGCCGCGGCAAAGGCCGAGGTGTCGGAGCAGCGCACCACCAGATCCGCATCGGTCAGCAGCGCGAGACGATCGATCTTGGGAATGTCGGCCTGCTGCGGTGACGGCCCGCATCCGGAAAACAGCAGTAATGCCATGAGGATCATAAATTCTGCAAAAGCGAGGCGGGGTCGTTGTCGGTGGCTAATCATTTTTTTCCTTTGCGCGGTTCTTGGTGGGGTTCGGTGGTGCCATTACATAGACGAACCCTGATTCTGAATTGCTCTTGTCGTAGGCGTAAGCTTCGATATGGTCGAGAAGGAACATCACGTGCCGGACCGGTATGGCAAAATTGAGGCCCTGCATGACCCGGCTTCCCATGTTGACCACGCCGATGACCTGGCCATGACCGTTGAAAAGCGGGCCGCCGGAGTTGCCCGGATTGACCGAGGCGTCGATCTGCAGATAAAGCTTGCCCTCGAAAAGCCGTCCGGTATGGCTCAGAATCCCTTCCGTAACCGTGCGTTCCAGCCCGGCCGGATTGCCGATGACAAAGATATTCTCGCCATATACCGTTTTATGCGGGCTTAGCACGACGGTCGGAAAAGGCGCTTCGTGTTCGTTTTCGATCTGCAACACCGCCAGATCATGGAAGGCATCCAGGGCCACGATCCGGATCTGATCGTGAATGACGCGTTTGAGCTCCTCCCCGGATTGAACGAACTGGGTTACGGTGAAATGCTTCTGCCCCTTGATAACGTGAAAATTGGTGATCAGATAGCCGTCGGCATGCACGATAAAACCGGAACCCAGCCCCCCGGGCGATTTGACCACGACCACAGCAGGGCCGAAGGCCTGGACGCCTTCCGCCGTGGAATGGACTTGGGGGTTGCCCAGGACGTAAAGGCCTTCGGCCTGGACGGTTGACGAGGACCTGGGCACCGCCGGTGCGGCCTGGCGCTCGATGGCCGCAATCGAACCCCGGGGGATTTTCAGGATATCGAAACCCAGGTCGACATAGATATTGTCGGCGGATGTCTTGATGATCGGTGCGGCGATGCGGCTGCGATCCTTCAATACAATGGTTTCGGCGCCGGCCCTGCCACCTACGGCGAGCGCCATGAACAGGGCGGTCACAATCAAGGTCTTAGGCATGGTTTTTTTTCCTTGGGCCACGGTCAGATTGGCCATCTCATTTCATCATCCGGTTGATTGCGCATCGATCACGGCTTTGTCCGTCTGACCGCGCCAATCCCGGAATCCAGCTCCGGTAACCGCAACCCGGATACAGCCGGTCAAAGATCAACAGCAGCAGATTAAGGGAAAACAGAATGCTCACAAGGACGGCCACGCCCGCCAGCACGCCGACCTGCCGGAAAGCTTCGAGGATCGATAGGCGTCGCTGTCGGCGCAAGATACCCTCCCAGGGTTTGGCATAACCCGGGATCGAGAAGGAATTCCAGTGAAGGGACGTAATCCCTGCGCTACACGCGGTGCAGTGCGCCTTAATCTGGGCATCCGGCCGGGTTGTTTAGCAATGGAAAAACGGCTGCAAGATTTGCACCAGATCCGCTTTAATCACGAATCACAACATATAGTGGTTCAGGGATGCGGTAAACGCATCATGAGCGGGTCGTATGCCGCTATAGAGGCGAGTTTTTGACAAAAAATGGCAGGCCACGTGGGTGCGGCCAGTTTGTGGAGGGCAACGCAAACATCGACGAGAACATCAGAGGCCAAAGGCCGCTAAGGCTTCTCTGGCGATCCGTTGACATTCAGGTTGACCCATTGCGGCCGCTGCAGGATGCTCCGTCGCCCACCGCCCGGATGCGCTCAGGGTAACAAAACCGGTGAGACGAAGTCCGGCGGTTTGACGGCCATCACCGAGCAGTCGGCTGTATGGAAGACTTTCTCGGCCGCACTGCCGGCAATCAGTCCGGCGAGCCCCGTTTTGGATAGGGTCCCCATCACCACCAGGTCGATGCCCTGGGTTTCGATGAACGTCGGCAGGATCGCTCCGACATGGCCGCGCACCAGGTGAACCTGGTGGTCGATGTCTTCCAGATGGTGGGATCGGAGGCCTGCGTCGAGGTTGTGACGCGCCTGCTGCTCCGAATGCGCCCACAGCTTCTGCCGTGCCACCTCGGAAATCCGCGTGCGGCCGCTGTCAAGCAAGGATTCGCCGACCAGCCGCCAGCAGTGCAAGACGTCCAGGTGGCTCTTTTCAGCCCGGGCCAAGGCCGCTGCCAGGGAGAGAATGTCGTCGTTGAGGCGGTTGTCGCCGGTTTCCGGTGCGCCAGGGGCGACGGCTGCTAAAATTTTGGGAAAGCGGATTTGGGGCGTCGGTTTCAGGACCCATACCGGTACGGGGCATTTACGCATCAGCTTGATCGCCGTGCTGCCGAAAAGCCGCCCGCCCAGCCCGGTATCCGGCCCCTGGGCCGACTTGATCACCAGATCGTGGCCGTTGCGGATCACTTCATGAATGATGGCGATGGGCGGATTATCGGTTAGGATCTGGAGTTCGATCGTCGCCGGGTTGGCCCCCATCTCGCGGAGGGCGGTTTCCGTCTCCTCCCGGCGCAGATTGAGCAGATCGTCGGGAAGCGGTGAAATATCCAGCGTTCCGTGGCGGAAAGGCGCTTCGATATGCGGGTCCTCTACAATATCCACGACCGTCAGGCGAGCCCCGGTTTGACCGGCCAGGTCGATAACATGGGTCAGGGCCGGCCGATGGACCGGATCTTCGTTATAGACCATCAGGAGGTTGCGGAACCGCTTCATGGTTAATTTTCCCCGCCCATCCCGTGGGCGGCTGGATCTTACCGCGTATGTTCGTCGTGTCTCTTAGCGCGGGTTGGTGAGCAGGCACGGAAAATTCTAAACATATGAATTCAGGGCGCCTGGCTTTCCTGGATTTCATCTTCCCTTAAAGCACAATCCTGGAAGCCCGGCACGTTCCAATCTGGCGGTGGCTGGCTTCCTCTGCATCACGACAACCTCTGGGGAGATGAATTTGTATGCGTAATTAATAAACGTAATGACACCTGCGTTGTCTGGCAAGCCGCGGTCCACCGCCGCCCTCCCCCCATGCTCAATCGGACGATAACGGCTCACAGGGGATGCACCCCAATCGGTTTTTTAGACTTGGATATTCAACTGGGGCGCGTCCTGTCCGGCCCGCGCCTGCAGGGTCGGCCTTAAGGAATCCCCGCAAGGGTCGTCGCAGGAAAACACCACCGCTTCGATCTTCATTGCAATCTGAGCGGTGATGGTTGATGATGGCGAGGAATTGCCATTGCATTGAACCATTTACGGTTTTTTGTGAATCGTTGACAATGGCGAGACATAGCATATCCGACGATTATAGGACACCGATGGGGCGAATTAGGCGGACGGGATTGCCTGTTCATCCTTTTACGCTTCGAATGCTCCCTGGAGGTTAACTCATGGCAACCCAACGGCAGGTATCCCCCACGCTTAAGCCCTGGCTGGAGAACTTCAACCGTCAGATGGCGGAACTGATCGCCAATGGCTTCAAGGCCACCCCGACCAATGCGCGCGAAGGCCTGGCCAATCTGACCCGGGCTCTGGTGACCGACATACCCGAGATCGCCTGGTGCCAGGACGACCTGGTGTCCGGCCGCCGCCGCGAGGTGCCCGTGCGCATCTACCATCCCGAGCCGGCGGCGGCGCTGCCCGTGCTGGTCTACCTGCACGGTGGGGGCCACATGGCCGGCAGTGTAACGGTTTACGATCCGATCTGCCGCAAACTGGCGCACGCCGCGCGGCATATCGTGGTTTCGGTGGACTACCGCCTGGCACCGGAGTGTCCCTATCCTGACGGGGTCAACGACGCCTACAGTGTCTTGAAAAACCTGTGGCCGGTGTTGGCGGGGCGTGCACTCAACTTCACACCACGGCTGTCGGTGGCCGGCGACAGCGGCGGTGGGGCCCTGTGCGCCACGGTGTGCCATCTGGCCCAGTTCGATGCCGGGGTTACGATCCACCGCCAGGCCCTGATCTATCCCAGCCTGGACTACACCATGCATTTGCCTTCCATCGATCAGAACGGCCAGGGCTACCTTTTGGAGCGGTCCAAAATCGCCTGGTATTTCGACCAATATTTTTTAAACGCCGAAAATCGCCAGGCCGCCTCGCCGCTTTACATGGCATTCACGCCGGCGCTTCCCGCCAGTCTGATGATCACGGCTGAGTTCTGCCCGCTGCGCGACGAAGGCTTCGCCTACGTGGAAAAATTGCAGCAGGCCGGGGTCGAGGCGGAGCATTTCCATCTGGAGGACATGATCCATGCCTTCATGAACATGGAGGATCTGGTCAAGGAGAGCTGTGAAGCGGTGTACGACCGGATGGGCAAGTTTTTGGATCGGCCGTGATGGCGGCCACTATGGCAGGCATCATGATTTCTATCTATGTCGGTGACGCCGCCGGTCAGGCTGATGACTGATCAAGATCACAGGTTTCCCTGTCTCCCCAAGAGTGCCATCCGCACCTAATTTATTTCTGCTCTTTTTCAACACTCTTCCGGCGCCCTGGAATTTTCAAGAAGCGGTCAACGGGTACAGCGGTTGATCGCGGTCTTCGAATCGGGAAACTATCTGGGCGAAATCGATGTGCATGTTGCTTGAATTTCGTGAATTCGTGCCGGGCGGTTTGCGTTCGGGTCTGAATGCATTGATCCAGCGCCAGGTCTTCAGCCAGAGCCTACCGCAGCCTGTTCCAATGCGCCTTGGATATCGCCGATCAGATCCTCCACATCCTCGATTCCCACCGACAGGCGCAGCAGTTCGTCGTTGACACCGATGCGCTTCCGCTCCTCCGGAGACATCTTGACATGCGAGGTCTTGGCCGGTGCGCAGATGGTGGTTTCCACACCGCCCAGGCTGACGGCCGGGCGAATCAGGGCGAGGTTTCGGAGAAAGGTGTCAGTGCTGACCTTGGCCGCATCCAACTCAAAGGACAGCATGGCGCCGAAACCGGTCATCTGGGTCCGGGCAATGGCATGGCCGGGGGTCTCTTCCAGGCCGGGGTAGAAAACCTCAGTGACCGCGGGGCTTGCGGCCAGAAAGACCGCCATGCGGCCGGCATTGGCGGTCTGCTGCCGCACGCGCAGGGCCAGCGTTTTGAGGCTCCGCTCCAAGAGATAGCAGGTCATGGCGTTCAGGCTACCGCCCAGGTGCCGGGCCATGTGGCGAATGGTCTGGGCTTTGTCGCCGGTGGTCACCGCGATGCCGCAGCACAGGTCGCTGTGGCCGCCCATGTATTTGGTGCCGCTGTGAACGACGATGTCGATACCCATGGTCGCGGGCTTCTGGTTGATGGGCGAGGCGAAGGTGTTGTCGATAATGGTGGTGATGCCCCGGGCTCGGGCCATTTCGGCGACCCCGGCGATATCCACCACGCCCAGGAGCGGATTGGTGGGCGACTCGATTACGACAACCCGCGTGCGATCGGTGACGGCGGCGGTGATCGCCGCTACGCTTGTTTCGGCAAACGTATAGTCGATGCCGAGGTGTTCGAACGCATCCGTGACAAAGGCATGGGTGCCCCCGTAGAGCTCGTCCATCAGCACCACATGATCCCCGCTGCCGGCAAAGGCCAGAATGGCGGTGCTCATGGCCGCCATGCCCGAGCTGAAAAGGACCCCGTCCTCGGCCGCCTCCAGGGCGCAGACCTTCTTGACCACCACGTCCTGATTGACGGTGTTGAAATAGCGTGGATAAGGGGGATCTTCCCGGTTGAGGTAATCATAGGCCGAGGAGGTGAAAATCGGGGTATTGATGCCTCCGGTGGTCGCTTCGAAATAGCTGCCGCTGTGAACACACTGGGTGTCGGTATGCATGGTGTCCGTTCTCCTGTTCTCTGTGGTAATGGGGGTCTTGGGCGGCCGAACCGGCCACCGGATCAGCGCGTTCAGTTGGTGTCCGTGTTGAGGCGGGCGATCCCCTCGAGCAGGCTGGCGGGTCCCCGGGAAGGCTTGACCTGGAGGGTTTGGCACCGGGGGCGTGACGCCGGGCTGATTTCTTCCCCTCGAAGAACGATCCGCTTTAAACGGTGGCAACCTTGCGGGCATGTGTAATCGACGCGCGGCATGATTGACGGCCTGCTCTAACGAACCAATCTCCGTCTGTCAACCGGACCACTGAACGGAATCCTGCCAGGCAATCCACTCTATAATTTTTGTCGAACATGCGCACCAATGTCGAATGGTGCGCCGCCCTCCATAAAATGCGCCTCCAGCGCAAAGGCCATTTTTTCCAGAGGCGCGTCTTCGTAGCCATATTTCAGGATTTCATCCATATAGCGAATCATAAAGGCCTCGGCCCCCAGGGTTTGCCATTGCAGCACATGGACGAGTTCATGGAAATGCAGATTTAAGTTGCGCTCCTTGCCCTGCTTGACGAAATACGTGTTTTTATATGTTATCCCATTGAAGTCCGTATCGATCAGGTCTCCAAACCCGAGCTGGCGCAGCTCGGGAAAGTCCGGCTTGGGCAATTGCGGGACGATCACATAAAAGCTGTCTGCCAGAAACGCAGGAGGATAATAACCTTCGAAATCCGTGGCCATGCACTCGCAGCCGATCCTCTCGCTGGTATGCTTTGCGAGTGTCTCATCGATCCATCCATTGATTTTATCGAGCATCGATTCGTCTCCTGAATTGCACCTCGATATCACCTCTTTTTAATTACAATAATAGATCATTAGGCCCTCAATTTCGGTAAGGCCTTACGATGCTGTCGGCAGAAAAACAAGGGTGCCCAACTGAAGCTGGGTGAAATCCTTGATCTTGTGCCCGCGCACCAGTTGTTTGGAGGGCAGGTAGTAGATGGTTCGCGGGTCCTTGTAACCCTTGCCGGCGATGCGGTAGGCGGACTGGTCCTTGCGGAGTTCGAAGGGGCCTTTGTAGCCCACGATCAGCCGGGTTTTAACCGGTAGATCGTCCCAGTCGTGGATCATCGATCCGGTCTTGATCCGGCCGGAGGGCAGGAAATAGATAGTGGTCTTGTGATTGTAGGATCTTCCGGCCAGCGACCAGGCCGTAACACCGTCCGCGATGGTTTTCACCGGGCCGTCGTCCCGCAGCCGTTCGACCCGTTCCTCCTGGTTGAGCAGGACGACTGTTTTGGCCGGCAGGCGGTTCCAGCCTACCTGGGCAGCGATCTGATCACCCGTGTAGACCCGGCCGTTGGGGAATTTGTAGACCGTGGTTGAGCTGTCGAAATCTTCGCCGGCGATAACCCAGGCCGTATTACGCTTGGAGATGACATTGGCCTCCTGGGCCTCGGCCACATATTGTTTCGGGCTGTAGTACACGGCCGCCAGCTGGGCATCCGCCACCAGCCGCCGGGCGCGTACGTCCGGATCGTAGCGCCAGGTCGGCCCCAGCCGGGCCTTGGTGCGGTTGAAGTTCTTGGCACAGCGCTTGCGCCCCCGATGATTTTTGGGGTGCCAGCGGTTGGGCAGGCCATAGGCCACCTGGCTGTGGGTCAAGACCGCCCGATCGTCCAGGGCATAGACGCCCTGCAGAATTTCGATCAGGATGCCCACCGAACGATACTGGGCCTCCGTGATGGGGGCGTAATGATACCCAACCAGCTCGATGCCGATCGACACCGCGCTGAGATCCGTATCGCCGTTCCACATGCTGCGGCCGGCGTGATCGGCCTCGTATTTCCTGTCCAGGATGCGGTAGGTGCGCCCGTTGCGGGCAATCACATAATGGGCATGCCCGCCGTTTGTGCGCCGGCCGTTGCGGAAGCGCTTGCCCCGGGACACGACGCGCAGGGTCGTCTTGAGCCCGAGCTCGGCCGTGTGCACGATGATGTATTTGGTCTTGGAGCGTTTGATTTTTTTATAACGCGGATTCAGGCGCGAACGGTAATCGATGATCGATCGTTGAAAATGGACGGCTTCCGATCGGGTGAACGCCGCAATCGGGTGCGGTGCCGCCAACACCATGAGGACGATGAAAGCAACGACCAGGTTGAGCGGGTTATGATACCAGTTTCTGTGCGTGTCCATAACGATGGTCCACCCTGGTATGGCGAACGCGATTTCGCGATAGGCGCTGGGTGTCTGTCGTGATTGTCTAAAAGTGGTTGATATGCTGTGTTTATCGCAACTATAACGGATTCTGTTGGAATTTCAATGCGAGGGGGAAAAATAGAAAGGTCGCCGAAAAAACGGCTTGAGGCCGCCGACCTGATGTGATGTGGCGGTTGATTCAATCTGGCCCGTGAAGGGGTTAAACGCCCCCACGGGCCAATGCTTTCCACCGGCGGATCAGGCGGCGGATGGTTCCGGTTTCAAGGCGCTCAGTCCCCGGGCCATTTCAAGGAGGGCCCCCATGCCGGCCCGCACTTCCCGGTCGCCCATGGCCTGCATCAAGCCGAGGAGCCCGACTTCCCGCGAGCGGGAGAAATCGATCTTTTCCGGTACCTCCGTGACCAGGCGGAAAAGGCCCCGCTGCTCCCACGCGTCAAAGGTACCGATGAGTTGGGGAATGGAGCTCTTCAACAGGGGTTCGATCGCCCGGGCAAAGTCGATCAGATTTTTAAGCTGTTCCAGGGCGAAGTTGATATTGCGGATGTTGCGCAGCAGGTTTTTAGTGAAGAAAACCAGGTCTTCGAGCTGGAAATCCTCTTCGATGTCGGCCAGCTCCATGATCAAGGCGTGAACCGCCTCGTTCACCCGGGGGGCCAGTTGATCACGGAGTTCCTTCACCGCGCGGGCGGATTCCGCCACGTCGCGAATTTCGCTTTCCATCCGATCGAGGCGCTGGATCAGTTGTTCTTCGCTCGTCATTGTAACCACCTCCTTTTTAGGCCGCTTTACGCAGTTTGCCGGCGATATTCATCTGGGGCTCCAGGGGCAGGTCCAGGCCTTTCATGAGCAGGTTCCAGTAAACCCACTGGAACATCATTTTGCCCCAGTGATTGCTCAGGCTCTCCTGAAGCAGGGAGAAGGGCCCCATCCCGGGAAAGGGGAATTTCCCGGGCAGCGGTTCCACGTCGTAGTTGAAGTCGAGCAGGATGGCTTTTTCGAATCCGGAGGCCAGGAAACAGGTGGCATGGCCGTCAAAGGTCGGCTTGGGCGGATGCCCTTCGATATCCCGGACCAGGTTTTCCACCAGCGTGTAGGACTGGTAGTGGGCGACGGAGCCGGCTTTAGAGGTGGGCACATTGGTGGTGTCGCCAATGGCGAACATACGCTCCGCGTTTTCCACCTTGAGGGTATGATTGTCGGTGGGCACGAATCCCACGGGATCGCTGATTTCGGAATCGATCAGGGCCTGGTCGCCCATGTTGGGCGGAATGGCGACGAGAAGGTCGTATCCGATTTTGGCGCCCTGGTGGGATTCGATGGTCTTTTCGTTGGCGTTGACCTGGGCGATTTCAAAGTGCGGTGTTACCTTGATGTTTTTTTGGGCGGCAAACTCGGCCAGACGCTTGGCGGCCACCGGTTTGGTGAAGACGTTGTCCAG
>JAAUXT010084722.1_pt1 | contig 12672 bp, 8 predicted proteins | sample 7278171 | NCBI WGS metagenome assembly JAAUXT01 (sample SAMN14350112, study PRJNA611818) | marine sediment metagenome | isolation source: surface marine sediment (1.8m) | place: French Polynesia: Moorea | collected 2018-08
GACAATCAACGTTGATTGTCGGTGTGGAGCTATGGATACTAACTGCCGTGGGCGTCGACAGCCTCAACGAGCTTTTCTCCTCATATCAGTTCTTTTCTCCAGTAGATCCTGTGCCTTCGCATTGATTCGCGTGGTGTTTGATTGTGTGGTGGAGATGTGGAGTGTGTTGTGAGTTGTTGCGGTTGTTTTTCGGGTCTGGCTCGAGAGCAGCTTTCGTCGGTCGACTCGAGCCTGCCAACTCGATCGTGACTTGAGGATGAATCTGCGCAGTGGATGAGAATGTTTTGAGTGGTTCCAACCTGACCCTTTTCGAGTCCACTGGAGGACCTTCGGAGCGCACCGTGGGTGAAGGTTCCTCTCGATTTCCGCCTGTGTGGAACAGGACGCGAACCTGTCCAGTCGTGTGTGCAGGTTTGGTTCAGGGAAGTGTCCCTCCCTTGGCCCGGCGAGCGATGATTTAGTGTCTCTGGGCACGGGGCCATGTGTGGACCGGAATTCATAATGAATCGCCCATTTAAGTCACCATTTTGGCAGCGAAGCACCCCCAACATTTGGAAATGTTTCGGTGACTTTATGTGCTGTGCTTTTTGTCAGTCTGAACGTCAATCCACTGGTTCGCTGTCATTGGCCAATCTGGCTAGTCCAGGCTCTGACAGGGTTTCAAGTCGCAACAACCATTTTGCCTTGACTTGAACGGAAAGACGTGAGCAGAAGCCCCTTCTGAGAAGGTATGATCGATCGCCCACCGAAAGGATTCGGGACGTGAAGATGACGAGATTTTTGAACACTTTTGAACTTTTTTTCTGTTCTTCGAGTGTTGCAGAATGGGTTCATGAATTTAACCGATATTTCCCAACAAAAGAAGGATGAGTAAAAAAGTATCAAATTAAAGCCTTCAAGGATCGTAAATTGTCTCCTTTTCTCGTGGCTTCGCCCAGTAATGTCGGTTTCATGTAGAAACTGATGCTCGGGTTGGCGATTGATTTACAGAAGCCACCTGAGGTTTGGAGCCAGTGACAACACTTCCTTTCACGAGATGCTTCAGACGGTGTCTACTAATTGTGACTCATACCAGGCAGCGCTCAGTTGTTTGTGAATTTGTTTGGGAGTTTCGAGAAAAAATTACGTGGAGTGGTTCGTCAGAAAGCGGCTGTTGTTTGTAGATGCGTCCCAATCTTCAAGGTGAATTGCGCAGGTTCCAGATCCTCCTGCTCCAGGGCCCTGGTTCGGGTTGGTGAAGGGTGGTCTTGGGCACGCAAGCTTCACACCGGATGCGTCCTGTGTTGCGTCCATGGAAGTGACGTAACACCGATTGCACGGAGCGAGACGTCACGCTTTCAGTGCAAAACAGGCCTCAGGATCATTGTTCAGGATGAACAGTATAAATCTATCTTTCATCTGCACCGGTGTTCGGCGGACCCCCTGCCTGCACCAGCTGAACTTCGGTTTATGCCGATTCAACATTATGGATTCTCCTCTTTTTCTTGCCTCGCTGCCTGAGAGTTGATGTTGCGCTGTGTGAGTTGAATTGCGGATGATGTGTTGGCGTTATGTCTAGCACTCACCGCATCACACGGCATCAGCGTACTGCGGCTCCGCCGAAGCTTCGCACCACGCACTTCCGCTGAGAGCCCTTCGTTGTCGGGGTCCAGTCTGATTCCTTCGTCTGTGGCGAAGCTTTCTGACGGTCATGCGGACGTTGAAGCTGACCCGTTGATACAGACGTCGACACACAAAGAAACGCAAGCGCTCGCCAGTGTGACCCCAACGTACTCACTTGAGGATCGACAGAACACCTGAGGTCTGTTTGGTGGCCGTTCGAACCCGTCATGTCGGCTGATGTGTCGGACTCTGCGGGGCCGCAGGGCTGTGTGATGAATCTACCGTCCATGATGTAATGCTCCTCGCGACCGTTGTGCATCTCTATGCGCGGATGGGATCTCCTTGAGGCAAACTACAGCCTGGGCCATTCTATTCCGAACAGTTCGTGTAAACCTCGAAGCGAAATCAGCCGAGTAAACGACAAACAGCATCATGTGTCCCCAAAGGCTGAAACGCGCTGCCGGTTTTGGTCGTGCTGGGTCGCTGGGGGTGTGGAGGTTGTCACTGAGAGACGAGGATAGATTGGTGGTTTAACAGTGTCGCTTTGTCTCGCCAACACAACACGACGAAAAGCTACTCGTCTGCATGTATTTGTAACACAAAGCCAAGATACTTGAGTTCGCATTGTTTGATGCGCTCATCATGCATTTTGAACAGGTGACTCTTTCGGGACTCGTGTTGTGATGTTTTGAACGAAAAAGTGAAGGCGGAAGGGAAGAAAAGACCCACAGACACTCAGTGATGCGCCTTTCTTTGCTTGTGCAAGAAGCCTCTGCGCTCTATGCTTGGGATCATTTGAATTATGCTTGTGAATGAGAAGAAGTGTATGCGTTGCTTTTCTAAGGCTGGATTAAACCGTGAGTTGGGATCGAGAGTATTTATTGTCAGAAGGCTTAGATCCGACGTACGAGGAAAAAACAGAGGACACTAAACTTGGCTGAACGACGTTCTGCTTGCTCAGGTAAGAACTTCTGTGTGACTTACATTGGGATTGAACCCAGTGTCTTGTCCCGAGTGGTTGCGATGGTTGTTCAAGTCCTCGTAGCAGACAATGAGCCAAGATGTCTGAGGTGAGATCACCTCTCTGGTGACATTGAACTGCACGAGTACACAAACTCTTTCATTCGTGGCGTTTTCTGTCCCCTGTTCAGGGTGTTACCTGTCCAGGTGCGTTCCAGATGATTTCGTTGATGAAAACTGCGGAATCCTGGAGTGAAGCCCAAGGGTTTGTTACTCGTGAGTCACACACCTGGATTCTGCCAATTTGTGTGATTCCACGTTGGATGCGCATTTACTCGTACTCGCTCTGTGTGTGTGCGTGTGTGTGTGTGCATGTGTGTATGAAAGCGGGACTTTGCTCCCCACATGCAGTGCAAAGCCGAAGAAGCACTTCAGTGACTTACTCAAGGGAACAGCTTTCGAGGACGCGTCCGTTCAGTTGTCACACCCAGCCACAATGTAACTTTGTGTTCAACGAGAAGTCAATGAGTGAAAAATGAGAGCTGAATGAGTGAGACATGCCTTCAGTTGAGGCCGTGTGCTGCAATTTGTTCACCTCGGGCCTGCTGCAGTGCGAACCATTAGTCGAGTCGTTTCAGCCGCGCCAGTCAACCTGGATCTTCCGCAGCGACTCGCAACAGTCACGATGCATGCAAACATCAAATCAACGTCTTTGCAATCAGGCGATAAAAAACATTGGGGGAAGCTGTGCGCCCGGCACTCGACGTTGAGCGCAGATTTCAACACCCGTTCAGAGAGCGTTGTTCGGATGATGAGAAACGTGTTTGTTGTGCACTGTGGCCCAGTTCGTTTTGTTTTGGGAAAATCGGGGGTGAAGCCTTGGATTCCCTGTGATTTCAGGTGAGTTGAATTGAGCGCCCCTGGACAGAAGCAGAGAACAAAGCAGTGTGAACCAAGCCTTGGGTCGGACCTCTGGCTGTAACTCCACACCGTGTTGATGAACATGTTTCACATGGGTTTTGACGGAACACGTTCTGACGAAAACGTTGTGTGTGTTTTCGTTTTGAGAGAACCTCGGCAGACCTTTGCAGCAATCACATCACGAAGCTGCGTGTGTGAGTGAGTCACGAGCTGAGAGTGTTCTGCAGCCTTTCTTCCCTGCCATGGAACAAGGTGGAGGGAGGCTCGGTGCGTGTGGAAGTCCGTGCCTGGCCACCGCATCAGATCCGACTCAGCTGAACAGACTGTCGGGGCCTGATGTGAACCGACTCCAGAACAGAAAAGTGCAGATGTTGGAGAGTGGTGGATTCTATTGATACCCGAGGTTTACTTGGAACAGGTATGGTTGACTTTGGGGTTGGGCGCTTGGATACATTGAGGATGAATAGTCCACCTGGATACAAGGCTGGTGTACCTCAGCATCTCAGGTGAAGTGCTTTCTGACTGAGCAAGCGTAAGTACCCGTCAAAAAAGATGATTGTTGGAAGAATGTCAAAGTTATTATCTGCACTTAGTGCTGGCCCCGAGTCAGTTCACGTTTCCCTGTGGTCAGTCAAGTCCTGTGAGAAAAGTTGACTGGTTGAAGAAACCCTGGTTGGTTGTGTTGCACACCCTGCACAAGTCAATGACCTGAACGGTTCGTGTTGGACGGCAGTGCTGCAATCCGCGGTCCTCGTAACCAGTTTTGACACGGATATTGAACACAACACATCGCGGCACTTGACATTTCATTGAATGCAGTTTGGCAGCTGTCCCGATTCTCTCGGGTTGTCTGTTCTGCAAACTTCTCGGGGTGGTAAACTCATCGTTGTTCACAATCACATGGCAACATTTCAATGTGAAACGCTTCCAAATCAGTTGGATCAAAATAGCTCAGGAAGCCCCAAAAAAGGTTTGAATTCCTTCAACTCGTGTCGCATTAGGAGCCTGGGTGAGGACTTCTTTGTTGAACCAGGTGGGTGGTATTGCCATCGAGTGCAGAACTTGGCTGATGAGATTTGGATGAAATTTTGATGGCAACAATTCAGAGCTGATTTCTCAGTTTGCCAAGGTGGGTGGTGCGCGCGTCAGCGTATGACACGGATGCTCAGGAGATTGAGGACAGTTGAATGGTGTAATCTGTATGCTGCGTTTGGATATGGATCTGCGCGCATTGAAACGAGAACGGACTGTTTGGGGTGCAACTCGAAGTCGGGTTTGGTTTTCCAGGAGCAGTTTGGATGCAAAGACCGCGCGCGTGTGTACCTATACGTGTGCGTGTGTGTTCTGCAATGTGTGCGTGCTTCATGGTTTGTAGGTCAGTCACAAAGGGCCCAATTTGACAGTGACCCAGGTCAGGGGACCCATGCCAGGGTGATTCTCCGACTCCGTCTCTCCTCTTGTGGACCAGGTCCGGGGCTGTGCCACCGAGGCACTCGAGTTGTGCTGGTCACTCACAAGTGCTTTGTGTAGCATTTTCCGAAGAACCTGTACAGAAGCTCATACAATTTATGTGTATCATCAGCAAAAACAATTTTTTTCTGCAAAGATCCTTGTATCTCCTGCCGATACTTGGTAGCGAGCAAGAACAATGGCGAGAAGCCGGATACGTTGCGATACACGATCTCTGCGTTTGGCACAAGAAAAGGCGAGACCGAGATTCGGCCTCCTGCGTGTTGACTGTAGAAAACAGATTCTCAAGGCGCCTTTTAAACTGCCATTTGAGCAGTTAAACACCCAATTTGGCCTGTGTCGTTGCTTTACTTGTGGTGACTCCTGTCAGTGTAGTTTGGGCAACAGAAAAAGGTTGAACCCCAGTGAAGAGTCTGTTGTGCGCAGTGAACTAGATTCGGCGGCCAATTACAGCACGTCGACCGAGTGACTCGGATCAGAAAGAAAGAAAACCGGGTGAGAGGGAAGCTACACCTTTCATTCGGGTGGAAATATCCGGCAAAAAAGTGCCAGAAATACTGTCACACCGTGTTAAAGTGCTCATCCAGTTGGAAAGATCGTGCGCGCTAGTTTCTCGTGTCATAACAGAGCCTTGGCAAGAAACTGGTCGCTGAAGTTTTGAACTTTCTTGGGTTGATACCAAATTGTTCTGTGACACGGATTCGGGGCAGATGTTGTGATGTTCTTCTGCCAAACACATCCCCTTTTCGCGTCTTGTCCGCTGTTGCGCTTTTCTTGGAGTCAGCAGAGATGCCTGTTGGCAGAACCTGAAGGTGTGATCACAAGACAGGCTGATTTCACACTCCCATTTGGATCCTGCTCACAACCAACGCGACACACTTGTGGAGATGAAACATTCACGACAAATCATAAACGAGTAGATTCCGCCAGAGGCGTCGGGCCGGATTCACACTGGAAGCGGCAGATGTTTGCCTCTGACGGAGCGTTCCACTACTTTCCTGCGAACACGGCCCCTGACGCGACCGGTGTGAACCCAACCTTGAATCTCTCCTGGGTTTCAACGGGGTACATCTTTCGACACGGTTTCTCATCCATGTTTGCTTTTCATGTTCATCCTTCCAAATGTGGGGATTGTGTGGCTTGACATACATTAGCTCAGCTGTTTTTTTTCTGAATATGCTGAGAGTTTGTGAAAAAGATTTACATTGTCGCGTGTTTCATTCTGTCTGGGCGCCCTCGCATTGTGGATGGTTTCCAGTTGAGCTGGGACGCGTGGAACTGGCTGTGGCGCGTCTTTGATCTCGGTCAAGGTTGGTCTTTTCACAGGTGTTTAATCTTGGAGAAACGCTTGGCCCTGTCGAGGTTGGCCTCTCGCGTTTAGCGTCTTCTTGAGCGATTGTCAACATTCGGATGGAGATCTTGCTCGATACAAAACTTTTGACGCTCTTGACATCTGTAAGTGCATCAAGTGGAACACTTTGTAGATCTACGTGGTGCCTGGTGTCCGTTTGAAGCAGGATGTGAGGTTTCACTTCTGTCGGGGGTTCGTTGCAGACAACACGTATGCTGCACGGGAGAGATGCTCGTTGGAAGCGTGCACCGTCTCAGCAGAGGGCTTAGTTTTGTTTCAGAGTGTCCCGTTCGCCCAATGTGCGTGCATGTGTTTGCTTCCATGGGTATGTGTGCGTGTGTGTGTGAGTGTGTTTCCAGCCTGCGAGCAATGAACTTTCAGAACATTTGCACAGGTGAAGTGCATCACGCTGGGCAGGTTGAGCGAGAACACCTGAACGCTGTGGACCCTGCACCGCGGTGAGATGTAGACAGGCGCTGTGTCTGGTTCATTCAGCGACGACGACCGAGGACGAGCTCGGAATTAATTGCCTCGTATTTGGTGTGTAAACTGCCTGTGTACAGTACATTTGGCACAACACACATACGAGGTATTGAGAAGTGTACATTGGATGTGTAGCACAGTGTTTCTTTATTGCATTCCCCGATTTTGATGATAGTTGAACGCAGGTGGAATTCATCCAAAAAGGTGGCTCCTTTTTGAGACATGCGTGATTTCATTTCTGTGTGTGGAGCAACTTGCATGGGACTTGACCAAGTGTCTTCAGTTCAACGTGTGGAATGTCTGTACAACAGGCCGGCAGACCCAGATTCCTTGGTGCAGACTTTGATTCTGCAGTTCAACAAACCAAGTGACCAGCTTCAGGTACGAGTTCTTTGCTAGTGTTTGAAGTTTCCATCAAGGCATGAAATTGTCTTTGCAGTTTTACGTGGTGTATGCAGGTTTGTAACGAGACGTACAGCGTCGTTGGTGACGTGTGGTGGAATGTGTCGTCAGTCAGATCTGGCCTGTTCCCCACTGGATGCATTGTCAGTGCGCGCTGCAAAGCGCTTTCGATCTTGTGACTTGGAAAGGGACTCGATTCACGGCACAACTTGTTAAAGTCTCTCCTCGTTCGCCAACAAGAAATTTTGGGGAAACGCTGCCTCATTTACAACAAGTTCCAGAACTCACTTCAGATTGATCGGTCTCTTCCTTCAGGAGAGTGCTGTCGAAACGCAACTTGGCGCCTGTGGTGGGTTCAAAACGTGTTGTGAACAGAGCTGGTTGTTGTTGAGGGTGAACAGGAACAGTGTTTATCACGTCAGAGTTTGAAATTTTCTGTGTAATTTCAATGACACAGAGAAGGACATTTGAAACTTGGTTCTGAAGAGGTTCAATGAAGCCAGGTGTGGTATTACTTTTTATCGCCCAACAAAGCAGTGACAACCGAAAAGCTTCAAAGCGACACGTCGTCAATGGCGCACGCTCGGCTATTGTGCGTCGCTGAACAATCCCTCGAGGAAAGTGAACAATAGGATTACCTGGGCACAAAGTGGCACATGTCGTCGCAGAACACCTCTCGTGGTGTGTTGCTATTGTCAAGTGATCACTGGAAAAAAGTGTCCTCCTCGTTTCCTTCGCATCACGTGGGTCTCACGCTGGGTGCGTCACGCGTTGCGTCTTGCCACACTCACCCCTGTGTGCTACGATACGTTAACAAGGCGTTCCGCACGTACGTCACGACGGTGACGCAGGTGTGACGCAACCAACGTGAATCTGGCCTCGGTCTTGGAGTGCTGATGTCGCTTTGTGTCGGAATTGGAATGTGCGTCACGGGAAGTAAACAGTGCAGATCGGGTGTCGCGAGCGCGAACCTACGAGGCTTCCGCGGAGCGGGCGCTTCCACGATGGGCTCATCCGACAGAATTCTCTCAATCTGAACGCAGTGGAGCGAGCGAGTTGCTGGAAGTTCTGCTGGGACCGCCATCCCAGGACTTCAGGAAGAGACAACGAACCTCAACGATGAGTCACTTTGACTGAGCTGTCCCAAGAACCTCAAACTCAAATGCAACAGATCCAAATTCACTAACTCATGATTTCGTTTCTTCTTGAAACTCTCTGCCTGTGAGCTTCAAATGTACAGTGGAGGTGTGGGACCCTGGCCTGTTGTTGTGTCAGGTGATGCGGCCCTGCGCCGCTGACCCGGGAAGATGGTTGCGGAGATAAGGCCCTGTTGTGTTGTTGCGCTCCGTGTAATGTGCGATTGTGTTGCGGGAAATTCTCCCCTTGTAAAAGCTTCCCGGTCGTGTTCATTTCAGACGAATGTGGCCGTTTCGAGGGCGAATGATGATTTCACAAGGAGCAAAACAGACCTGGTGTGACTGTTGGTTTCTCTTCAATTCCTGAGATCCCACTGGTTCTGTGGTGCAGCGGTGGGTGGACCCAGCCCTGAATGTGAGGAGAATGTGAGGCTGCGAGGTTCTTGGCTCACGGTGATGCACAAACCTCGAGAAGGTTGAAGGCAAAGTGCTGAATCCGAAGTCGCCATCAAAATTCACTGTTGCCCAAAAGGTTACGTTACGCAGTGTCGCTGAGTCGACGTGACTCTTTAGTTGCCCAAGAAAGAACGCAAAATCTCGCTGCATCCAGGGTGACTGAAGCAGACCCACAAGGCGGACGTGCAACCAGAAGGATGTCGGGAGTGGTTTGTTGTGTTTCGGTTGCGGTGACGTGACGTGATCAGTGTCAGGAACACAGTCGCACACAGGGGATGATGAAACAATTGGAAGTTTTTTTTATCGTCCCATTTGGTCACACACGCACAATGTTGGATTCCCCCGTCCCTCCCTCAGCCTTCAAGCATTGCCGTGTGATCTTGAGGATCGTAAACAACGAAGCACAAGCGTGAGCCGCGGTGTGAGCACTTGAGTACTTCTACCCTGACAGGACGCAGAGTACAATGCTCCTCGCTGCTATTTCTGTAGGCATTCCAACCTCGGAAAAAAGCCCCTGAATGGAGGGCTGACACACAAGACCATGTGCACACACAGCAGATCCCTCTCCTTTTGAACCTCTGCCAGCAAGTGTAAAACTGCGGGCTACAGAGTACACAGCGCGACGTCTTGAGAGCGCGGTCATTTCAGGCTCCTCCGGGCGACGTTGAGTGAGTAATTCGGCGACAGGCGTCACAACGAAATGCCAAAAACCTTTTGTACCGCACCGAGCGAGCCGTCAGGGGAAAGGGCGAAAGTAGAGGCTTTCAACCCACTTGGTGCAGCAATTGAGAGAGACTGCATACAGAACCAAAGAAGAGCAATCGCACGTCACTGTGAAAAGGGCTGTAGTCCCCGCGCTGAGTCTTCGGATTCCGAAGGGTGACTGGCAGCCGCTTCTGGTGAAGAATACGCTCCAACATTGAAAATTGGTTTGATTTTGGATTCTGAACATCTTTGGTGTTGTGGCGATCAACTTTTACTTTGTTCTCAGAACGCGGACACTGGAGCGTTGAGCGATGTCAACTGACCAGGCGACAAGCGAGCAAATCTGAACCTTCGAACAAAACTTCAAGCCTCACTCGAAGTTTCCAAGCGAAAAGTTGGGACCTTGCGGCGAACGGATCGACTCTGACCCTTCTCGGGCGTGTCAGTTTGAAACTTGCAAATCCAAGAACCTTTGCGTGTGTTCGCCACCATGTCAGCCGATCACAGCGTCGTTGACCCGCGCGATGCACTCGATGCTTTTCAAACCTGCAATTTCGCATGCACACGGAGGCGTGGCGGAACTGACTGAAACACAGGCTTCGGGGAGGCTTCAGGTCAGTGCACTGTGTTGGGCAGTTGAGTAAAGGAAAAGAAAACCCGAAGTTTGACAGCACGGACTCACGCAGTCATCAGAGGTTTTTGCTTACACCCGACATCCCATTGTTACCGGGTATACCTGAACATATCTCGGGGTGGTAATTTGTTTGAGTGCTGTTACAAACAGTTTTTATCGGAAGAAAGCTTTTAGGGGCACAGTCGAGAGATAGATACAATATTTGAATTGTTGGCGACTGAGGCAATTTTTCTTTTTGCTTTTTGTGAAGGAGCGCAACGCATAAAAAGTACACGGAGATTACCTTTTTTCTTGTTTTGGCTTCTGCCTTCAGTGCACCGAAGTGCGAAACTTTATGGATCCCCGCAAGAAATCAACGTGTCCCCAACAACCGAAATGAAAAGAGCCGACTTCTGCTTGGCGGAAAGGATTTGAACCGCTCAGATGAGAAGATGCTTTCTTGCAGCTTTGTGAAAGTCTTGTGGCAGACACCTGCCCGGAACTGCACGTGGCGTGTCGAGTGTGAACAACACAAGTTCGCTCCCGAATCAAAATTATCACGAATATCCACACCGTTCTGTCGAACCTTTGAAGCGTTTTCTTTCGTCGTCAAACCGACGGCCTCTTTTTCCGACCCAACGCCTATTCAGATACAGAAAGAATTTCGTTTTTGTGTTTCCCTGTTTGGTTTGTTTTGGGGGAGGTCCCGAACTCAGGGTGAAAATCAGTTCGCATTAACTCAGCGAAACCTTCGACCTGACAAATGCACCACAGCGATCTTTATGTGAGAAAAGGCAAGTGATCCGAAGAAGATTGGCTCGTTGTGCCACAGGAAGTACGAGTCGTATTTACAGTCGGGCAGTGGTTTTCTCGGGCTGACGTTGGTTGGCCATATGACTCGCGTGGTGATTACCGAAATGTTCCGCTGAAGAAGTCGTGTTGTCCGGTTAGCGAGCGGGGGAAGTTGCACACGACGCGGCGGCTCATCTGAAGCCTCGTCAGAAATCGGACTGGTCGCTGGTTAAATGGAACAAGCGGCGACGTCACAATAAATGGAACTCCCTCCGAGATAAGGGTTATAAACACCTTTAGCTGTGAACATCATTCAGTGTATCATTTGTCGCTGAATGAAAAGGTGAGAAAAAGAAAATTGAGGAATTGATGAACAAACAAGAGAAACATTTGTTGTGAAAGAAGAACGAGAATTGGAGGAAAAGGAACAAGCTTCCGAGCCAACAAAGAGCAGATCTAACAGTCGTCGAAGTGAGGTTGAACAGGTACGTGTGTCGTTCTGTTTACTGGATTTGAAGAGGACCGTGCTGATTTGGAAGCCAGGGATCCAGTGACCAAACCGAACTCCAAATTGACTTTAGCACGGCTGGTGTTATTTTGCACGTTAAAACACGAGTGAGAGATCAAGGAAGAGATCAAAGTTAATGGGTTTGATCCATTTTTGTATCTCAGGTAAACGGAACGGTTAGAGTGTTCAGTTTGGTGCATTTATTCAGGATGGCGCATTCCCATCAGGTCTCTGTCACCAAATTGCGCGTTTTGTACGAGTTGGATGTGTTGTTACTCTGGTTGCGCCGTTTGGTGGTGAACAAACACCAAAGAGGCTTGATGAATTTGTCTATCAGGGAGAACACACACACACACACACACACACACACACACACACACACACACACACACACCAGATTCCAGAACAGTTGAATTGAGGTCTCCCATTGAACGCAGCGCGAGTGTCGGATTTCGCGCGCCTCTGTTGGGCCCCGCTTTTGTGAAGCTGATGACAACATTGTTATTGCGGTGACACGCAGGAATTACGAGCGGATGATTTACCTGCCTTATCGATCGTGGAACGTTCTCGTGCTGCCGCATCGATCACGTATCAGTCACTCGACATCGCATTGCAGCGGCATTCACGAGTTCTCGAAGGCCAGAGTTTTGCTGAGTTAGATTTGTGAGTGTCTCGAGGCAAAAAGACAAAAGAAAAACAGTTGTAAATAAGAGGGCTTGCGCAGGTAAGGGATTAAATCATTTTTTGTTGGTAAAAGCTTTTGCGCTGGAGGTCAAATCTGCTCAGGCTTGGGGCTGTTTTGAAGTGAGAGATGCATCAGTTGGGTGGTCGGGCTTGTCAAACTTTCCAACTTCCTTTCCGTGAACGAAGTTCTGGCCCCGTGTGTGTGTGTGTGTGTGTGTGTGTGTGTGTGTGTGTGTGTGTGTGTGTGTGTGTGTGTGTGTGTTTACGTGTGCGTGACACTAGAGCAGAGGACAAGGGATTTGAAGGTTTCGTTTTGCCGTGATACGCAGTCTAAGGCTGCTTTCAACGTTGCATGTTCAGCAGCAGAAAACCCGTGTTTCAAAATGCACATCTGATGTTGTCTTCTGTATCCGACATGTTTGTTCCTAACCAAAAGCAGCTGGTACGAGGGGACCTCAATATTTATTTTCCTGCATGGTCAGCGCGATCTGAGCAGCCGCGGCCTCAACTACAGTCAATCGGCACACGCTCATTGCATAAGTCTAGTCAGGGCACCGACGACCACGCTGAACATGCAGGAAAATAAATA
>JAAUXT010029028.1_pt1 | contig 12671 bp, 12 predicted proteins | sample 7278171 | NCBI WGS metagenome assembly JAAUXT01 (sample SAMN14350112, study PRJNA611818) | marine sediment metagenome | isolation source: surface marine sediment (1.8m) | place: French Polynesia: Moorea | collected 2018-08
GATCGGCCTGGAAGGTCACGGGTGGTTGATTCGAGACAGTTGATTTCATTCACCTTCTCAGTGCAGACAGGCCAATTGGCTTCTTTGGTGACCATGACAATTCTCACTTTGGTTGGATATTGCCTCGTAATGCATTATGAAGACCATAAAACCGACTTATGTCTGCACTTTATATGGGATTTCTATGGTTCTGTGGGGTTCGCAGGTTCAAATGCGCTGCTTTATGATAGTCATATCCATTTGGGATCTGTACTTCAGTAGACATCCCTTGTGAGAGGCAGTGATAGACGTTGGAAACGGCCTCTGGGTTGGTGATCCAAATGAATCTTTCGTCATGAGATCTTGTCATTTGGTTTCACAAAGAACTGCACCGGCATTGTTCTCTTTTGCAATAAGGATTGACTCGGGACATTTTGTATATTTGTGTTGAATGACCGGTCCATGGGAAGAAGTCTATCGGCCGGAAAGCCGTTTTTCATAGAAACAAGGGGTTTCTTCAACTCAGTCCCTGGCAACCACTGTTAGCGACATCACAAGATAAATACCTGTTGCCTGAAACTTCCCTCATGCTGCATGTCTTTCAGGTGATCAACAGCACAAGAACATGCATTCTGCAGTTTCCTCCAACTATATGCTCGTACGTACGAGCACTGAGTTCTCAAGCCCCAAGCACGTGTGGGATGCTGGCGTCGCCAATCTCTTGGCATCAACAGGGGACATACGTAAAAAGTTTCACACAAACAACGTTGTTCATCACATTTGTAACTCAAAGAAAAGTTTCAGTGGTGCCATGTGCCGAAAATGTGAGTTTTTGCAAGATGTTCTCAGATAATTTCTTGTCAGTAGAAAGTCTGTTTTCGAATGGTGCACGCTGCTTCTGCTTCTTGGTCGTAATATGTGATGGTTTGTGCGGTGTCCACTCGTTTGTGAAGGCACACCTCAAACTGTCAGTTCAATTTCTGCAGAAGCTGGTGTTCTTCCTCAGCCTGGTCAAAAACGATATGCTAAACTTCAATTGTGTTTGGCCTCTGTTGGCCCATTGCATTCTTCTTCCGAAATTTCTGTCACAATTTTGGAAACTCTGTCAACGAAATGAACCAAGAGGTCGATTTGTTGGTGGTTCCATTTGCTTCTTGCTGGAATTGGAGCAGATTTACGCATCTCGGTGAAGACCAGCATCGCTGGCAAAGTGCAATCCTGTTTTGCTAATGCAATTTCAGGTGTGAGACACACGCTCTTCACGCACTGCACCTGTGTTCCTGTCCGAGCGGACAGCCAGGAAGTGCTGTGCTTCACCAAGAGAATCAGTCTTTGCTTTGCAGGTTTGTTTTGTTGCTGAGTTTTATACTTTGTGTAGAAGGACATACCGCCCAAGACAGGGGGTTGGTGGACAGTTGCTAAGTTGTGGGGAAAGGAGGAATCACTCATAATACCCACAGTCACTCATACCTGTTCCCCTCAAAGGCACTTGTGCACAGTCGTGTTGGGGTTCCCCACTTAGCCAGGTTGAGTGGTTGCTTCAGAGAGAACAGGATGTAAAATAACTTTTGTGTGTGTTTTGAGGACTTGCATGGCATCACCTCATTGGGAACCAAAGAGTGCCAAAACAACTTTTCTCGCCAAACATCTTGTTTTTTTTTTTTATGTCGGTGCACATGATCGAAAGGTCCAACCCGAAATGCTGCGAAGAGTAAAGCAGCGGCCACACAGACGCGTTTATTTTTGACGCGAGTCAAACATTGACACGCATCAAAAAATGTCTGTTGAGATGTTCTGAAAAATAAACGCTTCATAAACGCTTCCTGTGTGGCCACCCTGATTGAAAACAGTGGGAGATATTTTTGACGCGCGTCAAAATAAAAATTGACGCGTCCTGTGTGGCCACCCCTTAACTCGTGGGCAACTGTCGCACCACAGGACACTTCCGGTAAATGTGCAACCCTCGGTGGACACATCCATTGCAAATTTTCCGTACATGTGCTCATCATGGAAGGACAGTTGAGACATTTCGGATTCGAGACCTTGTGAATCCCCATGTGCCCACAAACTTGCAAGAGCAAACACTTCAAATGGAAAAGCTTCTGTCAAGATTTTATTGCTTCATGACTTCCATCTGGCACTCTGGCTATCTTTTTACCTCACACGAAATCATTAAATATGCATGTGACAGAACGGAGAAGCTTTTTCAGGCTGTGAGACTGAAACTCTCACCGATCCCCGGTGTGCGGGAAGCCACGCGCCAAACAATGGGAGTTTGCTGTGATATGTCAATGATGGCAACGGACCACTCTCCGAAGATGGTCAAGCGTTTCTGACCCAACAATGTTCAAAAAGTGGCATCAGCCCTTGGTTCCAACAAACCGCTGGTTCACAGTCGCGCTTGATGCCCTCGGACGTGTGTTGCGTCTTACACTTGGCAGTAGTTGCAGGTTTCTGTGAAACTTTGACTGATGATTGACAGGCAAAAACGTAATTTCAAAAGGGCCAAGTTGGTGATGCCAAAAAGTTTGACAAATACCAGTTTGTCCTCCTCCACGTGTTTGTAAATTTCCAGGCTGGGCTGGGGACGTCGAAGTCTCTCAGTCAGAGAGTTACAATTCCCTGAAGGCAGCAATTCTGGTTTGACTCCATGTTAATAATTTTACACTGAAATTCTTCAATTTCTCGTATCGTGCACGTTGGTCAATGGAAGATCAACATGGGGCCAAGAGCACACCGAGTAGTTTTGGTGTGGTCGCGCCCAGCTCCCTGCTGCTCGTGTTGATCAATGTGGCCAGGAGAGTGTAGAATCTCATTTCCGTCCTGTAACCATCGTGCGCAGCCATGCAGACTCGAAAAGGACTGGGTCGAAGAACGGCTTCATGTCAAAATTGCATTTTTGAACAACCTGTTCCATTGAAAAGTAATTGTGAGAGAACAAGAGATTCCAGACAAGGTTCTAGAGGACAAGATTTGGAACATCTCCCGAAGAAATATTCATCGCGCTCTGATCGTGTTGTGGGGCACAAAGAAAATTGTTCCCTTCAAGATCAAAGCCGCTTTGACTTGTGGATCCATCCCGGGAAGTTCGTGGAAAAATGGTAAATGTTTTTATCTGAAACCAAGAGGCTCGAAAGGATTACCAATGAGGCCAACGCAGAACAATGTAGGAATTTCTTTCTCTTGAAGACCCATCATTTGACTCCCAGAGAACTAATTGGCGTACGACGCTGTACTCGTACAACATTTGGTGTTGGTGAGTTCCAGCCAAGGTGGCTGCAGAGCTTGTAATGGCAAGCCACATTTTGTGTCTTGTTCCGATCCCAAATCTTAAGGTTGCCTTGTTGTCAGTGTGCAATTTCAATCGTCACATGGATTCACAAGTCATTTGCTTGATTGACGCGTGGAAAACAAACATCAAATTGTCTCTTGCGTGTGTACTGCAGTCAGACTGCCAGCATTACGAAAGTTAACAGCCGCCGTCTGAAACGGCAAACAGTCTCTCACCGGAGCCTCATCGCTGACCCCAGCGTATCCAGGCGTGACAAAAAGGGAAGTCAGATTAATTTAGGGGGGAGTTAAGGGGAGTCAAGGGGCCTCCCCTATGAGTCTCGCTGCTTCTCTTCTCCCCTCATCCCACCCAGTGGGCTTGATTCATGATCGGGGCGATAAGTCCACGCTTTGTCGACAGTCATTCTGGAATCTTTGAGTGTAATGTGGGTGCCTTCCACGAAAACAGCTCCTGCAGAATCATGTCATCTCCACTGCAGGCACAACGCGTGAGCCTGTCGCATGTGCACCGGTCCTGGATTTGAAGACACCCACGGAATAAGCCAGTTGCCCAACAACATGCAAGCGCTTCAATCGAGAAAATTACGATGGACACCCACAGCCAGTTGGGCACATGCAGAGTGTTTGTGCTGGTTCAAACCTTGTCGTCTCTTCTCTCTCTCACACACACACCACTCAACACACACACACACACACACACACACACACACAGAGACTCGTTTGCTCTCAAGCAAGTTTTGAACGCATGTTCACCAGCGTATTCCTGAAAAACGGGAGAGATGCAGAGGCCTCTTGGGCTAAAGAAAAAGAAAACTCTGACTCCGAGAACGTACCTCTTTCTCATTTGTGCGTCAAGCCAAAGGTTTTTTTTTCGAGACCGCCGTCAAATAAATTTGAGACTTTGTGTCTGGTTTCAAAAAGAATTCTGTGTGGCAAAATATCTTTGCCATATTTCACTTTTTTCTGGAGGCGGGACCTTCTTTATGCGTCCGCCAGAGATTCAAATTCACTGCTGGTCTGGTTATGCTTGTTTGGTTGTTTGGTTGTGCCAGAACCAGAACTGCGGAACCAGACCATTGGAACCAAACCAACCTGACCAGAATAATCGGACTAGCGGCAGATTTGGCTCTCACAAAAAACAATTCTAGTTTCGCTCAAGAAAGAACAACGGGCACAACACCAGTATCTTCAGTTCGTGAACCCACGGTGTCAGTCATTCATGGCAAATTGCACCACCTAACTTCCACGCAAATTCTCCAAAGGAGCATTTGGTGGTTCCGACTCTTTTTCCAGTTCAAAACACCGAAAAGTTCTGCTCCCTAAAAAAACCTTGAATCTGCATTTCCGAAATTGTTGCTTTCTTTTCGCCCAACCAAACAAGATTTTCAAACAGAATGCTTTGAACAGAAAACATGCACTTGGACATAGATTTCAAACGTGAACTGATTTGAACGCTCCTGGAGTTTGTTCAGATCACAAAAAATGAAACTCCTGACCCAAAAACCATCACAAGAATCCATTGACCCCCTTTGATCCCATGTACTGAGTGAAGTCTGCCAATCCATGACAAATCTTGGCCGATCGTCAGACAACATGCGTGGTCACACACTCTGCAATTTCCTTCGTCTCCTCCCAACTGTTTGCTTTGCCTTCGCCACTAGAGCTGACACTTGATTGAGTCAGTTCTGTGGCTCACGCAAGCAAAACATTCCCTTTAGTGCAAGGTTTCCTCTTCGTCAACACAATGTCATGGCACGTACTTTTGCAGAACAGAGTTGAAATGCAGAAATGCCACCAACAACGCAAGGCGTGGCAAGTTCAACAGGACGCGCAAAACTTTCTTCTTCCAGAATTTGTCCCTTCTTTTCGCTGTTGGATTCTACCCGTGTTCGCAACTGTTCTTGCCTTGCCTGGGCGCAACGGTGACTCATGCCGAGGACACAGACGGGAGCGAAAACACAGACGCGCACGATGCGCTTCCGTTTACTGCAATGCACTCGTACGAGTACAGGCACACAGGTGACACAGTCCAGTTCTGCTGGACACAATGGGAACTGATTCACTGAAAAGCAAGTACATCGGTGTCACAGCAAGGCTTATTTAAAGTCAGCTGTTTGCTGAAACTTAATTTCGCAAGGATTTCTGGTCTGGACTGAGCAAGGCTCTGGACAGAACTGAAGTCAGGTGCTCTGTGTTGATTTGTCCTCTGCGGATTGCTTTGGTGGATCGTTCCCTCAGGTCTTTTCAGGCTCAAAAATTATTCAACAATCGAGTGCAGGTTCGCAGGAAACATGGAGAATGCTTGTTGGCTTGTTGCATGCAAAATCAATGTTGCTACCGCAAAGACTTTCACCATAGATCTCTGTTCGTACTGCCCTCATGAGTTGCGTCTTGGCTACTCGACATTTCTTGTGCAGACGTCACAACTCACACATTCTCCTCACGTCCACCTCGCGGAAAGCAGACTCCCTGGCGATGAGCAAATCGATGTGACCTCCTGTACGAGCTCGTGCACATGTAGTCGTTACACTAAGTCGCTCTGATTTCCACACGGTGCCCAGGGACCGAGAGGGAACTCCCTCAAGTCAATCAAGCAGGACAACAGCGAATGCAGCGACCTGGATGACAGGTGTCGTTTCGTCCGTGAGCAATTCGTATGAAGTGCAATTTGTGGAATGGAAATGTCGACGGTTCAATGAGGTGCGAGATTTGAAACGTGAGAAAAACACGAACAACTTCACAGAATGCATCATCCTCCACCACGAACTTCATCCACTTTGTTTCTTGGTTCATCTTCAGAATGCCACGGGGACGCTTCCATTGATTCCAACGCTTCCAACTTCATCGCGTCTATTTTGAGAACAATTAAACACGGGCATACATAATTAAAACACCTCCGCAGTTGTTTCCTTTGCCCCATCGTGCTTCCAGTCAACAGTGCAAACCCAATCCACGTGTCTTGTCACTGTCAGAAGGATGAGTGGAGCTTGTTAAAGTGAAGCAAGGTGTCTAAATTGCAGGGATTGTCGCTTCAGATTTGGACCAAATTGACAGCAAGCGTGGACTTATCATATTCGTCGTGACGGGCTGATTAAGTTTGATCGAGGCACGAGATGAGAGGAAATGGAGGCGAAGCCAGAGCCGCGGGAAGGAGGCAGGAGGCGGAAACTGTGGATTCACAAGTCGAGGCACAGGAAGGGCTAACAACAGAGTGACGCGCAGGAGGCTGGACACGTGATGTGGGACGTGGCAGGAAACGAAGCGTCGTTAAACCACGCACACCCTGTCATCCTTGAAGCAACAATGGTGCTGGCTTTTCAGCTTTTATCCACTGCTTCAGCCATCCTCCAAAGTACTGAAATTGTTCGCATGAAATTTGTTTTCAGGCTCGTGTTTTATTCTTCCTGCAGGCAGTGTTTCCTGAACGCGGATCGCAACACCGGTCCTTTGTTTGTCGTCATCCCCTGAGTTCGCTTCAGTTTGTCCTCAACACCCACGTGTCCCTCCCTGCACGGGCGCTCCAGCGGACCTCAACATGAATCCGTCGTACATCCCTGTGTGCTCGAACACAAGTCGGAGTTGCTATCGGGCCTGCGGCGGACAAAGTCTGCTTGATGGGAGGATACACAACAATTCCAAGGGGCTCTGCGACGGGACATAAAATGCAAGACTTCTGGCGAAGGCTTCGGCGCCTGTACTCAAGCCGACATTCAGTCTGGTGCCCACATTGTGCTGAGCTGCGCGGAACGCCACGTGATGAACGGCCTGAGATGGTTCAACTCACTGGAGCACGAACAATGTGCATTGTTCCAACACAGGACAACGAGGCCGCGGAGCAAGGTGATTAGAACTTCTGGGATGGAACAATCGATCCACTGCAGAATGTGAAAGTCTTCATTTTCTCACAACAAGCATCTTCAAATACAGACATCGTAAGAACATAATTGTTTCAAAATAAGGTTTGCATCTGAAGCAGTTTGACGGTGAACTTATCAAATCAAAAATTACGGACGACCCCTCTCTTTCTCATTTTGGATCCAACATCAACTTTCTTTGTTCACTTTTCCATTTTTTCAGAGCTGAAGAGAGGAATCGGTTCTGATCTTGACTGGTTTCTGAGAGGACACAGGATTTATCGTGACCGCGGACACTGACGTTCACAGACAGGCTCTGGTGACAGCCCAATCTGATCGTTGAGTACATTGGCAAAGGCACTGAGGGTCAGAAACATATTTGGAAGGATCAATACAGAAATTAGAATGGGAGGCGATGATATGATTCAATATTGACTGCACCTCAGTCGGCCGGGAGAGGAGGGCTCACCCCTGTGGCGTGCAAGAGAGCCAATGATTGAAACAGGCGAGTGGAGTTCACAGTATGTTCCAGCCCAAGGAAGCTGTCTCCATTTCAGTACAATAGGCCCCTTGATTGTATCATCGGACTGCGATCTGCACTGACTGAAAACACACAGGAAATTCAGTTGGATTTTTCACTGGATGCCGCAATAGAAGTCGGACAAAGTCTCCCTGAACGCACTGACTCAACATGAAGTGTATGTTTGAGAGTGTTGTGTTTGGTTTGTTGTGTGCTTCACCAAATCAGTCCCATGCACATTGGAGTCAACACGGCTCGTTCAACAGGCGCGTCTCAGAGGGACCTGCGAACAACATCAGATGCTGCACAGGGCTGTAAGCTACACAGCGTGGGATGACTTCACTTCCACTGCAGGACGCAACGCGTGCTGTTCCATTCAGTGACAAAGGAAAGCGAAGTGAGGCTCCGAACAGCTTTAATCACTTGAGTTGAACATGGGCTTTTGATACACGGAACAAACCAATTTATGACATTGCAAAAGCTGTTTTCCCGGAATATATAAGGACTTTACTTTGCATGAGCAGGCATGCAAGTGCTGGGATATGCAGTGTTTTTTGTGTGTCTTGCGGGTGTGAACTCCGTTTTGGTGGGAAGCGTTCTGTGAGTACATCTGAGGAGATGCTCGAAGCCACGACAGACACGAATGTTGTTTCAGCCTCATTGACGCAAATGGAGCCTGAAGCCGTTTTCAATACAACGGAAACCTTCACAGAAAACACGTTTCTTCCTGCAGCGCACCTCGGATTGTTTTCAACCGAATCCACCCGAGTGGCCTCCACAGCACTTGAACGAGGGAAATCTCGGGTGGAAGACGTCTGGGCCACACGGACGCTGAACAACACACCCGAGAACGTGGACGTGCAGGACAACTTGGTGTGGAACCTGCTCGCCGACGGAGAGATGGACCTGGGGCTGCTGGCCGCGTCTCTCGGGATCCTGTTCGTGACTGTGGTGCTCGTGTCGCTCTACTTCATGCTCAGGTCCAGACGGGACTACAGGCGCATCCCAGGTGCGAGCGACGCGCAGGAATACGAGTACATATACAAACCGCTCGCCGGGAACAGTCTGGATGAAGAATATGAGAACACCTTTGTTGGAGTCTCCATTCCTTTGATCCAGGAGAATTCCAAAGTGTAGCGCAGCGCTTGTAGCAGCAGAGTATGTCAGTGGGTGTCGCCATTGCATGATTTTTTTTCAGAAAAAAGGTTGTGGAGCTCAGAACGTTGAATTTATTCTCGAGATTTTTTGTGATCTGAATGCATGAACACGTAAACCTGATTTGAGTCACATAAAATTGTTTTCAAACTCATTGCAAAAATAAATTCAACCTGTTCTTTAATACACCGGTTTGTAAACGAAAATCCAGCGAAATTGCTTGCTTTGAGTGACCTGCCACAGCTGCATCAATTTCATCACCTTCTGTTTTTGCTGGAACGCCACATGTTCACTTCAAACAAGGGAATTCGGCTGTAATCAGCTATGGTCACCTTGAAGAGCGTTGACTTTCACTCCCATGGTTTCAAAAATGAGCGAGTGAACACTTGAAACAAGCAGCAAGTTGGATTGGAAACTTTCTGCTTCAAGAATGATCTTCTGGTTGAGCTGGTTCCGTTCTGCTGTCTTGCACGCAATCAGCATGAAAACCTGGCGCACGCACTTGTGATTGCCAGACCAACTTGCAACTCACAGCCAGAATCTGCGAACCACTCAGACTGACCCGATCTACCTGGGGTTTTATCTTGATGAAATTCAAACCAGAATATCTCCCATTAGAAAATGGGTACTTAATTTCCCGTGGGAGCTCGTGGAAGTGGCTCTGGCTGCGAGGACCATTCACTCCGCCGAGTGCGGCGCGCTTTTAACGCGAGAGGCACCTGTCACACGCAGTCGAGGGATGAGAAGGGCGGAAGGCAGGTTATTGCATCAGTGGACCCTCGCCTCTGTCTCGTTGCGTGTTTCATGTTTGGTGGTTGGAGTTCGCTGCGTGAGTTGTTTGAAGGTCGAATCCACGGGTGAAAGATATGCCACCATGAGTGTTTTTCCTGTTTTGTCTTGTCCTCATATTTTGCAACATGATTTGGCTGCAAACAGCATTTCCGACTGAGAAAGCTTGGAAAGAGCCAAATTGCAGGTTGTTTCCACTCGAAGGATCCTGTCGCAACTGCAGCTCGCAGCCCGGGACAGAGAGACTTCCTTCCTTGAGGAATTCTCGTATCATTTCCCGCGACTGTCATTTCCTTGACTCAATTGAGCCTTTGTAGTCGAGGCAATCCAGAAATTAACACAGCAGCGACTGAAGTCCGCTTTGAACTCTGAGCAAAGAACAACTTTGGGCACCAAGCCTTGTTGAAACAAAAACATGCTTCAAAATAGCTTTTCTATCCGGGAGAAATGAGTGCAATTTACATTGCAAATACATGTCAGTGGAGCTGCGAGAATTGTGTCTCGGCTTTGCTTCTTCTTTCCCCAGTGCACGAGCCAGCAGTATACATGAGTTTGTTCTCTGCTTGATAGATCACAAGGAGCATTGCCAAGAGACAGGACCATCTCATGAGAAGTATTTCCCTCCGTTGGGACGACGGCGCCAGAGCGGCTACAGATGCGCGATAATAAATCCAATTTTCACAACGAGATTCATGGCAACAGAAATAAAGAATGCAATTAATCAAAAAACAAGGCTTCCTGATCACGCTTTGCCGTTGAGGTTGAAAAGGAAGTGCACGTCGCGTGTGGATCAGCTGCGCCCTCATGTTCTGCACTGTCCTTTTGTCTGGACCTTTGTCTTTGCTTTCTGTTCCACGGTTATCACCACTTGAGGGCAACTTACAACAGGAACATTGTTCTGTTGGAAATGCAGAGGAACGAAGGAATCCTGGTTGTCAATGGAGCGTAGTGTTTTTGGTTCCGGTGGATTGTCCTCCAACACTGCTCTCGAGTGCATGCTCCTGGTTGTTCTCGTCTCAACATCAAGGCGGCCATGCTGGACAAGCGAACAGTACTTTTCGAGCAGAAAAAAAACTTTTCACTTCCAAATATGATCTATCTTGCCTGTGTGTCAATGAGAGTGGTCACACCAGTCAAATTTTACTTTTGCAGAAAAGGAAATGTTCTGTTCAAATCTACTTTTGACGTGACAAGTCATTTACCACGCCAGCCAGTCTCACCAGTTGCAGTGGTGACAATGAATTTGAGTTCAGTGTGGCCACCCCATGCATTTTGATGCACTTGAATTTTTTCTTGAAAACCCAGACCTCACCCAAGACGAAACTGAGACTCAATAACCTGAGACTCAACCTCTGACTCAACCTCCAGGAGAGAGTAGACTTTTCTTCTCGATGACATGAAGGAAGAAACGAAACAGTGAAAACCGCAACGCCCCCTTTCCTTCTCGAAAATTCGTTTCTGGTCCAAGAAAGCGTGGTTATCATATTTTGATGGTTTCATTTCCTGTGGCTCTGATGAATATCTCTCTATTGATCGCAAACCTCCCCAGAGTCACTCGGGGAAATGTTGCGCTGCCAGGAGGCGGCTTGTTGCAGGCAAAACAAGGAGGGTTTCGTGCTGGATGCGTCCGTGCATGCTGCCGCGTCCTTCAGCAACAACGACGTTGCGTCGGCCCGCGTGGAATGCCTGTTGTTGCGTTACGACATTTGCCAGACTCCAGGCTACCGCATCACCGTCTTTGCCTGACGCACATCGACATCTGCTTCAGCAGGGGACCAAAGAGCAGTGACAGAAAAGCAAACGATGAACTCAGAAGAAAAAAAAAATTATTCAGTGGGGTGATCTGGTTGTTTTCAAATTGGGGTGCAGAAAATTCTATCCGCTTGTTTGTTGAAGAGACATCACGTTTCTGAAAACGTGTCTGGAAATCCTGGGAACCCCACAAAAACATTACACCGGCCTCGAGGTTCACATCGTTTTGCCTGGAATTTCTTGCAGGATCGTCGTGGAGGAAATTAAGCCTCGGAAAGAACGTTCCTTCCTCCAAGCTCTGCAGATTTGTGATGAAGTTACTTTCATGCCAGATTGCGTTTTAGTCAGAAGGACATTGTTCGAGCAAATTGTCCGGAAGCGATAGTATCTTCCAGGTCTGTTTGCCGGTTCTACCATGCGCGGAACTGAAGTTGTTTCTCACGAAACTCATCTTGCCACGGGTAACTTCTGCTTTCTCGTGCACACTGCCAAGAAGCAAGAGTATTTCTGGGACTGAAAAACATTTCCTCGTGGATGCACAGAAAAGAGACGTACAAGATCGCAGGCAAGATCTGGAAACAAAAGAACCGAGTTTGCATGAAGAGCACACTGTGCATTGGTCAGAGAAGAACTGACAAGCTTCATTTCCAACAGAAACAAATAGTAGATTCCTCATGACGAGACAGCAATGGAACAGACCAATGCAAATGTCCAAAGCCAATGCATGAGAGCTGTTGTGCTCAGACCAGACCAGCTACACACATTGCAACAGAGCGGAGCTGCTCTTCGATATGTTCCCATGTGCACCACGTGGACACAGGTGCTCGAAGACGCCTGGTCTGCAGAGTCAGTGTCTTTGAGACCTGAACCTTCACGGCCTGACAAAAGAAACACAGAGAACAACAAAGGTTTGACTGATTGAACATTCAACCAAACAATGGACTTTAAAAGCTTCAGGCAAGAGATCCTGTCTTCTGTGTTTTTGCGAAAAAGGCACCTTCTTGTTGTCGGGGCTTTCGAGGTGTCAGAGGTTGGGTTCTGGGAGCCACCCAGACTTCAACTTCACTCAACTGGGTCGGAACGCATTCGGCTGGGAAGAAAATTCTTCTCATTTGGGGAAAAGAACTTGGTGTTGAAAGTTGCAGTGTCGGATGGGAGAGGAACGGAGGGGACGGATCTCTCTCCCCAAAAACTGAATTGGCAAGCAGTACTGTGTTTTTGTTTCAAAAAGGCAAAATAAACAGTACTACATGACAAGCAGTACGTTTTTATCAACATGCAAAAAAACAGTACTGCTTACTTCCTGTCAAGCAGTACAACAAAAAAAAGGC
>JAAUXT010061822.1_pt1 | contig 12671 bp, 13 predicted proteins | sample 7278171 | NCBI WGS metagenome assembly JAAUXT01 (sample SAMN14350112, study PRJNA611818) | marine sediment metagenome | isolation source: surface marine sediment (1.8m) | place: French Polynesia: Moorea | collected 2018-08
GAATTTGAAGAGACAATTCTGTACTTTCTCAGCCCATCACGGACGACGACGTTGACCGGATCGCAGTCTGCCTGCGTGTGCTCGCCGAAAAGCTGCCGATGATGGGCGACGTGTTCACGGAGCGGTGCAGGGAGTCGCTCGCTGGGATGTTGCAGGCGAAGGCGGAGGAGGAAAAGGAGTTCCAAAAGGTAGGTGTAGTTCCCTGTTCTGCTGCTCTGACAAACGTGTTTGCAAGTTCACATTTTACTTCACTTTACCGTTTCAGCAAACCAAGGAAAAGAAGTCAGTGAAGGTGCAGGCGGACGACCCAATAAGTTTCCTGCAGTTGCTCAACAAGGCAGACCTCGGAGCTGGAGAGGTGAGGTGTAAAGTGTGCACGAAAGTGAACAGACCAAAGATTTCAGAGAAGGCTCACTCTGATTCTTCGTTTTCACTTCTCGCGTGTCTTTCTTTTTCAGAACCAGTTTGATCTGACCTTGTCACAAGCTCTCGGTATGACTGGCAAAAAAGAAGCTGATCCCATGGCTTCCTCAAAACTGAACAAGGTAAGCTGGCTTGACGCACATGTGTTCGGCTTTCAGCAACACAAAACTGCACTTCCAGTTGCTTGTTCAGTTTCGTCAGAAAACTACTCATTTCAGGTGACGCAGTTGACGGGATTCTCAGACCCAGTTTACGCGGAAGCATACGTGCACGTGAACCAGTACGACATCGTTCTCGATGTCTTGATCGTGAATCAGACGTCAGATACCCTGCAAAACCTCACGCTGGAATTGGCGACACTCGGTAAGAGAACTCAGTTTAGAACAGAATACTCAGTGTGTGCGGACGTCGATTCTCACTCACTGGGGGAAAAAAACTTTGACTTTCCGTTTGTCGGCACAATACATGCAGTTTGTCATGCCGTGTCATGTTTCCTCAAAAGGTGATTTGAAACTTGTGGAAAAGCCACAGCCAGTTACCATGGGGGCCCATGATTTCACCAACATCAAAGCCAACGTCAAAGTGGCTTCCACGGAAAACGGGATCATCTTCGGAAATATCGGTGAGTCAACACGTACACTTCGATGATGTCTGATTTCGGACTTGAGCGTGCACCACTGAGCTGCTCCGAACCTGTCCAAGCTGTTTGACTGGCGACTGTGTTCTTGTCGCAGTGTACGATGTGAGCGGCGCGGTGAGTGATCGGAACTGCGTTGTGCTGAACGACATCCACATTGACATCATGGACTACATCGTTCCGGCAACCTGCACCGACACCGAGTTCCGCCAGATGTGGGCAGAGTTTGAGTGGGAGAACAAGGTGTCGGTGAACACCAACATCGCAGACCTGCACGATTACCTGCATCACTTGGTTTCATCCACCAACATGAAGTGTCTCACCCCGGAAAAGGTCAGCGACCGCAGTTTACGCTTGCGTTGCATCGAATGGACAGTGATTGTATTGAGCGTTCTGTTTCACAAATGTCAATTGTAGCTCTGAATATTCTTTTGTTGTGTTCGGCAGGCGTTGCACGGCAATTGCGGATTCATGGCTGCCAACCTCTACGCCAAGTCCATTTTCGGCGAAGACGCGCTGGCAAACCTGAGCATCGAGAAGCCCAGTGCGCAGGGACCTGAAGCACCGGTCATCGGACACATCAGGATACGGGCCAAGAGCCAGGTAAATCTTGCTGCTGAATTTACTGGAACACGCAAACACCGTTCGAGTAACCCTGAGAAAATAACCCTGAATGTTTTGCCGTTGCTTTGCAGGGTATGGCACTGAGCCTTGGAGACAAAATCAACCTGTCTCAGAAGAGAGCAAAGCCTGTTGCGGCGCAGTAGCGTCGGCTTGAGTTTGTGTTCGACAAAAAGCGGATGTTGTAAAACTACGATCACTGAAATGAATACCAGAAGTAACGCTCGTGTACATACCGGTAATTTGTGGATGACCATTGTTTATGGGAAAATCGTTCTTTTGTTGTGTTGCTTTTGTCACATTTGACGACAAACGTCAGGAATAAAATTGTCAGTTACACGTACGTGGCCTGCTTGTTTCTTTGTGCAACTTCGCATTCCACGAGCAAGAGGACTGTGCCGAGTCGCTAGTTTATTCGCAGACTCCAGCGCAAAGCGCAGTGCACTCAGACATCCAGACACTGGACGAAACTGAAGACATTCGCATGAGGGAGCATCGAGTTTCTGTTGCTTGCTCCGCGACCGCTCCAACGGTGTAGCACGGTTTTCTCCTCGTTCGTCTCAGGTTCCGAACAAGTTGAAGGACTTGTGTTCGAGGAAAATAGAACCAAATGTGCTGGTTGCTGAAATTCCTACCGCAAACTATCCAGTTCATGTGAAAGCAAGCTTGAAAGTCAACACGTACAGGCATAACTGTTTATTTCACTTGAATTCGACATGTAAATAATTTGTCAGTCAAATAAATATTGGTGTTATGTTGGCGCAGATGCGAAGATCTGACAGGGTCAGGAAGCAGTAGAACCAGAATAGGATTGTGGCCAACACCAGTCAGCAACATAAAATGCAAGTCGCCCTCACTCCAACCCTCAATCAGTTGGAAGGAATGACTGGGCTCATATTCCACTCATTTCTTTTGACTCAGCGTCGGGAGTTGTAATCTCCAAACAGCATATGTTGCACCCTTCTTTCCACTGACCTTTCGGAATGAAAACTTGTGTCGGAAATTTCTGAGTGCAACAAACAGTTGCACTGGTTTGTGCAAAGTTTCGGGTTGGATCATGGACAAGTGGTACAAAAGGCTTCACCCGACTCAACAAGAACACTTGCCAGTGTAGACACAGGCCGAACCGACATCCATGAGGCACCAGACATGTCAGCCAAGAAACTAGCTGATTTGCCAAACTGCTACTTCCCGAAGGTGGGGGGGGGGGATTCTGATGGTGGCACCCACACCCCACCCCAGATGGGACTTGGCCTGGTGCTACCGTCAGCACCCCCTCCCCCTGGTGGGATAGGGTGTCTGTTTGGATCATTTTCCCCAAAGTATGAGAGACTTCGTATTTGGCGTGTAAAACGCGTTTTCACACACTAAGTTTTTGCATTGAAGAACTTCGTTCCACACACAGTTTGCAAAATTCATGTTGCAATTTCAATCACACGGAGGACAACGTATTTTGGCATCAGTCAGTCATTTGTCTCTCTGCAGTTGGCAAAACGAAACGTACTTTGTTTTGAAACGAATAGCACCATGAACACAACCCTCTCAGTCAACATTGCAAACAACTCACTCGTCCATCACGCAATGTCACATGAAATTGAAACAGATTTGGAACTGAACAGATGATCTGACACAAGTCATCACGACATCAGCACTCAAGCCAGAACGTTCATACTACCGTCCAGTCGCATCATTGCAGCAAAAAGTGAACTTGGGCTTGGACTCACTTCTTCACAAAGTTTTGGCGCGTTTTGTCCATCACACAGCAACACATCTAAGGACAACCTTCACATTTCCAAGGATATTGTTTGGCGGAATGATTTCAACATTGGTCCAGCATATTTCACTGACATTTTTTCACTGTCGCAGTTTTCCACGGGACGCAAAATGGAACACACACAAACTACACGTACGAACCAGCCAAAACGAATCGTACTCAATGTTGCCAAAAAAATCAGTTGCAGACCCTGTTTCCTGGCACTCACTTTTTCTTCTGCAACAAAACTGCACGCAAGAGGCATTTTTATCAAGTTTTTTTGATGGAGTGGCCGATCAATTCACATCGCATCGCACAACATGCGATTTTGGCCACTTCACAAGAACACCAACGTGTGTACATCACACCGCGAACAGCGGTCATTTATGCACCCAGCAACTTGCACGGAGTTTGTCTCAGATATCTTTTCTGAACACGTAACCAGTAACTACGCGCTCTGATCTGTCTTGTGCAAAATTTTCCCATGAAATTATGGCATATTTTTCCAAGCTGAGCTGAGGGGTTGCCACCCTCCGACCAGGCCGCTCAGTCTTGTCTATAACTTTCGGTCAAGTGTGACAATAATACTCACGCCGATACAGTCGGCGCGTGTGCATACAAGTAAAGACAGGCAACTTTTATCCAGCTTATTCAAAATGTTGCACATTGGTAGAGTGACAACTCACAAGCCTAGACAGCCTTCGAGACAATATGTGCCAACAAAGTTCGAACACACACACACGCACACACAGACACACACACCTGTTCCATGAAAATGTGATTTGTGCAAAATATTCTGCGAAATAATTTCAAACAAAACAGCTCTCGGGCACATTCGCAACACAGCTCGAAGTACACTTCAATTCATAAAATCCGACACCCACAAGCGTTTTCTTTCTTCTTCTTTCGAACAGGTTTCACAGGAGGTCTTTCGTCAGCTTGGAATTTCCTGCAGAAACATCAATTTGTCAACACAGAATCCTATCAACACAGAAGGAACATCGTTCCGTTTTTCGAATGCAAAAATGTTCCAGAAGACAAGCAAACTTCGAAACATCCAACCACTGGTCAGAAGATTCAATGCTGTGATTTTAGTGGGACAACTTCTCCAAGAGACACCCAGGATGCAGAGCAGCGCAAAAGCTACTGCATGGAAGACTCGGCAGAGTATGACGTGTGTCATGTCTGGTGACAGCCAAAAGCCAAATATTGAGTGCTCTGGGGAAAGGGGGTTCACACAACATCAGAAATTGTGGGCGTCAAAGATTTTCCTGGTGACCCCAGTAAATTTCATATTTTCAGTGACCTGGGGGGTCGGGGGTCACCCAGCATCAGAAATTTTAGTTGTCAAAAATGATCAATTGCTATAACCCCAGCAAATTTCAAATGTTGAGTGACCCCAGGGGGCCACAGAAGAATTTTGGATGTCAACAATTCTCAACTGCTGGAAAACCCAGCAATTTTCAAAAGTTGAGTGATGCCAGTGGGAGATCATCTGAAATGTGGGATGTCAAATATTTTCAATTGCTGGTAACCACAGCAAATTTGAAATGTTGTGCAACTCCCCTCCCGGTCATTCAACATTGTAAGATGTGGATGTCACCCGACATCAAATTTTCGTAATGTTGTGTACCTCCCCCTGGTCACAAAATTATCAGATATCATGCGACAACAGATCAATCAACATTTGCTGGGTGGGGGTCACCCAACATCAGAAATTTTGGACATCAAAAACTTTCCGTTGCTGGTAATCCCAGCAAATTTAAAACGTTGAGTGTCCTCCCCCTCCCACGTCACTCAACATTGAAAATTTGGATTCACCTGACATCACATTTTTCAACATACGAGGCTTGTCCCCGAATCTTCCTTCTTTTTGCGATGGCACGCCCGTTTGCTGTGATATTCAAACAAAAGCAGATTCCAAAACATGGCTTGATACCATACTCTAATGTACCAAGAAAGTAGGCTTCTCTTCTATCTAGAAATATTAATCTTAAAAAAGTGAAATTTCTCCAAATTTACCCTTCAGCTAAGTTCTCATCATTCTGTAATTTTAGTTTGAAATGTATTAATTTTCCTTCACAATAGAGCCAATCTTCAGTACAACTTGTAGCTGAAAAAGGGTCATGCTCTGGTTCTGCTTTGGTGATAATTTAAAGAAAAGTTCCTCACTCTGCCAAATTCACCTTCATAAAAAGTCTTTTTCCAGACTTGATCAGCTTTCTTCTGTAAAAAATGAATATTTTCCAAACTTGTGTAGCCTTTGTATGAACAAGTAATACATAATTTGAATGCAAAATTACAACAAAATCTAGTTTTCAACTTTGACAGCCAAAAGATGAAAATTTTTATTTTTAATTGAAGAAAAGACCATATTGCTCAAGATAATTTTATCATTTAGTGACAAGAATCAAGGTCCTGACTAGAAGGAAAAGAACAAGTGACCAGAGAAGCTGTTGGTCAGTGTGGAACACCGTAATCGCACAAAGAAGGAATCTTCGGGGACAAGCCTCGTATTGACAGGACCCCGCCCTTTTCAGGTGTCAAGTGACCCCAAGTCACTGAACATTTAGTGGGTCAGGGTGGGGCAGGGGATGGCAGGTGTTTGGGTCACTCAACATTGACATCTGAGGCAAATGTATCAGTGGTTCCGCAGAGTGTGCAAAAAAATTGCTCAAACATGAATCCCAGCCGTACTGTTTGAGCCCTCTGCACTTACCTCACGATTCTAACCAAGTCATGGAATGCTTGATCGACATTCGTTCTATTTTTTGCGCTTGCTTCAATGTATTTTATGCTGAGTTGTCGCGCTTGCTCTGCTCCTTCTTGCATTGAGATCTGCAAAAGAAGGCCAACAGTGTCCTGTTCAGAGATAACGAGAACTTCGAAATCAGCTTTGTTTCTTACGGCGAAGAATATTCAGAGCACACGCACTCTCGGCAGGAACGACAAATTGCGTGTAATTCATCCTTGCATATTGTTCTGGATATCAGGGAAGAATCGGTGGTCAAGTGAACAAGAATTTTGCAAAGATAGGACACGAAGCTTCCGTTTTCCGACAATTTTGATCAATTTTCTTTTCAGGCACTGCGCTGCGGCTCAACGTGACGTTCCTGAAGACAGAATATGTGCTCAGCGTGCTCTGTTTGCATTCTTGCCTTCGTTTCCCACTTGTTCACAAGCAAAGTTTTGAGTTAGTTCTTGAAACACTCGAAATTCGACCTCATGTTTGCTTTTCTTGTTTTGTGCGGACCTTGTGGCAGCGGCCAAGTTTTGAAGAAACACTCACTGCGAACAAAACCAGCCTGCCACACGAAACCAGAAAACAACCTGATGCAATGCGCTTGATGACCTCTCGCTTTCTTGACAGTGTTGAAAATTGAAGTTTGCTGGTGGGCCACGGTGACACAAATTTGCCCCCCGAACAAAGCCTCAGTGTTGACGCATCTCACCGGCAGTGCGGACAACACCACAGCACAGGCAAAGCAGTTTTGCTGAAGAGTCTGGGTGACCAATTTGCTTCAGTGCCGGAAGTGATTGTGTGAGAGCAGATCCAAATTTTGCCCAACCACTTTTGTGGTGCTATGTGGAGAATTTGCGTCAACCAACCTCCAATTGAACAGGTGCATTGGGCGGTGTCTATGCGAAGAGGGAAAAGATTGCGAGCCTTGGTCAAGTCAGTGGGTCTATTTTCCAAACGGTGACAGGATCAGAGTCAGCCACAACTACAAACAACCCTCAGTTGAACCACATTACTCGCACGGCAGTGAAAACCGCGTGGTTTGTGACAGGCGTTGCAGGTGGTGATCATGACAGAAAGATGCAGAGAGCTCATCAAGATGTCACATCTCCGGTGAGACGTTGAAAAACACTTTCGCAAACCACGCGCGCAAAATGCGCTGTTGTGATGTGAAACACTTTGTCCCATCTCATGTTCACGAAGACTTCCGTGAAAAAGCCTAATGCGCTTCAAAAAGTACACATGGTTCCGTGTGCAATGCAAACACCGAAGTTCATATGATACACTGTTCTTTTTGGTTATACAAAGAAGACAATTGTGAAGCGGAATAGTAAGCAAGATCAACTCAACCAGTGACACATAGTTCACAAAGACTTGCGACAGATTCTCTCTGATATTCACAAGATCCCGACAAAACACAACAAGTTTGAGCAGCCTCAGAAGACTGAATAGCACGTGTACCAAGCATGTGTGGATCCTGCATACACTGTCGACATTGTTCACACAGAATAAAATGTAACCAAGGTACTCACAACTCTGTGTTGTTCGAGATCCGCTTTGTTTCCAACCAAAATCATGGGAAACTCATCTCTGTCTTTCACACGAAGAATCTGTTTGTGAAATTTGTAGATTTCATCGAAACTGCAAAGAAAGAAGCTGGATACATTTTTGGTTTCAAAGCAGCGACTGCAAGTCCCACTGCAGAAGCGCGCCATCGATTTGTTGTTGACCATCTCGGTTGCTTCTACAACATTCGTGTTGTTCTACACAATTGTTTTTGACGTGGAAGGTGGGCTCATTTCTAATTCTGGCTGCTCATTAAGACAAGTGAATGAGGTGACTGCCGCTCAAATACAAGCCGTACAAACCTGCTCCGATCGATAACAGAGAAGACCAACAAAAATCCTTCTCCAGAACGCATATACTGCTCTCTCATTGCACTGAATTCCTCCTGTCCCGCAGTGTCGAGAACTGAAAATAATTTTGACACGACGAGTGAAACAGTTGCTCGTGCAAGTTGAAGGAAATTTGTGGATCGCTGCAGAGTGTTCGGGCAAAAACTGCCACTTTTGCGGAAAGAAACTTGAGTGTTTGCAAGGCAGATGTGCGAAAAGAGTGGCAGAAAATCCCAATATACTTTTTTGTCGTCGTTTGGTGGACAAACATTTACAGTTTAACTGGTGAAGGAATTGGATATTTCTGCTTGGAATTGATTGAGCTTGCAATGCATCAGAGAAGTTCTGGAGGTCCTTTCTGGTGGCTGAAGTTTGAAGTGAAGTTTCGTTGAACGTCGGCAAAGATACTCGTATTGGAGAGTTTAAACAGCGACATTTGGAGTGAAAACGGCAACTTTGGGCAGAAAAATTCAAAATAGGAAACCCTGGTTTTGGGTCAAATTTGTTCAACAATACTTTGAAAAGGCACAATCACTTCCAAAATGTGGAAAAGTCAAGGCATGCAGAAAAGTTTTCGACAGTGAAAGGCCTGACGTTTGGTGAAACGCCGTGCATAAACTCCCCAATTTTGCAGCATTCTGCAAGTACTCACTATCCAGTCTGGCCACCTCATCATCAATGACGCATTGTTTTGTGTATGAGTCTTCTATCGTTGGATCATAATCAGTCACGAAGTACGACTGCAAAGCAAGAGAACTCCCTTCACACTTCAGCAGACTTTCAATGTTCAGTTAACTTGTACCAAACTGATCCAACAAAGACATGAAAATCTTCATCGACTGTGGTCCTGTCTTGACCAGTTCAAAATAAGAAAATCTATTTGAAAAGTTGGTATGCCAACAAGCAAGCTTCTGCATTTTGTGGATAATCCAACCGGATACAAACAACTTCTTGACTCTACCTGGATGAACTGGATAGTCAAGGCACTTTTCCCAACTCCTCCTCCTCCCACCACCACAAGTTTGTAGCTCTGATTGTGTCCACCTTCGCTGGGATGCATTCCGAAAGATTTGTATCCAAATGTATTTGTCCGCAGAAGCCAACAAAGAAGAAACTCGAACACTTTCGCCTTGTTTTGCTCAAGCGGAAGTGCACCTGGAGACTCGAAAATCGTCATGAAACCGTAGACCGTTGTTCGCTATTCGGGTTGGATACTAAATATAAAATAGCTGCGTCTTGTCGAAGGATTTTGTGTGCAGACTGTACTGAAGACTCAGTACGGAGGAAAGTACTTCGATGAAGTCAACAGAAGTCAACTACGTACCCGGTGAAGGGGGTAGTGGTACCGTTAACCGTGCACTCTGCGATGTCCAAGAAGTTGTGAATTTCTACGGATGTGGCGGGAAACGTTTCGCTTCGGATTCTGATTCGTCAATCCACCCGGATGTTCAAATTTTAAGCGGTAAGTTGTGATCTCCGGATCTCGGATCTTTCAAGTTCTGCAACACGAATGTAGATTTGGAGAGTTTGTCAGATGTATTTCTCAAAGAAACGTGTGCTGATGGCCTTATTCTTGCCTGTGGACTGAGACGAATAGATCTACCTGATAGAGTCTGAAAGCCATTCGCTCGAAAGGTTCATGATGATTTGATTCCCCAAATTTCAAAATTCATTTTCAACAGGATCAACTCTGAAAATCTGGATTTGATCCATCTCGGCACAGGGTGCTTTATTGGTGGGACTCATGAGAATCAGTTGTGGAGTGAAGTTTTGAGTGCAAATCTGCACCAATTTCTGTGTGCTCCTGCGAATCCAAAACTGACTGGGTCTGGCTTTAGGGACAAAACAACTGACAGAACCCTGTTTCAAACAGCAGTCCAGACTTTCCGAGATTTGCCGTGCATGATTGCATCGCACTTGGTAGGGACGGGGCGTGGGTCTTCGATGAGCGTTTCCAGATGACTTCCGGGACCTCTGTAAAAAAAATAATGAATCGCCCGTCCACTTTTGCACTGGAGTCACAATCATCCCTCCTTGCCCCACAGGCGAGCTCCGTATTCTGTCCGATGTCGTCCTGCAGGACTTTTGCCACCATGTTCCTGCTGATTTTCCAGGAACAAGACAACAGTTATGGAAAACCGGGTGCTGCTTACAGGACAATCATTGCCAATGAAAGCCTACTTGTTGCTGTCATTTCAGTTTTGGTGCCAAGTAAAGCATGGCGTCTGCTGATGTGCAGCAGTCGAAGGAACCTTTCGGCTTCGCAGCAGAATTAAGATGCAACGAGTACCTCAGTGATTTGCAAAGAAAAACAGAACGGCACTTTCTGTGGCTGAGTGAAGTTCTTGCAGAGGCGAAACGAACGTTTGCGTCGTGAGTGCCTTTCATTTGTTTCGCCAGAAATGCTGCCTGCTCTCTGATCATGCATTGTGTTCGTTGATCACAGAGTGTGATGTTTGTCCGCAAACTTGTCATTCGCCTGTTGACCTGCAGGCTTGAGATTTCATTTGTGCTTTGGAGAAATGTCCTGCATTTTTCGCTCCGTGCTGTATTTTGCAGGCCTGAGATACAGCTTCTGCCAAAAACACCGTCTTGCAAGCGAAGTCGTCGTGGTCGTGCAGTTTCCAAAGCTGTTAGCAGCGAAGACGACGATGGTCCTTCCACAAAACGAACCAGGTGAGAAAGACTCACTTGTCTGAGTCAACCCTTTGGCTTTCACCCACGCTGTTGCTTGTCGTGAACTTGTGCCACAGCAGCGTTTTCAACCCAAATTTATAATTTCATAACCCACCATTCCCAGCGAACCTTGTCTCATTGAGGTCAAGTTTTGAAATTGTTGCAGAAGGGGAAAGAAAACCAGAGTGCAAGAACTGCGAGGGAGCACTGATGTGGCTGACAGCGACGCCAGTACGCTCAGTTCGGGGTCAATGGCGGATGGCTCATCGTGTAATTCTGATCCAGTATCCAGTGGTTCCGAACGTATAACCCGTGCGAAAACAGCCAAAGGGCGATCAACGCGAAGCGCATCCAGAAGGTCTCGTGATGACAGTGTTGAGGAGGCTCCAAAGCAAGCTTCAGTTTCCAGCAAAAAGAGCCTCAAATTTACATCAAATGACGATCGTGCTGCTACACCATCAAGCGCGAAAAGGAAATCCTTGCACATTGAAGATGATGAAAAACCAGCATCACCAATCATTCCAGGATTTGGAAAGATGAATGTGAAAGCCAAAGCGCATGCTTTTGAGGAATTTGCAAACACGACTTTGAATGAGTCGCTGAATCACTCTTCGAGTGAAACTCGTGCTCCGAGATCCAAAGGGACACCTGCTTCACCCCGAAAGCACACATCCAGAACGCCGAGAGCTTGTCAGCTGGTGAAGGAAACGGAGAGGGCAGAGTCACGAGCAACAGTGAACTTGTCGGGAAACAAAACTCCCACGTCCAGTGCCACCACCAACAGGTCCTGCAAAATCACGGTGAAGCGCGTTTCGTCAACGACTGCAAAGAGGGGCGAAACGCGACGCAGTTCGGTGCGAGGCTCCCTGAGCAGTATCAGGAAAAGCTTGTCCAAGCGAAGATCTTCCTTGCTTCGAACAAAGACGAGCGAGAGCAAGAAACCGACAGGAACCTCGTCTGTAAGTAGACACAAGCAGTCAGTGTCTATTAAAATTTATGGCACGGTGTGAAAAGATTTCTCTGAAATGTCCGAACGACACTTCCAGTTCAAGCTTGTGTGATCTTCAATTCAGGCGACAAGGAGCAGCTCGAGGAAGAGAGAGGCTGCTGCTGTTAACGACGCCGCCTCGAGAGATGAAGTTCATGGGCCGACACCGCTGCAGCCAAAACGAACTCGCTCCAAGATGCGAGTGAACAAACCGCCTCCAACCCTGCTGGCCGAAGGTAGCGACACGGAAGATGGACCGAAATCCACAGAGTCGGAGGGTGACTCTGCTGCATTCAAAAGTCCGCAACCAGTGCGAAGAACGACCAGGTCAAAGCTCAGAAAAGCCAAGGTGAGTGCTCATTTTGTTCGACTGCACTTGCACCTCCCCCACCCCACCCCCTTTCGTCTGCCGTGAAATCATTTGCCGTCGTTACAACTGTTTTGTAGTCTCCAGCAAAACTGGAAAGCACAGACAGCGAAACCGATTCGCAATCGGAGACTCCTCGAAAGAAACCAAGAACGCCTGCGAAAGGAAAGACAAAAAACGGTCCGGCACCTTCCGAGGATCATGTGTTCAAAGCCCCAACAACCGTACCGTCAACGATGGCGCCTTCGAGACCAACCAGGTGAGAATTTGAGCGGGTATTTTTGACGGGCAACACAATGTGACTTGCGTCCATTGCAGTCACTTCAGATAACGTCTGTAATGTGAGACGTGGAGTTCTGCAAGTGTGCATCTGATTGCAACGGTTACAGAGATCGCGTGTCCAAAATGGTGTTGTCCCACAGACCTCGCCCACGCTTTGCCACTTTCGGCTGACTTTTTAGTGGTTTGCGTGTTTTCTTGTTTGTTTTTTAAGCGTGTGGTCCCGAAGGGTGTTACCACACGCTTGGTGTAATCGCCATCAGTCTGTATGTATGTATGTGGACATGTTGAC
>JAAUXT010005753.1_pt1 | contig 12670 bp, 12 predicted proteins | sample 7278171 | NCBI WGS metagenome assembly JAAUXT01 (sample SAMN14350112, study PRJNA611818) | marine sediment metagenome | isolation source: surface marine sediment (1.8m) | place: French Polynesia: Moorea | collected 2018-08
GCTTTGACGCTCGCATCAGAACTTGGACAGAAGTACGCCACTCAAAATTATCCTAGTCAAGGCACCCCAATTTGCAGGTTATACACGGCCCCAGCACAAAACCTTCGCATAATTGGCCTGCAGGCACAATTATTTCCATTTTTGGTGTGAAGCTGAAGGTTGGCGTTTCACCTCAAGGGTCATGACCGGATGGAACCTTACTGCTGTTCCTTTCGAGTCTGAGTCCGCAAACCTCAACAAGCTTGAAGTAAAATATGGGAGCAGAATCTGGATTCGCGTCTGCATTGACAAATGGAGACTCCAAAAGAAGCACCAGTCCCATCAGATCGATCCTCCCCTTTATCCATACATAACTCCTCATCTTTTTGTCGTCTCCTGGAATCTTCACTTCCCTCTTGATCTGCCTCTGAATTTACACTATTATTTGCTCCTGGATCCAACCTGAATCTGCCTCTATGTGTCCCTGGACCCACATCTTGATCCAATCCAGTGTCCACCCCTGGCCCCCTCTGGATCCTGCCCCACCCGTGGATAGAGATGAGCGGACCCTGAGTGGAGACTGAGCGAAGACTGAGCAGCCGGATTGATCCCTGATGGGAGATCGATATGGGGCGATTGGTCCCGTGATTGGGGCTGATGACGGTATGGATGAGCGGGGCGAACAGCGGTGTAGGGGAGATGAGTATCTGTACACACCGCTGATGAGAATCTACAGGGGCGTTCAGCCGTGCATCACGCCTTGTTCTTGCAATGCCAGGTTCCCTATGTTGTCTTCCTGATTCCTGGGTCTTCCTGGTGTGACTCCAAGCTCCAGGTTCCACAACGCGCAGGCGCAGAACACGCAGGTCAACTTCAATATGGATGACGTTTCGCTGTGAGTCACGTGACCCGACTTTCTTCCCTGTCTCTCAGAATCAAGTCTCCCTGCTCTTCCCTCCTCCCCTGTTTTCCCTGGCCCAAAGCTCTGTCTCAAGACTCTCCAAATCTGAGACCATGTCCTTTGCCCCCAACATTCCCTTCGCAGACTTTCAATGACGTTGGTTCCCTCCATTCCTGAACTCACCTGTCTCTCAAAATTGGCCTAGCTCCCTGAGATCATTTCCACTACACATTCCCCCTCCTCTCCTCTCGTCTTCAGACTCGCCGTCACTTGAACGCGTGGGACACGCGACCCAGCAACCCGTCCCAGAGACAGTACGCAGTGTAGGGATGGGAGATCGTACTCCGCCTGCCACACGTGCCTCTTGGCAGGTTCCCCCCTCACGGAACAGCCCTCCCGTCTCAGCCCCCGCCCCGGCTCCCCTGACAGCACGTCCCGCGGGGAACGGGCGCGTCTCGCCCGGCGCACCTGCGCGGCGACAGCGCGACGTCCCTCGAGACGCGCTGAGCGATAATTGGTGCAGACAGCTCATTAACCGCGCGCGACGCTACGTCGCCGTCTGAAATGCTGAGTTCACGATGTGCAAGTCTGTGAGAGCTGCATCAAGTCAGGGACTTGGTCTGCAGACAGCGCTGATGCACAAATTTATCCCGCCTGTTTGGCTCCTTGGGTGAACAACTTCCGGTGGGTGCCTCCTCAACTGGGGTGCCTGACCCTTTCGTCACACCGGCTCTGTGGACCAGCCCACAATGTGGACCGTTGTTTCTCTGCGTGCGCTACAGTCGCCATGGCGACGGTCGGACTCTCGACGTCAACTCCAATTCGCGTCGCTGACCGAGGAAACGCTGCCCTCGGGTTGGCTTCGTCCACTTCATCGTCCAGAACATTGCTGGACGTGGTGTTGCTGCCTAAGGGATTTCTACCATGTTTTACAGGCATTGAGAAAGCGTGCGCAGCGGCCTTGGTCAAGTCCAGACCGTCGTGTTTGAAAACAGTGGGACACGAAAGACAGTCCTGCTTGTTCAGAAAGTTCAGTTCTGAATGAGTGCATCCAGTGCATCAGCGGAAATCAACATAGGAATTGCTCCCAGCGCGGACAAAAACTCGTATCTCTGGATGTAGCACAGGAAAAGGAAAGACGCTGGTTCAGCACGGATCGTAGACCAGGTGGCAAAACTTCATTCTGGCCTGGCCGGGCCCAGAGAACAAAGTTGATGCTGGACCTGGGTGTTCCTGGACCCTTGGTTTAGACTTTGGACAAACTTTACAGACCTGGATGATGCTGGGCCTTTGGTTCAGACTTAACCACACAGTGCCCTTGGTTTGACTTTGTCTGACGGTTGGAGTTTATCCGGAGCAGGCGGACGCCTGCTGCTCTCTGCCTCTTCCTGGGAAGCGCAGATTGGCCGCGCTTTGTGCGTAGTAATCCAATCAGGACGCAAAGCGCGCGGGATTACCGGCGTGATGCGCCCACCAAAGTGCATTATGGGACGCGGGCGCTGAGGACGCCGCCGGGTCACACTGCAGGCGTCACACGCTGAGGTGGGTGGGGTTCACACTGCAGGACGGCAGACTTCATGTGATGACGCGGATGGAGGCACACTGCAGGCGTCGTGTTCTGAAGCGGGTGCGGTCAGACTGCAAGCGACCTCTGCTGCAGACGCCAAGCATGAGCGGATGGGTGGGGCGCACACTGCTGGCATCATTGACCTCAGCAACAGAGATTGGGTGGGGTTACTCCAGCGGACCCTTGAGCCAAAACACCACCCAACTTACGTCTAACATCCAAAAATTGTGCATCTGTGAGACAAATAATTGGGAAGTGAATCAGGGGACCACAGATCTTATGGTTCACCCCTGGATCAGATGAAAGAAGACGTTCGTTGAAGGCGTCACTAAACAGGTGCAGTCCTTGTCAGATGACAGAAAAGCTGTTTTCAGATGTGACGATTTTCCACCCTGTGTATGTCTCATGTCAGATAAAGTGTGACTCAAGGAATCGGAGAAAGTTGAAGAAAATGTCAACGGACAATGGCGGGAAAACATCAAAAGAAACGCGGAATAGACACGTGACGAGATCGAGAAAAGGTTGCGACAAAAGCACCACGCAGACGCCACGAGGAAAATGGGTTGAATGTTTGCATGCGGAAATATGTTGTGGTCTGACGTCAAACGAACATGAACGCAACAAACAACGGTCCAAAAGTTTGGCGTTGTTGATGGTGCCAGCGACGTGCGGTGTACGTGTAGCAGAAGCACCGTCAACGCTTACGTCAAAAAGACGCACTGTTTCCATGGAATTGGCCAATCACGAAACACCATTCAACAGTGAAACGTCGTCGCAAAATGTCCCTGCCAGTTGCGCTGCGCGTCAAATTCAGATCGACCTGCCCATAAGTGAAGGCGTGAGGCGAAGGACCAAAGAAACGCGTGGCAGATGGGTGCGTAATACCGTCCGCGTGTGTCCACGTGAGTGTGCCACGCATGCAGACGGAGAGATGTAAGGCAGCGATGCATCGCCGCGCTGCTCTGTGTGAACAGGGCCTGCAGCGCCTCCACAGACTACGAGCCCTTTGTCCCCGTCGTTTGACGGCGACAGAACGTGGAGATTAAAGGCGCGTAGAAGTGATGGGGGTCTGTCTGTGGGGGAGTCAAGCGAGAGTGATTCACACGAGGGGCTGATAGCGCGTCAGACATGCACCAGGGGGGAATCCAGGGGTGTCTGACTGTCTGAACTTAAGTCTCCAAAACAATTGCGCTGCTGGCGCGAATTGTGCTCGCTTCTGGTGAGTTGTATTTTGCAAGGTCTCGTTCTGGCGCCCCCCAAAGACTGTCGGACCCCTGATCAAAGCCAGGATCCGCTGACATTCGTACGTGTTCATGCACGTGGTTCACATGTCGTACTCTTTGAGTGAGAGATGTGTGATAATGACACTGCACTGACACACAAGGCCAAACGGGTAAAGCAAGAAGCGCAGGGGGGAATTCGTGAGGAACACGGCGAAGAAAAAAGGTGCGCCCAGTCACAAATAAACAAAAGCCACATAGAACAATTCGAGGAAGGGATATTTATTTCTGACGCATCGAGCACGAGGCCTGGTTCACACGGGCTGACGCACAAATGCACTCTGGGCTTCTGCAAAAGATGCACCTGATATAGAACTCTTGTGAGCCAGGCCCAAGTTCCCTTCCGTCCTGACTTTGTTCTCTTTGTCTCTGCCTGCGTTGTCTCACGGCTGCCATGCGTGCGTGTGCCTCTCGTCTCCACAGCCAATAACGCAGCTATTTTCGCCGTACGCCGTGCCTCTCGCCACAGCACCAAGATGATACACTTCTGACACGCTGAAGCGTGTGAGAACATCCTACTCGCACCACACCAGATGAAAAATTTTTCATGACAGTCAAAATGCTTTGCATTAAGACTGAAATAAAAATTTTGAGTCTGAAGTGGTGTGAGTAGGATGTTCTCACCCACTTCAAAGTGTCAGAAGTGACTTCTAGCACAAAGCTAGATCAAAACAAACAATTCCAGGATTATGATAACCAATGGAGTGGAAGACTGTGAGTTTGGCACACTGTACGATCAATAGAAAATCATCGTTGCGATACGGCGCGTGGTAGAAAAACGTAGCTTTTCTCGTCACTCGCACTGACTCAACACAAACCTCACCCTGTGAACCAAGTTCTGATTCCCTTGAAATCCCGCCTATTCTCCCTCACGTCTCTGTGTGTATCTTCCCTGTATCTCCACACTCCGCAGCCGTAAGTCCCGCGCCGCGCCCGCGCGTACACTTTGATGTCGGGTCCCTCGATACCCACCACCACAACGGGGACCGGGGCTTTGTGGGAACACACAGGAGCGTTGCCATGACTGCTAATACCAGCTATTATCACCATGGGTAACTTTTTCAATGTGCTGTGCTTTGCAAGGAATTTGAAGAAATTGTGGCAAGAATTTTCTGTGTGCTGTTGTGTGCACTCGTGTGACACGGAAGAAACGCTGTCGGATACCGACAAAATTGGGCCACGCATTGAGTCGTGTTTGCTGGCAACCAAATTCACAACCACGTCTACATAGTTAGCGACGAATTTTCTCAGTGGCGTATCCCTTGGCAACCGCGTCTCACGTAGCTACGTCATTTTCTCTCTGCAGGTAACTACGGCTTCTCGGGGATGCAGGAATTCAGCGCCATGGCGCGTAAATCCGGGATCTGCGAGGCGACGTCGGACGAGGTGCCCAACAACGCCGACGACGACGCCTACGACCAGGTAACCATGGCAACCGCGTCAAACAACCCTGCGTAGCAACAGACGCACCCAACACAAGAGTGTTCAGGGACAGAGTCCACGAAAGTTGCTGCCGGGTAGAGTAACCAAGCCCATCACAAGACAACCTCTTGCCACAGAGAGTCTGTTCCACATTTGATTGAATTACCAGCGCACGTCTCTAGTTGAGTCGACTGTCATGGTAACGGAGTCCCGAACAGGACGCAGACCAGACGCTCACGTGGCGTCCCGTCCCTTTCCGTCTGCGTCCCGGGCAGCGGAGGCGAACCGTGGCTGGGGACGGGGAAATTGGTTCAGACACAGGGATTGTTTCCATTCATGAGGAGGGCAAAATGCATGACTCCAGTCTCTCCCAACACAAATAGCTCTGCCTGTTGCACGTTTCTTGGAGGGTGTGATGTTGTAGGTGTTAGAGAACATAAAGAACACGGAGAACGTGTCTCTGTCCCTCCACATGTTCGTCAGTGTCACTCAACTTGTCTCTCCACATGTCTCTCTGCACATCTCTCTGTACGTCTCTCTCTGTCTCTCTGCAGGTGATAGAGAACCTGAAGAAGACGGAGAACGCGCGGGTCGTCGTCTGTTTCTGCGAGGGCATGACGGTGCGCGGACTGCTCAAGGCAACGGCGCGACGCAACGCCGTCGGCCAGTTCCTCTTCATCGGCAGGTCAGCGTCACGTCACGTCACTACGTCATGACGTCACGCGTCAACCGAGCGAGTTCACGAGAACGTTTTGGCAGATTCGCCCAGTCCATGTCAACGTGTTTTAAAAACGAGATCAGTGGTACAGACACCAGTCACACGCTCTCAGAACTGATTTGGTTTTGTGTGCCACAGGTCGTGTGGTTGGGGCACTCAATGTGTACCAAATTGAAGCCAGCTAAATCTGTCTTTTGGAAATGTCTTGCTTCGCGCTGTCCTGACCGAGTCGACAGGCCTTGGGGGCAATGGGACAGAACAGTGCCCACTCGGATGTGGCCCCTGACACACCCAAAATGAAAGAGACTATTCTCCAAAGAACTGTTGTGCGTCAGTTGGGCAATTTATCTGGTCGTGCATGTGGCCACAGTCCCAAGGGCTACCGGGTATCAGGGCCTCGTGATACCCACAGTACGACTCACTCAGCTTCGTCTCTCTTGCAGCGACGGATGGGCGGACCGCCCGGACGTGGTGGCCGACATCGAGGCGTACGCCCTGGGCGGCATGTCCATCAAGCTGTACTCGCCGCCCATCCAGAACTTCAACGCCTACTACCAGGCGCTGACGCCCTCGTCCAACACGCGCAACCCCTGGTTCAAGGAGTTCTGGCAGGAGAAGTTCTCCTGCTACCTGGACGGGGAGGACAAGGACAAGAGGTTTAAGAAGAGGTGCACAGGTAAGGGAGAGAGAGAGAAGGGGAGAGAGAAGGAGAGAGAGAGAGGGAGGAGGGAGAGAGAGAGGGAGGGAGAGAGAGAGAGAGAGAGAGAGAGAGAGAGAGAGAGAAAGAGAGAGAGAGACAGACAGACAGACAGACAGACAGAAAGAAAGAAGGAAAGAAAGAAAGAGAATGAATGCATGAATGAATGAATGAATGAACGAATGAAAGAGGGAAGGAACCAAGAATAGTCAGAGAGGGACAGGGAGAGTATGTAGTGAGGGAGGGAGACAGAGAGGGTGGGGCAGAAACAATGTGTGTGCGTGCACACAAGTGTCGCGTGTACCTTGTGATATCAACATGAATTTCCTAGTCAGCCACTCTTTTGCAGCTTGCAACACGTTTTCCTCGTCTCAGGTTGCATGATTCCTTTTCAAGAAACCAAACAATAAACCGCCAAACCACGAAACGGAAAACGAGAAACACGGGATTATTGACGGAATCCTTTGATAGCGCGTCTCGTGCAGAGTTGACGGGTCCCCGGTCCTTTCATGTCGCCGCGCAGAGCAGAAACCGGAAATAAGGGAACCAGGGCGACAGCGAGGCTGTGAGGAAACTCCATTACTCTCCGCAGGGGGCTGGCGCTGCGAGGCGTGGGTCTGTTTCATACTGAGTGCGTCATGATTTCCACCCCTGTGCACGTCAATGCGTGGTGCGTCACGAGAGATGACGCAGCCCCCGTGGCGCACTTGACGCAACGCGTGACGCGCCCAGTGTGACGCAGGCGTGAAGGAGTGGGTTGGCGCGTCAGGCGATGTGGTGTGATCACGTGATGGAACCGGAAGTGACGGGAAGTGGGGCGGAAGCGACGCAATCCGGCAACAGAGAAAAGAACATGGCGGCGTTTCCGCTCCATTAACGCACGTGGGGGTCGATCCAGGGTACGGCCACGTGGATCTCCGTTTTACCCCCTAGAAAAATGTCGTGTGTGTGTGTGTGTGTGTGTGTGTGTGTGTGTGTGTATGTACGTGTGTGAGTGTGTGTGTGAGTGTGTGTGTGAGTGTGTGTGTGTGTGTGTGTGTGTACGTGTGTATGTACGTGTGTGAGTGTGTGTGTGAGTGTGTGTGTGTGTGTGTGTGTGTGTGTGTACGTGTGTATGTACGTGTGTGAGTGTGTGTGAGTGTGTGTGTGAGTGTGTGTGTGTGTGCGTCTGCAAGTTGTCGACGAGTATGAAGTGCAGTCGTCCACAGTCCAGATGTGCAGTGGATCAACGCTGGCGTTCCTTGGGTCCGCCCTCTGTATTCTGGATCTGCCCCACTTGATCTTCCCCTTGGATCAGACTGCGTCCCCTGGATCTGCCCCCACGGGTGGGATCAGGACCCTCTCGGCCCCTCCTCAACCCAGCTCGGCAGCGACAAACGGATTCGCAGCTTTCCCAGCCGTCCCCACTCGGTGTCACTTTGTTCGACATCGTGAGCACAACAAAGCCAATCACTGTCAAACCCGTCATCGTGCCCAGGCGCCCGGATCTGAAAACCTTTCAAGCGGAGTGGGGACCAGGTTCACGCTGCGCGTGTCACGTATTCCCACCAATTCCCTCCAACCACTCCAGGGTAGATCCCAAATGTAGTCAACAGGCTCAACGCGCAGGGGAAGATGTCAACTTGTGAGAAATTAACATCAAAGCGATGTCATCACAATGGTGGCTTGTCGAGGTTGAGGTGTAACAGTCCAGGTTCCTGGGACGCCCAGATTCACCCAAGGTCATAGTGTTGGGGGAGTCCCATTGTCTCAAGTTCTACCAATTGCAAGTCAATGGGGTACTCCCTTCAACACTTGGAAACAGTACCCAGTGACCCATTGACTTGTGTTGTTACGCAGTGTGTGATGCATGTGATGAACCTGAACCTTATCAGCACATGTGGCGCCACAACCAACAGCTCCGTGTGAGGTGCAACTTGTGACGCCTCCAGCGTGAACCAAGCCTTGAGGTGCTTGTCAACTGTGCGGTGAAGTAACTCCAAAGTTTTTGTCAGTTGGAGGCCATGCTTGATGCGGGCCCGGTTCACACTACAGGCGTCATGCTATGCGTCACTTCAACAGGCGTTGCGTCGTTTTCAGTGTGAAGCAGGTTTGAAGTGAAGGTCAGGCGACGTGTGACGTGGGTGGCAAATTCAGTTCACAATGTTCGAAGTTGCCCCCGTTGAGCAAGGCCTGAATTTAATTCTTTCTGTGTGGTGTCTCAGTGAAGGCGCAACTCAAGGTACATCCAGGGTGAAACCACCCTCCAACTGCTGTCAAACTGAAATGACAAGCCTCGAAGCTTCTGCGACTCTGGTGACGGGTGGGTTGATAGGTGTCAGCAGGGAAAACAGAAGAAATCGAACAAGGACCCAGGGTCTGATTCATCCAGTGTGAACCAAGTCTGCAGCTGCCATTCCACCCAAGTGAAGACTGTGTCACTATTCTGAAGACCCTGGATGGGTTTGATCTGAGAGTGACAAGAGTGGGTCAGGCAAAGAATTTCTGAGGGGAGAGGGGTGTGTTCACAGGAAAGTGACTCATGGCGTACTGTGACAACCTGCATGGTGTCAATGATGTAGCGAAGCGATGGGTGGTATGAGAGGATTTGACAGTGACGCAACACCTGCCGCCAGACGCACGCAGTGTGAACCCAGCATCTGCAAAAGGCAAAAGTTTGATTAGTGGTAGAGAATTCACGGGGAAGTAACCCCTAACTGACGTACCCGTGACAACCTGCGTGGTCCAAATGCTGAAGGAAGGCGATGGGTGGAGTGAGAGAATTTGACAGTGGGGAGATTATGCAGCGACGTTTCACTGAACGCCGCGTCAACGCCAATGTCGAATGGTATTTCGTGATTGGCCAGTGCCATGGAAACGGCACTCTTTTTGACGTTGGCGTTGACGTGACGTGCGCCTCAAACGCCGTGCATAAAGTCCCCAGTGACGTCACACACGTAACGCCGGACGCGCGCATTGTGAACCCAGCTCAACATCTGCAGTTGTTGTGTGGAGTCAGTTGACATGAAGGTTGCGCAGCGGCTGGTGTGGAGGGGGCGAGTGGTGGTGTGGAGGGTGGATGTGTGTGAGGCAGTCTGGAGGGCGGGTGGGTGCGGTGGTGGCGGTGGCGGCGGAGTGCTGAGGCTGGGTGTCAGAGGGGCCACGCCCTGTCACCCTCACACTCCCGGAGAAAAATGATTTTCTGTCAGATCTACAACTGCGGCTTCAACTTCCACGTTGCAGTAACTGGCGAGGGACACAGTGCATCGCAGCAACAATCGCTTCTCCCTGCAATGGGGCTGCAGCTCCTCGTATACGTCGTTGCCATTTGGGATGCTGTTCCTGCAGTGTGAGACTGACGCCACGTCACAGCGTTGGCTACGAAGAGTGAACCAAGTTACGAGGTTGTATCCAGCCATTGTGAGAATTATCATGTTCACGATCAGGCTGGAAGGACACAGGTGGTTGATTTGAGACAACTGATTCCTTTCACATTCTCAGTGCAGACTGGCCAATTGGGTTCACCAGTGAACATGATAATTACTTACTATGGTTGGATACAACCTCGTATGTGCTGCACTGTGCGATGGGGCTGTGTACACCCTCGCTGTTCTCACTGTTGTGCGCTTGCAGTCCTCAGCCTCTACGAGTATTTGCGCGGACGGTGTTGCAATCCATCACTGCGAGGACGGCGCTTTTGCTGTCACGTCACGGCGCGACACTTCATAGCCCATAAGTTTCCTCGCAGTGAAGGAGGTTTGTCTCTGCAGAACCGGAGGCGGTGGGAACAGGAGGCTTCCGGCCTGTTGCACACTGAGCACTGTGGATGGGGGTCCACCACTGTCACTGCAGTGTGGGACTGAAGGCCTTTTCACGTTAGTGACGGCGTCAGGTGTTTTTTGACGTCGACTGCGGGTTTCTTTTCACATTGGCATGACTGCAATTTTGCAGTCGACACTTGCTGCAGCAACTGTAATTTTGCAGTCAACATCATGAATTGATACGTAGTATTTTAATGAGTGTTTTTCACTGCAATAGGCAGGTTTAGTTGCAACACGTGGGAAGGTACACGTGTGACGTGCAACGTGGGATTACAGGCTGAAAATCAGTTTCATTGTTTTCAAATTTTGAAAAACATATTTGATTTGACACATGCCAATTTCCTTTCATAAAAGGAGAAACCTCCTACAATAAGTCATTTTAAATGCAAAAATAATTGAGAACAAAACAAAATGTCACCACCAAACAGGAAAGAAAATTCAGCACAGATTTTCCAGGGTGAAATGGCACGTCACATGTGATACGGGCGGGTCACACGTGTTGCAACTAAACACCCCTAGTGACTGCAACAAGTTTTGTAGTTAACATCAAAAAATGGTTTGGACCAATTTTTACTGACTTCAAAATTGACCTTGACTTCACTTTTGCAGTCGACGTCACCCAACGTGAAAACCTTTTGAGGCTACAGTCCCGGCCTATCATATGGAGAATGAGGCTGCAGCACTAAATGCCCCCCCCCACCTTGCCACGTTGATAAATTTGCACGTGTGAAGAATCCGAACCACCAGGCGACATGCACAAGACCAACCTTTTGTGAAACAAGCCTAATTGCTGTGAAACAACTGATGACAGCTCCGTGGCCTCTCTTGGGTTGGGGATCGTTGAGGTTCTCTCAGCCAAATCCTGGACCCGCCCCTGGGACTCAGTGGGAAGTTTATTTGTGGGCGAGAGTCGCTTATCCTGGACCGTGGCTACAGACGACCTTGGTTACATGGTTCACCAGACCTCCGGCTCCGCCCTCCTATGATGACTTTGCACCGCTACGCACCTCTTCACCGCCTCTCGTGGGAGCCCTGGGCGATATTAGAGGAACAACATGGAGCTGAGTGATAATGAAGGACAGGGTCAGGCGCGTCCCCAGGGAGCCGTGGGCGGTAACAGAGGACAAGGTGAGACGCGTGGTGGGTGATAATAAAGAGCATTATGCACGTGGGATGGCATGATCCCATCAGCACAGCGAATGAGGATCAGGGTTGAGGTTGGGATTCAGATTAGAATCAGAATTCCAATGGATCAGGAACAGGATCAGAATCCAGGTCATGATTGGGAACAGGATCAGAAAAAGGAGTGTGATTGTGACAGGACAATATCAGTTTTAGAGCAGGATTGAGAACAGGATGATGATGCTGACTGGAAAGGAACAGGATTTGGAGGACAATGATGAGGATCAGGATCAAGTTGAGGAGCAAGACCAAGCTGTGAAGATTAGAATCACGTGAAAAACACAGCAGAGAAAAACATATTCCTCACACTGTACACTGCAGAGACGGAGAAAACGTCCCTATCTACGGGCACTGAGTCTCAGGGATCAGTTTCAATCTCCAGAGTCGAGCTCATTGCGCTCACAAAAGATGACGCTGGTATGACTTCTTTTGATTCAGAATCGGCACTTTGTGCCGCAGTGAACTCTGCTTCGTGGTCCGTGTTCAAACTGCATTGCTTCAATTCTCACGCACCACCGCAACCCATGTGTTTCTTGCGGCGCACGCATTTGATGCCATGTTGCACTGCAGGCTTTACCGTGGGCCCATTGCGTTCGCTCCAGCAACTTTGAGACCCATCCACAATTCACAGAACTGTGAAGCATCTGCAATGTGTTTCTGTCGGCTTTTGAGCAGGTTCCTCAAAGAAGGGTGCGCTGCTCTGTGGAACTGTCTGGGTCTGGATTTTTGGATCGGATCCAGGGTTGGTCTGGGGTGCTCTGACTACCAGGAGAGTGGGTGTGCTTCAGCGTGGACCAAAACACGTGTGTGTTACATTTGACCCAATTGAAGGGTGGGAACCTGTCCTCGAAAATTGTCACTGTTAGAGGTTCACGATGTGATTATGGTTGTCCCTCGACAGACTCTTGCGTTCAACGCGAGTCTGGCAGCGAGTGAACAACAGCAGTCCATCCACGGCAATGGGTCCATGTTCTGCGGGTAGACCCCGTGACACGGCGGCACTAAGCCCCGGTACGGGTCGCCGCGCTGCCCGGCCCGGCGCGCTAGGAACGGCCCCGGCGGGACCCGGCCACAGCCCCCAGCCCCAGCCCCGCAGTCCTGCCCGCCGCCCCTGCCCCTGCTCC
>JAAUXT010071235.1_pt1 | contig 12669 bp, 10 predicted proteins | sample 7278171 | NCBI WGS metagenome assembly JAAUXT01 (sample SAMN14350112, study PRJNA611818) | marine sediment metagenome | isolation source: surface marine sediment (1.8m) | place: French Polynesia: Moorea | collected 2018-08
GCCAAAATGATTTGATACATGAATAGAAAAGCATGAAACTTACACTGATCGTGGTAGTGCTGTGACTGTCGTTGTCCCCAAGAATCCTCTCGTGATCTCCATTTATACAAAATCATCAATGCGTACGCCTGTGAGTTTGATTGCACTCAATTGCATGCGTGCTAATCACACTGACACTCACTGCGATGCTGGAAGGATGCTTCGTTGAAAACACCGAGGGATGAAAAACAACGAGTCAACCGAGAACGGATTTCACGGTTTTGGTGAGAAGAGCCCATATATATGCACAGGTGTGTTTCAAATAGAATGTGAGGCTTGTAAATTTGAGACTTTCTGAAACTATTCAAAATAGACATGTGAAACAGAGGTGGGTTTATTTGTTTGTAATTGGGTCAAAGAATTTTTTTATTTTTCATTTTTGTAACTTTCCACCCCTTTTGGGTCCATTAAAACTGAGTGCAACAGAGGCTCCTGGGAGGTTTGGCTTCAAATGTCACGAACCCACATTTTGACATCAGTGGGAAAGCCTCAAATCACCGCCACGCCATCTTGGCGTATTCTTGATGCCTGTAGCTGCTTAGTTTTGGTTGGCCATTGCTGATAAGCCATCTCAAATCATGTAAAGAATAAACCAAAATCAACTGAAAACCTTTGGTTTAATTTTGTGACAACTGACTGTAAAACATGGCGAAATATGAAACACAAAATCTGTGACTTGTTTCATTCGTTAAAGATCTCGATCCTCTTCTTGTGGCCTGAACTATCGCAGGTTTGAAACTGAGAGAACACCCACAAACACAGAGTGAGTGTCCCATCCTTCAGGGTTTCTACACCATAATGCTTTGGGTAGACGTTTCCTTTGACATGTTCCTTTCCTTATTCTAGACCACTGTTTGTTCAGAAACAGAGACAAAAAGAAAAATGTCTGGCAGAAAACAATTCAGTGACACATACCTCAACTGATTTGCAAAGGAAAATTGTTCAAACAACAACCTCCACAATTTTCAGCAGTTTACAAATTACAGAATCATGAGGCAGCATTGGTATCACCTTCACTCCTCATCAATGGCTGAACTTCTTATCATTGCAGGTCTCTTTTTTACCTTGATTTCAAAGACCAAAGCACCATTTGTATCCGAACCATGTTGTTCAGATGATGTAGCGCAACTTTCCATCTCAGATTTCTTGCGGTGTGCTGTTGGGCATGCGGCTGTTTTTTGAACTGAGTCGTCCTCTGGTCCTTTGTGCTTTTTGTGTGTTGTTTTCTTGGACCAGAAAGGCCTCTTATTGTCACCTGTGTTGGCGGCTGAGCTGCAAACATAAACAAGATAAATCTTAGGATGACCAGAGAGAATTCCAGTCCAAAAGAGAGTACATCAGACAAAGCAAACAACATACCATATCAGACAAATGCAAACAAACAGACCCACAGAGAGGGTTGGAATAGAAATGGCCAGTAGCAGGATCCACCACTGGAATTCTTTGTGTTCCTTTGCTGATGGTGTGGTCAATGAATTGTCTGATGTGAAAAATGTTGGTGTCAAATTTGAATGATGCCAAAACTGTGTCTGAGTTGGTGCCAATGATCGTGGTTGCACTACTGTGTTTTTCAAATTATTTTGTGATCGTGGTTGCACTACTGTGTTTTTCAAATTATTTTGTGAAGTATATATTCCAGTGTTGCTCTCTGTTGTAACATTGGTGAAATATTCAACTAAAAAATAAAGCAGGTTGTTTTAAATTGAGAATGGCAGCTGCTTGAGAACAAAATTTCCCGTCTGTTTTGTTCTGCTTTCTCCTGTTATTACTAGATCATTTAAAAAGTGCAAAAAATGACATTCTGCTTCTTTTGCAGACAGTTGGAGCAGAACGAAAGCTGTCCAGGAGAACAGCTTTGCGAGATTGTCTTCTTCAAATGGCTGAATGTAGAGTGAACAAAATTGTTTGAGTTTGTAGTGGCACATGCAGTGTTGCTTGCCCTTTTACCAGTAAATTTGGTATCCACATTGCTCACCTCCGTAAACTTGTATTTCACAAATCGTCAGCCAGTTGCGCTTCCTCAGTGCCACAAATCTTCCCACCACTGGCCTCTTACAGGGGAGACATGTGTTTGTGCCCAGCTCACCAGGCACAGAAGCACAAATTTTGTAGCGCTGAGCTGTTTTGCCAACTCCCACTGTGAAATTACCTGCAAAAGTAATGATGAAATATTTTATTTTTGCACTTCCATCTGACCACTAAAGGTGATACTTTGAGAAAGTAAGCTCCAATATAGGAACTCACAAAAGGGTCGATCCTGTCTTTTGACCAACAGTACACTTTGTACATGATACTGATCTTCCAAGTCTACAACAAACCAGGAAACCTGCTCTTTCCTTGTGGCTGAACAAAATTCTTTGTTTGAATTTATGTTGCCATCCACTGCTTTCTCAGCTGGAAATCTTGCTCTTGTGGAACTCATGTATGCTGGTTTGTTCAAAGCCAAATTATCACCTGAAAGAGAACATAATCTTTCCTCTCACAGAGCAACAACATATCTTGCTTCCATTTGGCCTTTTGACTGTTTTCCAAATTCCTTTGTTCAGATCTCTAATTTCTCAGCAATATATTGCCAATGTCTGATGTCAAACACCACCACCTCAACCCCCCAAAAATTGGCTGACAATCATTAGTGGAGGACCAAAGATTCTAAGGATCTCCACAGCACAAAGAAAGCAGGAAAAGTATTAGAGTAAAGGCAACAAGTATGTTGTGCAGAATACTGATCTAGTGGCTAAACTGCCCATACCTGAACAAGTGGTGGATACCACAATTTCCACACTGGCCAAAGAACACAAACTCCAGTGAAGAAGCATCCTGCAGTGTCCCATCAGCACTGTGGCCAGAGAGCTTCACTGACAAAATAAACTTTTCTGTTTGAGAAGGAAAACACCCGACATTTATGCTGGCCTGTGAAATAGATATCACTCCAATGTTCTCACCATTGATTACTGGATTCAATTCAGTGAAACATCAGTTCAAAGTCCCAGTTGGGAGAGATTTCTTTGTTTGGATTAAAGGTCAAGAGAGCTGAATTGTAGCATTTCTCTCTCAAAGAATCTGTCTCTGTTGTTTCGCACATCTAGGTTGCTGTGGTGTTCCGACAAGAAAAGCAAAAATACACAGGAAATTTCTTGCTGGACAAGAACTGCCAAATGAGGAAAGTTTTTGCCTTTCCCAAGGAAGTATTTCTCATATATCACAGGTCTTTTCAAGTAGTCCCTTGTGAGCCATCTGAAGATAGACTGCATTGTGTGAGCAAAAGAGCAACCAAAGAGGCAAACTGCACAATGGTCTGGCAGGAACAAAAAGTAATTCGACACAGAGAACATGCTACTCTCTGCATCGATATGTGAACCATAGCTGTTTTTACTGAATCATTGTTGCTGCATCTCAGAGGTTACTGATTCACCTTGAAGGTCATTGTGGCAGGAATGAGGGAACATGTCATCTTTGTCTACTCGGCGCAAAATTGATGATGCTGGATGCTACATGGCGCCAAGCGTGCATCATGATGAATCTTATGGTATGAAATGCCTTCGCGGAAAGTCTTACAAAATGTTTTAGGAGCCTCAGTGTAGATGAATACTTCATGGCTAAATGAAGTGGGAGAGAAAAGATCTGCTGGACCTTGAGCTGCAAATTGATGGAACGAGAACCCCAGCTGATTGGACGTGGTTTGCTGGCCTGAAATGTGTGCAAAATCGCCCTCAATACTCTCAAACCACAGAAAGTTCTCAGAATCAGCTTGTGAGCCACAACTATAACTTAGACTGGCACAACTATAACTTAGAAACTAGAATTTGGGTGACATGTCACCTTGAACTGGCTGAGACCAAATAAATCAAACTCATTGTTGCCAAAGAAGAGTTCCACAAGTTTATTCAGATTGAAATGTATTCCTGTATATCAATTAGTTTTGTTGTTGTTTTGTATGCTTCCCAGCTACCATTTCTTTAGCTTTGGTTATGATGTTGAGAATCAGTGGATTCAGCACTGAGTTCACTGGATGCAGCAAAACAAGATTCCACATCAATAAATAATCAAGGTCCAGATCTGTTGATACAGAAATAGAATACAAAACAGTGGAGGGTAGCCACGAAACAGAGTTACTGAAAAATATGACAATGTACTGAGCTGCAACTTTTCTGCTTCTGTGGAAGCTGTTTGGATTGATGTCTGAGGGTTTGCGAAGTTCAATCACAATACAAATGTAAATAATCATAATTGACAGAAAAGTACTTGGTTGAAAACAAGCTGCAAAAATTGTAAAAGAAACGCTCCAATAGGAATTACTCTTTTCCCCAAGCAGAAAACACAATTTCCTGGCGTAGTTAGGAGGATTTTCAAAATTGTATCCAAGGGATCTGAGAGTTGCAATAACAGATGAAATTGAAACACAAAGGAACACAAGTTTCCAAAACGCACTCGGCCTTTTTGCAAGGGAGAAAAATGGGTACTTTACAAGAATTAACCTTGTTGCAGACAGCAGCACTAAAAGGAAGAGTGAGCTGAATGTAACCAAAAGAACAACAAAGCCAAGTGTTTGGCACACAGTCCCATCTTGCCACTGAGGTTTGTACCAAAAGAAAGACCTTCCATGAAAAGCATCAACTGAAAATGTGGCAAGCAAACAGATGGCATGCATCAGATCTATGATATGCACTGAAGAGAGGATAATTTGGAAAGGTGACATTTTTCTCATTTTTGATTTGTTTCTCTGCTTGCTGTGGAATTCATTTTTCAGGAGCTTTGTTGAAACCATTCCAAGACCAATTATAGATGCACACACAAAGAGTGCAACAACCCTCAGTGACACAGCCACCAACATTCTGTCACATTTGTACCTTTTTACTGATGTTTGGGTGAGCAAGCAGAATGTGTTTGTCTTTTGAAGTAAACAACAAAATCTGGAATCATTTGTAATTGTCACTGAAGGCACAGTCACTGAGGGCATCATTTCCAGCACTGCCTGATCCAAGTCTTTTGCAAAGTTGAAACTTATGTTGAGGACATAATAAGATGGCAAGGCATATTGAGACAACAGTACATCCATGTTCAGAAGTCCATTCTGAGAAAGATCCAATTTCAAGAGATGAGAAACATCAGTGAAAGCTTCTGGAGAAATGGATGAAATGTGATTCCCTCTCAACACCACAACCTGCAAGTTCACAGCTTTGGAATAGCAGTGCTGATCCAAATGTTCAATTTCATTGAATCTCAAATCAAGCAAACTTAGGTACTCAAACTGTGTAGATAGGCAAGTTTCTCTCAGGCTGGAATGTTGCCAAGTAAAAAATATAAGATTTGACTTCAAGCCAAATATTTTGCTCAGGCCTTCTATTGACCTCATTTGATTTACTGAGAGAAAAATTATTGGACTGTTTTCAAGTGAGAATCCACTGTATTGGTAAATGGATTTGCTAGTGCAAGACATTGCATACAACAAGCAATGGCACATTCGTGGACATGATAAATGAAGATCACACAGCTCTTCATCTTCGTCTGACAGACAATCCTGAAATCCATCACAAACCGAAACCATGTGAATACACAACTTTGGCAACATCCTGACACACTGGAACAAGCCAGAACAGTTCGTCTCATTGCACCTTGATTCATCTTCTCCATCAGAACATTGCCAAACTTCATCACACAGAAACCTGTCAAAAGCATACACTCTTTCTGAAGTTGTTGCTGGTGATGTCAGCAGAAGTAGAAAGAAGAAACCCAAGTATTTTACCTGTAAGGAATGCAGTAGGAGTTTTTACACTTGAATGTGTGTTTGCATTCCATTTCTTTGCAGTATCTGAGATGTGATCCACTGGGACAATGCATCACTTCACCTTGAGGCCCCACTTCATACATGCAGAGATTTGAAGCTGAATAACACCTGTTGCATCCAGATGTGCATGGCAACTTTCCATGTCCATCACAAGGTTCTCCAAATGATTGATTTTTCACTCCTTCCAATTCTGCTTGTGTGCAATCAAGGAGAAAAGAAGAATTTGCTTTGTTACTTTGATGTTTCACAATGTGTGCTTGTTTTGACACAGCTTGATTTCCTTTGTGACTGGGGGCATTTTTAATGCCTTTGTCAAATGGCAAACATTCACCTTTTGTTGTATGATAAAACAATTTTTGGCATCTGCAATGTGGAAATTTGCAGTTGGTGTGGCAATTCTCTGCAGGATGTTGAGTCCCATTTCTGAAACATTGTGAATGGAGTTTATCTGAGTTCAGCCCACAATGATGTGCTTCATCAAACACAACCTGCACTGAAAGCACTTTCCCATCCAAACACTCATAGAGTCTGTGACTTGCATTCCTGACATCAAATCTTTGCACCTCTATTGTTTCTTGTATGACATCCAGTGTTGGAGTTTGTGATGTTTGTGGTTGTGTACTTGATTCAGTTATTTGCTTTGTCAACAAATCACACAGGAAATACTGGGGAGATTCAGAGCGGACACTGAAAAAAAGGTACTGTATTTGGGTTGCAGCACAAATATTCTGCATGAGCACAGAAACCTTCTTTGTCTTGTTGTTTGTAACTTGTGTCCCAAGGGAGACCTGAGAATGTTTACCAAAATAGAAACAAAGTCGTCCGAGGAGAATGCATGGAAGATGAGTTTGCAACATGGCAGATTTTATCCTGGACTTCCATGAAGTGAGAGGGGTGTTTTGGTAAAATTGGGGATTCATGCAAATTACATCTACAGCAAGACTCTTGTTGCATGGTATGGGATGCCACCTTGGGTACATCAGGTTGTACAGAGACATTATGGAGCAAGTTGTGCTTCCATTCGTGGCTTCCTGTTGGAGGTATTGGTGATCCAAATGAGAATTTAAACAACTTGTGTTGTCTGAAAAAATGCAAAATTGTAGTGCAAAACCTTTTTGTTCTGAAGATCAGTAAAGTTATTTATTTTTGCAGACTCACCTGGATAAAAACAGGGATATCCTGGGGTGGAGTCGTCATAGCAACAGCCTATGCTCTCACAAAGTTTTTTCCTGTACTTGTGTCGGCCAGGCACCTCACATTCTTTTCTGTTGTTTAAATATACTTCACACTGACTTGTCCCTGCAATGAAAAACACTCTTAACACTTTACAACAAGTGAAAAGACAGGACTCCAACCCAACTGGCTTGTTTAGCATCAACACTCTTGGCTCATGCACAAATTAAACATCACAAAACATTTTGACTACCCATTGCTGGGACAAGAACAAAGTGGCACTGTGTGCAACTGGCAAAGAAATTTGTCAGCTGTAAGCAGTTGATTTGTGCACAAGCAGAGTGACATGATACTGATTAACCTGGGAAACTTGTGTGACCTGATTACCACACATACCAGATGCTTTTCTGGAATGTCAGATTTATAGATATCATTTGATGACAAACGAGGTTGGAACATGGCATACAAGTGATGTCAACTTGCTCCACCTGTTTTTTCAATGGTGTACGGCCGAAGTTTCCGACCCCTCTGCAGGTAGGCCCTCCAGTTGAACCGTCGGTCGAGCCACCGGATTCCAGTGTTCACGACAGGAGGGGATAATGTTGTTATGCAGGATTTTCCAGTCAGTAGTGGAGGAGAGAAGGGAGCACCCCAGATATGTACAGCTGCTGATCTGTCGCCAATCCATCTGAAAGCCTGGCTTTTCTGAAAGATAACAAAAATTCTCAATGTATCATTGCTTGCAGTGGTGAATAATTCCTATTCAGGCACAATGCAACACATTGAGGCCCCTTACCTCACGATACAGACCAATGAAGATGTTTGTCACTAACCCATCTTTTGAAGCTCTTCTGACAAGGTCAACAAGGGAAAGCAAATGTTCATTTGATGTTATGTGGGGCAATTCAAAATTAGCTTCAGTGCATACACTGTTGGCTTCATGCCAGGTCCGCACGTTGGGCTCGTCATAGTTGGTTTGCAAATTTCTAGAGAAAATTGCCATTCCAGTATCTTCTGCCAGCAATGAGGGTGAAAATTCAGCTGCTCTCAAAAGGCCATGGAGCTCATATGAGTCCAGTCTTTCATATCTGTAAATTTTGCCAAGGTTGAAAGTTGCATCAAATAAGTCTACTTCTTCCACTGTCCTGCTGAACCACCTGCACTGTAGAAGGGAAAGTGCTGTTCCTGGGTGAAAAGCTATCTCAGAATCAAGATTTTTTCCAGGCAAATCAATAAACACTCTGTTGTGAGCAAAATAGAAAATTTCTTTGTTGAAACTTGATTGCCACTGCACCCTGTACTCATGGAGCCCCTTCTGAGGATTGCACCACCTGAACAGGACTTTATCCTCCAGATCATAGGCGCCTTTCCTGGCAGTTTCAATGCAGAGACTTGCTGCAATATCAATTTGACCAGAAGAGCAATTTTGGCCTATGCATGACACTTCAATGATATAGTGTCTCTCCAGTACCCCTTTCACAGGTTGTCTGAGGCAGACAGTTCCATTTGGTACCAGAAACATTGATGGGTGTTTCAATGTTTCATTGGAAAATCCAAGAAACAACAGCATGAGGTTCACTTTGGACTCACCAAAAATATTCATAAAAATCGAATCATAAAAGTAGTCTGCTCTTCTGACTAAAGATATGTTTGCTTGGAAATCAAATTGTGTGGAAGATGTATTGCCAAATTTTCTGTGAACACTGTTGAACATTTTCAAACCTCGATGCCAGTATGACTTCCTGAAGTACAGGTATTTGTAATATGCTTCATCAAATATTCTCTGTGCCTTTATATCAATTTGCCTCACATCATGGGACTTGGTATTTTTCTCCATTTTCCTTCGGTACACAAACTTTTGCACATTTGATGTGTTTTCCTTGCAAGATAATTTCTGTACAGATTTTACAGATTCACTGCTCTGAGTAACATTTGATACAAATAAAAAGCCAGCATCACCAAATACTGGCGATTTGAAGAATGTGTCATTTGTGTATTTTATTGTACCAGTAAATCTAACCTGGTGATGAGACATGATTGGTGAAGTCTGGTTGATGAAATAAAACTTGGTGCACCCCGAAATATATATTGCTGGATCGTGAATGGTTCCGTTCCACAGATACTGGGCAGAGAACTGATAGGATACACACGAGTTGCTGTAGCTGTCTGGATACAGCAGTATTTTCTCCTTGAAGGACACTGGAAAGAAAGTGTCAATACATGGATTCACAAACACTCCTTGACAATGTGTTGTTCTTAAATTCAGAGAAACATTTAGCTGTTCTGTGCTGAGGTGATTGAGCACAATGAACATGTTGGAGCCTGTTGAGACTGAGGTCAATATGATATCAATCACACCAGTCTTGCTTTGGCCATATCCATTGGAGTCCTTTCCCATGTGGTTACCACAGAAACTGACAATCTCATGCAATATATCTGTGTTCAGGGGTTCCAAAAGTGTTAATCCCCCAAATATACATGAAAAAAATTTCCATCCAGTATAAAAAATACTGTGAATTTTCAGCTCAATGAATTCAGGGGCCTCCACCTGAAAGAGCCACTGACATGAACCTGCAGGATTGCAGGGTTTAGAAGAAAAATTCCAGTGAAAATGTTCTTCCTTATTGAAACTGTACTTTCCTGCAATTGATTTTGTCTTGAGAAACTTGTACTTGAGATCTTTTGTTATTTTCTTTTTGCTAAAATCTGGATCTGCTGGATTGTCATTGGAATACCATGATCTTGTGATGACATGAACTTGAATATGGCAGAGAAAATAGTTCACAGTGACAGGGGATGACACCTCTTCATCAATGTGTTGATGAATTAAGTCATTCATCCTGTAAACTTCAATGTATTTGTGTCTGAAGCCAGCCAATGTCACAGTCTGATGCTTTTGCCCACGTAGCAAGAAGCTGAAGACATATTTCATGCAACCAGACCTATACGAAATGCAACTCACGCCATAAGGATGTGAGGTGTTGAAGAAGTCATACATGTGGTGAATGAGTGTTGGATCATAAGATGTTACAGAGATCAATTTGAATTGACCTCCATATAACTCTTTCCTAAAATCATCCTTCCACACTTGAAAGCCTCCCTCAGAAATCATTTGGTAACTGAAGACCAAGGTGGAAGTCATGTTCAAACATTTTTGACAAAACACATAGTGTAATGCTGTGAATGTGCCTTGGTCAATGTAAACTGACCATTGTGGCCTCTTCATGCAGAAGGTGAGCAATTTTTTGTCATGTGAATCTCTTAATCTTCTTGTTTTCTTGCACATGATGTAGCCATGTTTGTAATGGCTGGGTTCTATTTCACAAACTGTGACAAATTCAGTATCTGAGTGGTCATAACACTCTGAGATGGCAGAGTATTCATTCCCTTCTGTCCAGCTGTGACCCAGGCACATTGGGGAGAGATGGAACTGCTGAAATGTGATGTTGATTCCCAGACAAAGGGCAGTGTGGAAGGAAAATGTCATCTTCTCTCCCTTGTGAAAGAATCTGTGGGTGTTGAGTAAATATTCTGTGCTGTGCATTTTGTAACTAACAGTGAGGCATTCTTTGCCAAGAGCAAAGTTCAAGTGTTTCTCCAGCTGTGAGCCTGTTATTTCTCTGAAAATGCGTTCTGTTTGAAGTTTCCTGCCATCGTAGTATGGCCTGACGCATGTAAAAGGTGCCAAGGGAAATACTTTGGCACGCTTCAGTGGCTGTTGTTTGTAACCGCATGTCTTTGAGTGTAGCAATTTGAAAGAGATGCACACATAGTTGTGTTTTAGCGCCAGAATATCTGTTTGCTTCTTTATGCTCTGGAGACAGTTCTGAATCATACTGAAAGCAAAGATGTACACCCAATTCCCCTTCAGCTGAATACCCTTGGCACCTGCAGAAGGTTGGTTACTGCATTCTGTTGCAGTATACTTTTCTGTTTTTTGCCTTCTCCAAGCTATGGAATTGTGGGTAGCATTCCAATAATAGAGGCAGTAGGTGTAGTGACTGAGTATCAAAATTGATAATAGCAGACAATGAAAAAAATTCATTGTGTTTTTGAGACCTTTTCTAAGTGTGGATATTACCATGTGTGCCTTTGTGATAGGTATTTCACTGAAGTTTCACAAATGTCGCGACAAGTGCTGCATCCGGACAGGACTCCGAACCAAAATTGGTTTATCAGACAACTATGTGAGTCCAATTTAGGCGAAGCATTACATTGTTTCAACTCCAATGGTCCAACAGCAAAAAACATACACGAAGTATTTGACTCCTACCAGTTTGTCCAAAGAACACTACTTTGGTTCAGGACCAGACCTCTGTTCTCTCAGTATTTTTCATCAGACTGGCCTTCCGTCTGAACAAGGCCTGCTGTGACTGAAACTTGTGAGCATTCGTTCTGCATACATGCTGAGGAACATGAAACAAAAACTCGCTCAGAACATAGCAACCCATGTCCCCACCATTGTGCTTGTCTTGCTTGCCTTGACACTTACTCCACACCTCATGAGCACCCCTCCTCACCCATCCTCAGGCAGTTACTTCAGTCCCTTTCTGCTTCTTCCTTTTCTTCTTCAACCACTTGTGTGTGCACAAACAGGTGCCAGTCAGCAAAGATTGATAGTTCACAAAAATACCAAGAATACAATCAGTTTTCATCAGACATGCTTTCTCTCAGTTATTTTTTGGAATTTGTACAAATATGACTCCATGGAAGCGAAAGGGTTGCTAGTTTTGTTCAATTCAAGTCAAAGAAGTCTCATTTGTGACAATGTATTTTCTAATCCCATGCAATTTGTCAGAAGAACAAACAATTTGTCCTACAAGCAGATATCTCAAAGCCAAGTCTCGGATTGGTCCCTTTTTCCTTTGGTGCAAATTAAATCAGAAAAAAGCCGCACATGAGTTCAGCATATTAGAGTCTGCTCTTTTTTCCTGAAATTTATTTTACACGAAGTTTCTGGCTGGCGTGTTGCAGAAGAAGTTAGCGGGAACAATGCCTGAACAACCGAAGTATAATCGCGTTACTCTCTTGGGGAGATTCACAGACTTGCAGCTTGCCAAAGAAATATTTTGAGGGCACAGACACACATTTTGAGACGCCCATCAAAGGGTTGTAACTCAGTCACAGGCGTCTGTGCACACATGTGTGGTTTTGGTTTGATTTGATGTACGACAAAGGCACCAGAGAGTGAAGAAAACGTTTTGTGTTCCATATTTTCTGATGATATTAATTGTCCTTTGACTGCTGAAGACAGCACAAATCTGGAGGCTCTTGTATTTTAGTGGTGCTGTGGGCACAATCAAGGGTCTTTGACAATGCAATGAAGGATACCAACATGTTGTGTGCGGGTCGGGTCCCGGTGGTTCCCGTGCACACAACCGCCGCCGTGTGCGGCACCGCGGTACGAAGCAGCCTCGGCTCGGCCGGACTGCTGCAGTGGAGTCAAACTCAAGTGTATGCTTCAAACGTTTATTGACTCACTCCTGTCTCAAGCTGTTGCTCTCAACAGACGCAGGGTGTCCTGGGCGTGGCTTTAAATAGGTGGCGCGAGTTGCGAGTCCGGTGCACAGCTTCAGCTTCGCGCAGCTCCACTGAAGCCGCTTCATTGGTACTCAGCACCTTACCCGAAAGCTGGATTGCGCGCGTGGGAAGAGGCAACTCTTCCACACAAC
>JAAUXT010100519.1_pt1 | contig 12669 bp, 11 predicted proteins | sample 7278171 | NCBI WGS metagenome assembly JAAUXT01 (sample SAMN14350112, study PRJNA611818) | marine sediment metagenome | isolation source: surface marine sediment (1.8m) | place: French Polynesia: Moorea | collected 2018-08
TCATTTTCTCCCTCAGATTCTGTGTTTTCTTGGGCCAACTCAACTTGGTAGCCCAGACTGAAGTCGGAGTGCGTCAAATTCTGTGTTGAAGTCGCCACACCACTGCAGGAAAAAAAAAACAGGATGAAAACACATTTTGACCATCACTTGTCCGCCATGACACCCAAGGTCAAAAGGTCAAGCACACAAAAAAAATCAATTTCTTTAAATTTGACATGTCCAAAGTTTTTCTGGTGGTCTTCAAAATTCGTCAAATATTACAAGCTTCCATTTGATATGTTACTCGATGCATTTCAGACACATTTTCCAAACCTGGAAACAGAGTGCAGAGCAGAGACATCCTTCGTCGCAACAAACATGGCGACAAAAACAAAATCGCAAAATTATAGAAAAATTCAACTTACTCATTGTCCGGATCAAACTCCAACGCAGAAAAGGTTCTGTCATGAAGTGATACATCTCCCAAACCAGTAATATAAACATCAGACTCCTCGGAGTCAGCAAAGTCCGTGTCAACAGAAGTGTTGACCATTGCGCCAGGTTAGAAAAAAAGACGTCAAATTCGACGGTGTTAGTTCGTCGCTCGCTGTAAACAAAATGACTGTTTGCGCGTGAGAGAAGGCCAGCAACATGGCGAGGTAGACGTGAGTTCATTCATGCATAGCGACATGCGACCTTGTCTCGATAGTGTCACGCACCATTCGTTCCAGGAAGTGGGTCGCTGTCAACTTGTGTCGACAAACGCACCCCAACTTCCTGTCACTCATTCGCGTGACGCTATCTCGCAGTCACATCTCGCTACGGAAGACTGAACCCTAACTTCGCACACCGTCATTCTGCATGCCTGGGCACAACTGATTCGCGTGCTTGCAGGCAAGAAGTCGAAACTGACGTGTCCCTGGTGTCGCGGGACGCACGCTTCCCCGGTGGGAGGCGCCGACGCTCTGCCGGACAACACCTACCTGAGCCGGCTGCTCGGGCTGCAAGCGAAGCGCGTCGTTCCGTGCGCGCACACCGACCCGCGCACCCTCTACTGCAAGAAGTGCCACGAGAAACTGTGCAAGCAGTGCGTCGAGGAGCACCCCAAGGACCACCCTGTGGAGCGTAAGGGTCTGACGTGTGTTTTCGTTGTCCCAGCAAACGCTTGTTTTGTTTCTTTGTCAGCACAATTGAAGTAATGACCGGAGGCAGGTCTGTCTCATGACGTCAGCTTTTTGTACGTGCAGACATCGTGGACGTGATGAAGAGCGTCACGTGGGAGATGCAGAGCCGCTCGAGTCAGGCGCGCGAGCTGAGCGGGCTCTTCAAGGCGCACCTCGCCAAACTCGACCGGCTCGACAAGCGCAATGTGGATATGCGAGACCGCGCCACGCGCGACGTGGAAGCGACGAGCCGTCAACAAGTCGCCACGAACAAGGTGAGTGCAGATTTTGGGTCGGAAATGGAAGCACAGGTTCCATGCTTGCGCATTTTGTTTTCTTGTGCTTTCTCTATTCATGCGCAGACACTCAGCGCAAAGGCTCGGACGCAGCTGACGAAGGACAAGGACCGCGTGGCGCAGGTGGCGCAGGAGAACACGGCGCGGATCGAGCACGCGCGCGGCGTCCTCTCCGTCGCCAGAGTGCGACTCGACGGATTCAGCGCCGACATGGACGCCAGCTTCCGACACCTCTCCGATGTCAGTACAGGCAAAAAATACGCGCGAACTTTGTCATTGCACGTCTTTCTCATTCATTCAAAACGGGGCTTTCAAGTCATTTTTGACGACAACGCAAAGGAAATGTTGCTCAGAAATTCTTGCCTGCAGTCTACCGTTGCAATAATTTCAGGCGGAGATGATCAGAAATGTTTCAAATGTAACGGACTCCTTCAACGAGCTGATAGAAAGTCTGCTGAAGGACGAGAACCTGGACTTTACGATCTCCACTATCAGGTACTCTGCTTTCATGATTCTAAAACTGTGGATGTGCCGCCTCTCAGTCTTTGAACACGCAGTGGACTGATTCACTTGTCATTTGTAGTTGAGCATCAACATCAGCTGTTCATCCTCACTGCAGGTACAAAAAGCCGCAGGTACGGAAAGTGAAAAATCAGATGGTGACGGTGCGAAACGGCGTCTTGGAGACAGGGACGCTCAGTGTTCCGACGCCCGCCAAATTGCGTATGCTGCGCGTCGCGAAGCAGGGTCTCGTCCCGACCGTCGGCAAGGAGGACGCCATCCTCACCAGCTTCAAGGTGCGTCCAGAAACGTCGCTATTTTTGTGTTCTCCGTCAGAAAAGCTTGTGCAAATATGTATCAAGAGCCAAGGGCCAGCGGTGGTGCCCGCAGAAATTTGTTTTTGCTCCGTTGTTCCAGGGGAGAACCAGTAAGATTTGCATCAGTCAGGAGGGCTACTTGGTCATGTACTGTGAATACAAGGGTGTCAAGATGCTGCGCTGCAGGTTGGTATTTCATGTACCAGGATTGTCTCAATTTAAAGCGATTATGATCTTTTTGAGGAGGATCTCGTGAACCGATTTGGTTGCAATTTTCAGAGGATCCTCCTGGACAATTGGCTCATCGAAGCCATGTGTCAATGGGTGCATTGGTCGCTTGAAGATCGATCACAGTTGACCTATTTGGAGCAAGGTCAGACCAGTTTGGCGATCCAACTTTTACCACACGTGTTCAATGGGAAGAATTGACGGTTTGTTGACTTTTTTCCTGTGTTCCTGTTGTTTTATCATCATGTCATGACAACTGCATTTGGAGCAAAGATCAGTCATCAAGTTCCTGTGTGCAGAAGGTGCCATGCCCATTGCCTGCTGGAGGAAACTGCGCGAGGTCTATGGGGAGTCCTCTTTGGGTCAAACCAGAGTGCAAGCTTGGCATAAACACTTCAGAGAAGGGGACCTGAACACTGACACCAAGGACAAAGCTCGACCAGGATGACCCAGAAGTAGGCATTGCCAACTCCATGTTGACAAGATCCAAGCCCAACTGCAGGAAGATCGTAGACAGTCAGTCAGGGAACTCGCTGCCAGGACTGGGCAACAGTGCAAAGAATTCTCAGAAAAGATCTCCATCTCCGCCATGTGAGTGCCAAGTTTGTGCCTAGAATACTCACAGGAGAACAAAAGGCTTTCAGAGTGCAGTTGTGTCAGATCAATCTGGATCAGTTCAAGGACAAAGGAATTGCATTTCTGCAGAGGATCATCACAGGGGACAAGAGCTCCATCCATACTTTTGACCCAGAAACCAAGCTGAAAGACACACAGTGGATCCCTCGGGTTGCGCGCCGACCAAGAAAAGCACTTCGCTCCAGAACAAGGCAGTCGACCATGGTGACAGTTTTTTTTTACTGTAATGGCATTGTCCACTGTGAATGGAAAGGGCCAGGACAGTCCATAACTGCAGAAGAGTACTGCCTACTGCTGTCCAGATTGCGGGAGAGTATCCGCAGAAAACGTCCGAACCTCTGGGAGATGAATGGTGACTGGCACAAATTCCTCCTGCACCAAGACAATGCAATGCCGCACACTGCCACAATTTCTCTTGCTGCCCTTGGTGAAAACCACATGGAAATGGTGCCCCACCCCCCATACAGCCCGGACTTGGCGCCCTGTGACTACTTCCTTTTTCCTGAGATCAAGAAGCAAATGCGTGGGATTCCTTACAGGAACATTGCTCAAGTGCAACAGGCTGCAAATGACATCATGAGAGCCATTCCAGTGGAGCATTTTGAAGAGGCAATCAAGGATTTGCCCATCCGCTGGGCCAAGTGCATACAGGCTGGAGGAGATTACTTTGAGGGGGATGGTCTCCAGGTGCCCGATTTCATGGTGGAAGTGTCAGAAAGTGAGTCTGAGGAAGACTCTTCCAGTGACAGTGACAATTGATCCATTGGTCGCACGCTCAAGCATCGCCAGACACTTTTGTTCCAAGAATTCATTGTTCATTTCCATGTTTCCTGCAGTTATCTATGCCTGTTGGCATTTATTGGCATGTTGTTGGCATGCTTGTTTTATGTTCATAAAGTTCTTAGCAACCCAACACTTCCTGTGGTCAATTTTCGTACTGATCGGTCAACCATAATCGCTTTAAATTGAGACGATCCTCGTACTTTTCAAGAATAGCTGGTGTCTGTTTTCTAACACCTCTTGCCCGGGCGCGATGGAATTCGGCATGTTCCTGCTTGTTCCGTCAGGCCAACGGTGGACACCAGCCTGTGGAGGAAGGACCTCAACGGGAAAGTTGTGTCGCGCATGTGCACAATACGGGGCCGCAAGGAATACCTCATCTGCACCTTCCAAAAGCCCAGGTAACTTGTCTCCGTCCCACGCGTGACACCTGCATGCGAACCCACTTTTGAAATGGTTTCATTCACAAAAATTCAGTGAATCAGAAACATGCGGCACAAAACGGAAAGCAACAGAACAAAGAATGTGCCAGAACCTGCAGCGAAGAGGCCTCGTCGCTAAGATGTGGTGCAGGGTCTGACTGATTCAGTTCGTGCTCTGTCGAGATTTGACGGAGAGAAATATGTTGTGGGTCTTTGACCACGTAGGCCGTCAACGTTCACCACATCACCTGCAACGCTTGTACGTTTCGTGTAGGAGCGCACAGTTACGCTGTATGAAGACTGGAGAGCTGCTGTATTCGAAAGGACTCGACTTCAAGCCTGGTCGCCTTGCCGCTCTCACGCCCAACACCTGCCTCGTGTTCGACAAAGACGCGAAGGCGCTCGTCGAGCTACGCGTGCGTGAGAAAATCGACGCTGACGGCGTCCTCAAGGTGAAGCCACTCGTGGGTTTGAAGCCAAGATTTAAGCTGGGATTTCTTGCTCTTGAGAGTGCCAGAGGGCAAACAACGACCACCCTGAGCTCCTTGATTCCAGAGCTGTTCTTCCACACGTAGCGGACGAAAAATAAAACAACAACGCGCGTGTGTCCATTCTTCACCAGGTGAAGCTGGTAACGGACCAGGAGATGGTCGAGTTGCCACAGACGTCGGTGCAGGGCGTCGCGGCGCTGCGTCACAAAGGCCGCCTCCTCGTCGCGCTCGCCAGTTGTGAAAACGACAGCGTCGACGTCGTCGACTACGCCACTGGCGCGGTGAGTGAGAAGTCACGACAAAGGACTATTGGTATCTGTTGTTCGCCTGGCCCGTCACACGTGCATAAAAGTCTGTGTTTGTGTTGTTGCAGCCGACATGGCGAAACTCACAGTTGTGCGGAGCGTTGCAGTCGAACACGGTCGGGATGTGTTCAGACGGCGTCGGCTTCCTGTACGTCGTCGACAAACTCAACAGTCGCATCATCTGGGTCAGTGTGTGTCTCCTCTCGCTCCTCCAACACAGACAGACAGACAGACAGACAGACAGACAGACACTCACACACACACACACACACACACACACACACACACACACACACAGCTCTTTGTGAACGACCGGGTAAGAAATACAAGCACGTCAAGATGTGCCAGATCTCTGCACCTGTTCTCATTAAATCGCGAGAACAGCGGTCGTTGATCGTGCATTGAATCGCGAGAACAGAGGTCGTTGACTGTGCATTGAATCGCGAGAACCTGCAGAGGTCGTTGACTGTGCACCACCAAGGGATCTTTTGGTGTCGCAAAATTTCTGGATCTGTTCTGCGGAAGGTGTTGGAGTTGAACAGGAAATTGGAAGGAACAAGGAAAAAACAAAGTGTGCAATGTTCAATTTGGAAAGGACTGTGGAAACAACATTGCAATCTTGACTCCACTAGTTAATCAATGAGCCACGCTGGTCTCCAAATGAAGACCGGCGTGAAGGCGTGGGTGTGGGCGGATTTGCAGACATTGTCGATGTGGATCCTTCTATTTCTTTCGTCTGACCATCGCTGCACGAGGCTCAGACCCAACTCGTGCAATAATCTCCAAGGTTACCAACTCCCACTCAATACACAACCAATCTCCTTCAAATGCAAAGTAGCTGCTGGTTACTGCAACGAAGTCCTGACAATCTGAGCCTTGAACTATGAGAACAAAATGGGAATACGATATCGTCTGGCTGCCCCAGGGCCATTCCGTTTGTCTTCCGGTCGCACAGGTGAAGCAGAGATGGCCAATGCAAATTTCCCTTTTTTCAGGCAGAATTAACGTGTTCGATATCTGTGTTTTGAAACCAGACCGCGATCTCTCTCCTGCTCCCAAAAAAAGGTTTGCGCGGTATTAGGGGCAAGTTGCCACCACCTCGGCCCACCGCCAACTGTCAGGGAAAACATTGCTGCTGTTGTCAAGGCAAACTCAGCTGTGTCGAATGTCGTGCAGAACTGCCGTGTTCACGGCAGCCTCCACGTTGCTCACACAGGTGTCGGCGGACGGTCGAGAGAAGCGGAGGCTGGCGCCGATCAAGAACGCCACGGACGTGTACTCGCCGGCGTGGGACGAGGCGCAGCAGCGCCTCTTCGTCCTCACCACCGACCACAAGGAGCGCGAGTGGCTGCGTGGCTTCCGCGTCAACTACGTCAAACCGGGCGCGACTGCCGCGGCGGAGAAGAAGCCGTGATCGTGGAGCTGACAGACTTTCTTGTGTGGCGTGAGGAAAACAAACGACGAGGCTGACTTGGCTTCCAACATTTAATCGAAAATTGTCTCAATTGTGTGGATACAATTTGGAAAAGAAGCAATTGGCTGATAAAAAAAAACAAAAAACAAGACAATAACATTTGAAAAATACGCCACGGCATTTGTTGTGATTATGAGCCAGAAAGAAAATGCTCACGATGACCGCCGCACCTGTCTTCTCAAAACTCACCGCTTTAGCATGATGGATCTCGAGGTTGAAGGGGTAGAACCCCCAGGTGGGGCCAATTTCAATTTGAAAAGTGTGTGAAACACTTGTTCGTTCGCGCCCAGCTTTGGGAGGAGTAATGTTTTCTTTTTGTTCTGACCCACCGTCTCGCCAAGTCTGAGTGGCCAGATTGGTCATCAGAACCAAGACGAAGAAATTCGAGATGACTATGACGCAATGTCATTCTCCTCGTGTTTCTCTTTCAACCGGAAACAATCTCGGATTCTAAATCCGTCACTTGGATCTAAATCCGTGACCTGACGTTGCCGCCCGGTTCATTTTCAAACGCCTCGCTGCGGCTGTTCGGGATAAAATATCAGTCTAATTTTCACGAAGGTTTTCTGCGGAGGTGAGTGATTCGAGCAGACACAACTCATACCAAATTGCGCTGCACTCGCAAGTCAGGACAGTCGATTGGTCGGGGCCACCGGAACCGAAAAACGCTCAAGGGACTCTGGCAGAGAACGCGTTTGCCCGACAAATCGAGATGAAGTGCGAGAAGGGAGTGAAGAGTGCTTGTGTGATGAGTGTTGGTGAATAAGTGAGACTGAGAGTGAAGTAACGCAAAACTGAAAGAATTTACTCACTTCATGTCAGGACTTTATTGCCAAAACTTTATCACATACGTATTTGAACGAGTTGTTCGCTGGGGAAAGAGGGCGATCTCACCACGGACCAATAGTGATTTCTGACAATTCAAGGGGATTGCAGGTTGTCTTTTTCTTTGTCCCAAACCAAGAACAAGAGCTTTTGGCATGGGTTTGAACTTTCCGAGCATTGTACCATCCTTGTGACAAAAGGTGAAGAAAACAAAGTGTCCAAAAAACATCCAACATTCCTCTGAGTTTGAGCGCATTTTCATGCATGCAAGATATACGCGCGTGCAGGAGTGCTCAATTAAGTGTGTGTGTGCTTGCACTCGGTCTACAATGACCAGAGATCGGCCGCTCTGAGTTCCAACAAGACAAGTTACAAGAGACAAGCAAATAAACGAAGGCTCTGCAACTGCCGAACAGTCCACTGTCCATGGAGTGACATGGGGTGCAGAAAGTCGTTTTCTTCTTGCTTTGCAAGACTCTGTGTCAACGAAAACAGGCAGACGAAAGCCAGAACGCGGTTTGGCAACTCAACGGACCACCACGCTTGTAATGATTCAAACAGACGAACGTCATGCACTGTTCGTGGTTGTCTGACTTGCATTCAGGGTGGGCTTTCGTGGAGGGGTTTCTGTCCCTTCTTGCTGAAGGTGCAGAAAATACCCCGCAATGTGGCTCACTCAGTATCTACACCCGCTGTAGTCGACTTCTTTGGTCGCCTTATCACAGTCGCCTTCAGTTTTATCACAGGAACTCACGCCGATCACAGCGGGCTGGTCACAGGAGAGCAGGACCGTGTGCGTGAGGTTAGACCTCGTGAAATCAGCCCCTTTTCCTTCTTGACTGACGAACTCCTGCCCGGGTCGGGTGACGTCGGGAGGAAGACCGGGTTTGGTGAAGCCAGGATCGTCCGGGAACGGGAAGGCCGCGTTCGTGTAGCCTGCGGTGCTGTCGCGCTTCTCGGGACACACGGACTCCGTGTCGTCCTGCTCGGAGATGGACGTCGTCCATTCTGACATGGATCTGCACACAAACAGCAAAAGGCATTCGAATTCAGAGCAAACAATAAAGTATATTCTGAAACCTGCAGAAGCTCGCTTGTTTGTGTGTTCTTGGTCAGCTTTTCAGCAGCTCGCAAAGTGACAACATTTGGCTGCAACAGTTTGCGTCTTGAGAAACTTAAGCCGGCCGACCGATTGTAACGTAAGCCCAAATTATCTTTTGACTAATCACTTCACCTGCAGCTGATACACCAACCAATGTTTTTTGGTTGCAACACATTTTTTGGAAACAGATTTGTCTCAAGTCTCTTTGGCAACGCAGGTCTAAATTCAGACGACTCTATTTTTGAAACATCACGCATATCCCCACTTCTGGCAATTTATTCAAACAAAAGGATGAAAGTGGGATGGAGAAAGTCTAAAAGTGCATGGATCAGACTATTTTTGAACTCTCCGCACCTGCGACACAGCTCATAACGATCGCCCAGCGACCAAAAACACAAAGCGATGGCAACTTTGGAGCATCCCTACATTTTTTTTTTTTTGTTACGTATCCCGATTCTTTTCGCATCAACATGGATTTTTGTTGGCTGTCTCACCTGCCGGTGTCGGAGCGGCTGAGCTTCTCGTCGGCCATTTTGGTAGCGCAGTACTTGATGAGGAGCGCGGTGCCGAGCGCGACGAGCGGGATCCCGAGCACGATGGCGCCGGTGGACACGAAGAGCGCCGTGCTGTTCGTCCCGGACCCGCTCACCGGGTAGTCGTCGTCGAACGCCGCCGGAGCAGCAGGAGGCGGCGGCGGAGGCGACGGCTCTGCAACGGCAGAGTCCATTGAAGCCTTTTTGGGTGTGTTCGTTCTCAGAGGGGTCACAAGGAGTGACACGGAGTACTCCAAGCAAAATCTCTCAGGAAGGAACTTGAGGTTCAACAGACGCAAAGACCGCAGATCTATGGACGATTGGCAGAAATAACAAACGAATTTCACGACCCAACCGCTTTGGAGATCTCAAGAGTAAAAGTGTCTTTTGCTGAACACAAGAATTAGATCCAAAAGGCGAGAAGACCCACGTCGGTGATCTTCGCAGGCCCACACAAGATCGATTTGTGTCGCTTAAATCTCACACAGGCAAGAGTATCTCAACCAGCACTTGTAAGGCTAGGGAAGCGACGCATTCACTCCAGTGACAAAGAGTTGCTGTCCGGAAGGAAGCAAAGAGGCTCTTGGTCCTACTGCACTGAGTGACAATTGTATGAAACAGCCACACGAAACGAAACTAAGAGAGTTTCCAACCTAAAATCTCATTGAGAGACCTAAGACCATTTTGGAGTTTCGATTGGATGTTGTGTGCAGTCCTGAGAGTGCTCAGGTCAGTTGCGAGCATCATCGCTGTGAACCTGTGAGGGGCCTTCTTGCCCTTCGCATTTTCAGGTTCCCGGAAACTTTCTGCTGTTTTGAGGAAACCACGAATGCACGGTAAAAGTGAGGAAATATTGTTAGAACATGCAGTTTGAAAAAGATCAACTACAATAATGAGGACGAACAAACAATGAAAATCGGTCATGATTCTGATGAGCGATTGCTGCTTGCTCTTTGTTGCTACTCCCCTTCTTCCTGTATTGTGTTCTCTTGTGTTTCCATTTTTCGGCCGTGGCCAAACGAACCTAAAACCACTGCCATCGCCATCTTCATTTGAAACTGTTTCGCCTCCCTGGGTGCAGTTGGTTGGATTCTGCTGCGATTCCTCAATTTCCCCAAAAAGTAAAGGTTTTCGTGCAGACCTACCTTGCGTTGAGAAGACATTGTCCGAGAAAACTGGCGGCATTGTGATTGCTCTGAAAGACTTTGAACTATGTTCAGAATGGCTATTTTTCGATCATTACATCCACCCACTGTGACGGTCCTCTAATTTGCTTTCTGCATTGGTTCTAATATTGTCTGGTCGTGTTGGATTTCTCTTTATGGCCGAAGCAGCTCCCTGCCTACGTCTGACGGAAGATGCGAACAAATCCTGGTGAATCTGGGACTGTGCATTTCCGGCGTTTCCGACACGGGAGTTCACTTGCATTTCAATCTACGTCAGGTACGCCATGACCCAAAGACACTCCGACACGGCATCCACTGATACCCTGAGACAGAGCAAAATTACAGTGACAAAAAAAAGAGTGCATTGCGCTGAAACAACCTTGCATCAAAGGCAAAGCCGCGCTTCTGGGGCCGCGTTCGCACGCCCCTATTGGTCAAGTCATCGGTGTCAGTGCCATGATGACACTGCAGTGCTTGATTCGAGTTTAGCCATTTCAGTTTATGCAATCGTGTCTAGATCCAGCTTCAGCTGCGGCCAGGCTGTGATGTGGTCGTGACGGGAGTGTCAACTGGTGGGAGTCGTAACCTTCACGATCTCCGCAGACGATGGTGCAGATGCGACCGGGATCCTGCTGCCGTGCGGACACGGAACAAGATGCAACCAAACCCACTGGTAGATCTGTCAGTCACCTTCTTTGAGACGCACCCGAGTGACTGGAAGGAAATATGAAGTGGTGACAACTTTGCGTCCGGACAGATTGGCAACAAAACGAACGGTTGAGTACACACCAAACCCATCCGCAAGCCTTTTCGTGGCTTTGATCGGAGAACAAAACGGTAGTGCCATAAGTCACGAGGGGACCTCCAGAAAGCTGTGAAGAATGCAATGAAGTCTCGAGGAACGATGCACAAAGACCAAGTCCTTGTGGTTCTCATGTCCAAACTGACAAGCTTCTAGAGGGCCTGATTTCCACTCAGGAAGATTTGAACAAATACAGCGCAAGATGAGAGGGGTAATTTTCCAGTACTCGTACTTTCGGTGGTCAGGTGTGTGTTGCGGAACGACCCTCATCCTAGGATCTGCTCCTGGAGGCTTTGGCAGAAATGGCAAAACTGTGGACTTGCGAAGGATTCTTCTGAAAAGATCGATTGCCTGCAGGTTCTTTCTGCTTTCAAACTTTCTCTTTTCTGAGTTGAAGTGTCCACCCAAGTCTGAGCCGAATATCACACACCTGGAGCGAACAAAGGTGAATTTCCCTTTGTGTTTCAAATTGTCTTGTTCACAAAGAAACCTCTGCAGGAAAGAACACATGCGAACGTGTGTGGACACAAGTGAAACAAACGCATGTTTCTTCCAAGGCCATGCACCCAAAACAATATGTCGTGCGTGAATCTTATTTGCTCGCAATGTTGTGACGATCGCCCAGCTGTTTCCAAGAGACACCACACGAGATACGCAAGTCTTTGGCCGTCAGTTCTTTTCTAGATTTATTTCTTCATGCTTGTTCAATTTTCATTCCTTGTTGCGTGACTGGTGTTGGTCTGGATCACACTCGTACATCACATTTCTGTGTGTGAATGGAGCCGCAGAGTGGTTGGAACGCCGTCAGAATCGGACACCAGTGGGCGACGCCAAGAACGGAGAGACTGGACTCACAGTGGAGACACAGAAACCACGGACCCACCGGTCCACATGTGTCAGAACTTCACGTCTGAGGACATTGTCGTGCATTCCACACAAATAACGCCCACAAGAGGTTTTTCAGGCACACACACATGCACACACACACACACACACACACACACATGTGCACTGTCCAGCACAATGAATCCCATACAGCAGTTGTTTGTGTCTTCCACAAAATGTTTTTGCAGATTCTTTTCAAAATGAGACAAAAGGCAATCACCCTGAGGTCAGTCCTCGAATCACGTCGACTTCGTAATTGTCACGACTCGTCTGGACACGAACCACGCAGTAGCCTCGTCAGATTATCCTTTTGTGGGCGAGGCTTTTCAAAAATGTTGCGTAGAAAAAGTTTTCTGAATCAAGAGAAAGTTTCCCGGCAGGGATGAAAAAAGTTCCCAGGACACAGCCCAGATGGTTCCCAAACTCTGTGTGTGTGTGTGTGTGTGTGTGTGTGTGTGTGTGTGTGTGTGTCTGTCTGTCTGTCTGTCTGTCTGTCTGTCTGTCTGTCTGTCTCTGAACTTTTCGTCACACCACCCTGTCCCAAGTGTCAAGAAAGGCTGGTTAGGATCTGAATGGAGGTTGAGAGAGAGAGAGAGTGTGTGTGTGTGTGTGTGAGAGAGAGAGAGAGAGAAAGATGGGGAGACACCAGAGAGAGAAAGAGAGAGAAAGAGAGAGAAAGAGAGAGAAAGATAGAGAGAGAGAGAGAGAGAGAGAGAGAGATATAGAGAGAGAGAGATAGATAGAGATAGAGAGAAAGAGAGAGA
>JAAUXT010005687.1_pt1 | contig 12668 bp, 13 predicted proteins | sample 7278171 | NCBI WGS metagenome assembly JAAUXT01 (sample SAMN14350112, study PRJNA611818) | marine sediment metagenome | isolation source: surface marine sediment (1.8m) | place: French Polynesia: Moorea | collected 2018-08
AGCTTGTGACACCAAAGAGGAAGGTAGCCTAAACCACTGAGCTCCAACTTATACTCTACAATAAACTATACTACAACATCACTACTGGGGCTTCACTCATATATACAACAGAGCTATTCAAATCCAACCTGGGACCAAACAATTGCACCTGTCAGCGTGTTTGCGTGGTATCAGCCCCTGCATCCCTCACAAAATAACTTGCCCGCTCCTCATTGACTTTGCTAGTCACGACAAAGGGCCTACCCTGCCGCGATCCTCGATCTGCTTCAGCAAGCCCCAAATACAGGGCTCAAAGGTAAATCTTCCCAAAGCAACGGAAGCAGGTCACAGAAGGGAAGGAACAGAACCACAGAGACAAGGGGACCAGAGTGTGGGAGCCATACACGAGACGGGGGAAGCCGCATCACAGAGAGATTTGGCTCTGAAGGCTTCCTGGCACCCGACCAGTGGGTGGAGGTCAGGGGGGGGGTGATGGAAGCCACTTTGAAGCACGGTTTCTGGGCCTAGGGCCGCAAGTCTCCCTGCTTACACCTTGCCCTCCCTTTGCGCTGCATTTGTGCCTTAAGATCTCCCAAAGTGGAAATTGTTTTTTCTGAAGGTAGCCCCACCCCGTTCCAACAAAATCCACGCGTGGCTTGTTCAGAGGACAAATGACACAGACACCACCTCACCACTAGATGCACAGGTGAACACAACCGAGACCAAAGATACGTGTGATGCTCACACTGACATGGGCACAGCACAGTGGAGGGTTTTGATTTCATGAGAATATCCAGTGTCTCCTGGATTCTTGCGTTACCCGTGGCGCATCAATGTCATGGGATGACCAGCAACAAATGTTCCTTGTTTGGAAAAGCTTCATGAAAATCACAGTCTCATACCTACACAACTCATTGTGATTTGTCTCAAAATTTTGCAAACAGGAGTCAAAAGACAAATTACTGACCTGTTGCTCTGGCATTTGAAGATTTTGTACGTGATCGTCTTGACGGACAGAATGCTGCTTAGTATTGCCATCTCTCTCAGCTTGATTCTTGGTCTGCTGCACCCTGCTCCAGGGTCTGCACGAACTGGTGGGGTATGTTCGCCAGGCAAACGTTCACCAGTCAAACGTTATACTTGTGCACAGTTTGGGTGCACCCGTCTTCCCACCAATGAATGTCGTTATCCTTTCTCAGGTATGTTGGACCAACACATTGAAATTATTGGTTTTCTTTGGAGTTTTGAAATATTTTTGTCCAAAACACCAACATAATCCACTGAATCAACATATCTGCAATTGGTTTGACAGTGTGAAATTATGTTGGCATCTTGTAGGTTGTTTGTCAAAGGTTGGGTACTGTCTGCCAAGAGAAAACAGAAGACCTAAAAGAGCATTGAGCCTGCTCAGCTGTCAACAGGTCAGTCCTGCAAATGTTGCTTCTCCAGGACAATGGGAATTTTGGATGTTTCAGTCAGATTCTGTCAAAAATGAGACCATTTGTCAAAACTGTTTTCAAAAGGTTTGGTTTGAGACACAACATGTGTTCAATTATTTTGGTTTGGTGCACATGAGATTGAGTGACTTTCCTTGTGAAATTTCAGGAGTGTATGAAAGCATCTTTTTGCAATTTATTCGAGTATCACCACCATCGTCGGACTTGTTTGTTGAGACGGACGTGTGACTGGGGAAATGTCAGGAGAAGTCGTAATCCAGCAACTTGGGACCTCCAAACAGTTCACAAGAAAACAGCTGACTGCAAACCTGAGGCTCCCACCACAAGAACAACAGGTCTCATTCCATTTTATGTGGCATTTTCAAAAATTGCAGGTTTATCCACTTCTCTTTGCACAAAGAACAAAACAGCAAATGACATTTGCTGCACCATATCTGTCCACAGGAAAGAGTTCTACTCCAACTCCAGCTAAAGAACACAGAACCCCAACCCTCACACCAACTCTGAGTGCTGAAACATCAATGGTCAACACAACCACCATCCAAACATCCTCTGGAACTCAAATGTATGAACTCGCAACTGGCCACCGGAAAACAGACAACAAATCAATCTCAGTGACCAGCTTAAGAGCAGATGTCAGCACTGAGAAGGGAACAGTCAACCTGGCAACAAACCCAAGGCCCATGTGGGAGTATTTGTGAGTGTGTTCTTGGTAAATGAACATGTGTTGAGATTATATATTTTGAACTCCAAACTGAGAGTTGTGATATTTTGGTGTTTTTCAGAGTGCTCCTGACTGCTGCTGATATGTTCTGAATGTGAAAGGCTCTGAATAAGAATTTGATTCTGAGAAACATGTGTTTTCTGTGTCAAGCTGTGTGTTTTGTTTTCCAAACTACAATAAAATCATGTGGCAAAGAAACTGGCAATTCTTCTTGTGTTTGACTTGATATCAGAAGGTCCTTGCTTGAAAAATAAAACCAAACACTATTGTGAAAGCAACCAATGGGCCAAAAATTGTCCTTATTGGGCAGCATTGTAGAAAAGGCAAAAATGTGTGAGTATAAATAGCTCCATGGCAACTTGGTAAGATTGGTGCGGTCTTACAAGGCTGGCGTGAGATAAACAAATGTTATATTGCCAAAAATGTGACGACGCAAGACAAACACCAATCACTGTCCACAAAAGGAAACCAGCATGCCTCTCAGGACATTTGTCGCAGAAATACACTGCCGTTTAGCCTGTGCTGCCTGGTGAATATTATACAGTGCCAAATTCAAATTTGGTACCAAAATTGCCTCAGCCAATCAGAATACACGGAGAGATATTGCTTTGTCAGCATCCAAAATTGAAGCGATACTTATGCTGCTTCCTGGGCCATTTGTGTGTGTGCTGCCCTGGTCTGATCATAAATGATGCTCTGGGGGGGAGGGGGTAGCACAAAGTGTGACAGACAGAGACACACTGACAATATAAGTCGCGTTTCCCCAACTAAAAACAGACCAAACCGGAAAGAGCACAGGTTTGCTCCAGGTATTTTGCCCTTTTCCACGGATCACACGCACAGTGATGCCCGTCCCAGCTGTGCAGCTTCACAACATCTCTGTGATGTTATGTTCCCACACACCTGCGTAACGTCTCACCAGCCTGCTGAATTGTGTTTTCCCATTCGCCCAAAAACCCAAAAAACTCACATTCTCTTCTATCTCAAACATGTTGCAGTGGAAGATGGAAGCCATGAAGATCGCTTTCTGTGTTGTCGCTTTGGTGTTGGCCGTGAATGGTGAAAATGGTGTCATCACCCGGAAGAATTTGAGGTTTGAGCAAGAGCAGGGTCAAGTCATTCAAAAGTCCCATGCAGAACTGCTGCCATCACCATTTTGTTCAGGCAACTGAACAATACATTTCTTTTTCCTTTGGACTTATTACAAGTGTTCTATATTTGTGCAGCAATTGCAGCAGCAGCTCCAGCAGCATGCCAAGGTCATACAGGAACAGGCCAAGGTTATCCAGGAACAGGCCAAGGTCAACCAGGAACAGGCTGAGTTCATCACAGAACAAGTCAAGGTCAACCTCAGGCTGGAAACAGCTGTTGCTCAGCAACAGCCCAAGAGGGTTGATGATGAACTGGGTATTTCAAAATGTGTTTCAAGTGTCTCTTTGCAAAAAGCATTTGGATCACTATTGACTGTGTGGTCTCTGAAGTCCTCAACACTTTCTTCAGTTTCTTTCTTTTGTTCTGTGAAAACTCATGTTTCAGATTCAGTGACTTTCTTTGCAACTCGAAGCACCACTCCCACTGTGGATTCCGTGGGCAATGAAGTTATACCTTTTGATGAGGTCCATGCCAACTCGGGAGATGGGTAAAATTTGCCTCCATTCATTCCATCCAGGCAAACTCAGGGTACTCTGTTGTTGTTATGGATACTGGAAACTTGGTCCCAGTTTGCTGATTCAGAATTCTCTGTTGCATTCGTGCTTTGAAAGAAGGTTTTGCCACTGTAGTACAACAAAAGTTCATAAAAAAAGCTGTTGGCACCAGTTTGGCTCCTTTGTTTTTGAAGGTACAACCCTCTCACTGGAGTGTTCACAGTTACCCCTGGCGGGGCTGGGCAGTACTACTTCTCCACCTACCTGCTTGTGGCACAGGGGAAATGGGGAGAATTTGAGATAATGAAGAATAAAATGGACACAGTCTGCACAGCCAGGGGAGACCATGATGCCAGTGGTGATTATGATTATGCCCAGGCTGGGTGCAGTGGGATCTTCAAACTTGAAGAAGGTGAGATAGTCACTGTTGTGTCTGATGTTCAGGTTGTCAGCAATAAAAACTTGTTGGGTGATACTCATGAGAAAGACACCAACCAATTCCTCTTGTTCATGAGTGTGATCATATGGGTCATGACAAGTCACAAATCTTAAGTTTTTGACAAGCAAATTATCTTCCCGTTGCAGAAAGATCTTTGACAGCAAGGACAGACACTCACAAAAAAAACATGTACAACAGTTGGGCAAAAATGATTCACAGAAGAAGAAATGTGCCTTTTCTTTCTGGTATGACTTCCCTGTTTATTTTCTCTTCAGGAGACACAGTTGGAGTGCACTACATGGAAGGGTCAGACTCGACTCCCATCTTTGACAATTACAACAGCTACAATGGCTTTGCTGGATTCAAGCTTTGAAAGTCGACAAATGAAGCTGTTTGGATGGACCAACAAGAAACATATTATCCCTGGTTCCTGTAAACACAAAGGTTTTGCAGTGCATCAATAATCTTGCATAATAAAACGAGACAAATCAACAACTCTCATCAAGCATTGTGTTTTTGTATTTCACACAAAAACACCCTGAGTAAATCAATTGAGGGAACACAACGAAGTTTAGAACTCGATTGGACAATCTTCCCACTGTCTTACTGCCTCATACTTGAGCAATAAACTGATGAAATTGACAAGAGCAGAATTGCTTCCATCCGCTGCCGATCTCCGGAATAGGATTCTCATCATTTCCATTTCATGTCCATTTCGGCTTGGTATGAACTGTGCAATGATCGTGGACTTTTGTGGTGCCTGATCTGAGAAATTGCTACCAATGCGCAACATTGAACATGAAAGGACAGAACGTTGAAGGACAGAGATTCGCGCCCTTCTTTGGGAAATTCCGTGAGTGTATGAAAAGCGTCTTATTCCTGTTCCTTCCAGTATCACCACCAGTGTCGGACTTGTTTGTTGAGACTGGAGACCATCAGGCCAGCAAAGTCGCATGTACAGTAATACAGTTCACAAGAAAACAGCAGACTGCAAACCTGAGGACATTACTTGAACAGCAGGTCCTTACTGTCCAATATTGCATAATTTATCCAGGGGGGTTGCTCACTGAAACACAGCAAAGAACATTTGTTGCACCATGTCTGTCCATATGGAAGAGTTCTGCTCCAGCCTCAGCTGAAGAACACAGGATCTCAACCCTCACACAAACTCCACCCACTGAGACACCAATTGGAAGAGTTGTGCTCCAGCCTCAGCTGAAGAACACAGGATCTCAACCCTCACACAAACTCCACCCACTGAAACACCAATTGGAAGAGTTGTGCTCCAGCCTCAGCTGAAGAACACAGGATCTCAACCCTCACACAAACTCCACCCACTGAGACACCAATTGGAAGAGTTCTGCTCCAGCCTCAGCTGAAGAACACAGGATCTCAACCCTCACACAAACTCCACCCACTGAGACACCAATTGTGTGTCAAGGTGTTAGTTTGCTTCCCAAAACGCACAATGAGTAAAGAAGGGCATGTCATTTTGCTTGGTGATGTCTTGTGTGTGACTTATTTTCAGAATGTCCTTGGTTCAAGAACAACAACAGACAATTGCAAGATATGGGCAAACATGTTGTCTTCTCCGGGGCAGTTTTTTTACAGGAAAGGCAAAATGGTGTGAGAAAAATGGCTGCACACGAAAAATGTCTGACACTCCTTGAAACTAACTTTCAAAATAACAAGAGCAGGACTTCAAGAAGTGTGGCACTGGACGCCACAATGAGCGGAGGGAAGCCTATTTCAGTGAGCAAACTCACTGACTCCCGTGGCATCTTCTTTTCCTGGCTCAGGATACACACACACCGAGACACAAGCACACAGATACAAGCAGTCGCACGCACACTACAAACACACACACACACACACACACACACACACACACACACACAGAGCAGGCCGCCAGTTGGCGTCCATGTTGAGAGTTTCAGGTGTGATGTGCACCTTGCTGTGGACGTCACCTGTCGGGGATTGGTTGCATGAGAACATCCAAAGTCGTGTTACCCGTGGGAATTATTTTTCATGTCATATGTTGAATGAAAAGTTTCAAAATACATGCAGTGAACATTTTGTAAGTACAGTGCTTTCTTTTGTGGACAATTGTCTCGTCCAGTGCAGATTTCGCGGCTGTTCATCAGCCCTGAGACATTGCAATTCCGAACAAAACTTTAGTTTTTGGTGAAAAAACAATTTGTCTCAAAAAACACAATGGGTTTTGTTTTTGCCACTGCTCTAAGTTTGATGTTTGTTGCGTTCTGCCCAGCTGCAGTGTTTGTTGAAGCAACTGAGATCTGTTCACCTGTTAAAGGCTTCTATTGTGAACAATTTGGGTGCATTTCTCAGGATGGCAAATGCTTGTATCCTTTTGAAGGTAAAGTTTGGTGGTTTTTATCAGATTTGTGGTTCACGTGAAGGAATTGAGAAATGTCAGTTGTGGATGTTGCCCCAACCAAACGATTACTCTCATCGGCTGCCAGACCCCAACTGATCCCCGATTCCTTATTTTGAGGTCAGATCTGCATCTCCCATCAAATTTCCCATTTGTGGCGGGGTCCGGCCCAAAAATTTCCCAAGTCCCAGACCTGGGCCTGAAAATTTTGAAAAAAAATATTGAGGTCAGATTGGCATTTCCCATGAAATTTCCTGATGGCAGGGAGGGGGGGGCTGCGTCTCAGGGGTGGACGCGCGACAAATGTCCTGCAAGGCACACATGCTTTTCCAGAAGAAAGTATCTCTCAACACAATTTGTTTCTTTGGTGTTGACTTGGCAGCTGGTATGTGTGTTTTCTTACATCTTACAGGTTGTGTGGTGAAGGTTGGATATTGTTCCAGTCGCACCTCAGTCCCAACAAAAAAGAACATCGGTTTGCTTGATTGTCAACAGGTAGGTGCATGTGCATCGGCATGTTTGTGGGATGCAGGCTCGAAGCCGAGATCCCTCAGTGACACACACTGCTTCCACACCGTTTGTAATTTCAGGAGTGTGCCAAAGCATCTTCATGCAAAATTTTTGTCTACACGCACAAGAGGCGGTTTTGTCATCTGATGCAAACATGCTACTGGGATTCTACGAAACCGCACAAACGATTCGTTTCAACATCAGTTAGGAAAACAGTCAATTGTCGCCCAAGAGCTCCAACTACCACACAAACAGGTGTCCACTTGGTTTGCTTGCAATAAAGATGGAAAAGAAAATTGCACGCAATCACAAAACTCAGTCAGGTTGGTTTCCTCACAAAAACTGCAGGTGTTTGGTTTCAGTCCATGATCAGGATTTCTTTTCCGCAGAAATGGGTTCTTCTGCTCCAACCTACGAACCCACAACTGGCTGGTGGAACCCAAATAACTACTCCACCACAGCGACTGACAGTGCAGTCCCAGGCCTCAGCACCGTCCCCAGCACTGCCACTGAGGCTGTCAACCTTGAAGAGAGCAGCACACCCAGCCTGGCAGCCAGCCAAAGACTCACATGGAAGTGCTTGTGAGTGTTTCTGGAAATTTTTTGCTCAAAATTTTGACCTTGCAAATTGTACTTGAATTTTTTTTGCTTGTGGTCTGTTTCAGATTTTTGCTGGTTATTGTTGCTGCACTTGACCTGAACATCCCTGTGTGAAGGGCCTGAAAGGGATCAGGACACGAGAGACACAAGGACCCGCCACAGACACTTCTGTGTTGTACTTCGCTCTGTCATGCTTTGAACCTCGTGGCAAAAGATATTGATGCACCAAAAACTTTGGTTTGATGTTTCAGCTTTTATTCCTCATGGACATCTGAGCAGAGGTTGAGGCTGCCCCCCTCAGGGTTGGGATGAGTCTTGAGCACAACATGGACCTACATGCGTTGGTCGTGGATGCGTGGAACTCTGTGTGTTCCTCGCATCCCAATTGTTTGGGCATGGGGCACGTTCTGTTCCACCTCTATTAGACCCCTGTCCGAGGTCTAAAGTTGAGCTGCAGCGCCGAGTTGCCTCATCTCCCAGAAACTGACTTCCTGTCGTCTTCTCTGTTCAACAAACCTCTCAGTTCTCCCCAAATTGGCAGGAAAATAGCGTCCATGGTGGGATGTGTCGTGCCTGTTTTCTTTACAAGCTCCGTACAAGGGGTGTGGTGGCTGAAACTCCAACCCCAAACTCCACCATTGAGATTGTCACGTTGAGAAAAGGTCCAGTGTGACAGTGGTGCAGATCAAGCACAGGGCAGAAGCACCAGTGCACAAGCACTCAAAACTCACAGACAATTCCATTCTTGGCAACCGTAACGCTTCCTTGTTGTTGTCGTTCGATAGAAGGACGGGGTGTGGTGGTCATTGTGTTACCCCGATGCCTCCTGGAGAATGGAGACAGGAGAGTAGAACCAAGTCAGGTCTCAGGGTGCGAGCCCACACAGCAGTCTGGGGGGAATTTCTGGGAAAGTAACATTTGGGCTGCGGGCCCAACGTCAAACCAGACAAAAGAAACAGTGAGGACAGGGTCACAAGCCACCGGGAGCAAAGTCGTGGGCGAATTCATCAAAGTGGCAGTGGTCTGTTTGAAGCTGCTTCGCGTGATGAAGGCCTTGCCGTGCCCACAGGTGGTGGCTATTGTTGGTGTCCAGTCATTAGGGGAGCGAGAAGGAGCAAACTCCACCGCGTGCACGCAACAGCGTCAGATCCCAGAACTCACTCTGGAGCAGCAGGGAGATTTGGCTTGCTGTGGAAAGTGCTGCCACTTGTGTGTACGTGTTCATTACAGCGCACTGTCTCCCCGGTCAAAAGGACATACCCACCTATCAACGCCTCCACCCTCAAAAGATCTGATCCAACGACTCATCGTCCACCTTCTCCACAGTTGCTCAGCATCGGTCTCTTGATCACAAACTATTAATTGTCCAAGAACAACCCATGCATTGAGCTTGCCCAGCAGCACTGTGATGATTTTAAGGTCAAGACTGAGACTGGACAATGGACTTTGGGTCCCTGCTCCGATGTGGGGTCCATCATCCCCCCAAACCAGAGTCATGCCTAGTGGAGTCATGCCCCCCCCCCAGTCCCATCCGGGATCCGAGGGGAATCCCTCCCAAAGGGCGGTGTGACCCAACATGGGGTACACAAGTGAGTCCTTCCTCAAACGGCCACACACCCCTCCCGCAGGCGGGAGCAAATTGAGTCCCATCCTGGACCTGCCAGATCTGGTGATACCCGAGTTGGGCCACGCCCTGGAGCCCATCTGGATCTGCCGGAGCTGCCTGGGACGCTCATCCACCTCACGGACGGACTCGTGTGGGGATATTGTGAGCACCATAATGGAATACAGCTCATCTCTCGGACGTCCACTGGCGACAGCTATTCAATTATGCGGTTTCAGTTGTCACAGGGACATTGTCAGAATTGCCGGACTCGTGTATCTGGGACGTCAAGTCTGCAGTACGCTGAAGCGGATCCGGGGTTTGGTCAGAGGGGAAACCACCATCATGCGAAACACCCACTTCAATCACTGCAGCATTTTATGCTTCTCAGACATGTGCTGGTGATGTGATCTTGTTTGAGGGCGAAACAACAGTTTGCCAGTGGCTGGGCACCTCCTGCCCCTTCCTCTTATGATCTTGGGTAGAACCGCCTTTGCCTCAGAACTGTAATTTATAGTTGTCTCCATCGTTCGATGAGCACACACGATGATTCACAGTTGAGGGTCAAGGTTCGGAGCACTTTGCCAAGGAATCACAGAACTGCAGCAAGAAAACAGCTTTGAACCGAAGTTGAAGGTTCTCAGTTTCATTCCACAAAATTCTCCTCAAAGGCCGAATGTTTTGCTCCCTGATGCCCCGGGTACATGTCCAACACACTGCCTCTGCGACTGTCACCTTTACACATTGGTGTACCCAAGCAGAAAATCCTGTTGACCGCAGACGTGAAGCGGACAGCGCTCTGTCCTCACTGTCTACTCGGGAAGTGTGCGACAAAGTTCTGCTTTGCATTGTCTTGTGCCACGGAGTGGAAGGCAGGAGCCCTGGCCCTGCATGTGCGATGAGACCCAACGGCTTTTTCACCCTCACACCCGGTGTCTCAGGACCAGGCTCCAACCTGCCTATCGCGTCGGCCCCCAGAATGTCGTGGTGTGGTCCAAAAATTTGTTTGGGAGTGCAGTCCAAAGTGATTTCAGGACGAAATAATGACCAGATTAAGAGGTTGGTATGGAGTTCTGGGACTACATTCCCACCAGATTATTCCTTTCGACCACAACAGAGGTCAGGGTGTGGTCCTGAAGAATAACCAGGACTAACTACACTCTGGCCATGACTGAGGTTGGAGGTTGTGGTCCTGAAAAGCATGGTGGAATGTAGTCTTGCAGGTGGGAATATAGTCCTGGTCGGAGCCTGGTCCTGTGACACCGGGCTCTTGGAACACACCCTTGTCGAACACTCACACTTTTGTCCGTGCACTTTGTTTTGAAGCAGCTGTTCAGTATCTTCTGTATCAAACACCAAAATGAAGTTTTTTGAGTTTGAATTGGTTTTATTTGAAGAACGCCACACGAAGTGAGTTAATTTCAAAGTTTTCTTCTCATCTGTGCGTTTCAAATGCTTGAAATGAGAGAAACCCAACAATGTTGGGCAGGAATTAGGGCTTTCACATTGGCTGGGCGGTGTCAGAATTTTTGACATGCGCGTCAAAATTTTGATGCGCAGGCATCAAATTTAACATGACGCCCAATGGAGAGCAGCAAATTATTGGTCCAGACCAATCACAAATTTTTGATGCGGGCGTCAATTTTTTGTCTCTGCGTCACCAATGTGAAAACCCTTATTCTTGACTCGTTTGGTCGGTGATCCAGTCACAATGCTAGTTGTTGTTGTTCTCGGCTCTGCGCCTCTCACTGTAACAAAGCAGCATTTACTGACAAATGTGGGGAATACACGTCAGAGCAGAAGATTTGACAAGCAGGAGTGAGGCAGGTCATTGAATGAAGACTTTTGATTGCTTGGTACTCACACGAACACACTCAGATACAGAACCATCAACGCTCGCATGCAGACACAACCCATTGTTCTGGGTGTGGACAGGATCATGACCACGCAGATTGAAGGACTGACCTCCACGCCCAACAGAAAGAAGGAGTGGTTCTGAGAGCACATTGTTGAGAGAAGGGACCCGTACCTTGTCGCACTGCGCCTCACACTCCGACGGAGAGTGGCCACCAGCTTTGCTACAGCGTTGCCACCCCTCTTCTCCACATCTCTCTACAACACGTGTAAAGTGTCAATCATCTATTGTTGCTGCACCTTTTCAGATTGCACCTGCCGAAATGTTCTGTGCAAGATCCAGCAGTGACAGCAATTTCAGGTAGTCACTCTTTCATCGGAAGTACGTCACAGGAGGGTTTGAAGGAAGCTCCATCCCACTGACTCCATCTCGTAGAGAAAGACGCCTGATACTCACCTTGCAGTTGCAGTTGAGCTCACAGATGTCCTCCCGATCGGGACATTGATTCATGCACTGCGTGTCACAACCCTGCAACAGAAACGTGCGTGGGTGGGAGTCTGGTATGTGTGCAGCATGACGTGGATCTCAGTGCCAGGATTCCTCCTCAGGTGTACCAGCATGCATGTGGAACCTGACGTTTCGTCTCACTCACCTCAGCAACGTGGACAGCCAGGCTGACCACGGTCAGAACAACAACAATGCTCCACTTCATGGTTGTCTGGAGAAAGGTCCTGGAGCTGAAATCCTGGAACAGTTGGTGTTGGAGACTCAGCAAGCTGAAGGTCAGTGAGCATCCCCAATGTAAAAATTTCAAATACACAGGAACAGTATCTATAGAGTGGTTGGAGAAAGAGTTATTTCCAATGAAAGAGAACATCTGTTCCAACTCAGACGTCTGTCATGCAGAAAGGGACAACACATGCCATTGCCCAAATTATTTTTCGTGGGGTTTTGATGGATTGACTCACATGAAAAAGGGGATGAAAAGTTCTTTGAAGTTACAAATTAATCAAGTGCAGCTGCAACAGTCCATGAGAAAAACCCTTTCACACAAATACCTCTCGTTTTGTTGCATATTATTGAAGCGTTCTGCATCTGCTGGAGGAAAGTGCTCTGGGTGGGTTCGTGGCTCCATGCTGCAAGGACTGTGGAGATGGTAATCGTGATGCCTCAGTTGAGCAGTGTATAAATAAGAGTCTGTTCTGTTGGTGCTGATAGTATACTCTGAAGACGTTGATTGATGTAACGGTAATGCCAAGAGCGCAAGGTGTTGTATTTCCAAGGATCAAACCTTACTTGGAAGATGCATCAATGAAATGCAGTCAATTAGCGTTGCAAGGGTGTATGTTTGACAGAACTAGACTACAACTGTAGTAAGAATAGCTCAATGATGAGTATGCATGAAGCGGTGAATGAGATATAAGTGCCCGGATGAGAAGAAGCTGCTGAGGGTGAAGAAA
>JAAUXT010028264.1_pt1 | contig 12668 bp, 17 predicted proteins | sample 7278171 | NCBI WGS metagenome assembly JAAUXT01 (sample SAMN14350112, study PRJNA611818) | marine sediment metagenome | isolation source: surface marine sediment (1.8m) | place: French Polynesia: Moorea | collected 2018-08
CAATAAATAGAATTTGCATTTGACAGCCTGCATAGATAAGGCACTGTGACAGACTAATCCCAAATAATTGCACGAAGACTGGCACGAGCAATGAACTTTATTGGCTTAGGCCGCACAAATAAGTTCTGCTCATGGCCAAAGTATCTCCTCAATTTCATAAATACTGACAAGGACAATAACTTTGTCAGAGGCCTGCGATGCTCATTTGAAAGGATTTGTGTCATAGTTGGTGTAATCCAAAGTGTCAGTGCACGTAATACTTGGTTGTTGCTTTTACGAAAAATGCCAGAAATATTTTCCAATGTTAGGACCTGTTTTCACGCAAAATAAAAGTCCCGCGGAAATGAAACTCCGCCTACCAAGAAAAGGTGCGAATGGACCGATGCTACCGTGGTAGCTGATGCCACTGAACTAAGGAAATGACTGCAGCTACCCTGGTAGCCACTGCCACTGTTCTGAGGTTGCCCGCAAAATCTACTATAGTAGCTCGTGCCGCTCTCCTTACAATCGGCAAATCGAAGCCTCAGCACTTTTAGTGTTAATGAGTGTGATCATGTGCATTTTGTGCCTTGTTGTAAGTCAAGAATGACAATGTCAACCGACAGGAAAACTGTGTTCTTATTCAACTTCCATGTTTATGACTGTGGTCTGGAAAAGACACTCGGCTGTTTTGGTGATGCTCCTCCTCAATGAGACAATTCCGTGCAAAAAGTGAGAGACTCAGCTGGACTCTTGGGTGGGTCTTGAATGGAAGATGTGCAGCCAATTGAGGTCGACTCGAATTTTGGGGAAAGTAAACTTTCAAAGCTGCATGAATGAGCACAAGTCAGCGAAATCAAAGAGGTGACTTAAATTCGAGTCAAGCTAATTTGAAGGGCTGAACCAAACTTGATTTGGGCGTTCGGTTGTTTGAGTTGGGGTGTGTGGCAAACACTGAAAGAAGGTCAGACGGAAGACAGATTACCCCAAGAGCCAAGAACAAAGTTTGACAAATGCAGACTGACAGCTTCCACATCAAAACAGTGGTTCGCTCGCTCGCACACATCAATTTGTTTGCACACACGCATTGGTTGCCTCAGGAAAGGATCTGCTCACCCACCTCTTTCTGGGATCAACCCAAGAGGCCAGACGTTAGGGTTCAGCCTCGTTCAAAGACCTGTCTCACCGTCACACACACACGGACACAAACACGCAGACAACAATGACAAAATTACGCAGAGGCACACTCTCTCTCTCTCTCTCTCTCTCTCTCTCTCTCTCTCTCTCTGTACCTGTCAAGTGAGATGGCGGCGAGCGTGGAGACGGACGCAGATACGGCGACGCCCTGCATGAACGGAGTCACCTTGCACATGATGGCGCCAAACACCCAGCCTGCAAACACACGACCAAACAACCTCGGTTAGCGTGCAGACACGAAACCGAAACAGCGACAAAGACCAGTTCGCGTTGGCGATGGATCAGTTCAGTACAGCTTCTGCCTGTTAGGGAGGAAACCGAGCGAAATCTTCATTCATGCAGTCTCAAGATTTCACCACACAATGTGTTGAAGAAAGTATGGACAATGAAGTGTTTTCTGTGCAATGATCGGGCTTTCAGTTCGCGGTGGTTTCAATTTGGAATCTCTCGCACCATTACCTCTTTTCCCCTTGTCATTTTTCATCAGAGACTCACACGGATCCGCACACAAAGGGAACAATCTCAGACGAACTGGAGATCGTGAGATCGTTTGACTCGTGAACATGAACATGATGTGGCAGTGAAAAGTCCCACTGAAGGTGCAGCGAGACGCGCACACGCAGCGAAAGCCTCAGATCCATCATCTCCCGTCTGTGGCCAACAATCCGTGTCTTTTCACGCCTCCAGTCCATCATTCTCTCCACTTTCCGCATTCGGAATCAAACACAATGAAATGGAAAATTTTTCTCGAAGAAATCAGAACACGCCATTTCTCTGTCCATGGTACATCCTTTGGAAATGTTTGTTTCAGAAGAAAGCGTCATCAATGGAAACCATGGGGAAAAGAACAATTTTCTGTTTTTCTCGGTGGGTTGGGTTCGCATTTTGCGGAGAACAAAGACGACTGATACATTAATTTATCAGAGTGAGGCTTGGAGTGAATACACAAAAGATTTTTCCTTTGCCTTGGGTCTATTCATGCTCCTTATTCAATGAACGCGTGAAACAGAACTGTGGTAGACAAAGCCCTGTTTGGTTCCTCACAGCCCAAGTTTGCGCACGTACCAACAAAAATTTCAAATGACATGCAATCATGATCATCACCTGCAGGAATATGTTTTCTTGCCTCCTTCTACGAAACTAGACACTTGTGTTTCGCACAAAACTCCTGCAAAAGCCACTCTCTTCATCTGCAGGATGTCCCGTTTCCAAGGAAAGCTTCATTCACTGACTGTTCATTTCGCCTGCACTGATAGCGAGCCACCTTCTATCATTGCCCCTGGGTGAGGAAATGCTCCCCAATGGCAATAGAAATCTCCGTGAAGTTTATCGCGGAGGAAATGGACGCTTCGTGAACGTAAATCTAATCCATGTCTTTGTGGGGCAAACGGTTCGGATGAGGAAAATCTTTTTCTGGTCCCACATTGCCGGACACTGAGACTTGAATTTACATCCGAAAAATTGTTTTGAAATTCACTGTTGACGAAGCACCAAAAGTTTGATCAAATCCGTTGGAGCAGCTTGACTTGTTTGTGACAATTCAAAACCAGAAGTCCGGTAAACGGACCCGATGATGGTCGCACACACTTCCAAAAAATTGAAATTTGGAAAAATTGGTGTTTGTGAAGGGCACCAAAAATGAAGGGGGTTAGAAGACCCATTTTCACCATCAAAGTACACCCATTTTGTTTTTTCAGTGTAGTTTGCCACCATTCTAGCCACCCACATATGGTGAGGGGTGGGTGGGTGGGGTATGGCTGGGTGGGTGGGGGTCTGGTTGGGTGGGTGGGGGAGTCTGACTAGGTGGATGGGGGGAGGTCACATTCCAAAGTGTGGACAGATGCACACATGAATGCTACTGGTTTTTAAGCCATCAGCAGCACCTAGATGGCCGGCCACGCGACCATCAACAAAGCCAGCAGGGGCAGAAATAAGGATCACAGGCACTTCAACCGCAGGGGTTCAGTTTTATCTTGGGCAAGTTTTGCAAGGGAAAAATGAAAGATGCTCCTGGTGAGGCAAAAAGACAACAAACCCGAGAAAGCCCTGAGTGTCTCTGTCCAAACCCCTGAAATGGCTTTCCTCCTTATATTGCAATGTCAAGTGCAAAGTTTGGACTCTCAGGGACAGCCTTCCACCAACCTCCAATCACAATCCAGTCGCTTGAGGACCACACCTGATCTCTGGAGGCACGAGGGGTTCCTGCACAGCGTCCGCCAACTACCCGAAGCAAAAATTAATAGCTTGTTGGGATGAGTTGAAGCTGGGGTAATGTGAAAGTCAAAGTCAAGTGCACAAACCAAACACAACATCGGCCATTCAAAGACACTGTGCGAATGTTTTTGATCCGTATCGAATACTTCCTCGTTTTTTGTGTCTTCAACTTGAGAACCTTATTTTTCTCCGAGCACGACCCGGCATCGACTTCCAGGTGCCGACCACGAGGGACTAGTTGACGCCGCTTCGTGTGCCGGAGTTAGAGCTTTGGGGCTGTGGCTCGTGGTGCAGCTGATGCTTCAGTTGATCTGGAGCAATTGAATTCGGTGCGCCAATTAACAACAGGGGTTTGTGTTTCAGCGGCAGGAGCTCTGATTGAAGTTCGGTTCGTGTGCACATGGGCGTCAACATGCACATATACTGAACACCAGCAAAAGTTCCTGTTCGATTGCAACATCCTGTGATATGAGCCAGCTTCTTTGATATGGCTGCCTTCAAACACTCGTACACCTGTTGGTTGAAAAAAAAAACCGCGGAAGTCAACGGAATTTGAAGCGGTTCGTAGCTGGGAAATGCATTGTGCCAAGAGTGTTTGTGAACGAAATGGAAATTTGAAGAATCCAGGCCCTTTCCTTTTCTGAAACGAAAATTGAGGCACAACGCTTTCTCTATTCTCAGGAAGCCGAACGGTGTCTTCTTTTTTCTCGCAGCCTCAAGCCAAAGATGGCCAATTTTCAGAAAGCGTGCTCCGAAGGTGGAAATTCGCGCAGGGATGAGGGTCATTTCCACGGAAAAGAGCACCAGCCTTGAGGATATTGTTGGCGAGGTTCAGCACGGTTTAATATCACACGTGCGGTACCCCAATTGACAGATCGGTGGCCCAGATGACCAAATTTGTATCATTTGTGTAGTTGAGAACCAAAGACAAGTTACCAAATGGTATTTGTCTCCTACCAATCTGGCAATTTAGGCACGTGGGAAAAGCAGCGGACGCTGAATCTCCACGTTGTCGTTTGATTTGTATGTACGAGAAATACACTGAACCAAAAGCGAATGCAGGCCACTACGTGTCTGAAAAAATCTTCATATTTGATTGGGACTTGTCTCCATCTGCCATGAGACTGCTCAACGTGATTGTCCATGGATGATTTACATTCCGGAGCTCAAGCCAATGCGCAAAAAAAAACAAAAAAAACTGGCCATTCCGTTCGATGTGCCCTGCTTTCGAACTGATGAAATGATTGGTTTCGGCGGCTCGTACTTCAAGTTTTTCATGACCTGCTGGAAATGTACATAATTTTCAAGGCCCTGTTCGCATTTTAACTCGAAAGTCAAGCCGTTTGCCCTTTTTCTCTTCTTTCAGTGTGAAACAATGCAGACTGTAAATCTAGTTGTGAACTGAGAATACTCCAACAAATCAGGATGCTGTCCGAATTTCAGGTTGTGCTACCTGTTGGTTCCATGTGTCTTGAAGCTTCCTCGTCAGGTCACGTACAGGTTTGGGAGCCAACTTTGTTGCAGTTCTCCACCCTTAATCCTTGAATTAGAATCATCTTGACGAGCCGCAATTTTGTCTGATTTTCGCGTCCAGGTGTTGAGCAATTGAGATCCAACCAGATTCCATCCATGGAACGGAGATTTCCTGCACATGTTTCGTTGCACGTCTCAAATGTTCTGTGTCAAGGACAACCCGACGAAGTTAACTTTGGGACACAATATGGAAACATCCAAGAACAAACTTTGCTCTTATCCCTGATATCAGCTCATAGGTCTTTGGGGTCGGTCAAGTCACTTTTAAAAAAATCCAGATGAAGGAAGACAACACTTTGCTCGTGTTGTCGAATTCTTTCTGTTGGAAAAAAACTCCGCCTCTTTTTTGCATCCTGCCCGGTGAACAGATTGGTTCCACTCATTTTGCGTACAACTGCACGTGTAAAGCCAGCTCACCAGGTGAACAAATGAACACGTTTTTTTTTCAGCGTCAATGAGATCAGGGCACAGAAACCAAAGACACGAAAGGTGAATTCTGGTGCAGGTTGATCTCGGACACTATTCACCTTTTGGCAAAAAAGAGTTGTTCGTGTGCATGTCTTTACGCTCCGACAAAGGCGAACTCCCGACCTGCTTTATATTCCAGGAGAACTGCAAAATGCAGTTTGTGTTGCGGCTGCATTAATCAGTACAAAGAAAAAACATTTCCTGTTGCGGCAAATGTGTTTCTTTGCTTGTTGTTGTTGGACTTGTAAGACTTGTGCTGAAAGTTTCCATTGCAAGGGGACCTTGGATAGGTTGCTCAGAATCACCTTCTTTTGTGGCAGTGCAATTCGATCCGTCCAAAGCAACGACCTTTCGAGTCCCTTGTCTGTGAATGTCACATGAGCAACAGATTGAGAAAGTTGACGAAATGAAGAAATTCCTGTTCACGATTGTTCGTGTTGTGCGAAACGGACTCCAGCCGAAAAAGTGGACCAAAGGTAGCACAACAGGCACAACAGACAATATGCATTGTCCAAACACAATTCAACGCCTGCATCAGACATCCGGCCCTCACGACCAGACGTGTTTGTCGCGTTTTGTTTTTCCCGTTGCGGCGTGCGAGCGAATGACGGATTCGTGTGAACGTTTTCAGACGAGTGGGTGTCAAAAGTTCATCTTGTTTGTTGAAGTTGTGAGCGGTCTCACCACGTCCCCTTCACCGAACACCCACCTCACACACATGAGAGAGTACGCCGAAAGAATTTTCTTTTGAAAGTAACACAGCTTTCTCGCTCGTGCTCTGGTTTCTCAGAACCTTTCAGAACCACACGGCGACGAGGAATTGTTGTGCTGCACCCAGCACTCTTGCATTTTTGCCTTCACTTAGAACACATGAATTTGCCATCTCCACAGAAGCACGAGCCTGGTTTTGTAAAGCATTTTCAGCTGCTTCATACACAAATAAGCTTTTGCATATCGATGAGGGAAATGGTTAAATGCTGTTAGCGGATCCAATTGCAGAAAATTGTAGGTTTGCCTATTCACGTACAAAGACGTCCGGCTTGGCAAAACTGTCATTATCTCACTCCCAGTGAACAGAGTTGCAGCCGCAAATTTGGACAAAAGGAGCCTGAAAGCTTCTCACAACCTTGTTATTGTGAGGCAGATACTCCGGGTGTACGATACACATTTGCACTTTGGAGGTTTCGAGGGCGAAAACATTTCTGAGTTGATTGTTCAAAGCACTCCCGGCAACAGACGGAAACGAGGTGGTCGAATCAAACTACAGTGGAAACGATCAAAAACTGTTCAGCTCACGCTATGAATGACATCTCACACAAGCAGAAAAAATGGGTTATCTTGGAGGAGAGTGGATCCCAGGAATAGCCGCGCAAAGGAGCGATGGCACGTTCGGCCGCGCCCACAGGCCGTGCAAATGTCAGCGCGCTGACCCTGGCGGTGAGGATGAAACCTGTCAGACCTGCACTCTCAAAATGTAAATCCTCGTCGTGCCGTTCCGAGAGTTGAAGCGTTGTTCTGTTGACAGCTGATTGCATCTGGGCGACGTAATCGAAAATTCGACGCAGAACATGTCGGTAACGACGAGTTTTTCCTTGTCGAGCGTCTTTCTCAGAGTGTGTTTGACCCTGGAGAGGTGAGAGCAATGCCTGCAGCGAGTGAGAATTATGAACGTGACAGGTTTCTTTTTGGGCGTGCACATCAGCTCAGAACAAGGCAGCCACATCGAAATGGTCACTTGGTCTTGTGTCCTGCGTGTCACGGACTTTTGCAGGCATGATACCGACAGGGGCGTTGTTGCGAGTGTGTTCGCCAACGTTCGAGAAAAAAAGCCTGAACTCTGCACAAAACAGTCAGACGAATTTTCCAGTTCTCTGTTATCCTTTTGTCTGAGGGGAAGCAGGCCTTCCCAGAAAGTTGTCGCTTTTACGAGAGAAGGTGTCTAGCTAAACATGGCAGTCATGCTATGAACCTTTCCCGGTTGTATATTTTTTTTGGAAATGACAATGACAGGAAGTTCTTTTTTGCCGGGGCGGTAGTTCTTTGTTTCCCTTTGTCTGCTTGCTCTCGGTAGATCTAACTGTTCACCGCAACATACGCACGACTGCTTGACGGAATGCACACGTACAGCTGTACATGGTGGAACCGCGGAGTTGGAAATGATTGTGCGTGAGAAAGGTAGACATGTACTTCAGACAGAATTACACTACTGCTGGGAGCAGGTTTTTGTGGTGCAGGTGTGAGACACTGGAGAAGCACACAAGAATTCAAAAAGCCGCGAACAAACTTTTTGTAGGAAAGAGTGCTTATGCTGTTTGATAGTTGACACTTTTTTGCACAGTGTCATCTGTCAAACGTCATTGCTGTGCAACAAGTGTTTCCCGTTCCGCTTCAATTTTTCACATCTCTTCTCTCCATTGTGTTCACATTTTCACCCATTCAAACGCAGCAGGCTCCTGAATTTTCCTTTGCAGATCAAGCTCATCCAAACTCAAACAGAATACACAAGTGTCGTCAAACAACGGTGGCATTCGGTGCAAACTTTCGTGGAACAAACCCTCAGGAGTACGAGTATTTGAGATTTCTTTGTTCTGCAAAGACACTTCCGATGGAACATCAGACACTTGCACAGTGTTGTTCAGCTAAAGTGGAAGGTTGGCAGGTTGATTTCTTTTGTGCGTGTTGCACGAGTAAAAGTGTCAATGAAAAGGGATCCAATCTTTGCGAAAGTTACACTGCAGATAATCTTGAGGCTGAAATTCAACGTCTGCTAGAAGTTACGGAGACGGTGTGTCTGTTCGTACTGCAATGTACCAAACAAAAAACTGGTTGAAACACTGTCGTTTTTGGCGAACTTTTCAGAGGTCCAGTCCACTAAAGAATAGAAACGAGGTTTACGTCTCTCTGCTGAGGTTTATTGGTTCAGGTTTCCGGGGAACAGGGGGCAGATTACGCCCGGCTCCCGCCCTCAGCAATCTGTAGAAGAACGGAACCTGACTTGAATGACTGAGGTGACTGCAGCGCCGTGTCAACGGCGCTTGGCCTTTCCGAAAAGGAGAGGAATTTTGTTGAACATTGGCCAGGTACGAAACCAGGGGACTTGTTTCATTTTGTCAGTGTGAACCTGACACTCGCTCAACCTTCTACCTCCATGGAACTTGAAGGCAGGCAGTGGTGGATGCTAGAATCCACGAGAACTTTCCTCAAAAAGTGGACTCAAGAACCACTTGAAGGCAAATTTGGAGATGTATTTGTCAGCAAAGGACAATCGGGCTCACGTGTCTGCCCAAGAAGAGCTGGGAACCGAGCCATGCCGAACAGGACTCTGGGATCCTCTGCAAACTCTACTGACACTTCTCGAGTTTCATGGAGGTGTCTTCCTGCAATTCAGCACCAAAATGAGCCAAAAGTAATCCGTGCAAAGCCCGTTATTGGGCATTGTGGGCAGGCCACGTACGCACCTGTGTGCGTCCCTTGTTCCGAGCACTCGACAATCTGTGATTGATCTCACTCTAGGAAAGGAACGCACAAATTCCTTGTTGTTTCCAAACGGATGCCTTTCACAGAGCGCTTTATTTTTTGCAAATGTTTGCCACAAGGCTGAGCAAATAGCATCAGACATTTGGTGGCAACTGCTTACAAGACTTAGCTTGACAGAGGGAGCACTGCCTTCGGATACACTGACACACCGTTTCAGAGAAGGTTCTGTACGAACCAGAAATTGCTTTGGTAACCTTCGGCGATGCACCCGGGAGTTGCTCTCACTGATCGTGGAGCTGTGAGGCAAGTACTTTTGAACGGAGCAGGTGGGTTCGCCCGCAGTGGGAAGACATGACGTCCTCACCCACAGTGTTTTGGATCTATTTTGCCACTTTGTTGTGCAACGAAGTGGTTTCACAAACTTTCCTTCAAGATTGAGCCATTGCTTGCCAAACTTCACGCAGAACTAGCTCGCAGCTCTCTCCTTGGAACCACACAAAGTTGTGCTTGTGACCATTTCCCAAACCCAAATGGAAATTTTGGTCCAGCCTTTGGAGAAAGGTACGTACAATCCTCCTGGAGTGTTACGAAACTGAAGAATTGAGCGCGAGTTCTGAGAGACGTAAGGAGGTTATTCGTAGTGAATACACTTTGAACTTTGAGAAAGGACGGAACAAACAGATCGGATTTAGAGTGACTTTCAAAATAGATTTTCTTCGAACGAATCAAAAAGAAGGATCAAGGACCAAACAGAGCCTCGCCATTTCTTGCCTTGCCTTTTCAGAGAACACAAAACTTCGCTCCGACAGCTTGACAGGGAAATGGAGATTGACCGTGTGGCACCATCAATTGGTGCGTTGAACTCAAAAGTCATCATCATTCGTTCTTCACGACATGACGGAAAGAGGCTGCGGATCTGGTGTGAGACGGTGAACGTGAAGGTGAAGACAACAATGGCGACGCATTTGTGTTGTTGCAGTGAAGACCATATAAAAGACGCTTGATTCACAAGAAAGACCCCACAAATCTGACGAAAAACTAGATTGTGCCCAACAAACGCGAGGAAACTTCTTTCAAGGCGACAAGATGTTTGGAACTCCTCACTGGTTCTTTGGTCGGACTCGGCGGAATCAAATGACCCTTTTCTAAGTCTTGGAATCCCTCAACCCGAAATAAACGAGGTCCTCTTGGTTCAAGCACCAAGGCGGATTACGGTCCGTCTCCTAGCTTGGAGGGGGAAATTATCACTTTGGCTTTTTGCTCTCTGGAGACATGCATCATTGTGCATCATTGTGAACAAAGTGACTCTGCGCAGAAACGCTTTGTGAAGCAATGACCGAGCAGTTCTCTTGGGATTCAGGGTTTCTCTGATCACTTGATCTGAAGATTCGTGTGTCTGTCTCTTTGCTCATCTTCCTTGTCTTTGAATAGTTTGGTAAACCTCTGATTGAAGGAAACTTCGAACTCTTTGTCCAGCAAAGCTGGAACACACGCGCCCAAAAGGGAATTTGGCACAAATTGTTGGCCCACGCTTGCCGTGACAACGTTGTTGCTTGAAAAGTGTGAAACAAGGACAATTGCTGAGTTGGGTGCCAGGGATGCGAACAGTGCACGACCGCAGCCAGCTGTTTCAGACTTTTCCAATCAGGTCTTGTCAAAGCCAGCAATTGACGGGTTCAAAGCTTGCCTTTGTAGCATTGACATGCGGCACGTCGTTTTTGGCATCACGCACGCTCGCTTTTTTCAAGTTGCGTGACGGCAAGATGCTTCAGAAATCGCTTCGAGCAAACACAGATCTGAAAGACCCATCACCCTGTTGTCCTGACCAGAGAATTGGGCCACAACTGTCCGGGTGGACCCTGCACTTTTGTGAACAACAAGCACAGACAAATTTGATGAAACATCAGGAGCCAGTGTTGACTACTCTGATGCACAAGTCTTCCGACACAAAAGTTGTGTATGTTATAAATTTGGGTCCCAAAGTCCAATGCGAGAGAGCCCAGTGAGAACCAGGATTTTCGAAGTGAAGATGGGCACAGTCTTTTACACCATGATAAACTTTGCTCCTGTGACGTGTCCCGCTTACGGTTTCTATCTCTCGAAAACTCTCAGTTTTAATGGTTCATTGGGTCCCTGAAAGGTTCGTTGGACCCTTTTGTCGAGAGTGACCTTTGGGTCCCTTTGTGTTCCTCTGTGAAGCACTTGTCGTTCAAGAAATTCAATGTGAACGCTCAACTCGTGTCGCAGAACTTTCGGCATCTCGCTCATTTTTCGGGACTTCTGGTTTCGTAATTCACATGCAAACAGAGCCCACCATGCATGCGCAGGACTTTCTCACCGGCGAACAGTTCCTATTTGAAGCAGAAGTCGAGAAAACACTGATGAGATGCAAAGACAGGAAGCAAACGAAGCCGCCACACCGCACATAACAGATGTTTTTCTCGCACTACAAATTCCATTTCTTTTCTGGATCTCGTAAATTAAACATTTTCCCCAAGGAAGAACACGCACAAAGCGTTGATTGAGAAAGCTGCAGCAGCCAGGACCTGAGCTCCACGGGTCCTGACACACAAGTCCACTCACACCTTTACCCTCCGATCATTCATCAGTTCCACTTCACATTTACTGTGCAATTTGAAACCAATTTGTCTCGGGAAAACATTTCTGTCTCAACTCATCAGGTCACCGGCTTTTCTGGTAGAATTTAAGCCACACACATCCGACAGATGACTCGTTCAAGTATTCTGTGTTGGACCTGTCACAGACAGAAAGAGACTCCAACTTGACAGGAAACACTGGAAGGTGAATACACTGAAACGTTGTCAGAATGAACGAAAAAGAGATCAAGCAGACAAGATATTTCAGATGATGCCATCACCGTTGAGTGTGCAGACCAATTATAAACTCTTCTCCTTCGCGCACAGGCCACACCATTGACAGAACTGATGGATTAATGATCACCAACAGGCCAACAGGACGTTGAAACCGTAGACCATGTTAGTCAAGTGTAAAAGTTACTTCTGTTTCAAGCGATCGTGCTGTGAAGTTCGTAAAATTTACTCCGTTGTTCTGGATGAGAAGCCTTCGACCGTCTTGCTCGTGGGCATCTCTCGCTTGCAGCTTCCTGGTCGAGCGCACTGCTTCTCACCAAGAGCGCATTCACGCGTTTTTGTGCACACTGAACGAAATGTATTGCTCACCATTTGTGTCAATTTGTTCCCCTCATAAGCACTGACTGTTAAATGCAGTTTGATTTACTGTTCACATTTGTGCGAGGACGTCATCCATTATACGACCGTATTTAGAAGACATGAGCACGAAGAAGTCTTGTTGTGAACACAAGTTTTGTTTCCTGCACAGTTCTCTGTGGTATTGTCATTTGGTTTTGGAAAACCAAACATCCTTGCACGTGGTCACTTCCTACGGTGCATCTTCGATGGTGCACAATTGGATAAGTGTATGATTAAGAAGGTGCTTTTGGGAGGTCTCGGTTCTTCTTTTTGTTCTGCTCCTGTATCAGGCAATGACTGAATTTCTCCCATTTTTGATTACGGATTTGAGACTGGTGAAGAAATTCTCCCATAAGAAGAATCTGACTTTCGCACATGTGTTTTGCCCTCTTGTGCTTCATCGCTTCAGACTGGGCCATCGCGTCGGCTGTAACAACAGCAGCCTTGTCTTCCTCGCCACGTGAAACTAGTTTTTGATGGTCGCGTAGCCGGCCATCTAGGTGCTGCTGTCGGCTTAAAAACCCTTAGTATTCATGTGTGCGTCTGTCCACACTTTGGAATGTAACCTCC
>JAAUXT010135658.1_pt1 | contig 12664 bp, 10 predicted proteins | sample 7278171 | NCBI WGS metagenome assembly JAAUXT01 (sample SAMN14350112, study PRJNA611818) | marine sediment metagenome | isolation source: surface marine sediment (1.8m) | place: French Polynesia: Moorea | collected 2018-08
AATGCTACGCATAAAAAGCGTGTGGTCCTTAGGTTCGCAGTTCATCACTGATCATTTACAAAAAAAAAAAAAAAAATTTTGAAAGTGGGTCTGACCCCACCCCCCCCCTTAGGCCCACTTTGGCCAAAGCGGGTCTTGGGTCAGACCCACTTTCAAAATTTTTTTTTTTTTTTTTTGTAAATGATCAGTGATGAACTGCGAACCTAAGGACCACACGCTTTTTATGCGTAGCATTCTTGTTCGCTTTGTCCCGTGACAGTGGCTGTTTACCCGAAATCCTTCAAGGGTGTGCAAGAGCGTCTCAGCCCTTCGTTTCGTCTTATTTTGTAAGGTTTGCAAGGGGACACGGGCGTCCGAGGAACAGAGCAACCTTTCTATTTCTACTGGATGAGGCGACATCAGTGATGACAGGCAATTTGCAGAAGAACGAAGACTCCTGAGCATCATCTGCATTGTCTTTGGTTTTGATCCTTCGCAGCAGCGCGGTCGCCCTACAGCGCGGCAGCATTTCACGGGGCGACCGTCAGCCTGTGATCGTGCGACCAAAGAGACTCGAGCTGAACTACGAGGGGCATCCAAAGAGTTCTTTTCAAAGCAGTTCTGCAGAACTTTTGTGCAACCGATTTCAATTAAAATTTCACATTTTGGCCACAAGGTCCAGAGCCTCCAAATGTTTGGTCGACTCATTCCTGTGACTAGAAATCTTTGACTACTGGTTGCCTTTTGTGTCAAATCGATTGGGCCTTTGCGGACTGGCCGCGATTTCACTATTTGCGTTCTATCAGTCGACGTTTCGATTCCGCAGAAACAGACTTCTTGAACTGACAATTGTGTGCGGTGACAGTCTTGTGGTGACAGTGAGACTTTGATCGGATAATTCGGAGCAACCAAGACACCTTGAACATCATGTTCAAAAGTGGGAAACAAGGCAAAACGGATCAGTGTGTGGTCATCCGTTTCCTCCATTGTCAAGGCATCACCGCAGTTCATATCTGGGAGCAGCTGCACCGCATCCATGGGTCAAACACACTTTGCCAACAAATTGTTCGCAGCTGGGTACACAGATTCGACAATGACCCCGATGCCTCCTGCTTGGATAGACCACGTTCTGGGGGCCCGCGGTCTGCCAGAAACCCATCCACAATCAACAAGGTCAAAGCGCTCCTCGCAGTGGACCATCGCCTCACCATCAGAGCCATTTCTGCGCAAGTAGGCGTGAGTACAGGAAGTGTTCACAACATTTTGAGGAGAGATCTTTGTCTCACCAAGATTTCCGCAAAGTTTGTTCCCAAGATACTTTCTGATGAACAAAGGCTGAAGAGAGTTGAAGCCGCGACCAAGTGCACCGAAATGGTAGCAGCTGATCCCACTGTTCTGCAACAGATCATAACTGGTGACGAGAGTTGGGTGTATCTGTACAATCCTGAGACGAAGCACAAGAGCCAGGAATGGGTTGGTCGTGCAGGAGCCAGGCCTACCAAGGCATTGCATGGTCGTTCTCAGAAAAAGACAATGTTGGTGGCTTTTTTGACAATGCAGGAATGGTCCATTTCGAGTTTGTCCAAGGCACTGTGAACCGCTTTGTGTACTGTCAAATTCTGGGGAGACTCAGGGAGGCGGTGAGGAAACATCGACCAAGCATGTGGGCAGCGAGTGGCGACTGTCAGCACCAGCTGTACCTGCACCAAGACAATGCCCCCGTGCATAATGCACTGATGACACAAGCCAGGCTCATGGAAACAGGAATTGACTTGTTGCCCCACCTGGCATACAGTCCCGACATGGCTCCATCAGATTATTTTTTGTTTCCCTGTCTCAAAAGAGAGCTCAGAGGAAGGCACTTCCCCAACTTGGCTGCACTCAAAGGTGAAGTTTCCAGGATCCTTCTGGATGAAATCAAGCCCGAGGAATTTGAGCGTGCAATTCTGGAGATGCCTGACCATTGGCGCAAGTGTGTGCTCAGTGACGGACACTATTTCGAAGGACTGAGGAAGTTGCATCCAAACAACTCTGAAGTTGACCACAACTAACTCTTGTCCAAAGACACTGTTGCACCTTCAATTGTTTGTTCAGAAAGTGCCTTCCGTTGGCAGTTTCACTTAGGTCGCCGAGCTCAAGAATTGTCAGTTCAAACATTCATTTCAGCAGAGCAAAGTCGTCATGTGGCAATGGAGTTGGCCAGCAACTTCGCAAAGGAAATTGTTCTCGAAATGGATAAATGCTCAGTACACTATTAATTCTATGTTGGCATACTCACAACCAATGTTCACACATTGTTGGCATAGTTGGCTGGCTTCATAAAGATGTTTTTGGCATATTAAAATGCGCTTTTGTGCTTTTTTTCCGTTGCGAAAAGAACTCTTTGGATGCCCCTCGTACAGTACGAGTCATCAAAATCTTGTTTTGAGAACACGAAGTATTTGACACAACAAGAAAATGCGAAGATTTCGTGATGATAAGTGATAACGAAGCAACAATACGCCTGTGTTTGTACATGCTCCAAATGTGGGACTCGCTGCATGTCTAAATCAAAACACAACAGGCAAGTGTTCTGGAAAGTGACCGACACAGTTGGCAAAATATTTGGTCCCTGGATCAAGTTCAGTGTGCGGCGGGCACACAGGACAAGTCGTGACAGAAAACAACTTCTGACCAACACAACAAAATACGTCTAAACGGGGGTGACTGAGAACGCTTTGGGCTTCTCAGTGCGTCAGAAGTTATGAACAAGAGAATATGTATTGGAGCAGCAAGACTGCTGTGTTTACGGTTGAGAGAATCGCGCTGTGAAAGGTGTGCACGGTAAATCAGTAAACACACCGACGTTTGTTTGAGTGATGAGCCACGTGTGTTGACTTGACCTTGGCCCAGGCCCGCAGAAATAACCAGCCTTCTACTTGCTCCAATACTTCGAAACCCGTGGATGATAAACTTTTGTAGCAGAGGCACAGACAGGTAGAAGTCCGGACAAGAACGCGGTGCACACTGAATTTTGTTGGAATGTGGCGTTCGAAATGCGTTCCGTGTTCTTGTCATTGTCAGACTTTGCAGAAGGCGTCCAAGGTGACTGAACCGACCCCTCGGGCGAAGAGGCCCGATTCGAGTTGTCGCTTTGGTGACCGAGACGCGTGTCATTTCTGTCTTCTCGTGAAGTTTTCTTCTTCGATGAAAGAGAGCGAGTGTCTATGAAGGAAGTGTGGTTGGTGGAGAAGTCTCGCAGATATTGTTTTCTGTGGGTGCAGGCGACAACATTCTGAAGCTGAGGGTTCGCGCAGCTTGAATTCCAGAGTCAGTTTTGGCTGAGAGCAAGTGGTTCATGTGTTGCAGAGTAACAACAACCGCACTTGAGAAATGTTTGTGCCTCGGGAGAAGCAGAAATAGGAGCTGTTTCTGCAGTTTGAAGGTGGCGTTTCTCTGTCTGTGAAGAAGTCTTTCTTCTCGAATTGGAAGTGTCTTGCTGAGAGCAAGAAATGCAGCGTAATGTCACATCAACTTCCGTGTGGAAGTTTTTCCCGTGAAGCAAGAAACCTGCCAAAATCACGCACTTTATTCTCGTCGTTCACAAATTTAGAAACGTGGACTTGGAACAACTTGCATCATGCCAAACGCAGCGCAGATTTGTCTGTGGGCAGAATCAGCTGGCAATGCAACTCAACAAGAAACTGTCTCCACCACACGAACTGCTGGTGCCAGAAGTCACTTTTTGACTTTGCATCGTTCGTGCCACGCAAGGAAGGACAACAGAACCGACAGTCTGGTGTTGTGTCTCAAATCAACCACCCGTGTCTGATATCTCGACGTGGAACGTGCAAAGTCCAGGAGTACGCGACCCCCGCCCCTCCTCCCCTGCACGGATCCATCGTTCTGCGCTGCAATGTGACAAGTACCGCCATCTAGACTGCTGTCCACAACGCACCCAGAGCGGTAGAAGGAATTTGGTAGGAGTCAGTCTCTCGAAGAACACAGTCCACAGTCTGTCGGAGCGAAAACGTTGTCATTGTTCGTCTGTGTTCTGAAACGTTTTACCTCTCGCTCCGTCAAAATGAACTTGACGTCACAACCGGACAGTCCTCAGCACAGACTGAGCGTGAAATTGCAGATTGGGCGTGCAATTGTGCACGAGAAAAGAGGGTGCCTGTCATCAAGATTGAAGTTCGTGTACGAGTACTTGCCGCATACGAACTGTCGTTTTGTGTTTGCAGGGCTGCTGACGAAGGACCTGCGACAGTACCTGAACGCGCGCTTCCACAAGAACTCGGTGGACCATGACCTGCAGCAGACCATCCGCGACAACCTCTACATGCGCACCGTCCCCTGTGAGTAGCAAACACATTTCCTTTCACCTTCTGTTTGGGCAGAGGTGGTGGTGGGAAGGACGAGCAGCACAGACTTCAGAAAGGCCACAGTCCGCTTTTGATCAGTGGGACGCTTCCCATCGGTTGATACGTTTCATATTCGCTTTCTAGAAACTTGTTTCCGTGTGAGAAATCCAGAATCAAGTAAGATTCTGCACTGATTGGACAGCAGGTAACCGTTCAAATTCGACGCTTCCTCCCTTTCTCTTGTGCGCAAACAAACCCAAACACGCACATCAAATTAATGCAGAGTTCCAGAGCCCAAAACAGATCAGGTGAGCTCGAGTTTTCGTCTCTGGACGGTGGCGCCGCCCTGGCGGGCGCAGCCTCAGAGTGCGCGAGCAGAGCAGCAAAAGTTGGTAAAATTCACTTCGCTTCGATACACTGTTGGAAATTAAGTCCATCATGTTGAAGGACGCGCGTGTCCAGGGCAGCTGCGAAACAATGTACAAATCGGACTTGTGTGGATGAGCTTGGCGATTATCGCGTCCGGTCGGCCCAGCCCAGTCGCAATCCACCCAACACACCCTGCAACACGCGTCGAGGAGACACCAACATCAAATCTGCACAGATGAGCTGCTAAAAACGCCAAGTGCGCTCGCTTTGTGTGTGATATTCTTTCACCAGTTTGTGAGTTGCTGATGTGACGTGCAACAAAGAAGTGAATTCTTGTGCGCGAAGAAACATTGGAATCGTTCCTTTGTTTGAACTATTCTGGTCAGGTTGTGAGCACAATCCGGTGACCACTCTGGTCAGGTTGTGTGCACAATCCGGTGGCATCATGCTGAAACACGTGAGAATATACGCCAAGCGAAAATTGTCGAAAGTGACTGGTGCATGGGAGCAGACTCAAGGTGGTCAGGAAAATGGGACGTCAAAGGAAGAGAGACCGAACCCGCCGCCAAGGAAAACAAAGAATCGGGGAGAGGTGAGTTCAGCTGGGAAATTGCGCAGAAAAGGAGCCACGAGAGGTGCCGGTTCTGAGGAAATTGTTCTCCGTGAGCGAGGAAGCGCAGCAGATGAAGTTCCGTCTGATGCGTCCAGACGTGGAGGGAATCCGGGGCGTCCGGCCAGACCTCCGAGGCCAAGCAGGTCCAGAAGCAGACCCGACGTCGAGAAGACCAATGCTGCAGCCTTGTGTGAACCAAATGGCAACGTCAGTGGAATGAGCGACACTGTGGTGTCACGAACCAAGAAGAGTGAGAAGAAGGCCAAGGCTCCCGCAGTGCCGACGCACAACAGGAGAGGGAAAGTTCCACCGAAGGCTCCCACGAGACCACCTCCGCCAAGACCCTCCGCACCCAGGAAACAGAGAAGCTCCCAGAGCACTGAGACCTCGGCAGTGCAGGACAGGCTCGTGGACGGAGGAGAGAACATCCCAAGTTCGTTGGAGGATGACCCAACGATTGAGAAGGGGGAACAGCAAGAAGAAGAGGAGAACCAGTGGAGGGATCTGGACCTGAGCGAAAAGGTAAAAAGGGTGAAAGAAGAGAACGAGAAACTCGACAGAATGGTTGAAGAGCTGTTGAACAGGAGGACCGTCATTAATTTGCCCTGCAAACCGAGTTTTACGAATGTTGACCTGCCACCACCACCCCCGCCTTTTGAGGACGAAGACCTCTTTGACTCTGATTTCCTGCGGGACGTTCCCAAAGTGCGTGTGAAAGACTCAGCATTGAAGGAAGGCGAACACATTGCAAACAAAACCTTTCTTGTCCCAAGTATATCAGTCGACATTGTTGACAGTGATGATGAGACAGATGTGAGAGATGAAGCAGCTCCAAAGTCTCTTGTTTGCGATTTGACAAAAGATGAATTGAAGCACGAACGAGACGGTGAAAGATTCGACCATGGCAACGTGGAACCAAGGGACAGCGAGTATTTCGAAGTTGATGAGGTTGGAGGCAGTATCGAATCCAGTAACGCGAAACAGGACGTCGCAGACCAGAGCTGTGCAAACCAAGAGTCAGACAGCGACCAGGCCGAAGAGCGTGCATTGGCCGAACAGTGGGCAGGAATCATAGAAGACAGTTTCAAGTCATACCAAAGAAAGCTGGTCGAGACCTTGCTGTACGATTTGGACGATATGGACTTGGAAACCATCACAGAGTTGAGTGAAGGGGGTTCCTCTCGGAGACAAAGCAGTTTGACCGATGTCAGTGAGGGTGACATGCACGAAGATAGACAGTCAAGAAAGTCGAGTTTGAACAGTGGGTACACTCGTACTGCACACAACAGGGAGACAGAGGTGGTTTCGAGATCAAGCGCTGCTGTAGGTGACACGAGAGAATCAGTGGCCAGTGTGTTGGAGGGAGGCGCAGGTCGAGGGACTCCGACGCCTGCAGACAGAGAAGAAGATGGCGGCGACTCCAGAACTTCGGACGGAGATGTGAACTCTTGTCAAGGTGTTGGGGTTGCAGAATTTGTGAGTGGAATGAGACAATCTGACACTTTGCTTGAGGAACACACACATCGGCCCGCTGATCAAATCGAGGAACTGCAGACAACATTGGAAGTTTGTGAAGCGAAAGAGCCTTGTGCCCCAACTGAGACTGCGTCCCATGGTTGCAGTGAAGATTTCCAGCGAGGGGCAGAGAATGAGGCCACCGACCCGGCGTCTTTGAGATTCTCTCCAGCGGTTCACGAGCCGGCAGTTTCTGACCAGTGGGGAAATGAGGTCACAGCTTCCGAAGTGGGGGAGGTTGCTGTTGCCTTTGAAGACTCTCCGGAAGGCGCGGTTGCAGACGGTTGCTTCGAAGAGCTTGCTGTGGAGACTCAGCTTGTGGAGCCAAGGCGAATCTCAGACAGTTGCGTTGCGACGGCGTTTTTGACTTTCAGATGTGCGTCCTCTGAGCCGGAACAACCTTCAGCAGCACAAGACGATGAGCAGACATCCCGTGTTGCGAACAGGTCCAACGCAGATGTTGACTGCTCTGAATGTGACTTGAGAGAAGAAGAGGTTGAGAGAAAACACACTTCTCGTGGAGAGGAGTCTGAAACTAATGGGCAGAACACAGCATTCAATGAAGGCAACAAAGCGTACGCCGAAGACGAGGCGGAGAACGGGTGCATTTCTGCTCTCTCCAGGGTTGCAGAAGATCCTTCTCACCTTCCCGAGAGCGCAACTTGGGACGGGAGTTCGCGCCCAGATTTCGAGCGAGGAGTAGTGGAGTCGTGCGGCACAGCCCGTGTACTTGAAAACTCTGAGCAAAGGACGGAAAAATTAGAACACGATGAGCAGAGCGTGGCTGGAAACCACACGACGAAGCTCCAAGAAAATCTGAATCATCCGACTGAGGTGGAGTGCAAAACAGATTTTGGTGGTTGTTACCAGGACGATGAGCTTCGTCAACAGCTTGATTCACAGATCAAACTTGAAAACTTTGAGCAGGAGATAGTAGAATTTGATCATGATGGACAGTACATGCTTGAAAACCACATGACCACGGATGAAGATCTGAAACACCCGACTGAGGTGGACTGCAAAACAACAGATCGCTTTGGTGGTTGTGATGAGCTGCTTCAACAGCTTGATTCACAAATCGAGGATTTCCCAGAAAGCCAAAATTTTGAATCGGTTCCTGAGTCCAGCATCACAAAGAAGGAAAGAGGCGAGATTTGTCCGAAGGAGTTTGCGGAGCAGGAAGAAGAGATGCATTTGGAGGTCAGCACCAACACTTCGCGAAATCGACGCGCGATGATGTACGCGGCCTCAGAAAGTGCCAACTTCCGCAGCCTGTTCTACGAGTCGGTAGAGGACGCGCTGGACGAGGGCGAACCTCGTCGTGACGGAGAGAAAGAGGCAGACGCTTTGCTCGTGTCGAGTTCATTTGGTGGCGGAGATTCGGAAGATGAGGTCCATGGTAAGCTTGTAGAAACGCGTCGTTTCGTGTTGTCTCTATCCACACGCATCTGTGATACTGGGGCGTCGCAGCGTCTGCCTGAAAGAGCTGAGGGAGGATGTTGTTACCAACCAACGAGACGACCACAATCCCCATTGTGTGCATTCAGGTAAAGCCGAATCGCAAGCAACTGTTCACAAGCACGAAACAAACTTGAGCCACAGCACACCAAACTCGAGAGGTGGCTTCTTGTTTCCTCTCGTGAAGCCGTCGTAGTCTTGTCGCAAACGCTGGGCCCTGATGACACTTCAACGGACGCGGTTTCCTGTTGCATACCGGTACGTGCGATCCAATCACAGGTACCGACATGGACAAGGCCAATCATGAGACGGGCACTCGGCATGAAGGCAACATGGTTCTCTCTCATGACGAACCCCGGTTTGTGCACGATTCCACTTCTTGTGCTGGTCCCAAATCGACAGCTCACGCGGTTTTACATACGCAGCTGGTCATCAGGAAGTTGACCACCCAGAAATAGTGAGTGACGTGCTGGAGCTTTGGGTTTTCTGTCCCACAGCAATGTGTAACGGGTGTGAATTTGGAGAAAACGAGCCGACAGCTTGTGCTCTGCCCTGATCGTGGATGCGGAGTCTTCTGTAAATCTGAGAACCTCGGGCAACCGAATCCCCGAGGGACTCTCTCACAGCCGATGCAGACTTACCTCGGATAAAGTCAGTTGCCTCATAATGTCCATACATGGGCTGTGCTGTTCACACTCTGTTTGCAGAGGGATCCTTTGCACTGGAAGCAATGCTTGGTCGCTTTGGTTTGACGCACTTTTGTTGATGTTACCTTGGCATCTGCTCATTCACAGTGACAGTGCAAACACGACTGTTGTCAAAGCTGTTGGCGCAGCCAGTGCGCCAGGCATGTGACAGTGATCGGTTTGGAAATTAGTTTTTGATCCCGCCTGCAATGCAGAAAGAGTTCTCTTTCTTGTCTCTGTGCAGTGAAAGATACCACCATCCTTTGCTCAGTGAAAATTTTCCACTGTGAATGACCCGCAAATTGGAGTCTGTGGTGGCAAATGGAGCCTTAAATTGTGAAAAGTATCAACATCTCGCTTTACCAATCTGCACTGTGGATGGGTGTGCATAGCGACGGCGGCTCATCCTGATCAGGGACTTTTCTGAGCTGCAGTATGGACGTCCTGAGCTCTGCTCAAGGTCTCGAGTTGCACAAAACGTACTTCAGATGAAGATAAACCCGATTGATTCAGACTGGGCTCGAGTTTGGAATGCGCTGTACTGGTAGACCTGGGAACTTTTCTTTTTTCGCTCTGCGTCGCGTTTCTGCGCTTTTCTGTTCTTTTTCCCTCTGCGTTTCATGCTCTGCATTTCTGGTGAAGAACATTGAATGGTGTCTCAGGTGAAAAATAACCTTTCAGCTCAAAACGAAACGTTGGTGCGCGACGTAACAGAACATCCGTGGCGTTGTTTTCTTTGAACTCAGATCTGGTCTCTGCTTGGGCACGAAACAAACTTTCCAAAAGCCGAATCAGTGACGACGAGCGTTTTGCACGGGAAACCACACAAGACCAAAGATCTTCAAAGCTCTGGAAGGAGTGTCAAACGACCGCTTATGGTCATTGCTGTGATGAAAGACCAGAGCCGGAAATGAAACATTTGTTTGAGAACGGAGAGTACGAACTGAGTGTCTTCCTCCTGTGGTGAGGTGCAGGGACGTTGGGTCGTTCTCGACACAATCTGTGCGTCAGTTGTTTCACTGTTTACGAGAATGAAGCAGGAACTTTTCTTGTGCGAAAGATGCTTTTCTCGTGACAGTCAGTGAGACTTTGTGCCCCAGGTTCAGTCCGTGATGAATTTAGGCTGGAAGAGTTGTCGAGCGACACGACATGGACGAGCAGATTAGATTTACCCACTCTGGCTTCTTTTCCCCCCCATTCCATGATGGATTCTTCTGAGGGAATGGCTTGTCGAGCTGAACTCTCTGTTTCGGCGAATCACCAGGTGTGTTCGTCTGGATGTGCCTGCATTGACTGCTTTGTTCGCGAAGGGCTTGTCTTGGCAAAAAAATTAGTTGGCTTTGAAGAAGTCAAATGTGCACTCGAAGCCTTTTTAAGAAGTCCGGAATCAAGTTAGGAATGTACTCAGTGACACAGAGCAAAGGACGACGTGAAGCTGCTTTTGACGCAGATGTTGCCGTGGGATGAGAAACTATGATGCCCTTTCGTGTGATGTGAGGAAAAAGCTCGACGACTTCAGGAGATAACGGCGATCTTTTGTTGCGAAGGTCCCAGGTGGCTATCTTGAGGATTGCCGCTCTCTTCTTCTCTCTCTGTCTGTTCAAGTCACACACGCACGCACATACGCAAGCAAACACTCCCTCCCTCCCTTCTCTCTCTCTCTCTCTCTCTCTCTCTCTCTGTCTCTCTCTCTCTCTTAGATGGATTCTCTCTCTTTTGTCTTATCGAGTGGTTGGTGGAAACAGAGGAACCGTGTGTTCAATGAGCAACACGTAATGGTTGCCGAGCCTTTCCATTTGGAGGATGTTCAGACTAACACGGACAAGTTTCTAATTCTCCGGTGTCCACATTTTCAGGATTTTGACATGCATTGGCCGTCTGATCGAATTCCTGTGAGCGGTTCCCTTTGTTGTTCGGCCCTTGTTTCCACGGCTCTCTGTGCTTCCTCCGGAGACCATTCTGATCATGCGCAGGGTTTTGTATTCCCATCGACCTTCGCAATAACAAGAGCTGCTGGCGGGTGTGTACGTACGCAGAGTGGGGACATGGATGGTGGTCGGGGGAGAAAGATAAGCGGGAGCCGAGGAAATCAAGGGTCCTTATTGTGTTGACAGGAGGACAGATCCAGGGGAAGGTCAATAGCCTGTCCCTCTCACGTTTGATTTGTGCAGAGAAAATCAATGCACGGTTTCCATTCTTGCAGCATGCGGACCAAAATCCTTGAGTTGTGAAACCACGTTTCTGTTGTTGAAGAATCGTTGCCTCCAATACTGTTCCGTCGTTCTATCTTTTCGCCATACCAGAGAAAACTGCACAGTTTAGAAAAGTCAGAGGCAGCGGTTGGCGGAGCCTGTGCGGGGTCGGGTGCAGAAAGGCAGTTGGTGGGTGGGTTCGGTGCGGGAGGGAGAAAGTCCCGAGATTAATCCGACACCGCCGCCTGTATCATTGAACGACTTCACAGCACGAGGCTTAGCGCCTTCAAGGATAACAGTCTCCGTCTTTGGCTGCGAGAAAAAGGACACTGATGAATGGAAACTTGCACTCGGGAGGGAACCGAGCTCCTTCCCACGAACTGGCAGCTCTGCTGGCTCGCACGAGCGACTGTCTCAGATCAGGTTCCGTTGTACAATTAGACTGCCTTCGCCAGTAATTTACGCTCTCCGTTTACTTGCTGCGCTCCTGACGGAGCGGCTGTTCAAATTCGCAAGGCGAGCAAAGCATTTTTCACAGCGTATGTGAACCACGTGGCCCTGATGAGGTAATTGCAGCTGATTCTACGACAATTCCTGGGTTGATGTGCGATTCTTTGTGATCTGAAGCTGTCATAAAGGACAGGCTCGCCATGGTTTCTTCGACTTCTCGTTCTCGAGTTGCGCTGTAAATAGGACCCTCAGCGGGCCTGCCCACTGCAGCAGCGCTCCTGGATTACCGAGAAGAAAGGGGACGGCGCGAAGTGGGGAGGCGAAGCCTACTTTAGGATGCAAGCCATTTGCAGATGGTGTGTTGGTTCAATCAGACTGATCTAACAGGGATTCACGAGCAGAATGAAGAACAATTGACTTGAGTCGATGCTCCGTTCTCATCTGTCACCACCAATCTCCTCTTATGTGCAACAGTGGATCGAATTGCACAGCAACCTTGTCAGGGCCAACTTCACCAAGCTGAAGACATATTTGTTTTGCTGCTTTTGACAAACACACACGCAAAGTGTACATTTGAATATCGACTTTGTCTCACTGCCAGACAGGACTGAGAATTGATGCCGAACAGTTGAGTTCAAGTTGAATTTGTCCGACGTGGAAGGGTCGCGGTTCCGTGTTGGATCGCACTCCCTCAAGCTGTGTAACTGTCACACCCTTCCTGAGGCGATCTGCGAAACTGACACTGCTCAAAGGAAGGTGTGGAGGTCCGCAGTTGTGTGCGAGGTGCATAAATCAATGGGGACCACAGTTGGTGACACCCTCGACGGTAAATTCAAGCTTTGCTGTTTTGTGCGGTAAATGTAGTTGAGAATGTTCTGTTCAAGACTCGAACTGTGCTGTCTCTGCCTGGGCAACCAAAACTGGATTCTGTGTGTTGGTTCTCCAAGAGTACGAGGTACGCTTTTTATTTGACCGATCCGCCGCAATATCTCGGTATCGGGAATTTGTAGAAAGGTGAATTCTTCACAAAATCATCTTCAAATGTTTGTCTCAAGTTTG
>JAAUXT010111737.1_pt1 | contig 12663 bp, 5 predicted proteins | sample 7278171 | NCBI WGS metagenome assembly JAAUXT01 (sample SAMN14350112, study PRJNA611818) | marine sediment metagenome | isolation source: surface marine sediment (1.8m) | place: French Polynesia: Moorea | collected 2018-08
ATCAGAGTGAGCCAAATCAGAGTGACCCAAATCAGAGCAAGCCAAATCTGAGTGACCCAAATCAGAGCAAGCCAAATCTGAGTGACCCAAATCAGAGCAAGCCAAATCTGAGTGACCCAAATCAGAGCAAGCCAAATCAGAGCAAGCCAAATCAGAGAAAGCCAAATCAGAGCAACTGAAATTTCCTCAAATCACCGCGAGCTCCATGGAGCTATTTTTTATGTTGAGTCTCAGAAGTAAAGACGGTTTGGTTGATAGGCCTGAAATTGAAACTTTTTTGGGTTTTTTCAGCTGGAACTGGTTCCCAAAGAACCAAAGAACTTGTGTTGCTTTTGAAGAAAATTTATTCCAAATGATGCCCATCACATTCAAAATGTTTTGTATCGCTTCTTTGGGCAAGGGTGGGAGGTTGAAATTTTGTTGAAATGATTTGGAATGCTTTGCAGATTTGTTTTTGTTTTTGACATGATCTTTGTGTTGAGAAAATGATTTCTCAAACATTGTTTCAAGCAAGATGGATCTGTGGTCAAATGTGTGTTGATCTTGGGTTTCTGAAAATGTGTGTGCAATGAGACAAAGGAAAGGTTGATGCTGATTTGGGTTGCTTGTTTGCTTGTTCAATGAGCAACCAGTTTTTAGCAGCCCAAATTTCTTCACACCACACGAGGCCCAAGGGTCTTATTTTTGGGGACACCACCCCATTATTGAAAATCAAACTCCTCTTTGGCAACTATGAAACTGCTCCGCTCGGATAATCCTGCCTTTGGCCAAAAATCTTTGTGCCCAGTTATTCTCCCACCGCAGGTAAACGATCATTCGCATAGCTCAGAGAACCATGCACTCATTCCTGAGCGAGCAAATTAGGGGGTTTGGTAAAATGCAGGGATTTGATTGGTTATCATTGTGACCTGTTGCCCTGTATGTGGGCAATTTTCTAGGTGACAACCAGTGTATCCCAGAGCCTCAGATAATCAATGGTGTGCAGCCCAAAGCCTCAACCAATCTGAAGAGTGCAGCCCAGTTTCAAGTTTGAAACCAGAGTGGACTTGTCAGGTCTGTGCTGAAAGTGCACTTGGAAGTGAGTGACAGGAAATTGTGACTAATTTGGATGGATTTTGTTTGGACTGTGTGTGCAAAGGAAAGAAATGAGCAGAAAATGAATGGGAATGAATTGAAAAAGTTTTGTGATCGGTGGATATTGGTCTTGAGTCTGAGGAAAAATTGGTAAATTTGAGTGTGAATTTTGAGAAATATGTACAGAAGTGTTCTGGGATGCATTTGGGATGCTTTGGCACACGTTGGGGATGTTAATTATCCCTGTGCAGCCCAATGCACTTTTCTTGCAGCAAAATGTCTACTTGTCAATTTTAGCACCTTCTGTCTGCAAAATGTGAAAAGAAGCTTGAAAACTGGACTCCACGCTGCCACACCACACATTTGTACACTTTACTGTTTTGACACAAAGAAACCAAACAAATATTTCCATTTCAGCCACCAAAAGCCCACTAAATATTTTCATCACACGAACACAACACTCACTTCACTTGAAAGCTCCTCCATGTGATGAAACCATCAATATGCACCATTTACCATATTGTGCTCACAGCACATGTAGTGATATCACAAACACACTGGTTGGTATCTCAGGAGAGACTGTCCCGAGGGTGGGAACCTCTGTATTTATTGACCTCATTCCAATCATGCCATCTGGTGAGTGGTAGTTCTAAATTCATAGCTGGTGTGTCACACCACACTCCTCCCCCACCAGGGGGTGCTAGCCTCTACAGACAATTTTTAATATTCTGAATAATTTTATAATAATTAATTAGATAGAAAACAGATGCATAATAGCACAATATCACTATTTTGCTGGCTTTTTAGCCTGCATTCCTCCCCCCCATGGGGGTATCACGTGATCACATGACCCCTTGAGGTTTTCCTTTTCAACATGGCCACCAACCAGAGAGCTATTACATTTGAGGAAATTGAGCTTCTAAGCTTTTTACATCAAAATATCATCCACAAAATCTGTAAAATTTCCTCTCAGTTGGGTTTGCCAAAGAACCACCCCCAAGTAGTGCAGCAGGTAGTGGCTCACTTCAATCTGGGACCAGCACCTCACCAGATTTTTGACAGACTCGTCTGGCACCTCGCACACACCATCTGAGGTGAGTGGTTTTGGTCCATGTCACCCCACAACAAAACAAAACCCCACATATTTTTGACAAATAACTATTTGGGACTTCAGACCTCAGGTATACATCTGCCATGGGTCTTTATTGCCACCAATTCTTTTCAAAACTTGCACAATTTCCCGCTTCTTTTCCAAATATTTTTGCAGCGCAAAATTAATTGGGGGATACATGATTTTGAGGTCAGGGGGCCGCAAACCCCCAAACCCCCCCCCCCCCCCCCCCGAATGCACGCCTGCCCGACAAGACGTCGAGACTCTGCATCTCTGAAACTTTTGCTGTCTTGAAATGAGAGAGAGGAAAATGTTTCCTCTCGTCTTAGAAAGTGTTGTGAGAAAAAAAGTTGCAAGGAAAGGAATTTCCACACGTAGAGACAATTCTGATTTAAACACCCCCCGCCCGCCCAGAGGATTCTGAAAGACCCCCCAAGTTTACCGAACATGACACCATCTAGCGAGCGCTGTGCGCAGCGGTCACGTGACCACAACCAAAACGTGAGCGCCGTTCGGGGAAAAGTTGGGTCCGTAAACTAATAACTTGTGGAAGTCAAAATAAAAGGAGTTGAAACAAGCTATGACACCTAGAGAACGTCAAATACTTGGACGTGGGTTTTAAGTCCGAGTTGTATGTTATTTGTCTGCATATTAAATTGAGACAGAATATTCACTCCCCTCAAACTTTCTCGACCCGAGGGTATTTGTCACCCGACTCGATTCTGCAAAATCAGATGGGCCTCGGAAGGCGAAGCAGGGAAAGGAGGAGAGCCGCTTTTTCACGAGTCAAAACGATGTGATCTGGACAGATATTTCTACAATGGACTACCACCAGTGACTACAAGTGTCCTACGATGTATTCATGGCCTAGTCTGAGATTAGAAAGGGAAAAATCGCGTGAAACGAGATGTAAACCAGCTGAGACTTTCAGATCGGTAAGTTTGTGCACATTTGCTACCGGGTTATTTTCATTTTGACAGGTGTAGCGACAGAATGTGAGATATCTTTTTGACAAGTGGGCTCTTGTTCCGTGTTGTGATGAGTGAAAGGTAAAACTGAAGTGAAGTGCAACCTGTCAGAGACGAAAGTTCAGTGAACGGCAGCAGAGAACGCCTGTGCGCCGCCATCTTGATTTGTCTGAAGACCTTGAACAAGTTTAGTTTCATCTTTAAAAAGCAGCAACATTGCTTGGCAACAGTGCACGATTGAGTCCCCTGGAAACTGGGCTCGAGGATGTTCTCCAATGAAATTTTCCGTGTTGAAAAGGCAACTTCGCCAGGGATATTTTCATCACCTTGGGTTGACCCAGTAAATATTATAGATTCAAGATGGCTGCCAAGCTATTCCAAGCCGAGCCAGCTGAAAGTGGGTGGATGCTCTTTAACTCGCAAAATTCGCTCTCCCATCGCGTAAGATTGTGACACATGTTCCAGAACAGTATGTGAGTGATCTGTGGCTCAGGGTGGTGTTTGTGCTGACAGTCGTAAAGCAGAAAAGGTCGAAAGAAACTGGGATACTGCTCTCTACCTTTTTGGACTGGAGCTTCAGTTTAAAGTTTGGGTCAAGAAATGCAAATTGAAAGTTCGCAGTTCTGCCAATATTTTACGCGAAGACAGTTGATTGTCTTCTGCACTAGAGTTTCACAGCTGCTGATCCACTGTCCAGCAACAAGCAAGCACGAGAACAACGCCTTTGTTTTTTGTGTGTTTGTAGTTGGAGATAGCAACCGTGGAATTACATCTTGCCTTCTAGAAGACAGACTTGTGAGTGTTTTTCTCGGCATATCCCGTAATTTTGGTTGTCACTCTGGCCTTTAGTAGTTGTCAAGTGGAGGTGCCAATGCATTTTGTGCCCTGGAGATGAGTCGACAGAAATGAACTTTCTGGGGTGACTGGGTGCTGGAAATTGGCAAGGAAGATGTGTCTTTGTGTCCAACAGAACACATGGGTGCCGCTGCTTCACCCGATGTGCACGAAAACAGATTGAATTGCCTCCAGAATTGCACACAGTCGAGCAAAGCAGAACTGGTGAAACAAAATAAGGCAAGTCTGACCACCAGAAGTTTGACCACCTGATGTTTTGGTTTCAGATCGATGCCAAAAAGTTGCGACGCAAGTGAGAAGACTTCTTCAAGGTGAGAAAATGTTCTTTTCATTTGTTCAGCAGCTTGTCCAGTCAGTCTGACTGAAACTTGTGATCTTCCGATGCTGGCTGTCCAAACAAGAGTACCTTTGCATTTTCAGTGGAAGTTTTGCGGTGACGGACAAGATACTATGACATAAACTCCACCAAGATCTATTTTGACACAAACGTAAGTGAGAAGCTGAAGGCTTCACCGCCGGTTGCAATTCGCATGATCTCGGTTCAGGGAGGACAACAGATCCTGATCGATAATCGAGTGCGTCCACTTGTCACACAAACACACACACGTTGTGCATTTTCAGCCTGTGATAGATGTTCTTCTCTTTGCAGAAAGACGACATTTTAGTTCTCCGTTTGATAGCGTACCTGTGATTGCTCAATTTTATACTCCTGCAACTCCAATCAGCCTTGTGCCTCAATTCAAGGTAAGAAACTGCTCTGTTACTCTTTTTGGACATTCGAGCGTTCGCGGACAAGCTGTCTGTCCAGGTGTCTGCACAAAGATTGAAACAGTTTCGTGTTTGTCGCACGGAAAATGAAGAGGGTCAAGCTCAAGTTGGTGGTGATGGTGGTTCGCGCAACGTCAGAAGCATGTGGGACTTTTAGCCTTGTTGCCTTTGTGGGAAGTGCCGGACTGAGAGGTCAATTCGTGCGCAAGGATGGTTGTTATCTGCCGCTTGCCCTGATATTGTTTTCGGCCTGAATCTGCACACCGTGAGGCGGCCTATTGTTGTGGGTTTTTGAGGTACCATGCCCCCCCCCCCTCCCGCACATGTTTAAGCGCGCGGTCCGGCTTTGCCGATAGGACGCGCGCTTATTGTAGTCACCACCATTCACCTACCAAGGCGGGTTGGGGGGGGGGAACTGAACTGTCACAAAAATTCACCAAGATTTTGAGAAACTTTCATTTTTGGGCACTGTTCAGTTGCCCCCACCCCCCAAAAATGGCCAAATTTGGAAAAAAAAAATTCATTTTTTTTTTTTCTGAAATGGCCTGAAAATGATTTTGGTGAAATTTCACGACGGTTCAGTTGTCGCCGCCCCCCCCCCCTGCAAATGGCCAACTCAACTGTGGTCAGAGCAACTGACCCACAGGAGGCCGCGCGCTTTTCAGGCGATAGCCTTCTTGTTGTTTTAATTTTGGTCAAAATGGGTTTCCTTGGAAAGGCCATGGATACAGCGAGTGGGTATTTTGTTTGTTGGCCAAAAGTGCATAGTCGCCTCGGCCTAATCTGCAAGATAACTGTTGGCCAAGTTGGTGTGGTGGAACTGCAGGCTTTCCACACACACTCGTGTAGAAAATTATCAAACCTATCTCATCCTCAAATTTACATGGTGCTTTGATTCTATCTGCGTGTCACTTTTCTCAAACCATGTTCTTGTGTTGATATCCATTGTCAGTTGGAAAGTGTAAAAACTCGTATTTCATATCTAAATTCAAGTTGGAGATTTGATCAAATTCAGGTTTGACTCGGTTGTGTTCTGGTCCAAGTCATCAAGAATATTCTGTTGATTCTGTTGATTCTTCACTGCTAAAGCCAATGCAAAAAACTATCTTTCGGGTCACATGGAGGTTCACTGTCTTGTTATCTCCGAAGAAAATCCCTTGGGACATCTCAGCAGGGGCCAGCAGCTCCCTGTTGATTCCAGTGGCGACCGGACAAATTCACCATTGAAAATAAACCTGCCACGAACACAGTACAAAGTGTGTGCTTTGTGATCCATAATCCTTCGCTCTTTGGTTATTTGTGCAGTTCTTTGTGGCGCAACAGATAAAACGATGGTTTTAAAGGTCACAGGTGTGACGCAAGAGATGTCGTTGTCCAATCCGTGACGGGTTTATGGTTATCTCTCCGTATTAGAATTGCAGCCAGTCAAGGATTTGCAACCATTGACCTTGGGTTGACCGAAAGTGAAGTGAACGGTGTCAAACGGAAAATGTGCTGCCTCCTGGTGTCCCCTGGAAAGTCAGCTGCGTTGCAAATTATCAAGTTGCCAAGTGCAGAAAAGACACGGAAGCAGCTGGTTTCTGACCGTAAAAATAGATCTACGAGTGTGTTTGATGGGGCGAGTTGCGTAACATCCGAAGGGGCTCCCCTGCACAGCTGCCTTGATATCCAGCAAGACTCGTACTCACTTGCGCATCTGTGGGGAAAAAGCTCGCGTTTCACTTTGACAGCTGCATTCTCCGCATTGTCGTCATCGGCATCATCATCAGCTGTGCAAATTGTTATGTAGTTGTTGCCGTCTTCTTCCAGCCGAGGAGCGAACGAAACGTTTCTCGATCGAGCGAACGCAAGCAACTGCTTTGAAGCGCCCCCGGTCGCACTTCTCGCCGGGAAGCTTCAACAGTTGAATAGAGACCGCGGCCGTTCCCTTCCAGTGAGGTGCCGCTGCGGTTCCCTCGCAGGCGACAAAAGATGCAAGCTCAGCAGGGACAGAAAAAGACCTCTGGTAGGTCCGGAGTCTGTCCAGCAGTGAGTCTGTGCTGCAGCACCACCCATTGTGTCTTGTGTCAGCCATGCAAGGTCCAGAGTTGTTCGTCGTGTGGTTTTCTCATTTGTTCCGTTTTTACATTTGAAAGCATGTTCTACACCATCACCTTTTTGTGCTGTAGATTATCATTTACAGTGTAGATCTTACCTGAGCACCTTCATGTGTTATTTATTTCCACATGGATACAAATCGCGATGGCTTCATTGGGAATTTTTCGTTGAGTTTCATCGCGATTGGTCTCTTCAGGTCCGTTTCGACACAGGGTGCGTCACGTTACGAGTTTTGCGTGCGTCGCAGTGATCGTGGATGAACACAGCCCCATTGTAGTTGTTCTGAGACGAAACGTATTGACGTACCCTGTGTGAAACGGACCCTGTTTCGTAACCGTCGTTTGAAGTGTGCTTCTTTGTCACGAGATTCAGTTCTATTTGTCCCGCAGGATTTGATTGTCCCCGGCAGTGTTTTGAAAGTGTCCTTTGCATTTGATTTGTCTTGCATGAGAAACTTCTTCTTTTTTTCGGGGCGCAGTGAAATTTGAAGACGATCCTCAAGGATGTAGATCAGGCTTTTTCGTCAAGAGCTCTTGCTCTCTGTTGACAGTCGGGTATCTGTCTGACACGTCATAGTCAGGGCGTCTCGTCGGTAAAGAAGGAAAAGACGTAGGATTGTTTGACTTGTGTGTCGTTTGCTAATTCCAGATTGGCTTGCGAGAAGTATTTGGAGTGCCTCGAGAGCAGGTATTTCGAACAACTCGCAGGGTTGATTGTCATGTGATCGTCGTGTTGGTCTCGTGTCTGAATCAATTATTGACTGTGGTCGTACTGTAGCAGAGAAAAAGTTCACGAGGACATTCTTCGTTCGTTGCTCGAGTGAAACTTCTGAACTTCGTTCATTGCTCGGGTGAAACATCAGTCATACCTGTTTTCACACTGGATGAGTCGTGCGTTGCGTCTCTGTTTCACGTGCTGCGTCGTCGCGTGTTGCCACGCAACAACGCAGGACCGTGACGCCTGACTCAACCTGTGGGAATCTGGTGTGAACGGTGTTGCGATCGTGCTGTGATTGTACAAATCAGTGGCGTTTGGTGGGACAGTGGCGTGTGTGGCTCTATTTTTGTGCTGCGGTCAAATGAAGCCTCGTCAGCATGTCGCACTGACGAAGTGGCCGGGGGCGAAATTATGGCATTTATGACAAGAACGGTTGATAATTATTTCCTTTCGAGGCCATAATTTGTCGCATAATGATTGTTGCGAAGGCAATGTCGGCCTGGTTTGCATTGAGAGTCGGCTAGTTGTGCTCTGCGTGCCTGACGCAAATCACAGCAGAGCCAGAATTGGTTGGTGGGAAAGTCCGCCGAGTTTCTCCAGTCTGAAAACGTGGAAGGGAAAGAGGCCCCGTCATGAAAATGTGCCCAGCTTGAAATTATTCTGCAGAATGCACGACTTTTGTTTCCGTTTTCATCCTTGTCTTGTGTTGATGTCGTTTAGTCGCTTTTCATAGCTGCCTTGATCATTGTTTCGATTGGAGAACCTGTTTGTCGTATTCACTCATTAACTCTGAAGATTTACAAGTCACAACAACGTGAATCTCGAGTGTCAAGCAAAGGAGAAAATTGAGATGCTTTGACACGAAAGGTCACAGGTTGACTCATTCTGTACGAGTAATGTGATCTCTTCTCGAAATTGCATTTTGTAATTCATTGCTGGCAATTGCAGTTTCAGATTAACTTCAAGGCTCGTGTTAATCACGAGAAAAGTGTTGATTTTGAGAACAGTACCCCCCCCCCCCCCCGTCGAAGTAGACTTGGCATGTTGTGCAGATTGCCAAAAATCGCCGCTCCCGCTTTTCAGGCAAAATCATACATCTACATGACACTGTTCTGGCGTGTCCGTCCTTTCACTGTTGGGGTTCTGAGGGGGACTGATCGATTCTTTCATCAGTGCCGGCTCAGTTCTTTGGGATGCCAGCTCGGCGGTTGTCTAAACTGTTTTTGTTCTGGCGATTAGAGGTGGTTCTTCCTGGATGGAAACCAAGAAGAGCGTTTGGCTTTGCATTCAGCTGTGACCAGCTCGCACTCACGACGTTCGCTTTCACCTTTTTCGTTGCAGAAGCATTACTCTCTTCAGCTGACAATAACCGAGACATAGGAACCTGGCAGAATCCCGAAGGAGCCTGGGGAACGAACCTCTCATCGCCGGCTTCTTCCACCAACGACATTATTGTTGACACTCACGACAAAGAGGCGTGGCCCTCGATCGGTGACCAATCCGAAGCTGCCTCCTCCTCGTCGGACACAGGTGACACTGTCGCCGTAGGTGCATCTGTGAAAACCTCATCGTCTGTGATATCCAGCTCAAGCAATCCAGAGCAAACCCAAGTTGACCACGCGCTGCCGCAAAGTAGCTCCGGTGTTGGCGTTGTCGGACATAGCGACGTTGTTGTCAGCAGCAACAGCAGCAGCGGAACTTCCAGTGTTTGGGGCGCGAGTAGTTTCTTGAGCAGCAGCGTCAGTTCAAACCGCAGCAGCAGTAGTGAGAAGCTTGATTCCGGAGCGTGGGGGTCAACTAGTGGGTCTGCAGGCCAAATAAACTCATCTCCTTCAGTATCTGGGTGGGGCGAGAGTAGCAGCCCTCCCGGGTCCGCGTCTGTGAGCAGCAACAGCAACCAAGGACTTATGCAAAGTGGTCAGAGTGCTACCAACTCTGGCAGTGATAGTGACCTGAATACTGTTCATAATCGAATCCCTGGTAGTGGTGGTGCTACTGCTGCGACGACCACCAGCTGGGGACTAAACTCCTCATCCGCTGCCGTTGGAAACAATAACAACGGACAGGTTGACAATACCATGTCGAGACAAGAACATGGTGTTTCATCTAGTGGTGCTTCAGCTGTGAATAACGGACCTACGGACAGCCAGTCCGCCAGCAACAATGCTATGTCATGGCAGGGTATTAATTTCTCGAGCGCTGGTTTGCCAGGCTTGCAGAAGGATCAGGCAGCAAACTCAGCCTCTGCATGGGGCAACATTTCAGCAGGCAATTCTGTGATTGGATCTGGTCTCGGTATTTCTTCAACTGCAGGATCATATTCCATGGACAACAGCAACAAAATGGACCAGTGGGGTAGTTCTCAGAGTAGCGGTAGTAATTCTCTGGGGTGGAACACGACGCCCAGTTCCGCCTCGCAGCCCGAGCCCTCGGGGTGGGGCTCGCCATGTCCTAGTCCAAACCCAGGTGCTGGAACCGAGGCGTGGGGAGCTCCCGACAAGAATACCCCACCTCAGGCGTGGGGACAGCCAAATTCCAAAGCCAACAGCGGAACCCCACCAGTGGGGGGATGGAGCCAAACCAATGCCAAAACGGCCCCGTCCTCCACGGGGTGGGGCGATCCCGCTGAAGCGCCATCGCAGCCGTCGGGTGGTTGGGGGCAACCCCCGCCCAAACAGAGTCCGTCCCCATGGGGGCAGCAATCGCAATCCGCCGGCCAGGCGCAGTGGGGCAGCGGCGGCGCCGCCAACCCTCCGGCCACCCAGACGTCGTCGTCAGGATGGGGCTCCGGGGCCGCCGGGGCCAGTGTTCCCCCCACGGGTGGGCCAAGTCCGTGGGGCGGTAGTGGCGGTGGCAATGGTGGTGGTGTTGCAGGCAGCGGAGCCAACGCACCTGTCGGTAGCAAACCGCCACCCACCCCAAATCCCCAGTCCCAGCCCACGTCGTGGGCTCAGGCCGCCGGCAGAGGTCTGTACGCGCAGCAGCCAAACAAACCGCCGACTCCCACAAGCTTGAATCCAGCGCCACCTCAAACCCCAGCGGACCCCAAGGAACAATTCATTTCGCAAGTTGTCAACAGCCACGACGGATGGGGGAAACGCCCCGTGCGCCAAGACACGTCCTGGGACATGGAAGAATCTCCGAAGATGCGCAGGAGGAACTCCAACACGGAGGTTGAGAATCCGTCTTCGCATTGGGACAATAGCAAGGGCACCCAGATCTGGGAGTCGAGCAAAGGCAACATGGCACCGCCTCCACCTCCGCAGTGGGACAGCGGAGGCAACCGTGGCGCCGCGGGTGGTGGCGGCGGCGGCGGAGACTGGGGCCGAGACAACGACAGCGGGCATTGGAACGGGCCACCCGGGCCCGGGGACTCGTCGAACCAGTGGAATGGGCCGAACGGCCCGCACAGCAGCAACCAATGGGGCGGCGGGTCCGGCGGCAGCAACTGGGGCGGCGGCGACCGGCGTGACGGCAGCGGCGACCGCGCCTCGGGTCGCGGCGGGGACAGCTCCCACTGGGGCGGGTCGTCGTCCTCCAACAGTTGGGACAGCAACAAGTCGGACAACAGCCACTGGGGCGGCGGCAAAGAAGACAACGTGTGGGATCGCAACGGAACGAACGCGTGGGGCAGCAACAAGGTGGAGAGAGGCATGTGGGGCGGGTGCGACCGGCCCCCTCGCAGAGGATCGTCCTCGAGCTGGGGTGACGACAACATCGAGCCGATGGGCTGGGAAGACCCGGATCACCACCATCATGGAGGCGGCATGGGCGCGCACCAGCGTCAGAACAGCGCCGGCTCCGTGGACGACGGCACGTCCTTCTGGGGAGAACCGAACCCGTCGCACCGCGGTCCGCCCAACTGGAACAACCAGCCCAACGCGGGCGGGATGGGTCCGCCGCGCGGCCCGCCCCCTGACGACAAGATGGGCATGTGGGGCGGACACCCCAACAACAAACCACCGCCCAATTCGTGGGGTGATCAGAAACTCGACGACAGCCCATTTTGGGGGCAAAACCAGCCACCGCAGGTAAAAACAAAGTCGTGTTTGTTGTGAACGAGAAATTGTGGAATTCAGCGGGAAGACTGCTCGTTCCCCGAGACAAATGCTTTTGGTTGATAGTCTTGTTGCTTGACCTTTCAGAACAAAGGCTGGAACGACAATCAGTGGGGCGGTGTGAAGCCGAAGACTCCGTCGTGGGGCGAGCCTCCCGACTGGAACCAGCAGGGCAGAAGGGTGAGTGGAGCAGCCGCAGCCGCGCTTCGTCTCGCACCTCTCCGCTGCAGCACAAACACCTCGCTTTGCTGAGAAACATTTCGCTTCATCTGGGGCTTCAGAATTCCGAGCTGTTCAACACAGATGAGGAATGACCATTCACACATAGCACAAATTTCAACCTAAAAATGTTTGTTGGCAAAAGCGGGTCTTTGTTCCGTGGTTGACTCGGTTTATTTATCTCTGACTAAAACCATGATCAGATTGGACTTATTTCACCACAATTTTAGCTCATTTATTGGGTCATCTTCTGTACATAGTTGTACCACTAATGTGCTCGGGCCCCTTCGGGCCCTGTAGACCGAGTCTGTCGGTGTGTGGGAGGCCTCTGCTGCAGTGACCTTTTGTGTAGCCCAGTGTTGTAGCTTTTTGGTGCACCACCCTGGCTCACACAACTAGCGTTGAGAAAGCAACCCGCTTTCCCCACCAGCTTTTAGTTTCAATGACGGACAGTCCAGAAATAAAATCACTCAAGCTTTCGCTTTTGACAGTGAATTTTCACGTCATCCGATTGCATGAAGGAACTGAAAGATGGGCAGGAGTTCGAGTTGGGGTTGGGCACGTAGCCAGAGGGTGTTGCGGAGGGGGGGGGAGGATGAGTGAGAAGGAAGTTTGGCGGTTGAAAGGCAACGAATTGAGTGGAAACGAGGCTGTGTCCGGGGGGGGGGGGCGTGGGGCGGGTCGGGTGGTGGTGTGCGGTGGGTGGTGATCGTTCCTGGGCTGGTTGGTTTGTGTGAAGGGCCGCTGCCCCCGGTGTGCTGTGTTTCAGAATGGCGATATTCAGCCCCGGGGCGGC
>JAAUXT010015193.1_pt1 | contig 12662 bp, 14 predicted proteins | sample 7278171 | NCBI WGS metagenome assembly JAAUXT01 (sample SAMN14350112, study PRJNA611818) | marine sediment metagenome | isolation source: surface marine sediment (1.8m) | place: French Polynesia: Moorea | collected 2018-08
TCCAGTCTGTGATCACTGGAACAGGGGTAAAACGGAGGTTTTGTCCGCCCAAGATGGACGGACGGGGATACAGGGGCAAACCAATATCAGACCGCTATCGCGGCTGATAAAAATAAAGGAAACATGAAACAAACAAACAAAAACACACCACCTCAATCGGTATCTCCAGTTGAACAGCTTTATCAGCGAATGGTGCGCCACGCAAATCCCCATCAAACCATGGCAATGCGTTGATCGCACTTTGCATATTTTGTTTCCAAGACACAAAAATAGGACATTTGCGGACGTAACGCGGACCCGCACCGACAACAAACACGTGCGTTAGGGTTCCTGACCTGCAGTCGATTCGCGGATCTGAAATCGCAGAACGCTGACAAAAGACAAGTCTGTTTCGTCACAACAACATCAAGAGAGCGAAGTCTCGCAGAGTGCAAGAAACCTACACTGTTTCTTCAGGCCACTGAAACTTGGTTGGACCCCACAGGTAAAGAGCTTTGATCTAACCATACAGTTTCGCTCGTGATTTTCTGCAACGGTACAACCGCACCTGTTTGGCGAAGGGAAAAACACCACTGACTCTGTGCGAAAGTATCAATGCGTGCACGGAAGCGATCAGCGGTTTTTGAGAAGTTAGTTCGATGCATGACTGAGCGGCACTTCCACCTGACCAAAAACAACCAACCTTTCCACATGATATACAACGCAATTTGAGCATAACAAGCTGAATTCAATCTCTGCACAACAAGCCTGCGATACGTGCACACTTGCTCTGACGATTCCAATTTACCTGATCGTAAATTGACATTCTCCTCAGAAACAAGCATTTCGGATTTACACAGTTGCGAAGTTTGCAGGAAGAATCGAACAAGTTTCTGCCAAGCTGGCTTCAGACATTTCAAGCGGGTCTTACGCACCTCTCGACAGAACACTGGGTACCTCCTGCAGTGCCCACTTTTCATTTCAACATTTGACTTTGGCGACAATTTCTACCGCAAATCGCCCATCACTTTGAGAAGAAAATAAACTTCCCGTGAATCTGGACTTGCTAAATGCTGCAACAAGGTAACAACGATGCTTTTGTTTGTACACGTTGCGACTAAACAGATGTCTCTCGAAACACTCGCACTGAGGCTCCGTTTTGACGAACGTGGATGTATTTGGTGGATTCGACTTGAGTGATTTTGATCTGACGATTTGGTGAAAACACAGCTCCTTCTTCCTTCGCCACTGTTCTCCGAGCTGCAACAAAAGAAAGAAATAAACACCTGCGTTCAAACAGAGATCTGCACAAAAGGTGTCATCGACGAACCGTTTCACAAACATTCCTCCATTGCTGCACGCCAGAATCATCCCAGAGAGCCCAGTGCTCTGACCGCTATTTTCTTTTCCCGGTCAGCAACACAACTGATTCACCTGCTTCCAGCCATACCAATGTTCAAGTTGGGTATTTTCAAGGTTGAAACATTTTCGAAATCCAGTGACACAAGTGAGAGTAAAGAAGAAGCAAAACCTGACAACAAACTACATCTACGGTGTTTGTGGTGAAAGAAAATCTGCCACCTAACGGTCAGATTCAGCTCCAACAACCTCGTTCCCACAAACAGAAAGACCACATTTTCAGCAGAAAACCGAAGTGTTTCACTTTTCACACACACACACACACACACACACACACACACACACACACCACTTTACGGATGACGCAGTTTCGTCTCCAAGTACCACACTGTGCCTCTCTCGGCTCGATACCAACGTGTCCTTTGGCGTCCCAAACAAGACTGCATTCCCCAACACAACCAACTGTCAATCCAGTCACAAAACTGTCCAGCAACCACTACGAATTCCAATAAACAGGTCCGTATGTCCCGCGACAAAGTTTACAACACAAAACTACGGGTGCTCACATGCATGGGGTGTAGCCAAAAACACAACCCAACCAAACACCATCCAACAATTAAAATAATTTGACTCAGACAACATCTGTGCACTGATAAAGTTATCTCCATAAATTTTTCTTCCGGATGCATGAATTTGTTCCTTGGATGCAGATTGAAAAACAGGAGATTCATCGTGTCGATTTCTCTTCCCTGAAAATTGCAATTATCCTATTCTATGGGGGTTTTCCATCTCGCAAATCACGCCATCCGGCACAACCATGCAGAAGGAAAAGGCCTGAGATGAGATGGACCTTTTGCAGTCTCTTTCTGAGAAGATGTGTGGGACCTGACGGGCCATCAAGCCACAAGTTTCACAACCAACGACACGCCAAGTCTCGCTGCTGCACGCCAAGTACAGAAAATCACACAAGCTGTCAACGCGGAACACAGGGGAAGGCTTCACTAAAGTGTGCAGTGCCGTTTCACATTTTGCTAGTTAAATTTTTCAAATTGTTCACGGTTTGTGTGACGACACCGAGTTGTACGAGTGTGTTTCAACTGAAAGCGACACTTGTCGAGTCCCAGCCAATGTCGACTTGATCTTACCTATTGTGTATTCCGACTGCTGGGCCTTGTGCCCATCAAACAACATTGACAATCCATTCCTGTAGTTTCCCGTGGTTTGTTGAAATTTAAACTGGTGCAAAATCCTTCCTTCCTCTGTTGCTAAATGGTTTCGTTTGACTTTCAGTTGAAAAAACCTCGTATTGCGTCTCAGAAAAGTACTCGTACCAATCGTCTTCCAAAGAGAAGGAATTTCAAGTGCAAAATGTGGCAGCCCCAACCGTCCAAAATTGCAAACAATCTGCCTGTTTCGTGTGAATGTCTGCTTTCCACATCCAACATTGGAGCTGGTCCGCTTTTTAGCGACAAAATTATCTTTGATTGACACTTCAGAACACAGGACGAGTGGAAAACCTAAACTTTTAGATCTACTTTTGCAACAGCATGCACGAACCTGTTTTGCCTGTTTTGTTTTCTTTCCAAGCTACGGGATAACATTCAACATCTTTCTCGAATGTTTTCTCAAATAGTTGGCTGCTGTTGTGCAAGACACTGGTGTTTTGTGCTTTCACAACAATCAGCGCACAAGGAGTTTCAGAAAGTAGAACACTTACAAAACAGAGGGGCATGCAGCAGATGTGGTACAAGGTATCACAGAACCACACAGGAACAGCAGCCAGACGTCGACTCACGACCATCGACACTGTTTACAGCCCCTGCGCCGCGCACACTGCTGACGGATGACTCGCGCCCTTCTTGAGGCGTCGAGCGCGTGACAGGCACGGCGTCACTCTCGGCTCCGCTGGAGGGCTTTTCCATCTGGATGACGACTGCTCGAACATCTTCCCCGTCGGACAGCGTGTTGGGTTCGCTGTGGGCGAAGCTGGGGGAAGAAGATGATCTGTGGACCTGATCGCCCGAGTCGTCGGGCTCCTGTTCTTGCTCAATGTCGCTGTCCTCTGTCTCCGAATCGCAACGTCGCTTGTAATTGCGAAACGCCATCAGCACGTGTTCGGCTCGCACCACGTTGAGCACGATCTCGTGCCACGACAGCTGTTTGCGTAGCTCCTTCTTCACGCCCGATTGCGGGTACGTCTTTCGACGGATCTTGCTGATGAACTTGCCCGTCAGCAGGTCCTCTTGCTCAAAAGTGCTGTAGTCATGGATGTCCATGTTGTCCAGGTCACTCGCATCAACTATTTCACCATTTATGGAGATAACCTTTCTCAGGGGTTGCTTTGCAAAAACCTCAGCGTCAACAGAAACAAAGGGAGAATCCATGCCGCTCTCTTTACCTTGGCCGCTCCGCAGTCGAATATTTAAAAAAATCGGCTGTTGAAAAGAAAATCAAAGCGTTATATACTGTTCAGATTTGAGTGTTGGTTGCCATATTGTCTCACGTCTCGCCAGTGTAACTTCCACCTCTACAGCGAAACAGAAATCTTGATTTCCTTTCTTCTGAAATTGCAATGCATAGCGCACGTTGATTCATTTGTCCACGCTTTACCTTGTGATCCCCCATACAAATGTTGGTTCCCATCATGTTGTAGTCTGGTCTGGCCCCTTCTTCCTGTAAAACAGCAAATACGACAAACTGTCAGTGATTGGTGCGAAAGGAAAGCAATGAAGACCCAAATATTGATCAGACTGTGGATTCAGACAATTGTCCTTTGTTGTTGAAAGAGACGGGGGGAGGGGGGGGGGCTACAAATGAGATGTTTTGTCCGAGGTGATGAAAAACACCACCACCACAAACAATATTCAGGACTTCCATTCACCTCTGTCCCAGAACGGAAAGTGTTTTCCGGCCTGACCGTCAATTTTCCTTTCCCATGGGGTGTGGTACGTGTAAATCAAACGAGGTACACCCGATCTCGCTTGATCCGGTCTCGCTTTGTTTTGATTCACCACTTCATCCGGACTATTTTGGATCATCCCTGTCTCATTAAATGTCACCCGTGTTGCTTGATTAATCCGGACTTCGCCCAACTCGGATCAAAATCGAGTCCTAGAAAGCAAGACGGAGTGCAAATTGGTTCCTTTGGAAAAATCTCTCCGTTTGAGTCTGACTTCTCACCTCCACCAAGTCATGCAACGTTTTCATCGGGAAAAAACCCATCTAGAAACGTCTGAGATTCCATATTCCTGGAGAAGGTTAATGGATACCCAGCAAACGAACAGGTCCCACATCACAGCTCTGACAACGGGGGTGATCACCGAGTCCTGCTACGTGTCCAGTCTCCGGAATATATCAATGAGCAATGCAATGGGAAACACAAACTTTGTTTTCACCGCCAATTGAAATCAAGTCACCCCCTCCCTCTTGTCGCACCTGTGCAATGATGTCAAGGGCGTTGTGAGAGACGAAGACGCGGTCGCACCAGCCAGGGCAGCGCGTCTTCATGTAAGACGTCCCGTCGTCCACGTCCTCACTGAACGGGTAACTGCAATCAAACCAGATAAGTCCCGACATTGCTTCTGTCAAAAATCAGATCTGGCATGGCGACCGCAAGTGTAAAGTGCAACTTACCTTGGAGGGAATGTGACTGGAAATTCTAACAACCGGTCTTTGAATTGTTGTGCTTCAACATCAAAGTCGTGCAACTGAAACAAAAATATCAGTGTTGGAATTGTGGAGTGCGACTGATGAGTTTCGCCATTCACTGCGTTGCAAACACAAGCACCAATGGCAACAAAATTCTTCCTGGACGTGTTTATCACAGTCACTTTCTTCGATGGACAACACTTCCAGCAATGGAAGACAGAACGATAGGTCAAAACGTTGTCAAATACGAGAGGCATCCAACAACAAACTTTCGCTCGCATTTTTTACCGTGACGTCAGAATTCTGACACAACCGCAGCTGTAATGCAAGCATTCCCACAAAAAACATCAAAAAACTTCTCGCAAAAATATCGAACCTCCAAGGTCTTCATGATTGCAAACGCCAAGACTTCTCAAAAAGAACATCGCTTGCAGCTTTTTTGTCCGCTGTTCATAAATGTCGCCAAAACAACAAGTACAACACGTACCCAGGTATTGTTGTTGTTTGCGAATACTTCATTGTGCTGCAAGTGATAGTCGAAGCCTTTCTTCTCTATCGTCAAGATGATCTGCAAAACGTCAAACGTCCACAGCTCCACAACCATCCATAGGTGCGCACCTCTCCCCTCCCGAAAACCACATGCAGAAAAGATCTTTTGAGGAAACGCTACCTCGTCGTTCCCCGAGGAACAGTACTCGATCTTGGAGACATCGTTCTTCTTGCTCACTCCGACTCGACTGTACGCTTCGTGCGCTAATCTCTGCAATTATTTCACACCTTCAGGCTGCGTGCTCTTCGAGACCTGTGTCTGCACGACATTGGCCAGAAATCATTCTCTTTGACTGCTACCAAATTCACAAAAACGTGAACTTGAAAGTGTTACCAACATGTGGCAATTCAACACAGAACCAGAAAAAAGAGCAAACTGGGAGAAGTGCTGGAGAGAAGATTCACCTTCACAAGTGCATGTGTGTCGAGGCGGAAATTGAAGTCTCCAAACAGGAAGTAGGGCACCTTCTCGTACTGGTCGTTTTCAAACCTGACGGAAACAACGGGGCAGTTTTGTACGCCTTTCTGTGATTCATATCCCAGTCGGTCAAGCGAAAGCCAGATGAAGGCAAAACCTCAAACAGTTTTGCTTCGATGTGACTGTTTGTCAAAACTCGCTCAGCGCAAGTTGTGTCCAGAAGAGTCTTCCCACACCAGGCTACGACACCCTCGGGTTAAACTGGGGAGAAAATGAGAACAGAAGCAGGACCGCCAAATGTTAGAGAAGCAGTAAAATACCTTTCTAGCGTGTATTTGAAAGCTTTGCCCCGGTACCCACAGTAAACAGACGGACTCTGTAATGGAAATGAACGATAAGAAGGAACAAGAAGAGGTGAGATTCTTCCAGAATATCTGGTTAACAAAGCATTTCCTGAGCAAGGCATAAAATGGTCAAAAGTCTCATTCGGTCCGTTGTTATCCGGAGCACAAACAAGCTTCTGTGAGAGCATGCTCCTGGTTCCGTGTTATGGAGCTTGTTTCACTGCCTGCCATAAACGGAAGCAACCTTTCAGATTGTGTCCGTCGAGATTTACGTCCAGCAAGCAGGCAGCTTATCTGCCCGTTATGACAAGGAAACTAATTAGTGCTGCCACTGCTAGACATCAACACCAGAAAGTCAACTATGCTCGAAAAGCAATGTCGCAAAGCTGCAAAAAAATCTCACCGCTTCCATGGCGATTATATTGGAGGCATCGTGGAAAAGATGGATGTTCACCAAGTCAAAAACACTGAAATGAAAGAAAACAAACAAATTTTCTTCTTCTTCTTCTTGGAGTCGAGGTGTACGAGTTGCGTTTCATTTCTGCCGCAGTCACCACAAGGCAGTCGCAGGAGTCCTTCACTGCAGAGAATCTTGTTTCATTCCGGTCCATAAGATAAAGATAATGTATCAGCAATTTAGATTCTGCCTGCAAGTCTCATTCCAAGTTGCGCAGTTACTGCCGATCAGATATGTGATTCGAATGACAATTTTGCGCACAAGAGGCTGTTGTCGTGGCAAAATATATGCTGGGGACAATGGCATGCACAAAATGCCATGCCTCAAACACACAATATTCTGCTGAATCTGTGCACATGAAAAACACGCCGAGCTTTTTTCTCAGCCAGCACGAGTGTGTCGTGGTCCCCATGTCGTGGCGCACAGGCACACAAAATGAAGCGCTGGAGAATGCAGCCAAAGTGTGTCTTCATAAATTCGTTTGCAAGAGCTTCCTCGAAACAGAACTTGAAACTTGCCACCACAGGAACACGAACATGCAGGAGCAGCCAACCAAGCTGAGAGTCGAACAGAATAAACCTCTGAAGTGTTGAACCCACGACGCAATGGATACAGGATTCACAACCATTGACTTGTTCAACTGGCACACCAAACCCAAAACACTCTTTTCTTCTCTTCTTTCCTCATTCACTTGTCTTTCGTTTGATAATTTTTGAGTTTTTGCGTGAACGGAGACGAAACACGACTGAAGATAAGAAGAATTTTTGAGAGACTGTTTTCGGCAATAAATGTTCTGTCAATTTTTGGACTCTGGAGTCAAAATGCTGGCCCTTTCTGTGGATGTCATTCCCACATTTGAACCCCCCACTCAACTTGCTTGAAGTTGTTTGTACATTCACTGCTGTGTACTATGAGTACTCAACAAACTGTGAGTATCCCTGACACAATCTTGGGGCGACACCCACCCACACAACACTTCCTTTCTTTCCAAGAGACCATAACTGGACGAAAATGAGCCATTTTATGTTGTGACTTCGGTCTCTGCCTCCACAGTGACTATCATACGGTTGCTTCTCGCTGATTCATGTGTACTCAGGGATATCCACCCGCGGAATATGAAGCCTTAGCAAGCGTCCCTCGGGCCAAACATAAACATTAATATCTCAGAACGGAATAAATGAGACCTGCATCGATTTTCTCCTTTCAGGCCACAAGGTTGCACATAAAATGCTTTAAGTGTCTTGGTAACCCGACCGACCAATGCGAGGTGTGAATCTGAGCAGAAAAAAGAAGTGCTGACAGGGGCCCTTCCTCTGCAATGCCACGGTAATCAACCAACCAAAGTTCAACCAACCAAAGTTCAAACTTGCCTGTTGCATAAATTCCACCTTGTTCTGAGGAAGCCTTTTCTTGACCACTTGAACTGAAAAAGAAAACCAACAAAGTGTACACGTTTGTACACAGCTCACAACTGTCCAATCAAATTGCAAAGCCATGCAAGGCTATCACATGTCTGGCACAGTACACTTACGTCTGGAAAAAATTCCTGTGGAAACTTCGCCTTCTCCTTGATGGACACATTCTCTATGTTCCCTGATAGCACCTGAAATGCACCCAGGCTTGTATGAAACGTGCGAGCCCAACACAAATAAACGCCAGTGGAACGTAAAATAAACATGATTTCTCCATTTGGCAAGCGAGTGTGTACAAAATGCAACAGAGGTTACGAGGAAAAACACAGAAAACAATCCAACGGGGTTTCTTCGTTTTTTCTCTTTCTCTTTTTCATTTTTTGGGTCACAATATCTGCGATCAGACTTTCTTCGACATTCTTCAGCTCGCAGCAAAGGAAGGGGGGGGGGAAGGCTAATTCTCTTGACATTTGATATTTTGCTGTCAGTGTGAGGGCAAACCAAATTCGATTACACAGCTCTATTTCTGCTTGAAAGAGTGAGAACAGAAGCACTTCTGAATTTGAATGATTTGGCCGTTCGACCGCGAAAATAGAAAACGTCTGTCGAGGTTTTCCGCGACATTTTGGTTCGCTCAATTGGCTGTTTCGAGAACAAAACGTGTTGACAGTACATACCTCTCTGCCATGAACATGCACAAATGTGTTGTCCTTGAAGTCCCAGATCTGGACGTTCTGAACAGATTGGTGAATGAAGTACATGCAGCCCAACGCCTGAAATGAAAGAAACACACGATGCACTGAGACAAGCGCTACCAGAAGAGGCGCGCAAGATATTCTTTGCTGATGTCCCTCGACTTTGAGAGTCTGAATTAGCGAGTCTTGAAAAGGACTGACTCCCACCTCCCACCTCGCCTGTGCGCGTGTGTGTCATGGCCACCTCCAGACGCCAAATTTTATGAAAAGGAGGAAGAGTCATTGCATGACTGCCAACCCGAATAGGTGCACCACAGGCATATTCCTATCCATGGTGGAGACAGGATTCCTGACCCTGGTTACTTTTTCTCACGTAAAACAAGAATTTCACTCACACCTGTGAGCAATGACATACATGGGATGTGTGTGTTGTCCATTCTGACTGCGTCCATGTCAATATCATCAAATGCACAAGTTCCAAAAAAGAAGTCCTTGTGAGGTGCTGTGGTCAAACAAGTTGCAAACTTTCTGAGTTTGAATCTGAACATGTGCCAGGTGAGTAAATTCTTGCAGTACATCACCAGGTCAAGTCTCAGTTACAGTACTCAGCTGAGTTGTTGTTCGGTTCAGCTGAAGTTCAAGTTGGTGTTGAAGTTGCATCTGATGTCTGAGAAACTGAAAAGGAACTTGGCCACACCCTCTTTTTTCTTTTATTCCTTTCTTTCTGAAGGAAACACACACACACACACACACACACATTTCTTGAAGGCCAATGTGAATGGTTGACTCCACGGTGGGAGAAAAGAAGTTTCCTCGTGCAAGCATTTTGCGTCACCAAAAATAAAGATGTATCGGTGGAGGGAAAGTACGGAAGAGAGAAAGCAACAACGAAGAGCTGGTCGGCTTCAATAATGAATAAAGCCGGTGCGGATTCTGTTCCGTCCTTCCATCCACTGAAGCTCGACACAAACACATGTACATCTACAAGTACGTGTGTCGTATGCAGAGCGAGTGCGACTGCCTCCCTGAGCAAAGAACATGAAGTGCGGCGAATACACCCTCGATCATTCAGACTCCAAGGCCTGTTCCAAGTCCCGAGTCGTGAATTTACCACCAGAACAAACACCACAATGTAGAATCCACCTGCAAATCAATGTCTTCATGCCGCAAGGCTCAGGTGGATATGAATAGCTTGGAGAGCTTTGTGTCATTTCAGGTTACAACCGCACTTTCTACGACTTTGACCGGAAGGGACATAAAATCCAGTCTGCGTGTGTTGAGCTCACACAAAAACCGCGCTTTGACCTGGTCCTGAACAGATGCGACATTTTGTCGTCAATTCGTTTGCGCAATTCTCACTCAGCATTCAGCTGTTACTTCAGCCGGAACCAAGAACTTTCGTGAGTCTATGTGTTCAGAAAAAGACAAAGGAACAAAGGAAACGTGTTTGCTTCACGAAAGAACAACATTGTTTCCAAGATTGAACGTGAATCCATGCTCGTGCACATAGTGTCTCCAACAACAATTGTACGAAAGAAGCGTCCACGCAAACGGAAGGACTGGCACTTGGCCTGTGAACTGAAGATCATGGCAAATTTACAGAAGTCTTGTGTCTGAACAGCTGAATACAAGATTTTCCTCAGCTTGGAAGCTGCTTCCGTTGTGTTTACAGATGTTCCCACCAGAAGAAGGCCTTCAGTCTTCCACTGAACATTCTGAGGGCAATGAGGAAAGTACACAAGCATTCCACATGCAACAATCTGAGCCAAGCCATCTGCAAGAGAACGGCCGACAGGGTGTTGGGACCAAATGCAACTCGTTTCTCGGCAGCTCCTGTCCGTATCTCCAGCAGCGCTTTGTGGAAGAGATTCTCTTTGAGCCTGCAACAAGCTTCCAATTCAATCAATGTCAACTGTTCTGCAGAAGAACTGTTCTGGCCAGGAAGAATGGTCTGCCATCTTGGAGGGAAGGTTGCAGAAAAAGCTTTTCCCTCACGGTCACCGGGCACTCAGTGACTCTGAGGAAAAGTGTTTTGTTGTTGCTGCTGTTGTTTTTTCCTCTCAAACTTTTTATCCACAAAGCACTGTGACAATTCTAGTTTCAGTTCAGACTGTTGCTGACAATGTCGACCTTCCCTCCAGGTTGATTGTTGCCGATACGAAAATGCCCAACCAATTTCAATTGTGCTGACATCAGGGGGTTGTTCAGTGTTGCGCCATATAACAATCATCTCACGGCCGATCCTGTCGGTTTGATTTGACGATCATACGAACAATACTCCAGTTGAGAGTTTCAGCAAAATGCTCCGTAGACGTAACCCATACACGTAGCTTGTTGATGCAACTCCCCTGTTATGGAAGAGTCTACAATCATGTTTGGAAACAGTTCTGGAATCAGATACTTGAAATACTGCTCAAAGTATTGAAAATATATCAAGTTCTATCTGAGGTTCACAAACTCCAGAGTTATGTCTTGGAAATAGCATTTACTTTGTCTGTGTCATTTCTGTGAACTCTTCTGAAAGTGGGGAGTTGCATCAATAAGCTACATGCCATGTATACATGTTATGTTGATGGAGCATTTTGCTGAAAAGACTGTTTTAGCAGAAGGCTCTGTAGCAACAAAACATGCATGTAACATGTAGCTTGCAGATGCAACTCCCCTGTTCTGGAAGAGTCCACAGAAGTAACACGAATGCTATGTATAAAGAGCATGTGGTCCATGCAAATGTTCACAGATCATGAATGCCTTCAAGTTCCCACATATATGACCTGGGTAGGACATAACCTGAAAATATATGTGTATGTGCGTGTGTCATGGGCACGACTGCCAGCCCCCCTCCCGCCCGGCAAGAGTGCTCAACAAGTCACACACATGTCAATACCAAGATGCATGGTGATTCTGCCAAGAAAATGAAAGATGCCAAATGTCAATTTGAGTGTTCCTCTACACCACAATCATTTCCATGGTCATCAAGTTACTTTGATCGGAGTCTGAACGAAGTTTCAAGCGTTGCCCTTCAAAGAAATCTACATCAGTCTGGACGCAATTCCGACAGCTATGACATCTTCCAGTTCTCTCATTGTGTATCTGCGCCTCTTATTTCGGATTTCAGGAGTGAAAAGGGCAACATTGCACAGGGCCAAGTCTGGTGAGTACACCGGGTGAGGGACCATGTTGATTCCCCACTGTCCTATCTCAAGTGTTCTGGTGGTTGTGTGAGGGGGATACATAATTGTACAGAAGAAACTTCCTGGATCCGTCAGCTTGCTTTTCCCAAAGCAGTTGGCGTTTTTTTGTGCAGATGTTTCCAGACCTGTCAATTGAGCGACGGTTGCAGAGTACCAATCAGCATCAATTGTGTCTCTTGCTCGTTTGAACTGAATCAAACGAATCCCTTTGTGGTCAAAGAAAAGGGTCAGCATGACTTTGTCCTTGACTTGCTGGTCAAAGCTTTCTGGGGGAGGGGGAATTTGCTTCCTCTCGGTAACCACTGCCTGGACTCATCTGGTCTGTGGATCTTTTGTGGACACCCATGTTTTGAGGTGGGAGAGTCTTACTGCCTTTCTTACATTTCACACAGTTATTTATCTGCACTGAAACACCAGCTTTTGTCACGCTTACGATCATTTAAACCTGGGTCAAAGAACCAGCCCAAGCATCTTGTTCTGATGGTTTTTGTTTTTCCATCGTACGAGGCAGAAAATTTAAGTGACCGATTGGCTATCGTATTTCAAGAATGACAAATTTGAGTTGCTCAGATCTTTGTGTGATGGAAGACCAATAGCAACACAACATTAA
>JAAUXT010073500.1_pt1 | contig 12662 bp, 18 predicted proteins | sample 7278171 | NCBI WGS metagenome assembly JAAUXT01 (sample SAMN14350112, study PRJNA611818) | marine sediment metagenome | isolation source: surface marine sediment (1.8m) | place: French Polynesia: Moorea | collected 2018-08
CAGAATATTTAAAATTGGTTGTAAAGGCCAACGAAGCCAGCACCCCCTAGTGGGGGAGGAGTGTGGTGTAACACACCAGCTGTAAATTTGAACCACCGTGGTATAGGTGGCAGCACTGTTCATTCAATAAATACAGAGATTTGCGCCACCGTGGCCAGTCTCACCTGAGATACCCAACTGATCGTTTGTGATATCACTACAGTACATATGTTGGTTTTGATTTGGACTGATCGTGTTCCGTTTGGTTCGAAGGTCCCAGTTTCCCCATACCGCGAGAATTGACTGTGTGTTCCGGTGACATATTTGCCTGATATTCTCGACATGTGTGTGTGTTTTGCCAAGTGACTGATGGTGGTTTCAGCGAAATTTCTTCTTGTGTTCTGCAGATCGAAGGTGTCGTTGGGATAACTCTGGACGACAGCGATGTTTTCGTCGTCCATATCAACGAGGTTCATCAAGGCCTCCGGGTGAGTGACTCGTTTTGGCAAATCTTCTCCAGAAGATTGGTTGATTTGGTTGTTGCCGTTCAGATAGAGGCAATTTTACCAAACCACAATCGTCGTGCAGGTGATGCAGCCGAACATCACGAGTACGAGTGAGAGCAGGAGCGCCACGCCCCTTCGCCACCCGCAGCCTGAGCCCGTCGCAGTCGTCGTAACCCCGGACAACAGCTCTGATGCAGTGATACACAACCACTCCCGACACTCCCCGACCATCTTGGACGAACATGCCACGAGCGACGCAGATACCTCGGAATACAGTATCACGTCCAACACCCCGATGTTGTCAGACTTTGCTTCACCGTTGGACGTGCAGTGTCCGATTGACTCTGCGGCAACAATTGGTGTGAATCCACTGGAAGGTACGCCGCGCGCGTTCGCTCTGTTTGGGGATGACAGTTGACGTGACGTGAAACACACTTCGCCTCATTGATTCAGACTCCACCTGAACCACAAGTCCCTTGGGGGACGAGATTTTGGTTCCTTCAAAGACGATGTGTTGTTTTTGGTGGAATGAAGACCAGTGACAGTGAGTTAGGTTTCTTTTTTTGCAGGAGTGGCTATCAAAACTGAGTCTGAGGATGACGACGATGACCACGACTTGATCACGGTCGAGGGAGGCAGGTTCAAGATCATCAGTTCCTCCAAACAGGCCTTTGGTGGCGAGATGCAGTCTTTGCACGAGGACATGAACAACAACAGCAACAGGCGGGTTGCGTAAGTCCGGAGTTTGGCGGCACGTGCACTGCAGTGTTATTTTTCTTGCACTGTTGCGCAAAACGATGTGTACATTTTGTTGGTTTTACACTTGGCTCACCACAGCTGACTGTTTGGCGTCCTCTTGCAGAGCATTGACTGATGAGCACCGTCCAAGTTCAAGACCGTCATCAGTGGCATCTGAAGGTCCCAAGAAGCGTCAGCGCTCCAAGAGCTTCTCAGGCTTCAGTCAGTCACCCTTTATCACAACGTTTGGCCTGTTTTATGCGTGCAAATACAGAACCAAAGAACCCGTTGTGGAATTTCAGTTGGTACTCTGAAGTGTGTTGCTGTTTCGCAGGCAACAGAAAGAGACACAAGTCTGCGCACGCAACAACCAGCGACGTTGGTCTGCTGTCTGATGAAGCGTCCGTCGCTGGAAACTGGTCATCTGTTTTCGAGCCCAACATCGTAAGAGAAACTCACACAAGTCCGCCTCAAAATCTTCAGTTCTCTGCGAGCCATGCTCAGTCATTCACGTGGACGTTCCTCTCAACTTGTTTTCTCAAAACCAGGACGGAATACGGAGGTACCCGAACTGCACCCTCTCGTCGCAGCGGATTCGTTGGTGCCTCAAGTCGCATTTGATTGGGCCGCTCGTGGACCTCAACCAATGGGCGCTCGCCGTGAGGGTCATCTGGCGCGAATCCAGCGATCAGGTGACTGGAAAACGCTTCAGGGCATTCTGGGTGACCTGAGAAAGTTCCTTCAAACAAATCTTTTTTGTGAGCACAGTGCATGATCTCGATCGTGGCTTCAGCATGGAAAAGCCGCAAGAAAACGTCATGATTGTTCCAAAGAAGTGGTCTCTCTCTCTCTTGCTCATTCAAAGCCCGCACTCCGATCTCAAATCCGTTGAAGAAACTTGTGTTGGCGGAAACAGCACCCCAAGTCTGTGTCTCAGGAACAACAACAAGGGAGAACTTCATAACAATGGCGTTCTCCCTCCCTGCGTATTTCAGCCGTGGAGTCAGGTGGTGCGGGCGCGGCAGGAGTGCGATCTGACGGTCGGCGCCATCGACGGCGTCTCCTTCTTCGTCAGCGCCATCACCGGCATGAAGAACACCTCTCCCAATACGTGCGGCATCGAGAAGATCGTGCACTGCGCCATCAGCTACTGGGTGGTGTTCGACACCCTGCGCCCCGGGGGCGTCGACTGCGCCTCCGTGATGAGAGCGTTGGATGATCTGGAGCTGCAGGGGGAGGTGAAGCGCCTCATCACGCACGGCCGCGACCCGACGCTCATCGACATCACCAACGCCCTCTTTGTCACCGTCAAGGATCACAGAAACACGTGCGTGCGACGCCGCATAGACCACAGCACTTCCGTCTGTTTCGGCGCCGCAGCGGAGCCGATGCCGTGCGTCAAGTTTATCGTGTGCGACGCCAGGGTGAAGCCACTCATCTCACGCGCGTGCAAGGCGCTGAAGAAGTATGACTTCAATCCAGGAGTGGAAGCGTGGGTGTAACTGACGCGTTGTCTTTGTTCTCGTCAAATGTTGATTCAGACATTTGGGGCTGTTCCATTCCGCAGTGTTCAACAGTGAGGCTCTTGCAAAAAGGCTTTGACATTCCGAATGAGATTTTCCCCGCGTTTTTGTGCGACGCAACCAGCAACAGTTGGAGGCAGAATGAGCATTTAAAATTTTAATTTTCATTCACAGTGGTTTGTCGGCTCGTGCTTTACTCAAGATTTAGTTTTGTATTTTTTTAAAGCAATCTGGGCGGGATCAAATGCGCTTTGTTCTTGTGAAAGTGCAAAACACATCCTCAAGATGTTTTGAATCTTCGAATGTGATTCGACCACGCAAAATAACACTGACTGGAAATGAGCCACCCTGGTCCGGTCCGAGTTTTCCTCATGAACAATAGAGGGTGCTTCTTTCAATTGTTGACTGAACGTGATGAAGATTGACATCAAATTTGATACACACTCGCGACCCGGACGCTGTACGATTTCGAGCAGTTTGTTACAGGCTGACGCAGAAAGGAGATTTATTGAATGAAAGATTTGAGCTTTGGACCCAATGTCCAAGTGTACTAGCTTGTGACTTGTGGGTTTGCAATACGATTGTTTACAAGAGAGACATATTTTACTCGCTTTTGAAATGTTTTACATTTACACATAGTCTAGTGGTTGGTTTTACGCACTCAACGGTTTGTGGTTTTCTATTGTGGTTGGTTTACACTGTGCGCTTTTGCGCTTTTGTGGGAATAAAGTTGGATTTCTATTTTCTCAATTTGGCACATTTGTTGTTTCTGAAACTTGCGACCAAGAAGCTTCCTTCCTTAACACGATACGAAAACAGATCGCGTCAGATCGAGATCTGTGAAACATGAGAACAAATATGAGAAGTTCAAAACAGACAAATGGACGACAAGATAAAACGATAGGTAATGACCAGAATCGTAAAGCGATCAACGTGCTGCAGACACATTCATTTTGGCAAGACAAAACGCGAGACGACGCAAGACCATCTGAAAACGCAAAGAGTTTCCTGTGGCTGTCCGTGCCACATGAACAACACCGCTACTTTTTTGTCACCGCATTTCAAATGCTCATAATTTTGAAATCAGAATGGCCAGCCATTCGGTTCCAATTCAAGACGCTGCGCGTCAGAAAGACTTGTAACAGTCCAACACAACACACACACACACACACACACACACACACACACACACACACACACACACACACACACACGAACGTAAACCACGCTCGTAACAAATAGAAACTGTCAACAACCGTAAACTTTGTCACCTTATTTCAGGTGAAAACTGCATGCAACTGGAGTGTTTCGTGCAAGAAATAATTTTGACTCTTTCAGACGGATCCAGGCCAACACTAATTTTGCGCCGGGTGTTCGCCTCCCACCTGGGTCGCACCAGGTGCGGGCCTTCCGAGACAAGTCTCCTTCGCACTACGGAAATACTGATGCTCCCTGCGCTCGTGCCTTCTGCAGTTCGTATCGAAGCTGAACACTTTGCCGCAGCCAGGGACCTGGCAGAGGAAGGTGCCGCGGCTGCGCCACGCCGCCGTCTCCCCGCCGCCTCCGCCCGCGACGCCGCTGCCCCCGCCGCCCGCGGCCGCCGGCCTCCCGATGACGAGCCCCGTGAACGCCTCGGTGGCGGGGGCGGCCGGAACCATGTCCAACGTCCACGCGTCTTGATCCTGCCGAAGAAAAGAAGCCAATTTTGTGAGCTGTGAGGTCAGCGAATTGCGCATGCACACAGAGGCGCGCACGCACACGCTTACACACACGTAGACAATCCTCAGCAGCAAGGAGACTGACTGGTCCAACTGGTCAACAAATGCTCACCAGACAGATTCTGCAGCCAACTTTTCGAGGTTTCACGAACAAGCTGTAATCAAACGATCGCACTGTCCGCAGCCAACCCGACGTGTTTGAATTCGTTTGATGCTGAAGCAATCAGGCGTCCTTTGAAACGCAAACACGAAATTCCATCGTTACACACTGACTTTTATTGCTGAATTTCACCGATGTACAAACTCATCACTTTTCCGTACAGGTCATTCTACAGAAAGCTACAGTATGACACGTATACTTCTAACATCATGCTAGACTGATGCATTTGTACACAAGCACTATCTTGAAAATTGTTGGCCTTCACATCTGAAGTTCAACGATGTTCTGAATTGCATTTCGGCTCAGCTATAATTCCTGTTTCCCACGAATCAGACGTTGATTTCTATTCCGAATCACGATCTTCTGATTTCGAGTCCAGAGTTCCGTGCCTCTCCTCGGTCTGTTCTTCAGCGTGCACGTTCTTTTTGTGTGAGAAGAGTCCACCGGGAGACGCGAACACTTTCCCGCACACCGGACACGCTCTCCGTGACTCCCCCGTGTGGATTTTGTGATGCTGATTCAGGTATTTCCTGTTTTTAAAAGTTTTACCACAGATCTGACACTGGAAAGGAGCGAAGCGCGAATCCAGCGTTTGCAGAGGATACGGAACGCGACCCTCGAAAGCTGCTGCCAGCTTCATGTTTCTGAGCAGAAGCTCGTTCCTCTGAAAGCATAAAGCACACGAGCTCGTCTGAGTGAAGAAGGGGAACCGTCTCGCTCACACAAGGGCAGCGGCAACTGTATCCTGGATTGTCTTTTGTTCAGAGTTGTCTGGACGGAGACTGCATGTCACGCCAGTACTTGGAATGGATTCTGTGTGCGGTTTGGTGCACAATGGTAGACAAAACATTTTGGTGAGTTCAAAGCGGAAGAAAACTTCCGCTCGGAGTCAATAACGTAGCGCGGTGATTGTATCCTGTTTGCCCGAATTTCACACAAGTGAAATTCCCACTCAGTTTGGTGCAGCACCAGAAACGACTGAAGCCCAGGCTCTCCGATTCAAAATACTTGTTGCATAGCAGTCTACATCACTTCCCACGGTCTGCACATCCTTGCTGTGAATAAAATATTCTGTCTCGATGAGGTCTTCCGACGTGCCTTCAGGAAGAAATTGAGATTGGAGAGGCTGCGTGGAATGAACGTCTATCCAAACAGATCGGGGTGGATCCTCCTCTTGTGGTCGTACAGACTGCCTCTGGAAGCGCACACTTTGTTGCAGATCGGACAGACTTTCCTCGCTTCTCCCGTGTGGATCTTCACGTGCTGGGACAGGTAGCCCTTCACCCGGAACGTCTTTCCGCAAACTGTGCAAGGGAAGGGGTTGGAATCCAGGGCAGCAGCGGCGGCGTCCAGGGCCAAGTGGAGATTCGGCTTCCTCCTCTTCCGCCTCTGAGCGCCCAACGTGACAATCATCTGAAAGAAACAATCACAGCTTACACAGTAGTCTCACATGCTTCACTCTCAAAAACAACCAGGGGAGCAGGAGAGGGAAAGGGAACAAAATCACTGCACACAAATGCACCGACAGACATCCTCTTCACTGCCTCTGCTCTTCAGTTCAGACTTGCGTCGACACGTCTCAGGATCAATTGCTTCAGACGAAAGCCTTTTGCGTTTTAGCGTCAATGGGCCATTCGTTTCTGGTCATGCGTATGCACAAAGAAACATGCAGAACACTGCACTAGATGTTGTTTCTTTCAACTACAGGACGCGATTGGAAATTTTGAATCGACAGCGCTGCATTTTTCACACGAAAAGTTCCACACGAACACGTTCGGATGCTTCTATTTCAACGTTTTATTGGCTACAAATAGCAAATGGCAGAACACACAGTGTAGTTGCCACAATGGGAAAGGTCAAACAAAGTCGAGACGCCAGCAAAATAGCAACCAAACGGACATCTTGCGTCGTTTCCACGGCAACAGAACACGAAACTTGACGACTTGAGGCTTGTTTCAACTTCTTGATTCGAACTCAGTTTGCCCCTTCCTTCAACAATTCCCCAGTTTGACTCGTGTGTCAGCAGGTCTTTGTTCTGAGATCCAACCTCCTGCGAGCAACTGGCTTCAAGAGGGAAAAGTCTGGTTTTCACTGAAGGTGTTGGCTTCTTCACTCGACGGTTCTGGCTCAAGCAGTTGGGCGAAATCCTCCTTCTTGTCGTTGCCTAGTGAAGCGTTCCCGTGATTCCCCGCTCCTGCACCGCCGCCGGCGCTCCACACATCCACCTCCCGAATCTCCACTAGTTTCTTGCTGCTGCTGTACTGCATCCCCCGCAGCAGAGGCTTGCGGCCGTGGCACTGCGTCTCGTGGCGCCGCAGGTGATGTTTGTGCACGAACTGCTTGTTGCAGTTCTGCTCGGCGCACGTGAACGCCTTGGGACACAGAGTTCGGCGCATGCGCGGCAGCTTCACCTTCAACGCTTTGCTCAAGGTCGTCGCGGACGACGACGCCGACGGGTATTGCATCGCTTCTCCGAGACCTGCCCACAGTGTAATCGCTCCTCCAGTGCAGATCTGAAATGCAGACGGGTAGGTGTCTTCAGTGCGTTATGTCGTCTTCTGTGGCACGCTGCTGTTTCCTGCGAGCTTCTTCGATGATGATTCCGCAACATGAATCAAGACACAAAATGGCCAGACACGTGTTCTTTCTGTCATTTTATTGCAGCACACTTTCCCCTACAAACAAGGAAATTGCAGCTTTCCCGACCGAACGAAAACGACACCTGCACAATCTCAATTTCCTGGGACCCTGTTATTCGCAACACTTCATCGCAACAGTTTCGCAAAGAATATCCACGCGGCCGGCCTTTTGTTGTGGCAAAAGATCCGTCCACAGTGCTGTTGGAATGCTCAGCATGGTCGCAAACTGCGAGTGCACGTACGAGTACAAGTGAGACAATCATTGCTACTGAGTCCGTGTGGTCAGGAGATGACTGAAATTGAAAGGTGGTACCACCAGACAAATTTAATGAAGCCCAATGGAAACGATTCTCCCTTTGTTCGCTGAAGCTGACAATTCGGAAATTCGGTGGAGACGAGTTCATCATTGCTGCTCTTCATGACCGGAACAGTGCGCCTCAACAGAATCCGAGAAACCGCAATTTAGCTTGTACGCAACACAGCACAGTCCAGTCTGTACACCGTGGTCCTTGATCCTCGAAAGAATTCTGCATCCAAGTATTCCATTCTCAGTGTCCAGATGCTTGTCAAATGTCCAACTGTTGCATTCACTTCTCGCTCTCTGTGTCGCTTTCCTTCGCGGTTCAGTTTGACTGCGCATGCGCGTGTTCCTGCTTCCTGTGTCTGCTGAGACCGGAGGCGTGGAAGAACGCCTTGCCACATCCAGGCACGCCGCACACGTGCGGTTTGTTGCTGTCCAGGCGCGATCGCCGTGTCGGACATGTCTGAGGAAGTCCGTGCAGCTGCTGCTGGGGGTCTCCAGGCACAGGTCTCACCACAGGTGCACGCCATGCAGCAGTCGGACCAACCTGCTGGTAACACAAAATACACTTTTCTACAGCCTCAATCTACAGCTACAAACACTGCCACTTCAGTGGACCAAGGCACTGCAAAAAATACAACACACAAACTGAACACAAACAAAGGCAACGCCAACTGATCCATGAACGGTTCCTCCGAACAGTCACTCAGTCTTCTTCGGGACACAGGACAATAGTCAGCGTTTCTCTTCAGGCTTCGGTCCAGTCCAGATCCTGCCTGTTTGCTCAGTGACGTGAACCCTGAAGCCCGATTCCCATTTCTGTTTTGAGCACTTTTCCGTCCACGCACCAAAGAACTTTGGCACAGATAATCTCGAGAAACATTTCCGCGGAGAGCTAGCTTGTCATTTTGCAACGCCGCTTCCAGCACGGCAAGTCTTGAAGTGGAGTCCATGCGTGGCGTCACACGCTGACGTTGAGATGGGGTCCTCTGGCTCTGGGGATTCGGCCGTGCTCCTTGTTCTGGTGCCGCCGCAGGTGCGTGTTGTGAACGAACGTCTTGGAGCACCTGTCGCAGGCGTAGGGCCGCTCTTTGCCCTCGCCGCGCCGCGTGATCCTGACGGCTGTGGCTGCTGCTGCCCCCTGGTGTCCAATCCCGGGGCTGATTAGAGTCGAGAAATCACTGGGCTTTATGTCAAATGCTGGTGACGTTGATGCCGGAAAGACCTGCGCAAGAGGAAAGGTCAGTCAGACACAGAGATAATTCGCACTGGACATGGCCTGACGTTCCTGCTTCGTCTTATCGTGTGCTGAACATTTGGTCAGCGTCCTGCAGAGTAGACTACAGACTAAGACACCCGATATGAACTGAAAGAACCAAGTAGAATTGCCGACCGAAAAAAATCTAATGCATGCGACACAAAAATCGATTTGTACTTGCACAACGTTGCGTTTTCTACCAATTGCTTCACCACATTATCGAACAGGCCGTCGGATACACTCGAACAAGAGACGCCTGTTTCCTGCCGTCTGTTTATCCAATCAACATGCAGACAAAAACGACAGCGAGGAGTCAAATCACCTTCGCAACCTTCTGCAAACACAACAACACTGAACGTCGCACAGTTGTGGAATCGAGTTTATTTCCGCGTTTGTTTTCCACACACAAAGTGGAAACGAGAATGTTGCGTGTCCCAGAAGGAAGTTTCCTGCCGCAGAATTCACTCGTATCCAAACGATGCACGCCAGAGTTCGCTGATACAGTTCTGGAACAAAAAGGATCGCCCAATGAAACGGGGAAAATCGTGAAGTGCAAAGGCAAGAATCAAGTTCAGTTCATTCAGTGCAAATCCATCCCCAGTCTGTTGATAATGATCAGAGAAATTTTGCAACTCACCTCTGATTTTCCTCAAAGTCGTCGCAGATGTTACCGTCGAGAAAACATCAGCCGTGTGTCAAAAGATCCCTGCTCGCTGCGAAGTGATGTCAGCCACAATGGATGAAACGCTCATTTTGTTCGACTCAGCGCTTCTCGAGTTATTCACCGAAACTTTCGCACCAGACACCGCCCGAAAAACAATTGACGAAGGCGGTTCCAAGGAAGGCATCTGGCCTGGTCTCTTCCCCAGCACCCCCAGGAACAACTGAAGTCACCCCTTCACGTTGATCTTGCGTCCTGAAAGGCCTTTTTCACTCTACGCAGACACGAAAAGTACGAGGTTTGCTTCCCTCCTCCCAAGGTTGCACGTGAGTTGTGCCCCCCACCCACCTCAACTCTACCTCTCCTGGTTCTGCTGGAGGTGAGTCACGAAAATACAAGTTCAAGCAATTCACCCACTCATCACGACTCTACTGTTTTTGACACGCAGACAAGTCTGATTCCTTGTTGGAACAGAGATGATAGAGACACAATCGTCGCAGAAACTCGTCTTGAAATGGAAGATTTTGTGCGTCGTTGATCTCTTTCGAGACTACAAAGTTGACGAAGTTCTAAAACCACGTTCGAATACCAACACACAGCCTGTGGGCCAAAAGCATAAACTTTTTCAAAAGCAAGTTTGCCACAAGCACCAGCTTCTGAACGTTCAACAGATCCAAATCATGTTTTTCCATTCAACCTGAAGGCTTCAAGTTTCAAGTCAATTTCGTTCAGAAGAAGCCCACAAAATAAAAGAAAATGCGTTGGCATTCGATGGCAACAAAGACAAAAGAGGTACCCACCAGATCCTGAGGAACACTGCCGCCTTGGGCCACTGGAAGTGTCTTTCTTCTGGAACTATTTCTGGAAGCCCAGTCCATACTGTCCGTAATACTGTTCCACGATGTACCCGCCTCCGAGTCTCGTGTCGCTGTGTGTGGCTTCACCTCCCCGGCCACAAACGCGCCGATTGGCGGCGCGTTCCCACTGGGGTCAAAACCCTGGTCAGAAGCCAAGCCGCCGAACCCTGCAAAACCCGGACTGTCGCTGGACTGTGAAAAGAAGCCTTCCCCGTCCGCATCAGATGAGTTAGCGGGTTCTTCGGGGTTCACAACGACAAAGTCGTCGTCAGGAGGTTCGGGTTTGATCACTATGCCGCTGCACGTGCTTTCTTCATCCTCCACATCATTGTCAGGCGCACTCTCAACTTCCGTATTTCTGCTCGTTTTTCTCCTTTTGCGTTTTCTTGCTCTGGGTTGAGGCTCTTCCGAGGTGACACTGTCTTCTTCGTTTTCTGGTTCAAGTGCCTCGTCTGACTGGTAGGGAGTGACTTCGAACACTGACTGACCCTGGAGAGCAATACTGTTCGTTTTTGCGTGACTGTTGGTCTGGTGGACTTGATCGGAAGATTCGTTGTGCTTGGAAGGTGTGAGGCTTGTGGCCGGACTGTCATGTTTCTCGTTGATATGGACCAGTATCACATCGTCATTGTCCACTGTGATGCCAATGAGTCCTTCAATCTTGAGTTCTCCGCAGAAGTCGAGGCTGTTTCTGCACAGCATGCTCACTGTGCTCAGCAGCATGTTCTGCACCCTCACATGATCCTCCTTCATTGTCTGAAAAGCAAAATGTCAAGTGCAGACACAAGCAAATGAGAAGCTTTGGTGAACATTGTGAACAAAATTGGTTGCAGGGTATTTGTTGCACATTGGGCTGATCCATGCCGTTCTTCACACTCCTTCTGACTCGTAGAATCTAGTTAGATCTAGATCTATCTGATCTGCACTGAACCCAATGGGAAACAAGAATCTTGTCATTCCTGAGCACGGAAAGGACGGCCCCGTTGCACTCGGCATCTAACCAGTCCAAACATCAGATTCCTTGCCCCTGAATCGCAACGAAGGGCTCACAACAGATCCATTCTCTGGAGACCTAGATCTTGGCAGGCCATTTGGCATCCGCAGTTTCCACACTGCAGTTGACCATCACTCAAAGAAAGGACATTTCGACTTGTGTCAAAAGCCAAGCGGCCCTGGATCTTTTGTCTGGCCGTGTCTTTGACAAAAGTGGACAAATCTTGACCGCTCGTTCGACATTCATCTCAAATATCCAGCCCCAAGAACCACATTGCAATTTTCTTCAGTATACTTACGAGTATTCTGCCTCCCTCTCTTGACAAGGGACACAAATAATGACACCTTTTTCCAATTTCTTTTCAATTTTCTTGAAAATTCACACCAAACACAGAAGGCGCAAGTTCCCGGATGAGGGAGCGACGCGCATCACGAATGAGGAAAACAGCGCCAAGTTCGAATGGGAAATTTTGCTTCTCGGATATGAATTCAGCTGCTGTATGGAAGTTCATCAGGAAACCAGTGGTTGGCTGACATGTCACTGGTGAAAAGGTTTGACAGGCGGAAGTTTAGGTGTTGTCAAATTTGCAAGTATGATGGCCCTTCAAACGTTTTGAAGAACGTGCCTGAGCGATAATATGGTGACCCTACGATCTTTGGATCCATTGTGCAATGACAGCGAGAAGCAGACGCACTGTTCAATTGACACCCACTTGACACTGACGCTACCAACAGACAGGCAAAAAGAGTTGGGAAATTACGATGTTTAAATGCGGTGTAACTTTTGTGGTCAGAGCAGAAGCTACTTTTGCAGAAGCCACATTTTGACACTAGTGTGGGGTGACATGGACCAAAACCACTCACCTTAGATGGTGTGTGCCAGCCTCCAGACAAGTCTATTGAACACCTGATGGGGTGCCAGCCCCAAATTGAAATACTGCACAACCTGCTGTACCACCTGTGGGTAGGTTTTGGGTCGACCCAACAGAGCAGCAATTTCACAAATTTTTCTTATGATATTTTGTCTCAGAAAACTTAAAAGCTCAGTTTCTTCAAATGTGATATTTTGCTGGTTCGCTGCCATATTGCAAAGGAAAACCTCCAGGGGTCACATGATCATGTGACACCCCTGTGGGGGGAGGAATGCAGGAAAACCCAGCAAAATAGTGATATTCTGCTATTTATCAGCTGCGGTAGCGGTCTGATATTGGTTTGCCCCTGTATCCACGTCTGTCCGTCTTGGGCAGACAAAACCTCCATTTTACCCCTGTTCCAGTGATCACAGACTGGAATCACAGTGGGTGCAGACACCCTTAGGGGTGCTTTACA
>JAAUXT010019653.1_pt1 | contig 12661 bp, 11 predicted proteins | sample 7278171 | NCBI WGS metagenome assembly JAAUXT01 (sample SAMN14350112, study PRJNA611818) | marine sediment metagenome | isolation source: surface marine sediment (1.8m) | place: French Polynesia: Moorea | collected 2018-08
TGTTCCTTGGCCAGAAATAACAACAAAGTATGGGAAACACCCACCATACTAGAATTTGCCTCAGAAAACAGCACCACACTCACTACTATCACTCATGATAAATAGTGGACAACATAAACCAGACAACTTTCAGGGGTCAAAATATTAAGGTTAGGAGTATGTCACAAGATGAGACACTATCTGATAGGGAGGATAATTGAGTATTGAACATTGTCAGAGAATTCAGCATTTCCAAAAAATCCCATTCCTGAGATACAGCGGTGGATCGGTCAAATAAAAAGCGAACCTCGTACATAGCAGAGCTCTGGACGAGATAAGGAAGAATTGTGAGTTGAAGTCTTGTGGAAAGCTTCGAGGAAGCGCCTCTGGTTTCAGGAGTGATTGTGTATCAAGAAGAGAGATTGTGTGGCGGAATGGCTGACTTGTGGGAGTTCTCTCTTGATTGTCGTTCCGGGCAGTCGCGGTCTTTTCGGCTTGACCCGAGCTACGAGCCACCCAGAGCCGATCGTCGGCAGCTTGAATCACGTTGTTGCAGTTTCCCTGCCTATCCTTCGCGAAACACATGGGGTGGATGACCTCTTACGGCTGGACTGAAAAACTGTGGATCAACAATCCTTGTTTCTCTTGCAAAGAACGAGGGTTGTCCACGAACTTCCCGTTGGTTTGTGCATCAATTTTATTCAACTTGAAAATCCACACGTCGCGAAGAGTGATTTCAAATTGATCGGGTGTGGACCAAGCCAACGTTTTCGTTGTCACACGTTATCAGACAGTCCGAACTTTTCAGAAATCTTGCATTTGAAGCAGGAAGGATTGCCTCCATTTCGGGGAGCTGCAATACGAAAGTTTTTCTTCAGATGCCAGGCAACATTTGTGAGTCCCGTTCGTTTGGCGAAGAAACCAGGAAAATGATGTGCCCACTTTCTCTCTTCGAACAAACCAAGTCTGTCTTTCAGTGACAGATATTTATCTCCTATGTTCGCATTTTTCGCAAAGGGAGGGACAAAATGTGTCATGGCTGAAAACCAGAAATCGTTTTGAAGGTAAAATAATGCCAAAGGTTGATTTGAACAGATGATAACGTCGACTGCAGAGAAAAGCTCAGCCTCCCAAGTTTGTTGAGAAGAAACCGCAGCTGTTTGAGATTGAAAGAGATTCAGTAGCAACTGCACCCACTCGAGTTTTGCTTCGGCGCAGGAACTCGGTTTGAATCCATTTCGCTTCGTTTATCAGCTACACTGTAATTTTAATGGAACTTGAAAAGAGAAATTGTTGCCAATCACGTCTGAAGGCAAGCATTACGTAGTACTCAGCATACTTGTAATATTTGTGCGATACTTGTGCAGACACGGCGAATAATGAGAAGCAGCTTTTTGGAGAAGATGGATCCCGGAGTCGCTCGGTTCCGCTTGTTGATGCAGATGTTGCGCGTGTTTCGCTTCCACTGCTCCGATCGTCCGCGCGCGCGGGAGCTGCAGATCCGCGCTGCGAGCTCACCCGTGTTTTGAAACTTTTGTCGAAGAAGTCCAACTCAATTCCCAACCACATTTATTCTGGAAACAAACGATGCCGGCTCCTGTAGGTCAGGTCCACACCTGTGTTGAGGTTGTTACCAACTACGAAGGTTCTCATGATGTTGATCTCTTCACGATGTCCTTGTTTGAAGCAAAATAATGCAGGCGATTTCACATCAGTTTGTCAATGACAAAGAATGAGTCAGGCGACTGAAATTTTGTCTTTGGTCTGTGGCTGTGAGTCTGAAGGATTCGTGCGCGTTTGTGGGATACTTTTCAGTCGTGTGGCAAAAGCAAAAATGTGACTCAGTGAGTGTGAAATGAAAGAGCTGGCAAAGTTGTACAAACTGTTCAGAAAGACTTCAAGTTACTTTGAACGCTTTGTTCATATTTCTCCATTGTGTGCGCAAATTTCCGTTGTTTCGCATTTCTTCAAAACAACGGAATTTGGCCCAAATTAAACGTTGTTCCACTTGCAGATTTTGCCAAAATGATCGTATTTCAGCTTTTACGACAAACGAATTCAGTGTTGTGACCATTTTGCCTCTGGTTATTATAGTTGCAGAGTTGCAGATGCACAATGCTGTGTATAGCAATGCAGGAAGGCCCTTTTCCCCCACACAGGCGGGAAGACCCTTCTCGCCTCCCGCGCAGGGGAGACCGTTCTCCCCGCCCGCCCAGACGCGGGTAGACGCCGGGAGGCCTTTCTCTCCGAATCGGCAGGACGGTCCAGGCCGGCCATTTTCACCAACACAGGCGGCCGCTATGGGTCCGGGAAGACCCTTCTCCCCCAGTAGGCAGGATGGGCCACCTCCAGGGGCTGCTGTATCAGGGGTGGCTATCAGTCGACCTTTTCCAGGGGATCAAAGGGGTCCCAGACCTGGGTTTAGCGCTACCTCCGCTTCGGCCGTCAATTCAGGGTCCGCAGCTCCAGGGTCGTCTCCTTCCCTGAGGCCCAAGGTGATGCCCAAGCCAACACTTCCAGCATTCCTGGCAGAACAGCTCAATACGGGACAAGATGCACCTCAGCCAGGACCAGCACCATCGGGAGCCTCGCAGCCGCAGCCGCAGACACCCGCGTCCGCTGGGGCGGCTGCCTCAGGACCCAGGTTCCCACCCAGCCAACCAATGATGGGGACACAGCATGTACAGCAGCAACAAAGAGCTCAAATGCAACAACAGCAACAACAAATGCAACAGCAATCCAAGGCACCAGTGATACAGCAGCAGCAGCAGCCCAGGGTCCCGGCCAACTATCCAACGCAACAGAGGCCTCAGCATCCTGGAGCTGCCCCGACGCACCAACACCACCAAATGCCTGCCGCTTCGGTACCACAGCAACAACAGCAACAGCAAAGACATTACGGAAACAGGGCGCCGCAAATGAATCCACAGTACAGGGCCCCTGGGCCGATGCCGCAGCAACATCCGGCTGGAGGCTCGCAGGCCGTGTTCGGTGGAACCATGTACGCGCCTCGTCAGCAGAAGGAACCTATGTGGATGTGGAGCATGAGGGACATGCTGCCACTGCGGCTACAGCAACAACAACAGCAGCAACAACAGCAGCAGCAGCAGGACTTCGCACCGTTCAGTATGCCAGCGAGCCCGACGTCACCGGGACCGGATCAGTGGGCGCAGCCGTACAGCCTCCCGACCAGCCCGACGCCCGTCTCCGGTCAGAACATGGGACTCGCGCCGCCTGAAGACAGAAGAAACGCGTCCAGCCCCGTGCGGCAAATGGCATCACTGTTCGACAAAACCGTGCAGCCTCAGGGTTCCCTGCAATTTGTGGCGAGAAAGCGAATGCAACCGTGGAAGAAACCCAGTGTAGGCCTTGCTGGCAGACAGCACCTGAACCCCCTCGGAGACCCCGGTAGAGCGTACAGCCCGACCGCGCCCGGTGCCGCCCAGCCTTCCACCACCCAGCGATCCAAACCCATCCAAAGGGTCCTGAGCCCGTCGATCGAGGGCGTCGCGCAAACATCCCGGGTCCTGAGTCCCACCAGGCAGATCACCCAGGTTCCCTCGTCCCGGGTCATGAGTCCCACGCAGCAGCTGTACGGGGCGGGTCCCGGAGGCCGAGTTCTGAGCCCCACGAGTCAGCTCGGACAACCGAGCCATCTCAAGCAAGACCAGCCGTTGAGAATTTTCAGTCCGACAAAGCAACTGACTGACGGCCCCAGCCAGCCTTTGAGGGTGTTCAGCCCCACGAAGCAGTTGGACGCTTCTTCGGCTGGGAACGTTGCAGCCCCGAGTGGGCCTCAGTTCGCGAGGGTCTTTAGCCCCACGAAGCAGCTGGACGTCGCCGCTTCGCCACCAACCAAGAAGGCTGGGTTTGGGTCCCAGGCTCCTCCCAGCTCAGCCCCAGGCACCACACCCATCACGGCTGTGTCCAAGAAGAAGTCGGAGGCGGCACCATCACTCTCGCTGGACAAGCGGCAGCCGTACATGCTCGCACTGCAGCCCCCGTCCATCCTGAAACAAGCTCGGGATGAGAGGATCCAGGAAACCAACAAGAAAATAGAAGACGCTTTGTCAACGGCTGCCGCGACACCAGCAACCAAAAGTCAGACGAGTTTGGGAGTGCACTTCTCTGATTCAACCAATTTTGGGGGTGGAAAGCCGGTGGACAGGCCGATAACGCCGTACGCTCACGACAAGAACGCTCTGAACCGACCAGTGACTCCTTTAGACAGACCTACCACGCCGTATGAAGGAATCCGCAGGTTATTTGATCGGCCAACCACGCCGAATGACAGGCCTATCACACCATATTCGAAACAGTCGGAACCAGATAGGTCAACCACACCAATATTCGTACAAGTGGACCATTATGACCAGCCGGCGCAGAGACCAGTGACCCCTCTGGACAGGCCAACCACGCCAGCGACCAACCCGCTGGTGCGACCTAGCTACGGCAGAGACCGACCCGTAACTCCAGATGATCGGCCCACAACACCAGGAACGACCAATCTGATCAGCACCGGTAACTATCCGCGTTCACGTCTAAGCATGGAGTGGAGTGGACTGCAGAGCTTGACAATCATGCTGCACACACGTAGGCTAGACCGTCCGGAGATTCTTCGGTAGAGTGTGGTTCAACTCGCCAGGTGCCGAATCAATTTTGAAGGCCCAACAACTTTACCCAAATCCCCGTCCTTTTCTTTAGAGAATAACTTGTCCACAATGCACTTCGCAATGGATATGCTCAGAGCTTCGCCCTTGGATAGATTTGAACGTTCACACCCCAGTTTCAACACCCCATTTACAGCATTATGCCATCTGCAACTTTCTGTACATTCTTTGAATATTGCAGACATATTTTCATCTGTTTCATTTTTCACGAACGTGAGCAGTGTTTTGAAATTTTAAATTGGTTTGTACACTTTGCTTCGATTGAGAATACAGATTGTGTGGTTTTGTGTGACACGCATGTTGTTGCTGGAATAGAGAAGTTTTGTAGGGCTTGTGATGTTTGGTTGTTTTGTCGATTGCTCTTCTGTTCTGTGGAGATTTCCGAGCGTCGTGTGTGTTGAGAGTGGCTTCGTGGAAGTGGAAATGGAAGATTCTCCGGTTTGTCAGTTTCAGGTCGCTGTGTGATTGCAGTGGTGAACGTGTGTTTTGTGCGCCTGAATCCAGACTGAACGGTTTTTGACTGTGTGGTTTGAAATGGATCGACTTTGGTCACGCAGCACGTTCGACACTCAGCCGAGTAGTCGAGTCTTTGCTCAGTGTGAGATGACAATTGTGCACAGGTATCGTGCATTTGAGATCCCCATCGTCTTGTGCCAGGGTTCTCAAAACTTGTAGTGTCAACCTGTCTGCACCTCAGAGACCCTTTGATAGGCTTTAACTTGCCCGAAACGGTCCAAGGGATCATGACGGATCGCTCCGGGGTGGATTCTAAATCCGCACTCGGTGGTCACACCAGCGAAGTGACGGAATCTCCGTCTGATCGCGTCCCTCTGTGGCCGCGGTTCACCGGGTTCTGAAGGGACCGAATCTTGTGATTCATCATCGAACTGGCTCAAGGTACTGACTGTCTGAAAGTTGCGTAGAGCGATTCTGTCCTGCAGATACGGTGCTGGTTTCACCGGCGTCTCCACCTCGGAAAAAAAATACCGACTGTTTGCAGCAGGACAACAGCCGAATCACCAAGAGGGCGTGAATTCGAAAACTATCGGCCTGTTGTTCTTTTATCGTTGATATTTCAAATGCTTTGTCACCCAGTTTGTTTTTTTTTGCAGGAGCCTGCGCTGGTCTGTCTCAATTAACAATTGTCTTTTCCGCGATGTAGAAGCATACAGAACAGCCACTCATCACACACGGACACCTGCGGATATCGGCGGGGACAGAACGACGCACAGCATCATGTCTCAAGGCTCGTCCGGCCCCGCCCCGCGGGCCCCGCCGCCCAAGGGCAAGTCGAAGGGTCTGGACATCTGGCGGAAGCAGCAGGCGAAGCTCGCCGACCCGGACGACGAGCACACGGCGGACGTCGTGGACCTGGAGGACGCCCCCAGCGGCGCTCCGACGGCCCCCGGATTGTCGTTCGACCCCAAAGGTAGACACACCCCACTGGAACTGCTGGAAGTTCCAGTTTGGTTGTCTCTTGAGTGTTCTGCGCCGTGGGCTGAGAACGCTTGCTTTCCTGAACACACGGAATGTGGATTCGTTCTGGCTTCAGACACTTTCACCGAGCACTCGTTTATCACTCTGTTCGCACACAGGTGTATTTGCAGAATTTAGACCTGGAGCAGAGCAAAGCAACAGCCGCATGTTTCTGTTTCCAGGCGTTGTTCAGGAGAGCTGCTATTGCCGCTGCGGCTCTTGAAGCCAAACGCCTTTTCTCAGTGCGAATTGAATCATAACTTTCAAATGGAATGAAGTGCTTGATTTCTTCTTGCATTTCTTGCGTTCTTCCTGCTCGCTCTATCTCACTTCATTAGATTGGTAGGAACCGATTGACGGTTGCAGCACACCCGGTGTAGTTGGTGGCTGCACTATGACTCGCGATAGTGAGGGCGCCACTATCTAGAGGCGCATTTTTTCGTGTCGAGACTCTCTCGCTTTGATCGACACCGTAGTTTGGCCAAAATGTGTAGAAACTTTGAATCAAACATTTTTGAAGTGCAGAAATAGACCTTCTTTGCTATTTTTGTAACTGTTTCACCTTTTTCTCTTCGCATGGTGTGGGCCACGCTTGTGTAGACGAGGGTAAAGAATTCTTTCACACGCCGCCGAGTACGCCGCCGACGCAACGGAAACTTTTCGCTCAAACGCAAAAGAGGACTGAAGACATTGTGACCATTGTTGCGCCTGAACCACAAGTCATTCCAAACGAAAAGGATAAGAGGAAGGAGGAACCCATTCAGCACATCGTGGCGGAGCCGAAGCCCGCCGTTCGGGAGACGCCTCCGAAGCATGAGTACCCGGTGCGCGTGGTGGTGGACCAGCCGCCGCCCAAACCGAAGAAGAGGCCCATGGCTCCGGAGCGGCCGGTGGTGATCGAGTTCACGGGGGAGCTGGAGGAGCCGCCGCCGACCCCGCCGCCTCCCTACGCGCGCAACGACCGCAACGAGGTGGAGCGGATCCGGATCCCGGCGACAGGGAAAGTGCGCGCGTCGTTCGAGAAGGTCCCGGAGGATGACACCGCCGACGTGAAGCAGCCCTACCTGCGCGGTGTGGAGAAGGCGCCCGTGACGCCGCCGCCCCCGGGACCCAAACGCGCCGTCAGCGCGTCGCCCGTCGCGTCCAGAAAGCGCATCAAGTCGCCGGTGACTGCGCGGCCGGCGTCAGCCACGCCTCCGGGCACGCCGCTGGAACGCCCAGGTAACGCCGCGCCACGCATGCTCGAGACTCCTGCAACAACCACACCGCGTTCCATTCACGTCCACATGTGCTGTTTCACTTGTCTCTGTGAACTTATGACTTTTCTGTTGGGGTTTTGAAAATTCCTTTGGGCAGTTGTCGCCAATATTTGAAATGTGAGTGAAACCCGAAGATAACTATTTTATGTTAAAAACGGGTTTTGTTCTGTGCTTGTGTTCAAAGGAAATTTCATTTACTATGTCGCGGATTTAGTTGCAGTGGACGTCTTTGTAGCAAATTGACAGCTAAATCCAAGCCATTGCTGACTTGAAATCTTTAAAACTAACTGTCTTTCTATTTCAGTTTCAATGTTTTTTTCTTTCATGTGCCACTCCGAATAAACTTTAACATCTCTGGCAAACTGATTTTCAGGCTTCCGGCAGAAAAATGTCAATTGTCTGCGAACTTGATTTGTTTATTGTTGAAAACAATGTTGTTTGGTTCCCAAGGAAGTTCAGTGAAGAGATGATGATGCTTCCAGTGTTGCGTCAAAAAAGGCCATGTTTGTCTTCCCGTGCCTGACTTGCGTACTAAATGCATGCCATTTGCAGCGGTTTTCAGTTGTTTTGAATTGTTGCTAACATTTGTTGTGGCGTCACATCGTATGTTTGCGTGCTCATGTGGGAAATTTGAGAACATTGTTGCGCCAGAATATGATGGCGAGAGACCAGCCAATTTGACCGACGTGCGGTTCGGTATAAACTTTGTTTCTCAGTGGATTGGTCGACGTTGCTTCTCATCGTGAGCTTGTTCTGTTGCAGGAACGTGGTCGCCGGTCTCCGCCATGTTGGGTCATCCGGAAGACAAGTGAGAACTTTGTGGAGATTTGAAGCAATTTGACTGCATTTTGAACGCAACAATTCAGTTAAATAGACCCCCAGTAAAGATTAGTGTGAAATTGATTCCTGTCCTTTGCAACTGCTCTGAAGTGGGGTTGTCTGATCGTTTGCAGGAAAGAAGAAACGTTTAGAAGTCCTCACATATGGTCACCGTCCAAGGCGGCAAGTCAACCCAAGAAGGAGTATCGTCCTGTACAAATGGACACATCGCAGGTAAGAGCAGATTGAACCAAAACTGGTAAAACAGAGACTAAAACGGGGAAATCTCCCATGTGCGTCCCGTGAAGAGACCTTTTCATGTTCCAACGGCAAGATAAAGTGAGTGTCACAGTGGACCAGCTCAGATGAATTGCACCTCTTTCCCCCAAAATGATAATTTCCATGCTGACGCAGGATCAAGAGGACAAGGACGAACATTTCGCACGGAAGCCTCCGGAGACGAGCGCCGCGTCGCCGACCAAGTCGTGGAACGGAACCATCAGCCACTTCTCGGAGACGAAGAGCGGTCTCCCGCAGTCGCAGAGCCCGACCGTGACGCTGCTGCAGAAGAGCAGAGGTGCGTCGCGCTGTCGTCCGTCCGGCCCGCAACTCGCGTCGTCAGCGTTGTGTCCGCACGCCTCCCCGAGCACAAACCTCTCGAGTCTCGCGCGACAACCAAACACAGCTTTTTGTAAAAGTGATCCGCAGCTTTGTTGCAATGATGATTGTCCGAGTCTTGAGTTCGGTCAGGAGAGCTGAGGAACCAACGATGCGTTTCGACTGTTAAAATTTGTCTGGACAAGTTCCGGTGATATTTGTAGAAGAGGAGGAAGGCAAGCTCTCCGTTTTACCCGGCTTAAAAACCGTAACTGTAGAGGACGGTAAGGCTTCCATGGCACTGCATGTCATTGGTCCAAGAACCACCCAATCACATCCCAACGTTGCCAACTTACTTGCCACTTGCTTTCGCATCAAATTTGACAAACAGACCCTCATCGTTTGCTGTACTGTTTTGGCTTGCCATTTTTGCCAAGGTAGCTAAATGAATTCCACGGGATTCAAGTTAGCGTGCCAGTGGGCATACCAGCCAAAAGATTCGATGCAGGATTTTCTTTGGGTGTTTTGAAAGTTTTGAAGTCTTAGCTATGCATCATTGATTGCTGCCTCAATCGAAGTACTGAATCAGAGAACGACGCCGCGCTGTTGGGCTGGCCCGTTGGTCAACTCATTCTCCAGCGCCATCGCCACCACGCCAGGCGGCGTTTGATCTGTTCTCTGCGCGTTCTGTTCCTGGAAATGTGCAGTGCAGATGTGATTCCACTGCATATTTCCAGAACCACGATTCCTGACGTGCCAGGCTTCCTGATTATTTTGAGCCTTTCAGCCAAAATTTTCATTTTTCAGACTAACACGCCCACATTTGTTACAGATCAAGGGTTTTTGTCGAAACGCGAAACGAAGAATCACGAAGTTGAAAAAAGAATCCAACAAAGCTGTTTCACAGTTTGCATTTCCCGTTCCGTCGTTCATCAATCAGCGCAGATCACGCTTGTGGCAATCAAATAGGTTTGGGTTCCTTTCCGAGGAGGTTTCTTACGTTGCGTCACTGATTGGTTGTACAGAGGGTCAGATTCCGCGCGGCGCTATCTACGTCGGGAGTCAGAAGACGGGAGAGGGCGGCACCGACGTCTACTACATGGCGCCCGCGCCCGATGACGCCAACGTCGAGCGAAAAACGAAGGAGGTGAGTGCTGTGAGTGAGTTACAAGTGTGCAGTGCGCAATGGATACGTGTTAACTTCATTATCACTCCACCGTAACTGTGTGTTATGACTTCACTGTGTATCTCTCATGGGCCGGGTAACTTTCTGCCTACTACCACCATGTGAATATGGTCTTCTAACTTGGTGCTTCAACTGAAAACCTGTCCTCAACCTGTGAACCTGATGTGGTGTTTGTCAGGTGAAGGCTCCCATGTACCCGGGCATTGGACCTGTAGACAAAGGCACGGGGATGCCTGTGGGATTGAGAACAGTAAGTGTTTCGTGCGCACACTTTCAACCACATGTCACAATTTTCCACACGGGAATGGCGTCTTGCTCAATTTTCCGAACGTCATCTGTTTGAAATGAGGACGGAGTTCGTGAGTGAACAGTTCTGTGAATGTGTGATTTTCTCTTGCAGACTATAGAAAACCAGAAGGACTGGTACAAGAACATGTACAAATCTCTGCACAAAACAGACAAACCAAAAGGTGAGAGGCGTTCGAAGTGTTTCGTTCCCAAAACACGTTGCGATGTTGTGGAACTGAAGATTGACTGTGCACTCTGAGGCTCTTGAATCTGAATCTCTGTCGTGGCGGTCACATGTTGTCCTCACGACTTGTGGCGCTGTCGTCCGCTCAAACGTGCATCATTCTGCGACCCAGCGTCGTTTTGTTGTTGATCTCAACACAAACATGTTTCGTGTGGATTTTGTGTGAAAAGTGTTTCCTGCACAAGCCTTGTGGTGATTCACCAATGTAATGTTTTTGTCTGTTTTTCACTTTGTCCGAAGATGGTAACTATGCTCGTTCTTCTTGATTTTTTGTGGAGCAACGTCGAAGACCAGATTTGATTTCACTGCCGTCTAAAATATGCTCCGACACATTTTCTCTGATGGTCTTCGATGTTGAATTTTGTTCATTTCAATGTTACTTTTCATCTCTGTGTGGTCGTCGACAAGTTGCAAGTGCAGCAACTTGTGTGTGCAATCTGTGTCCTTTGCTCTTTCTGAAATTTTGCAATCGCAAATTGATCTCTTGCAGATTGGCCCGAGAATGGTGTGGTTCAAAATGAAGGTTCTTACATTTTGAAAGATAAATTTTGCTTGTTAGACTAAGTTGAGTTTGTGAAAGGTGTTGCATAGACTGAGCAAAATGGTGCATCGTGTTGAAAAATGTTTTCTTTGCCAAATTCTCACAAACAAGGTTGGTGTGACAAGCGTGGAACTGATCAGGTGTGACGTCAGCGTTGTCCTCTCACACTGAAAGGCATGCTGACGTGTCTGAAATGACAAGACCAAAAATTAAAAGATCCCTGCGCTGGACGCAATCAGGATTGTTCATCAGCATGTGATTCCGTTTTGGTATGAACCCGGCACATGCACTTGGTACGCGGATGGTGTTCACAAAGCTAGATTGAGTTCCTTGCAAGTTGTGTAGACCCCAGGTTGGTGGTAGAACTGTGGAAGATAGAAGAAACTCGCTCGAACACGTTTGAACCAGTTTGGAATTTGAGATCTCTGCATGCCCAAAAAGATGCATCCTGAAAATTGCTTTTTGATCACAAACGAGGACTATCACAAACGAGGACATACTAACACATTTGTTTTCTTCTTACAGAGGTGAACACGTACAAACCAACGTACCAGTTTCCTGAAAACGACAACGAAAAGGAAGCCGATGGTACGGTCGCACAACGGAATTTGCCAAGATAGCACAAACGTCAGAATGTCAGTTTCGGCAAACCTGACATGCTTCAAACGACTCACAAAGCTGTTTTCACATATTTGCAGAAAAGAATCCCTACAAACCGAGCTACGAATTCCCCAGCAGAAAAATAGACATCCACTCCAAGAAGAGCAACGGTGAGTGCAATTTGCGCCAAGTACAATTCGAGATCAATCTGTGGATGTGCACACGCGAGTCAGGTCACAATTATTTCTCAGCTGTGCACTTTAGTTCATCAACTTCAAGGCCAGGAGATCCAGTTTTAAAAAAGTTATTCCCAGGTGTTTCAGCAAGAAAGTGACCTTCGAAGGTCAACAGTTTTGTGGTGTTTGGTGAATCCAATAGAGCAGGCTGGAGTCGCACTGCGAGCCACTTCTTGAAGCATAGCAGAAGAAGCAACATGAACCTTGAGCCTACATCTGTGGTGCGCAATGTTCTTTCAGCTCGGGTGGTGCTCACCCCTCCCCCGCGGCCCCCTCCCCCGCCTGGGTTCAAGGTCGGAGGGGTCCATGTGATAGAAACGCCAGGTCAAAAGACAGTCTCTTTTAGCATGTGCCAGTTCATTCACTTTGCAAAGATCAATTTTGCTGCTCGCAAGTCCATCTTTATCAGCCGCGATAGCGGTCTGATATTGGTTTGCCCCTGTATCCCCGTCCGTCCGTTTTGGGCGGACAAAACCTCCATTTTACCCCTGTTCCAGTGATCACAGACTGGAATCACAGTGGGTCCAGATACCCTTAGGGGTGCTTTACACGTTGCATATGTTATCTTTTTTTTATTCTGCTCTGATGATGAAAAAATGACATATGAAATTACAATAGAAATGCTATAGATTATCCGGGTTAGGGGTAACTCGGACATTGTCCGGGATACCCCCCCCCAAAAAAAAAATTTTCCATTCCAACTTGGACATTGTCCGGGTTAGGGGTAACTCGGACATTGTCCGGGATACCCCCCCCCCCCAGAAAA
>JAAUXT010067846.1_pt1 | contig 12660 bp, 18 predicted proteins | sample 7278171 | NCBI WGS metagenome assembly JAAUXT01 (sample SAMN14350112, study PRJNA611818) | marine sediment metagenome | isolation source: surface marine sediment (1.8m) | place: French Polynesia: Moorea | collected 2018-08
CCAAAGTGGGTCCAACCCCCCCCCGCTGTCAAGACCCGCTTTACACATATGGATGGACACACATACAGACTGATGGTGATTACATTAAGGGTGTGGTACACGGCCCTTCGGGCGACCACACGCTTAAAAAAGGCCATGGAGCCTGCCACTAGACCTACCTGACCTTGAGCAGAGACTTGGGACCCCCAACCTGTGCCTCCTGATTTTGGGTGTCTGGACATTTCATTACACCAGGTCTTTCTCCCAACACGGAAGTTGAGGTCACTGCTCCATCACTTTCACTGTTTCGGCTTGCTTCATCAAGATCAGACCCATTGACTGGCAGGACAAACAGTCCTCGAGGGGCTGAACTGAGAGTTCTCCCCACACGTTCATTTCCCAGGCACTTGTGGTCAACATGAGGCACTCGCAAGCGACACTCCGTCAGGCTCTTGGGACAGTCGAGTACAATTTTGAGACACGCATCTGCCCACAAAATACTGACCTGGTAGATGTAGATGGCCAGAGTGGCGCAGTAGGCGAAGCGGTTGTGGCTGGCGGCGCACACGTCCGAGTTCCAGGGCTGGCACCCCGCCGCCAGCAGCCCCACCTGCTTCACCGTCGACATGCTGCTGCCGCCGCTGCTGCTGCTGTTGCTGCTGCTGGACCGAGTCACCGACCCCGTGGACGCGTCGACTCCTCACGTGCACCGAGCACCATGGTCCTGTGAGCCTGGTGCAGAAAAGGGACGCCGGGATACAGAAACACGTGCGCAGTGAACCTTCTGCGCTTGTGGCTCGCATGTCTCCAGGCGAGAAATGCACTTCAGAAGTAAATTTGACTTCGCCGTCTGACCTGAATAAATCGATGAAACCACATGCGCTTTGGCAGCACAAGAAGTTCTTTCATTCATGCACCATGTCAATGAAACGAAAAATGCGTGCGAGTGTGGTTCTGGATGGATCTGTCTTCACAATTCTTTCGTACGATGTGGTACATGCGTTGCCATATGAAGTGGAGTTTCTGTGACGGATCGAGGGGCGGGGGGCACACGGGGCCCAGGGCCCTTCCCTAATTTTGCGCCTCAGGCATGTTAAGTGACAGTGTGCCCCTCCCCAGGTTCCAGCCTCGCTCCCTCCCCTGGATCCGCTGGAGAGTTTCGAGTCTCCTTCAGCGCCGTGCTCGGGATCGATTTTCACCCTGAGCACGCCAATTTGCACACCACCAAAGATCTCGTCTGCAGATTCCCCACACCAAAGGAAGTTCCAGAAAGTTACGCCTCAATTTGCGTGCTGCAGGTGTAATGGCTTCCACACAGAGAGAAAGTGGGTGATGGATAGTGCAGGAGGAAATTCGGAAGAAGGAATCATCCAGCTTTTCTGGTCTGTCCTGCCTGGCCACAAAGGCCATGTTCAATTTGCGAACCAGAAGGAACCAGAACCAGAAAATCCTGTCTCTTGATTGGTTCTGACATGTTACCATCCAATAAGTGAAGAGAATTTTCTGGCTCTGGTTCCTTCTGGTTCCTAAATCAACAACGGTCAAGAGCAGTACCAGAATGCTGCCCATTGAAGACAGGGTGACCGACATCCGAATTTGATGTCTCACCCTCCCGTCCCACCATTTCTTTTTGGGTGTATCACCCTTGATGACAGCAAAGAGACAGGCACGACACGAACACGGTTGATCACCCAGTGGAGGACATTCACCTCAGGTGTTGCTGGTGTAACACACATCACGGTGACTCGCTCGCTGGGCGATGCACCTTGTGTGCAAAAGTGGGAATCGACACAAACAACAAGGAATGTGGTGATAAGGTCGATGAATTGAAAGGCGAACACACGTTTCTCCAAAACGGAAGCAAATTCAATGTGGACAAGACATTGACTGTGGCAGTGTGGCTTTCCACCAGCCTGCACTCGCGTAATTGACAGAGACTGACTGGAGTCTGGCAGAACCTGAACCTTGAGGTTCTTTGCGTGATACGAGTACATTCTGAGTGCACAGAACCAAAAGTTTCCACTTTCACTCGTCACAGCGAGTAGAACAGTCACCGCACGAAATGTCTCCGCCACGTGTGCCGAGATTCTGCTCAACTTTCACCGTTTTGAAAAGTAGAAATCCACGCAGGAGTGAGTCTCTTGGTGGAGAAAATGTCGAAACTGACGTTCGGCTGCGAAGGAAATATCCCCTTTTTCATCAATCGAAAAAGCACGCCAGCAATCAATGGATTTCTTCTTGCATTCGATTCGAGCCTGGACCTCAAGACAAAAGAAGCCTTTTGGCAACCACATCCACTCAAGACTCCCCAACGAGTTGTGAGGTCAGGTAAGACGCTGCGTGCTGGTGCATAATTCCATTGATCCGTGACGAAACCAGTGGAGACTTTTTCTGTTTGCGATCCAATAGAGATGTGACAGCCATGCTGCATTCCGACGGAGCCACACAAGGAGCACTGAGAACTCTCAGTACTGCAGGCACAGCTTCAGCTTTACATCAAACACAGGTGCTTCACAATCAGCAAAGCATTGTCATCGACAAAAGTCCCTCACTGACTTGTGTCCCGCTGCATTCAAATCATTTGACAGAAGGTACTAATGCCACGGATAAAACACGTGCGCGTATCTCCAAGAGGGCAATTTCCAACAGTGGTGCTTGGTCTGTGGCTGGGTGATGACCCTGGTGCACCGCCCTTGCTGTTGCCTCGGCCTGAGCCTTACACAACCATTCAGGATACCGCAACGTTCGCACACACTTCCCAACAAGACAAGAATGCAATGCACAGAACATAGAGTCTGCCGTGTTGATTTGAACATTTGCATTGTCTTGGAAACACCCGAGTCAACTGATCATCTGTAAACAAGAACACAGGGTGGTGCTGACACAGGCCGATTCTGTGGCCACGCTCAGGAAATCTTTGCTCAGGGTCTTGCAACCGCTACTTCTGTGCACCTGAGAACTTGTTCTGAGGTTTAAAGGCAGGTCAAAAACTATATTTAGGGGGAGGGCGAGAGAAATGCCTGCAAGCACCTTCAGTTCTGGCCGCAGTGGAAATTTCTGGTGACAGTTGAGGGGGATTCAAATGCACATGTTCTCAGGACCACCGCTGCTCTTTTCACTGTCTTTGGAATGACCATGGCTGAAAACACAATCCTGTTCTGCAGCTCGTAGAGTCTACACCCAGGGCGGAAGCGGTTCCCGGAGACACCTGCTTGTGAAACTAATATCTCCTGCTTCTAAGATCTGCCAAAGTCCACTGTGGATAGATTCTGTCTGAAAATAGACGTCTGTTGGTGTTCGTCCACACCTGGCAGACTGTCACTTTATTGATCAAGATCTGTCTAGATCTAGATCTCTGTGGAAATGCACAAACCGGAATCTTGCATCACATCTCGTGTCTGGAATTTCTTTTCAGCTCCCATCCATTCTGGATCCAGTCTTCCTGGACAAAGTCCATGTCAGCCAGACAAATCTGCTTGCAACAATCCAGTATGGATCCAGATCTACTGTGACAGATCTGGACTAGACTCCACAATCCATCAAACTGCATATCAGATCGGCAGACGAGTGTCGATCGAGAATCCACCCAGGAGGGCCCCCCTGAGTGCAATGGATCTGTCTGATCTGGATTTAGACTTTATACACACCAGGGGGTCACACAGGTCCAGTTGTGTTAACAAACTCTGTGACCACTGTCCACCTGAACGTCCAAGTCACACACACACACACACACACACACACACACACACACACACACACACACACACCGTCTGTTTTGTCAAACAACTTGGCGTTGACAACGAAGACGAACGACTCACACCGTCTGCAAACGGTCACTGAACTACTGATTGTCTTTTCTGTCAACATTTTCCAAAACTCGAAACAATTCAAAAACACTCACCTGTTCAAACTTCCACAACAACCTGGTTTCCCTGCAAAAATGCTCTGGTTTTCACTCGCCACCATTTGGCCAAAGACGCAACTGAAGCTGTCCCCTAATTTCAACTCTATACTTGCCACCTTTTGCCTTAATTCACACAAATTCTTCTTTGTTCATACGCACAAAACTTGAGCATTTCTGAAAACACTTTTTGTCAATATTCTTGTAATTTATCTCACACCACCAGTGGCTCACACCAGCTTCACTTGCAGCTGCGGTGGCGGATTCGATCCAAGTTTCAACAGCGCCACCTTCCGACAAGCGATTTCGTTCCAGGAGCTGTTCGCATCATTACTTCACGATACCAACTTTACTTTTCCCGCAATCGCATCGATGTGGTTTTTCCCAAATGCTGTTCCTTCAACGTTTCACCCACTGAAAAAGTGACTTACATTTTCTCCAAAATTCAGATGAAAAGTCCGCGGTAATTCAAGCCGACTTTCAGGGCAAACATCACGGTGAGGAACCAGGGTTTGGAGTGTTCAGCTGGCAAATGACGGCAAACCCAGCTTGCACCTGTGATGTACCATTTGAGGGTCACAGTTTTTCCTGAAAAGAGCCAAGGCCACTGGCGCACTGTGTCCACCAGAGGATCCTGTCGGTTTGGTGAAGCGTCAATGAGTGAGGGTGTCAACACGGCTTTCGGAAATCAAAACTCAAGATTTTGAACTTCCATTGGCCCAGAAATCCTTGAACCCGTCACGTGCACCGACGGAATCGGATCGACCCGAGCACTTCAGTTTTGTCAGCAAATAACGCTTGCTTTCAAGAGCCTCAATTTATAATCGTTACAAACGTCCTCGTTCGGTTGTGAAGTTTTTTCAGCGGGTCCTCACTCAGCACAAAAATGGACATTGATCTGTGCGGAGGAAGTGGGACAAACAATTCGCGAAAGGTGCCTTGTGTGTTGTCATCAACATCGAGAACAAGCACCGCAATATTGGCATTCAAAGTTCGCCAAATCTCGCCGCTGAAGGGAACAAAAAAATGATTGATGTCGTCGAGTTATCGGCTCAGGTCAAAAACGTCTCAATGTGCGGTGCACTTGCGTCTTCCATTCAATCTGGGTCTAATTTCCGGAATTGTGAAGCGTGGAAATCTTCTTTGAATGAGAAACATGCTGATGAAGACAAGCCTTTCAGTCTTGTCTGGATCAAACAATCTGCACTTACAATTTTTCATAGCTTTGAAGCAGAAAATGTGGACGGGCGCTGACCTTTTGGCGGATCCAGCTGTTCCCCCATAGTCCAAGCATTCCTTCAACCAGTAATTTTGCGGTGCAGGCAAATGACCGTTTTTACACATTGCAATGTTGTCAATTCCTCAAAGATGCAAGTTTGCCTTCCTCAAGGTCCGGACCCTTCAAACCTCAACCCTGGGTCCCCGCAAGCAGATCCATCGGTTGGGGACCCATGGTACAAAAAAATCAACATCGATGGCTGACAACAGCCAAGCACCACTCTTCGATCAAGTTGTTGTGTCCATTCAAGTGCGTTGCACTCAAGGGTAATTTTGAAAGCATCAACGCAAACTTGAGCACAAACGCTGAAGTAAGCAAAGTGCCGTGGACTGCGCGACGCAACAGGTCAAATTCTGAAGATGATTGCTGCCGTGACGTTGCTGCTGTTGTCGTCCAGCGGCGTGTTTTCGTTCAGTACGTGTCTCGACATTTTCTTTCTCTTTCAGAAACAAACTCTGCACAGAAATGAGCTAAAACAGACGTTTAAGTTGTCCGTTCCTCACGTGGACCCCGATCCGCATTCGCCGGCGTGTCAAAAACAAGTTTTCAGTCTTGGCATTTACGTGTTTTCAGCGCGTATTGTGCACGACCGGGTTGTGTACGAAGGAGTCGAGAAAGACGCTTCTCAGAACGTCGACGTGGAATTGCTTCACGAAGGGTCCTGTTCGCCACACAAAGTGAGTGCGAATTCACCGTGCGAAATGCAGCAGACGGGTTTCGGATGATTCCACTCGGCCCAAATGGAAATCCCCTTTTGGATTCACCTTGCAACCCCTGCATTTTGTCTGCACGCGACAGTATACTTCGAAACCATTGTATCTCAAAACAAATCTTCTGTGTGATCTCTCTTCAGATTGATCTACACTTTCCAGTGCTCGACTCCTTGCTGCCTCTGCGAAAATTTGAGGTACACTGCGTCTCTTTGTCTGTCAGCACGGAGAATCTTTCGAGCACACCAAAGTTGTACACCCCGGCTGCCAAAACGTGTTGACAAAATCGTTTTCATGTCAACACCATTCAGCTTGGTCACGTTCACGTCGATTGGAATCTATTTCCTTTTGTATTCCAGATAAAACTGGGGGTTCACAACATGCCATGTGGGAATCCCTACCAGGAGGTTCACGTCATCAGAAACGACGGTCGCGTCCAGAATTGCCCGTTCCACAAGAAATTAGCCTGGGATCCCCCGCACTGCGTCTACATGTGCGCATGCGCGACGGACGTCCGCTGCGACACGTTCTCAGTGCGCATGCTCACGCAGTCGGCCGCCGCTCGTGGCGACACTGGTGGCTGGAGACTGAGTGACATCAAGGGCTACTACAAGCGGTGATCCGCAAAAGGTGCAAATGATGCAGGTAAATCTCATCTTGTTGTTGTCTGGCAGCAGAATTTATTCTTCAGTGGTTCGCAGCTCACAGACTGTCTATTTACTCGCAGGTTTTACCCTGGCGCAACGTCCTTTGTTTGAAACAGCACCAGCCGCACGCGAAGGCAGGACATCACCAAACACACCGACCTTGGCAATTGCGAAGAACCTCCGTGGAAATCGCACAGGCTCAACGTCATTCACTCATGCACACTGCACCGACTGCAACCGCTGGACGAGTTCGATATCCTCTGTACAACGAACCTGTGAGAGCTCAGTCAGTTCTCGCGTTTTTCGCGCGGTGAGCGAGTCCGCATCTCCATCCACACCGGGAGAGGGCGTCACCAGTTGCGGGTGAGCGGGTGCACTGCAGCGTAACCGTGGTTCTCAATGACCCGTGTCGCGATCTTTTCCAACCGCTCGTCACCGTTATCCTCCTTCTCTGCAAAAAATGACAAACAACGCACGTGTATCATCAGAGCAACGTGCAAAATAAAACCAAAACTGCAATTAAAGCGAAAATGAGTCTTTTGTTACGTCAGAAGCACAGAGTCATAGTTTTCACTGAAAACATGACATCCGTTAGCAGATACCAACTGAATTCTGAGCGCACACACACACACGCACACACACATAGAGAGAGAGACAGACAGACAGACAGACAGACAGACAGACAGACAGACAGACAGACAGACAGACAGACAGACAGACAGACAGACAGAGCGCAACAAACCTAATTCCAAAGCGGCCAAATTGTCCTGTATCCTTTTCAAAGCCATTTGACAAAACGTCTCGGCCATCATGATCTACAACACACAAACGTGTGGGTCAAAATGGCACCAGACACTAACAACGCAGGATCACACAGACGGCAGAAATATTTGGGAGAAATGTGGAAGGACTCTTGAAAAATGCCTCAATTGAAGCTGCAGCGCCATCTTTGCATTGTGGTGCTTGAATTGTCACCACGGAAAACAGAGTTTTTATTTGAGTTACAAGCCCACTGCAGCAAGCACTTCAAGTTTGTGCTGCAGAAACAGGCTGGTTGCTCTGTTTAGACTCTGCGAACAACGGCAGCGACGGCGCTGCAGCCTCGACTGCGAAAGCGATTTGCGCGCCACCTCGCGGCGGAAGCGATTTGCGCGCCACCTCGTGCTCGGCGTTGCGCAGCCCGATGGACATGGAGCGGGACGCTCGACTCATCACCGCCAGACACGCGTAGAGATCGATCGCTGCGTCAGCGAAGCGTTTCACCGCCATCTGCTCGTCCACGATTTTCTGGCGGGAAAATATATCAGAAACAGTGAGGAGTGTCATGAAAACCGTGCAACTTTCTTTTTTGACCTCCATCAAAAGTCGTCAAACTGGATCAATCGCAACTGAAAGTTCAACGACGTCCCCTCTCCCTCTCGGACACAATTCGCCTGCACAAAGTTCAGCCACTTCCTCCGAACCGACCTCCAAATATCAGCTTTGCCCTTACAATTTTTGTTGCTGACTGGTGGAGTTGTGTCCAGTCGGACTCACAGTCGGGTTTTGGGGAGAGGCTTGCTTACATTCTTCCACTTTCTGAGATATTGAGTCACATAGACTTCGAACTGGACCATCCCGTTCTCCCAGGCGATGGCTGCAGGCTGCAACACAACAAAGATGCGTCTGCAGCACAACTGGTAAAACGGAAGAACACAAGACGCCATCTGTGGGAAGTTGCGTGTCTTACCACGAGCATCGGATGCACGTGGTCCTCCACCTTGACAATTAGGGTGCTCTTCCTGCCCCTCCTTTTCGTCCACATCTCATGCACCTTTTTCAATACATATTTGGGATTGTCGAGCGGCTTGGAAAATTTCCTGCAAAATAGAGTGAACGCAACAAGTCGTGTGAACACGTAATATGAACACGTGATGTGAACACGTGATCTCGGTCACTTTGCGACATTGGCGAGGAGAATCAACCCGATTGGAAAGTTCCTGTTGTACAACGTCTGTGACAGATGCGAAAGTGCCGATCACAGTGAACACGATCAATCGTTCAGATGAAGGTGTACAATAGCTGACGAACAGTTCTCATTCTGCTTCACACACGTACTTAACGTCCTCCAGTATGGACAACCCAGCGTGCTGAAGACCTTGCAAACCGATGAACAACCGCAAAATCTCGTTCGTTCCCTGAAAACAAAAAGTTGGCGCGGCACAGTTTCAAAAACGTGTCGTCTGTGCACAACCACGTTTTACTTTTATGGAAGGCCATGGCAGTACTTAGGGGGTGGTCATGGTAAATATATATAACACTTTTCCCGTGAAGCGAGCGCGCGCACCTCGAAGATGAGGAGGATGCGCGCGTCCCGGAGGTAGCGCTCGTACGGGTAGTCTTTCATGTAGCCGAGGCCGCCCAGGATCTGCAGCGCCTCGTTCACACAGTTCCAACAACCCTCCGAGCTGAACACCTGCACAACAAGAACACCGTCCGGTGCAGAAACGCGCCGCCGACTACAGGGCTGCGCTCAGATAATCACTGATGGCGGATTCTAAAGCCCTGATAAATTTCCCACCTTGGGGGGTGTTCCAAGGCATTGAAAAATGTTACAAACATGGGGGGAGGGTCCAAATGGACCAGAGTTCAGACACACCCCCCCCCCCCAACTATTTTCCAACTGGGAGGGGGTGCAGCGTAGACAAAACTATCCTGAAGGACCAGGCTGTTCAAAGAACAAACCCCTCATCATTCAATTCCCTTAGAATAAACGCTGCGCGTACCTTCACCATGGCAGCTTCGACGGCCATGTCGGGCTCTTCGTACTGATCGATGATGCCGGCAGTGAAATACGCCATCGACTCCATCGCATACGTCGTGACACTCAACTTCGCAAGTTTGTCCTGCAATCAGAGAACACCAACCATGCGGCTACTCATGGGTACTTTCAACTCAAATGCCTTTGCTCCACCCGAGTGACAAGCAAGAAGGGTGTCGAGCGCTTGTCACCCAAAAGTTGACTGAACTCACTTGGATCAGACCGAAGTCGCACAGACGCTTTCCGAATTGCTTCCGCGTGATGGTGTGCTCCGTGACCATTCCTGAGGAGAAACCGGAAGTGAGGACGTGGAGGTCAAAGCCTCAAGGTCAGAACCTTCCTGCCGACAAATCTTCAAGCCACAAAGTTCTTTCTTGAGAAGGTGACTGTTGCACAATCGCGTCACCGTGTAGAATTGATCTGGTACCGGAAACGCACCGATGAGCTTTTTGAGCGCGCCGGCCGCGGACGAGCCCATACTGAAGCGACCGGAGTTGAGGATCTTCATCGCCAGTTTGAATCCACTTCCCACTTCTCCGAGCACGTTCTCAACAGGCACAGGGGTGTTGTCAAAATGAACCTCACACGCTGCAATAAAAGCAACGTAAAGCGCGCAACATGAATTTCCGTTTTGCTCATCTTTGTCCATTGTTCGTCACGGATGAGATTGTCGTCGCACTCACTGTTTGATCCGCGGATCCCCAGTTTGTCCTCAGGTTTCCCAGAGGTGACGCCACCAAAGCTTCGCTCAACGATGAACGCCGTGATCTTGTCAGACACAGCGCCCTGAAACGGCAACGAATGAAGAGAAAGTCCCGACAAAACGCAAATGCAGGAGCGGATACAGGGACACAGGGGGCGGGGGCCGCGCGGATTGGGAGCCGCCCCTCAACCAAGAGTCGAATAAATTGACATCCTAATTTTGCGTTGCAGGTGCAAAAGAATAGAATTGTCAAAGGGTTTCAATCGCGCCCGCAAAATCACCGCTTGTTTTCACCGCTGTGAAAATCCTCACCTGATCGTCTTTCACTTCAGTTCTGGCGAACACTGTGAAAACGTCAGCAATTCCTCCGTTAGAAATCCAGATTTTGCTGCCATTCAAGTGATAAGTCTGTCCGTCTTCAGACAGCGTCGCTCTTGTCTGGATCGAAGCAGCGTCGCTGCCGCTACAACAACGATTGTCACTCAGCGGCAGAAATAGATAATGGGAGTCGACATACAGAGAGATCACCAAGCGTCACTCACCTCGACGGTTCCGTCAGAGCAAACGCAGCGATAGATTCCCCAGCTGCAAGCTTCGGCAAATACTTTTCTTTTTGTGCCGGCGAGCCAGAAATAAGTATCCCCTGCAATGGCAACATCACACATAACAATTCACCAGGCGAGCAAACGCATAAGATGTCCAGACTGAATTTCGTGCCCAACACAGGACGCTGACCTTCAACCCAATTGCCTGGTGCGCGGCGAGAGTGACGGACACAGCTCCGTCCAGAGCCGTCGCCTCCGCCAACCGCGCGAACTTCGTTGCACTCAAACCCAGCCCTCCTGAAAACAAAGCACGCAGGGAAATGGAAGAGCCCTCCGTCTCTTGTTTCAAAATCAGGTCTTCAGTTTCGCTCAGAAAGCGTTTGTCTTGGAGGCTCATGGCTCTTGGGAGAAGAATGGGTGTGCTGGAAATGTTTGAAGCTCTTCATGATCCAGAAACTTGATTGGTCCGCTTGGTTTCGCCTGTTTTCCATCGACGTACCGTATTCTTCTGGAATCTGCTGTCCAAATAACCCAAATTCCTTCAGTTGTTCCCACACCTCTTCTGGAATCATTGCGTTCGTGTCTATTGACTTGGAGTCCACTGAAAGAAGACAGAATTATCGGTTGGATGTGTGGGTTCTATTTCGTCTCAAGTTTCTTCATTTGTCTCAGGGCAAACACAGATACGCACGCTCCTCTGCAAAAAACTTCTCGACTGGTGCCACCATCGCTTCCAGCTCGGCCAACTCATTGTTGTCCGAAATCTCTGGGTACACCATGTAATCCTGAAACGAAAAGTTTACATCGCCTCAAGATAAATGCAATGACGCACGCAAACACTGGATGTTCGGAGTTGGTTTGTCGCCTTCGCAAGAAGAGGAAACTCAGATTCCAATCGTTTCGTCAGTATCAAATCATTTCATAATCTCAAGCATTTTTCTTTTGTGTTTGCAGGGGGGGCAGGCGATCTGCATTATCAGATCGTTTGAACTCCTCCGTGGTTCAGTGTTCATGGGGTCATTTATCACAATCAATGTCAAGTCACAAATGCTTCGATTTTTTGGAGCAAAATTTAGAGCGCTGTTAGATTGCACAGGATGTGGCTGAACGGACCAGGTTCCTCGATGGTCAACAGCGCAATGGAGATTCTCTCAAGATGAGCGGTTGACATGTACTGAACAGGATTTGCCACCCCACCCGCCTCCAACCACCACCGTTGCCGTAGGACTGTGTGTGGTAATTTTTGGTGGAGTCCTTGAATTCACACTGCAACGTGTTCATCTGTCATGTTTTGCAAGCAAAGCAACGATGGTTCTTGTCTCAGATTTGTTGCAAAAGTGTCGACTCACAGTGTCCAATTTTCCAAGAAAGAGGTCCTTGGCAAATGGAGGGTTTGTGAATGGTTTCTTCTTGACTGGCTGCCATCCGAGGTGTTCGTCCTCTGGCTGGGCTTCAGTCACTTCTGACGCATAACATCGCGTTTGGCGACAAACTAAAAACTGTCCAGCGATGCCATTGACGTGTGTATGCTGACAAATCCGAAGCAGGGCACTGGATCTTGACAAATACATTGTTATTCCACAAAATTTGAAAAGCATGAAAGTTATTGCTTAGTGGGCGATAATAAGGTTCCGGTTGCTGTTTCCGGTTTTGTGACGCGACATCTGGTGTAGGACTCCAACCGGTTCAGTTGTTGGAATTTTGCAGAAAAATGCTGTCGGCCAAGTTTTGTAAGACAGCTTCGCGTTTGTTGCAGGTAAAGGTTTCGTCTAATCACCTGCCCTGCAGTGCGCATTTGGAGCTGATGCAAGTTTGAGTCACACAGACAACCAAATCTGGCAAAGATGGGTGCATGTTTTGGTGACAAGGTCACTTCGTCAGTTCAATCTGATGTTTGTCAACAGTTGTGAGTGTTGTGTGAGGACATTTTATCAGCAATCGTCTGATGTGCGTCTCTTTCCGAATTATGTGACATAGCTGTGGGCCAGGGGGGTGTTTTTCCAACGAGAGAGTGCTGGTAAGTTCCCGATATCCCTGTTAAAGTCACTCAAAATCACCAGTGTTTCCTACCAGTGTTTTTCCATTTAGACCCGCCC
>JAAUXT010114834.1_pt1 | contig 12658 bp, 15 predicted proteins | sample 7278171 | NCBI WGS metagenome assembly JAAUXT01 (sample SAMN14350112, study PRJNA611818) | marine sediment metagenome | isolation source: surface marine sediment (1.8m) | place: French Polynesia: Moorea | collected 2018-08
ACATAAGAAAACCAAAATGGCTACTCTCAAGAGCCCAAATGAGATGTTGCCTCCTTGGCTGCCAGCACACAAATGATACTTACACTGTTTCCCAGGCCCAAAGATTATACAATGGCTACCATCGAAGCCTTTCAGCCAATCAAAATGCATTATGTGTTCTGGCCCTGAACCTGGCACAAACACTCATGTATGGGGGGGTCACTCCGGGTCACATGTCACACAGACACAGACTGACAATATAAGTTGCACCTTTCATGACTAAAAATCCCAACCCAAACTCACCAGAGATAGATGTTGACCCTTCAGCAGTCAGGAACCAAAAGGCAGAATCCAGGCCTTGCACCTCCTTGTATACCTGTGGGGGGGGGGGTTCCCTCCAGACAGAAAATTTCTAAGTCCAAAAATCCCAACCCAAACTCACTAGAGATAGATGTTGACCCTTCAGCAGTCAGGAACCAAATGGCAGAATCCAGGCCTTGCACCTCCTATTTATACTCAAGACCAAAAATTTTCTAAGTCCGAAACCAGGGGCAGGGGGTCCCTCAAGACCAAAAATTTTCTAAGTCCAAAAACAGGGGGGTCCCTCAAGACAGAATTTTCTAACCAGGGGGGGGGAGGGGGTAGTGGGGTCCGACCACGCCATCACCGTTGCATAACACACGCCGATCCCGTAGGACGGCGTGTGTAAAAACGAACAGCATTGAATCGGGCGCTCTGATTGCCACTCATTTTGTGCTTCAAATCAACTCGGTTTTCGACTTTGTCTGGAGCGTGTCCATTTCGATTCCATCTAAGGCAAGGCAGATACGCAACACACCGAAAACTCTTTCTTGGCCTCGATTGGATTTTCCCGCTGGGTGCTGCTGCCGTGTTGTTCAATTCCCTGCCTGTTTCTTTTGGCAGGTCATTATCGCAGCGGGAACGAGCATGTCCAAGTTCAACGTTGTCTTCGTGTTGGGCGGTCCCGGAGCAGGGAAAGGGACACAGTGTCAGAACATCGTCAAGGTATGTGGGAGGCAGGGAATGGGGGGGGGCGAGAACCGAGGCTGCGCGCAGTGTGCGAACAATTCGCTCGATCTGAGAACTGCCGGATTCTACAGCTTTCTTTCAAGAAATGGCACCCACCTTGACATACCGTCTTCCCTCCACGAGAGGTCATGGTCATGGCCTTCGCCTCCCTCAAGTGGGTTTCCTTCTGCTGTATTCCTTTTCCTGTCGAGATCGTCAGGTGGTTCATTCCTTTGACCGTTTCAGGAGTTCGGCTACACCCACCTCTCGGCGGGGGATTTGCTACGCGCAGAGCGCGCCAACAAGGAGTCGCAGTACGGAGTGCTCATCGACACCCACATCAAGGAGGGGTCCATCGTCCCCGTGAGGATCACGTGCGGCCTGCTCGAGAGGGTCAGTGTCAGGGTCTCTGGGAGAATCAATGGGCTCTGCGTCATCACTCGAGTCACTGGGCGAAGGCATTGAATTGCGCAGGGACGTCATTCACAGTGTCATGAATTTCCTCGCTGAAATATTGGCTGGAACCAAAGTCCCAGGGTGGTGGGTTCAAGGGAATTGGACACTGAAAGTCGCGGAGTCTTCAGAAGTTTGTGCACGGAATCGCAAGCGAAAAGGAATCTGACTTACATGGCAAATTTGTGTGGAGAGTAGCGGAACAAGAATGGAAACCAACAATGACAATTTGATGATGTGCAATTATTTCTGCGCGCGACAGACGAGCGTGTCTTGCATCTTGTTACTGCGGTTCTTCCAGGCGATGCAGGAGACGGTGGCTCAGGACCCGAGTCGGAACTACTTTCTCATTGACGGGTTCCCGCGTAACCAGGACAACCTGCAGGGCTGGAACCAGGAGATGGGCGACAAAACAAACCTCCTCTTCGTCCTTTACTTCGAGTGCGACGAAAAGGTACGTCAGACTTGGTTGTCAGGTTGCTTCTTCAAAAAGTTTGAACAAATGTTCGTCGGGCGAGAATGTTGCCCGACAGGACTCGGTGGGTGTCTCACTGCGTACGATCTGGTGCGCGCGCATCCCCTTCCCACGTGACCTCCCTCCTACCGGAACCAAGTTACCAGGCACAAACAGACAGTGCGACCCGCTTCAATTGCGTTTCATCAGTCACGTGGAGGGCTTGAACTGACGTATGAGGACTGTCACCGACACATGCTCAGGTCAACGCACACGTGGAAACTAACACGCACTTTTTGGCGCTGAGCCACACACGTTGTGCTTGTGGCTTCAGTAGAACCTCAATTGTCGAAGCAAAAATCTCCCTTGTCGTCTGCTAACTTGCGCGCTGTGTCATTTGCACTTCATTCTGAAAATTTCCAACGCGTTTCAGACGTGCGTGGATCGGTGCCTCGGTCGGGGTCAGGGCCGGACTGACGACAATCCAGACAGTCTCAAGAAAAGGTGAGCGCGTCCGATTCCTCGCAAGGGTGACTGACGTTCTTGACGTCAGAATAGTTCGTCTGGCGGACTCCCGACCCAAGCCCTTCGCCTCGGGAGACGAATCTGCCGCCAAAACGCCCCCCGAGTTTTCCCAACATTCCAGCCCTGTTTTCATGCTTGACTGCACGATTTCAAATCGAGCATGACGCAAACTTCAACGTCGCAACGCGTGGTGTATTTGATGATTCACTTGCGCGGCGATTCAGCGCATGACATTGCATTCAGTGCCGCTTCTTTTTGGACAAAAGACGTCTTCAGCGAAACGTTGACAAATGAAGCCTTTATTTCGTTCAAGGGCACACTGATCGACACACAATACAATATTTACAATTTTTATCTAAAACAGGCACTTTAGACGCCCTTTAAAATTGTGAATAAATTCCTGCGCACACAAACGAAAGTGGTCAGCTGACCCGGTCAGCTGATAACTATTTGTCCGTTTCGCAAGACTGTCATTGCATGAAGCGGATTCAACGTGAGTTGTTCTATTTCCAGGTTCGTCACGTACTACGAGAGCACGAAGCCCATCATCGACCACTACGAGAAGCTGGGTCTCGTTCGCAAAATCGACGCGGCTCGCGACGTCAACGAGGTGAGTTCGATTTCTGTGTTTCGCAAAAACAGTGCGGGGGCACGGGGCATCCGGAGCCGGAGGGTTGGTTGCCCAATCAGCAGATTTCTTCAGATTGGTTGGTTTGAATCGCCAATTCGCAGAGACACCAATTTCCAGAGGAAAAATGGCACCTCCGGTTTGAAATCATCCTCAAACAGCTCTTTTTGCACTCTGATGGACGTGAACATTTCCTTTGTTCCAGGTGTTCGGAGACGTCAAGAAAACGTTCCAGGCCGTGCTGTCCTAATCCAGACCAAGATCGGGGTCGCGTGGGTCAGGGTCACGTGAGTTATGGGGTCAGGGTCAATTGTAGATGGGGTCAGGGTCACACGAGTCAGGGTCATGTGACTCCGTGTCACGTTCTTGTTATCGCTGGGGACATTTTTATTGCGTCATCTGATCAGCTGGAGAAAGTTCAACCCCCTTCGCGCTTGTGGTGCTTGGCGGGAAGTTGGCGTGTGACTTCCATTGGGTTCTTTGCCAAGCTCCGCTCCAGCAGTTTATTTTGACAACATGTCTTTCGTTTTTGATGGGAAGGTGGGGAAACTTGGGTGAATCGAATTTTACACTTGTGTCAGGTAGATTACAGTCTATTAGACTCTGTTGTGATTTCTGTGCACGTTGTGCGTTGAGGTGGACGTTGTGATCTCTTGCCTTCTGTTCAACAACCAAAGACTGGGTTCACATGTGATGCGTTTTGCGGTGCACAAGGCACTCTGTGGACGACCCAAAACCAACCGAGGAACTATACGGAGGGGACGGTGTGTGTGTGTGTGTGTGTGTGTGTGTGTGTGTGTGTGTGTGTGTGTGTGTGTGTGTGTCTAGCGCGAGTGAGAGAGCGAGGGGAGAGAAACACATCTTTTAGGGCATTTCGAACGTGTTGAAGTTTCTCAGCAGCACAACGTTCCTCTCCGTAGTGAGAGACACGTGCGTGTTTGCGTGCGTGTGAGTGTGTGATGCAAACGTCACTCATCTCGTGTGAACCCTGCCGAATATCACCCAGAGTCTCGTATTGCTACTCGTGCACACAGAGGCCCAACCCTGTTCGTGCCCCAATGCACATGGAGCGCGCATTGCAGCCCTGTTTGAGTGGTTCAGTGCTCATTGTCTTTTGAACACAGGGCCGCAACGCGTGACTCCTCCTGTGTGAAATTGGCCTGTGATGTCTCAACAACTGTTCGTTGAAGTGTTCTGTCTCGCTTTTACTCGGGGACCACGCGGTGAATCGATGAAAACGTAAATTGTTTGGACTCGTGTCCTTCTGCACATCGAAAGTGACTGGATGGAATGCATTTGTTCGTGCTTGGAAAAATTCCGTTTGGCTCGCATAATATTTGCAGGGGTTTGTCCTGTGGATGTCGAAAAAATACTCTTTGTTTTGTCTGGACCTGTCATTCAGCGGAACTGATTCCAAAAACCAATTGAACGTCGGATCGAGTCGGACTTGGTCCGACACCGCGAAATTTCTGACGTCATTCCGATTTCTCACACATCGACTTTTCCAAAAAAAAAAGGCGAATTCACTTGTGATCATTCAAAGAGCAATCTCGTGTGTTCGTTTCATTCTTGATTATTCTGTCACGTATTCGTGAAACGTTCGGGTTTTTATTTTGAAATGTTTCCGATCAACTCACAGCCTCAGGAGAAAGCAATTTCTCAAGACGGTTTTCCTCTCGTGTCGGAAAAGCAGATTGTCCCGTCAGGTGTTTGTCTGGTACTGTGATTGCTTTTCACGTTTGTGCGAGGGAAGAGGCGCTGGAATCTTGTTGCATTTTGTTGGGCCTGTTTCAGTCCGGGTGCGCCGTCGTGTTGCGTCCATCTTTGTCGCTGCGTCGCTTTGTCGATGCAGCCACGATTCGGTTCAGGTGGGACGCACGCATCCAGTGTGAAACACGTCTAGGTAAAATTAAACTTGTGTTCGGAATGTGTTCTGTACGTGTGGTTTCACTTGTCAAATGCGGTTTAAAAGGTACAAGTCTGAAATGGGAAAAAAAGACTTACATGTCGTCAATTGGGGCACAAGGTATGCACGTGGGCATAATTGAATTCTAGACACTGTGGTAGATAATAGGGATCTACATTGTTGGTGGGTGACTAACACGTCTGATGTTCGGTCTGCAATGTCTCCGTTTGCTGCGCAGTTCACTTTTGGCATCTGGCATTTGATGAAGTCCTTATGATGGCGCTCGTGATTTTCGGCGTTTCTTTGTCCTTGTTCGCACGAGCGATGCTAACCCCCCGATGTCGGTACTCCACAGGGCCGAGCAATGTTTGAGAACTATTGGGAATTTGATAGCTAATTTCGAGAATTTTACCCGGCAAAAAGAACTTTGATCGCTCCTGCATGAAAACCCCATCTTTGCTGTTTCACAAAATTCACTGGGGGCTTTTCTGGCGCCTAATTCTTCACGTAAGCGACACCTGGAACTGAACAAGACAGAAGAGAAAGTCCTTTTCATCTTCTGTTGATGATGGAAATGCTTGGAACTGAAGGTGATTTATTCCTTCTTTTGTCGTCAGAGATTTCATTTGATTCCAAGGCCTTTTTGCGGTGAAGATTCAATTGTTCACCGGAGAACCTACGTAAATCGAGACTTGCCAGTGTCAAAGTTCGTTTTGAACGCACATAGAAACCTCTATTTACTCGGACTCATAGATCGTAATTGAAACGCCTTGGTGCGGCGGCACGAGGTCCAGAGCACAATCACCTGTCAAGAGAGGACCCGAGCGGCTGGAGCCGGGTTCACACTGGGGGCGTGGAGCTCCGTGTTTTCCTTCCACAGGGACGCGGCGCGTGACGCACCCAGCGTGCTGCGCCGGCCTTCGCCGCAGAGTCCTTTATCACGTCCATACATCTGCTCAGAATGTAGATCAAGAAGACTTTAAATTCGTCAGCCTGTGAAGATGTTTTCACATTGGCGACATTCCTGTGATTCTCGCCCCTGGTGTGTCGATCGTCCCCGTCACCCCTCCTGGAACCACTGCGTTGGTCTTGTACTTTCATTTCGGTTTCTTGAAGTGGTTTTTGTTTGTCTCACATCAGAGTCCGTCATCAATTCTTCCTTTCTAAACCCTGTATATATCTCTCAGCATCTTGGACAACTCGAGGGGTGACAGACGTGAGTCACAGAAATGTGGCCTGGTTGAAACGGCGTTATCGGTGCGAACTCGGAGAAAGATGACGGGTCTGATTGTGTCAATCACGGCAAACGCGTCGACGCTTCATCTTTGTGAACCGACATAAAGAGACAAGCAAAAAGATGGATTAAGATGTCGAAATAACATGTTTTTATTCCCGTGGAATGTCAATGCACAACTTTGCACTTTTCGTCCAAAAATTTAACACTGTTTTCAACGTGTCCGATGTCCCCACCACGTGCAAGTGCTGTTTTCTTAAACAAAAGCTTGATCGAGAATTTGTTTTGTGTGTATGTTTTGGGCACAAAATTGAATATCACAGATTCGCAATTGTTTTGTACAGAGATTCTTTCAAGATGGCCGCCTCCCGAGGCGCGTATTTGCACTGATCAGTGTTCTTGTTGCAGAAGTCTGTGGCATCTTGAACAGCGAAAGTTTAGGAAGTGCAGGCTGTCAAACGATTCTCTTGTTTGTGAAGTTTCAGGGGGTACAAATGGTGGACCGAAGGTTATCGTGTGTGCGAGTCTGGTGAGAAGGTTTCTACACAGTCAGTCTCAAGGTGTTTTGTTCTGTGTGGGTGAACATGAAAATGGGGAGAAAATAAAATATTCTAATTTATGTAAGATTGTGTTAAAATATTTACACTTGACTTGTGCATCGTTAGAATTTACGATGATTCAAACCCTTTTCCCCTTGCACTGAAGACGACGCAATTTTTGCGAGGACTGTGTCTGTCAGTTTCGCACAAAGTCCGTCTTTTATGTTGCGCCGGTGCACAAACCAGCTGGAAATTGCAACGCTCACAGACGTGTGTAAGATAAAACGCCTTCAGTGTGAACAGGCCAAACGACGGCATTTGCTGAGACAGTGTTTTTCTCCTTGGCCACGATGGGAGGCTTTTCATTCGTTTTGGCAAGACGATCACTTTTTCGGCCGTGGAGGATGTTTGTGTGGTTCCTCTTCTTGAGCAGCAGGTTTCGTGGAGAAGTCGCATTACGAAACGACCCGTCGAGTTCGTGTGGTTTATGGGCAATCAACACGCGAGGCTGAGCTGAATGCCAATGACTTCATTTTCTGCTGTCGTGTTGAGATGTGTGCGTGTGTGTATGTGTGTGTGCATGTGTGTGTTCTCCAAATTTCTTTGTACACGTTTTTACACCAGGCCACATCTTGTCAAACACCTCCGGCCTTTCAATAAATTCGTGCCCCCCCTCCCCCAAAGTGACCAGATCCTGCATGGATCCGCCCAGCATGGGGCCATGTACACTTCAGTCGCTGTTGCATCAACCTGAATTGTGCATTGAATTTCACAGAGACTTGCGTCCCAGGCACCGGTCATGCCGCCAAAAGGAACAAAACTATAAGATTTTCGAGCTGAGTCATCGGGCCTGGAAACACCTGTTTCATTTCAGTGCGCATTTCTGTGAAAACATAACTCCCCCGTAGAAACCTGTTGTGTTGATCACAAAAATGTTCGAGCAGTGGAGACGTTTGTTGACACGCGTGTTTTCGCCACTTGTTTGTTGCTACAAATGGGAAATCCAAGCAAGCAGAAGAAGATTCAGTTTGAACGCGAATTTTGATCACATTTGCATTTCAGGTGTCACCGGGGCATGACGTCTGCTGTCGTGACGTTGACGTCCGGAATGATGTCGGCTTTGCGTCTTGGCCATGTACGCACACGCGCATTTCCAGGATTGTCTATTTGGGACAGGAGAGTACAGTGTCCCGGGCTGGGATCTGGAGGTTTGGGCTCTTCATGGTTTCTCTGTGTGCGGGGCGGGTCATCAAGATGGTGTTTTTTGATGAAACCAAACTTCTGCGTGTTTATGGGGGGGTCTCTGGCGCTTTGTGCACAGGTGGAAAAAAAAATTCGGGGGTATTTAGTTGGAGAACATGGGGATGTCACTCCTGTGTGAAGTCGAGACCGGAAGTGAGGTCGACACCGGAAGTTGAATCGACACCGGAAATTGGTCGACACCGGAAATAGAAGTGTCTAGTTGCAGGCGCATGTGGGACAGCCCTGCGCGTCTGGTCTCAACCCGTTACGACAGTCGAGCAGGCACACAAATTCGCCGCAGTCCCCGGGAATCAGGTTGATCGGTCTCGGCGCGCAGTCGCAGCGCGGGCACCCGCGGAAATCCGTCTGGTGCCCGAACACACACGTGGTGGGGCACCTGTTCGGGTCGATGGCGAGGCAGCCCCGTCCGTCCCGGCCGACAAGGCTCCGTGGCGGCGGGTTGCAGGCGCAGGCCGGGCACCCGCGGGTATCCGACTGGAAACCGAAGAGACAGTAGGCGGGGCAGGCCTGAATTCGGACGATCGAGCACGGAGGAAGGGCGCTGTAGCTGCAGGCGCACAGCGTCCCGCCAAACCGATCCGGGATGCGTTCCGCAGGGCCGCAGGGAAGGTTGCACGCGCGGAGAAGACGGCCTTGCTGCTGGAATCTGCAGCGACACACCTGGCACCCGTTCCGATCCACTTCCGTCACAATACCTTGCTGGCAGTTGGCTGGGCAGGTCGGCGGTGGGCACTGCTGTGTGCACTCGCACAACAGGCACCCGCGGGCGTCGGTTTGGTACGCCAAGCACTGGATGTTGCAGTTGAAGCGCGGACATGTGCGACATGAGCACTCGACGCAGCCCTGCAGGTCGTGCGTCAACCCGTTAGGGCAGCGCAGGCTGGAGGGACACGTGGCTGGAGCGCATATGTCCGGCCGCAGACATGCGCACAGGCGACATCCGGTCACGCTGTCCCGCTGGTAACCCTGGCAATATGAACAGGAAAGATAAAGTGTGTGTACGTCACACACTCCGTTGCGTGGGTGCACTCGTTTTGCATTGCCTCGTCAGCACGACGCATCGCCCTCATTGTGCAAGCACACAACGCAAAACTCACCAATTCATACCTGAACTCGACTCACCTGGCTACACCGGATCCGGCAGAAGTCGAAGGCCCCGCACCCGCTTCCGTCGCCCCCGTCCGTGCGGCACGCGCACCTTTGGCAGCCGTCGGGCCCTATCTGCAGACCGAGCGGGCACTGCAGGGCGCACACGATGGCAGGGCAGGCGCAGCGGCACGTGGGGCAGAGGTTCGCGTCCAGCTCCCGACCCAGCGGGCAGACCTGTCGATGGAAACACGGACCTGAGGACGTGTGCGCCTGACGTGAAAGAAACCTGTCAAACTGCAAGAACCTGAACCTGAAGAGTTGTCCAACAAAGGTGCGTGCATGCATGGGGCGACTATCCAAGGGGTGGGCGTGTGTTGTGCCTGAGGGTGGGCTCCACTACATGCCTTGTGTGGGCTCACACCGTACCTCAGTGCAGGCGGTGGGCGGGCAGCGGGGTCGACATTCGCAGGTCTCGCAGCCGCTCACGCTGTCGCGCTGCCTTCCGTTGATGCAAATCTGCAGCGTTTAATTTCAGAACAACGTGACATCACATGCACTTCGCTCACATGACAAACCTTTGCTTTGGATGCATGTTGATGCTGAAAACCACAAACTCGTCGCACTTTCCTCGTTTACTTCAAACGCGGATCCGCGCTGTTTAGCATTCTTGTTTCCTGTATTCGGAGGTGTTTGCTGCACTTGCCTCGTTGCACTGCGCCAGTGGAGGGCACGGCCCGATGTTCAGAGACGGGCGTCGACACTCGCAGGTCTGGCACCCCGCGCTGTCCGTGTCGTAGCCGGCAACACACATCTGCAGAGAGGGGAGCACGACTCAGTCCCGTCGGGCATCCTTGTTGACGACCAAAGATTTACGCGTTCATTCATGCGTGCGACATGCATGCAGAACAAAGAGCAAGATCTTTGGTCGTTTGGCTCACAGGATAGATGATGAAAAGAGGGTACCCACCCTCCGTGCGACGTCACCTTCCCGCAGGCACGCACACACGCGCGCACTCACCGTGTAGCACTGTCGGGCGGTGCAGCCTGTGGTGGTTTGCCGCGCGGCGCATCTGCAGCTCCAGCAGCCGTCCCTCGAGCTCGGGGCGCACAGCTTCACCCGACAGTTCAGCAGCTGCGGAATCCCTACCGCAGAAATTCGTGGTTCACGTCAAAAGAAGCGAGGGCGCGGGTCAGAGGGAATGAACACTTCTGCGGAAACAGTGCGAAAGAAAAGTTGACGCCCTATGGGCGTGTACCCCAGAGTATGGAATGGGGCCTGGAGCCCGATGTTCGGAATTTCTTCGTTTGTTTGGCATTGTGACGACACGGTATAGAAACGTATACCTCTGCAGGTGTTGATTTCACAGTTGCAGGTTCTGCAGCCTCGGGAATCCAGTTCCGGAATCGACTGCGACGGACACGTGCACTGCACGTCCTGTGTGGGGCAGTTGGACGGCTGCCCTGATGGGTTACACATGCACGTCAGGCATCCCTGGTCGCCGCGCCGGTACCCGAACTCACAGCGTGTCGGGCACGTCACAGGATCGCAGACCTGCGATGGAGAGCACAAGTTTGTGCTTGCACTTCGCAGAACAGCCCAGCCCAGCCCAGCCCAGCCCAGCCCAGCCCAGCCCAGCCCAGCCCAGCCCAGCCCAGCCCAGCCCAGCCCAGCCCAGCCCAGCCCAGCCCAGCCCACTCCACCCACCTGCCCTGCAAGGCGGTTGCACTGGCACAGCGGACAACCGCGCGAGTCTCGTTGCAGCCCTCCGGGGCAGTTGATGATGTTGCACGTGAAGGGAAGCTCTCCGCAGCCGGCAGGGGGCGTGTAGCAGCGGCACACCTCGCACTGGTTGGTCGCGTCCCTCGCCAACCCGAACCTGCAGCGACCAATAGGAGCACAGTTCACAATGAGCAGTTGTTTTGCAACGAGACGCATGAGGATCTGTGCACACTGCATTATCAAGACAGAGCCGTTTCTGGTTGGGCATGGACAAGATAAAAAAACAACAACTCCGAATTGGAAATGCGGCTTGCATGCCCACCTTCCCTGTCCAGAAAGCAGTGCAAGCAAACGAAACACGCGTGCAAGTGTTGGAGACTTGCATTGTTGGCTCATTCACTCAGCAGCCTTTCGGCTCCGAACGAAAGCGCCTCTGATCGGTGCTCACCTGCACTGCGAGGCGATGGGACACATCTGCTGGGTGCAGCGCCGCGCGTCCGGGTGATCCCCTCGGCACGCACAGCTCTGGCACCCGCGGGAGTCGGAGAGAAGCCCCCCGGGACAGTTGATAAAGCCGCAGTTGGCCTGGAGAGGAGCGCAGGGCGGCGGCTGGCGACACACGCACGTCTCGCACTGGGTCCCCGCGTCTCGAGCGAAGCCGAAGCTACAGCGCACGGGGCAGCGGATCGCCTCGCAGACGATGGACGGCGGGCCCCGGCACTGACACGTGTCGCAGCCACGCGAGTCCGGCTGCAGCCCCGAGGGGCAGTTGGCGAACACGCAGCCATCGAGGGTCGGGCACTCGGCGCCGTCGCACTGGCAGGTCTCGCAGCCGGCCAGGTCTCGCCGGTACCCGACCCCGGTGCAGTCAATAGGGCATTGGACAGGCAAGCAGCGGTCCTGGTTGAGCTGCGCCGAGCACGAACACGTGGTACAACCCCGGGCGTCACGGTCAAGCCCTTGTTGACAATTGATGAAGTTGCAATTGGCTGGAATAGGGGGACACGTTTCCTCTCGACACGCACACACGTCGCAGCCGTTCACGTCACGTTGGAGTCCGTTGGCCAGCAACGCGCATGGCAACGCGCAGTTGCTGGGGACGCAAACCCCGACCTGGCTCGCGCACACGCACTCCTCACAGCCTCTCAGATCCCTCCTCGGGCCCGCAGGACAATTGATCAAATTGCAGCCCAGGAGCGGGATGCACGGTTGGAGACACGCGCACGTCTGGCAGCCTCGCGCATCTCTCTCAAACTGCCCATTCGGACAGCGTGCCCTGCAGGCGATCCGGTCGCATCCTCCCTGTGGGTTCGGGTTACATCGGCACGTCCGGCACCCGTCTTGGTCCAACTGGTGCCCGTCGAGACACGTGAAGTCGCAGATGACTTCCGGGCACGCAGGGCGCACCTCGCACTGACACGTGCGACATCCAATCCTGTCGAAGGCGAAGCCGCCCGGACAGTCCTGGTCGCAGCGCAGCCTGGGACACTCGGCGCAGCGGCACGAGTCGCACCCGTTCGGGTCCTGCGAAAAAAATGGCTCCATGGAGCTCGCGGTGATTTGAGGAAATTCTGATTTCAGTCACTCTGATTTCGCTCCCTCTGATTTTGCTCCCTCTGATTTCACTCCCTCTGATTTCACTCCCTCTGATTTTGCTCACTCTGATTTTGCTCACTCTGATTTCGCTCACTTTTTTTTATCAAAAATTCTTACTTTTTTCACTCAACATTCACAATTTGGGAACTTATTTAGCACACATGCAAATGGAATAAATTCAACCAAACAGAACTTTTACACATTGTTTCAGAACAATATCCACATATAACCAAAATAATTGCC
>JAAUXT010058812.1_pt1 | contig 12657 bp, 9 predicted proteins | sample 7278171 | NCBI WGS metagenome assembly JAAUXT01 (sample SAMN14350112, study PRJNA611818) | marine sediment metagenome | isolation source: surface marine sediment (1.8m) | place: French Polynesia: Moorea | collected 2018-08
CACCACGCCCTCCCCCCCCCCCCCCCCCCCCACCCCGCGCCCCCCCCACCCCCCCCAACCCCACCGCCCCACCCAACCCCCCCCTTCCCCTCGGCCCCGCCCACCCGCCCCTTCCCCCGGTCCCCACTGCGGGATCCGCGGCAGAAGAAGCTTCACCTGAGAAGCGGCGGTCTCTCGTCCACAGATTGATCAATGTGGAGAGAGGTGGAGAGCCTGAAGATGACAACTCTCCATCTCCTCCCGAGCCAGTGACGCACCGCCGCTGCTGCCGCCGCCGCACTGCGAAAACACGGCGCGTCTTCCCACTGTAGGGATCCACGTTTTTTCCGGAGAGACGCACGGTGCACTGAGGCCACTGAGTTGGAAACAAACAAAATGCTTTCTGCTGCTCCCAGGACACCGAAGTGTTGTTTGTGACCTTGCTGCACATGTATGTCAACCATAACAAAGACGCGCGTCAACAGGCAAACACCAATGGGCGATTTCTGATGTGACAAGATTGTCCATGTTGTTTGGGGTGAAAAACAAACCCATATTCAGGATGCCCAAGAAGTCAATGCTGGCTTCGAGCTGGAGAGAAACCTGTTTGGATGAGAGGGTCAAGGAAACTGTTGATTCAGGGCTCTCCTTGTGGTTCTCTCTTTGGGCTTCAGCGCAGGTTGGAACTCGGCTGGACCGAGTTTGACCTGACATGGCTCTTTGGTGAGGCATTCACCAAGGCATTTTCAGGAGGTACCTGCACATTTCAGGTTGGACCTGAACCCTAAAGCCACAGGTGTCTGGTTATTTTTGGCTGAAGGTCCACGTGCACCGTGCAAGGTTCCGGGTTGGGAAAAACGACGGCCCTCAGCACCCGGTCCTGGATCCGCTGGAGGAGGAGGAGGCTGTCGCTCCTCTGTGCGCAGAAGTGGAAGCGTCGTCATCGTCATCGTCTGCGGGCGGCGGGGCCGGCCTGAGCACACCGATCCCCTGTGATCACTTCTGTCATCTTCCTTCCACAAATGATCCATCAGGTCTGAGCAGACGTAAGCCTCGACCCGCTCCCACTCCGGTTACCCGTGCAGAAGCCATCATTTCTGTGCTCCGGTGCACCAGGTCAAAACATCTCTCCCAATCAAGTTCAGTGCTGTGTCTATGTTCGAGTACTTCGGCGTGTGCTCTCCATGCGTTTTTGTCCAGTTGTTCCCCAGCACAATTTCTGCTTTGAGTGAAAGATAAAGACAAGGATCATTGCCGGACGTCAGGTCGGACCCCAGTCGGAACCCCCCCTCTCAAACTTGAGACCAACTGGGGACCTGAAGAATGAAACAGTGCCAGGTGATCCTGAAATTTGGGTGCTGAAAAGACAAATGCATCGAGTTTCGCACTTGCCAGTGATAAATTGTGTGTGTGTGTGTGTGTGTGTGTGTGTGTGTGTGTGTGTGTGTGTATGTGTGTGTGCAAGGAATCCGTTTTGAGAAGGGGCAGGCGGGTCCTGCATCCGGTGTTGCGGTGGGTGTGTCGTGCCCTTCACTTCACCTCGTACCAACACTTATCACAGCTGCAGCAGCAGAAGCTATGGAGCCGCGCACGATCCGGATTGAGCCGATTAACAGCAGAGTCCCCCTCATCACCTGCTGCAGGGCCCGGGGATAATTATTACTGCACCAAAGTTTTCTTGTGTGCGTGACTGCGTCTGTGGGGGGTGGGGCGTTGTGTGGAGCAGGGAGTGTAGGTGTGTGGGGGAGGGAGGTGTGCGTGTGCCGCATGAACACTAGTTTGTGTGTGTGTGTGTGTGTGTGTTGTTTGGAGCAGAAACGTGTGGGTGTGTGTGGGAGGTGTGCGTGCGTCGCATGAACACCAGGTGACACTGAGGCAGAGGCTACCTCTCAAATATCAATTTGTGCGTGTGTGTGTGTGTTGTGTGTGTGAGGGACAGGTGTGTTGTTCAGACCAGGGATGTGTGGGTGTGTGGGAGGTGTGCGTGCGTCGCATGAACACAAGGTGACGCTGAGGCAGAGGCTACCTCTCAGTTTGTGTGTGTATGTGTATGCGTGTGCGTGTGTGCGTGCATGTGTGTGTGTGCCTGCTGTGATCGGGCTGGGGTGTTGTTTGGAGCAGGGATGAGGGATGTGTGCGTGTGTGTGCGTGTGTGTGCGTGTGTGTGCAGTGTACTCCCACTTCATCAGTAATGGCCATGTTTGTGCCTGCCTGCTCACGCTGAAAATACTGATGGTGCTGGAGACCCAGGAACGAAATGTGTGCAAATGGAACCAGACAAGACACAAACAACACATTTCTACCGCCATTTCTACCACAATGGCGGAGCTCTTGGGAAAAGTGTAGATCTGCATCAACACTGTGATGGATTCAGCGCATCGTCTCTGTTAATGAGTCGAGAGATAATGCTCCTGTAGGAGCTACGCCTCTCAGGCCGGGTTCACGTCGTGTGCGTCACGCGTCGCTGAACTCTCCTGAATTGGCCAGACCCTGAAACCAGAAGACACATGTTGTCAATCACGAGAGCTGGTTCCTCTCAACAAAGGTGATTCAAGGCAACGACCCGAATCCCATGTATCCACACAGCAGGTCAAGTTTTTGATTCATGAAAACTCACCGTTGTTCGCACCGTACTTCTTTCCCCGACGCACAACAACCACAGGTGCAAATCGAAGTGAGCGCACACAGGGCCAGGGCCTCCATGGCCTCAGAGCAAATTCATCCAGACTCTGCTTTCTGCGTTTCAAATTTCGACCAGGGGGTCGGGCCACCCACCCACTTCATTTAGTCCTGGATTGCCCCCTGTTCTGCGGTGAACCACCGCACGGGCCGCAAATATTCTCTGCTTAATCTGCCTACTGACTTGGTTTTCCGCTCGAACGCACTCGACTCACACGAACGTACGCCAACGCATGCAGGTGCGATCCATGGCCAAGTCGATAACCGACAAATCTCAGGTTTTTGCGGGGGATGGCGTCAATGGATTCAGCGCACGTTCTGTGGCAATCAGCTCGTGAGCGAGTACAATGCGGGTGCGACTCGAGATAGAACTCACACACACACTGGGATAAGAAGTGCGGGGGAAGAGCTTATCCAAGTACAGGTGCAGGAGTTGCGTAACAATGGTTTTTGCTCGCTATAGAAGGGACGCACAGTGTAGCTGGAGCTGGAAACAAACGAATTCGACTTGCACTGAATTTTTTTTCCTCTTTGAATGATTTGTCTTTGAAATGGGAAGTGAGGCCCACAGGACTAATTTACACACACACACACGCACACACACCTTTTGATGCAGACGAGTCACAAAGAACACTGAAACCAGGCTGCTGGAACTCTGTATGGGGAACTGGCTGGTTTGCGTGGAAGCCATGCACTCCTCTTGGCCCCTTGACATTGGAAGACGAACGGCCCATAACATTCCTCTCAAGGTTGAAGCCAGGCTTCTGATCGTCCTGAACCCCTGAGTCCTGGACTCCCTGGTGCTACCAGCAGAAGTCTTACCTTTCGCAAAAGAATAGCCCACCGGCCTCGCGTGATTTGCGCCTGAGGTCAACAGCTCCAGATAAGACCAGTTGGAGTTAGCATGGAGCCAACTTTGTACCTACATTCGAAAAAAAACTCTTTTTGGCGCCTTACCCTCAACCAAGAACAAATCTACAGACCAAATATGAACACAATTGAGTACTGTACCATTTTTGTGGAGAAACTGCTGTACACATACTTTTGGAAGAGGAAGCCTGTAGTGTTCGCACTCGACCGGTACCCGGCCGGCGCAAATCACTAAAAAGTATTCTGACGAGTCACCCGTCTCACAAACGGAGGTCTCTGGACATAACGTCCACTCTGGTTGGTTGGTTTATTTGCAGCGCACCCCATCTGCGGTGGAGATGGTGTCTATTTACCACATTGCCACCTGATCTCTACGACCCAGGGGCGGGTCCAGGGTTCCGGGTTCGGAGGGAATCCCAAGATTTCTCCCCCCCCCCTTTCGTTGTCTTGGTCCAAGTCAGAAACAGTGTTCGATTTACGCGTGCAGCTCGCCCAGTGAGAGAAAATGGCTGACTTCGCCCCATCTCCAACCCAAGGGGTGAAGTGGCGCCACCGACGGCCAGCCGCACACGTGAATCGAACGCGCCCATTGAGAAAAAATAGCGTGCTTCATGGCACCAAAAAGGGTTGGGGGACCAAACACTGAGGTCATTGTGCGCGGGGGGGGGGGGGGTTGCTCCCTGAACCCCTTCAGGATCCGCCCCCCTGAAGTATCGCATCGCGTGTATCCGCGGAATTTCTGCGACTCTCATTTTGCAGCCGGGACCACACCCTCCATCATTTCCAGCGCGCTGAGCTGACGCAAACAAAATACTCGTAAATCTCTGCGGAAACCCACGCGTCTGAAGCGCAGGGCTGCTGAGGCGGGATTCACACCGGGTGCCACCCGAACCCTTCACACCGGGTGCGTCATGCGATCTGGCCCCAGACTTCGGCCTGGCTCACACAAGATACGACTTCGATTCAGCCCCAGGTCTGATTCACACGGGATGCGCCCCTATACTTACCAGGAGCTTTGGTGCAAGTTGATGTGTAGTGGTGTTTCAGGTTGGGATGGGGACACTTGCGTGGACTGGTGAGGTTTGCGTCGACAGTCCTCAATTCAATGCAACAACGGCCCAAACAATTTGAAGGATGGATGCTCTACTCACAGTCTCAGACTATTTTGGGAACTGAGCTCTTATTACCTTCACAAAGTTTCCCGTGGATCCAGAAAACAAGATGGAGCCTCCCCGTTACCCACGAAAAATAATTTTGCGCCTGTGATGCTGAAAGGAAAGCTCTCAGAAAAACACGACCATTTTCCGAAGGAGGAGTCAGGGCCCACCTCCGTAGCGGACCAAAATCAGAAACCCCCCCCCCCGATTCTTGATCTGCTGGAGCCCCTCCCAGGGTCAGACCTAAGGTCAGGACCAAGTCGCCTCTGCCCCCACTGACCCTGACCCTGGACCCGACACACCCATTTTCCGTGGCAAACGACACCCGTACTCCGAGGGGTTCGCGACCCCTGGGTGACATCCCGCTATGCAGACAAAGTGACGAATCTCTCTCGCCTCCCTGATGATCGGTTATCACGAGATCCAGCCGAATTCATGGGCAAGCGAGACGAGACACGTTTCTCACACGCAACGACGGCCTGTATAACACACCGGCATTTTATTGCTTGACCTGATTGTTGTTTCGACAAATGACAGCTTGCATGGAAAATGTTCCCTGTGGCGCAAAACATCGGGCCGGGTGCCAAATACGGTTATATTTTTCTGAGGTTGGGGGGGGGGCTCAGGAGGACCCGGGCTACATTCCCCTGTCACATCCAACAGTACACAGTATCCTTGGTGTCCCCAAGAGCCCATCTCCTGAAATCAAAGTTCGGGCCTCACCTCTTCCTGAAAACACAGGCACATTGGCAGCCACGGGAGTCCTGCCTTTGACATCAGACCTGTTGTTTCCATGGCTCCCACCCGTCCGTCGGCGACGATATTTGGGAGGTGTCCCTTTCAAAAGCGCAGCACAGGCGTCTGACCTGATATGTCCAACTCTCCTTGTGCTCGTGTCAGCACACTCTGTGCACCAACCTCCATGCACCCCCCGACAAAACTTTGATACTTCTTGCGTGAGAGAGACATCGTACCCACAGTTGCCATGAGCATTACTTCTCTTGTTATCTCCTGCCGCGCTTGATCCCCCTGGTGTGAAATCAGGTCACAGACCGGAAGTCCCCTCACCGGAAGTAAGGCCTTTATCGCCCATGCGGCACCGCGGGAAGATTAATTATCTCTGGACGCACGACACAACGCGGTGGGATTCAGCCTGTAATTAGTCGTGCTGAGAGTTCCCGGATTGATCGAGTAACGGCCACTTCATCCGTCTGTGTCTCTCACTACTTAACGTCTCGGGTTGACCAGATCACGTTGCGGAGAGGACTCCAGCCAGCGGAGCCAGGAGAACTGAAAATGCTCAAAATGGCCAAAAAATAACCCTGGTTGAATTTCACCATGTTGGTGACTCAACATGGGCAAAACAATCAAAAATGCTAAAAATGGCCCAAAAATGATCCTGGCTAAATTTCACCATGTTGAGTTACGCCCCCCCCAAATTCACACATACATGTACAGACACAAATACAGACTGATGGTGATTACACTAAGCGTGTGGTAACACCCTTCGGGACCACACGCTTAAAATGGGTCGAGACTCGGCAACTCAGCGGTTCCAGTACTGGAATGGGACCCTGGGAATCACGTGCCACGAAAGGGAACAGACTTTGGCAGTTTGATCGGACCCAGATTTAGGGTTAGGGGAGTGGTGTGGGGAACCATCCTGAGATCTTGATCTGAGGGTGCAATGGGGTGCAGGTTGAGAAACCAAGAAGACCCGTGAACGAGGAACCAGGATTTGGATGGAAGGAACCAGCTCGAGCCTGCCCAGCTGCTAGATCTACAATCCCTATGCCAGGCGACTTGAAAGTTCGGGAAGAGAGGGGATCACGGGGAGAATCGCACGTGGCGACTCGTCGATCAGCGGGAGAGCAATGGAGCCGCCCATAGATGCTGCAGAAGGGCGGTACATGTCTGCAGCAATCAGAAAACAAGAGTGTTTGACAGCATTGTGCCGGCGCGTACACTTCTCTGACCACTGAACAGATTCTGGAGAGAGATGTTTGTCATCAAAGTCTTGTTTTCCCTCAGCACGGAAAATTCACAAACACATCATTGAGTGCAAACATACCATCTTTCAACTTCTTGCAATTTGACACGCCATTCCAAATGAAAGACTGCACCCGACAACCCTTATCAGACGCGGGCTTAATCTCTTCAGGGTCAGGTCAGGTCGCAGTTTCATTGACCCACTCTCCTCCACACATGCCCCATTTTAATTTGACCCAACTTCCTTCCCACACACCACCTTCTGACTGCATAACGCGCACGACGCAGAAACTTCTGAGCCAGGACTGGGACAGGAATCCAAGGGGCTCCGTGGCAGCCCAGTTCTCAGGTGGATACAGTATGGAGGAAGGTGAGGGACGAAGAGGGTCCAACACTGGGCGTCAAGTGTGTCCAGACTGAGGGCACAGGGTGAATCCACGAGGGGGATTCATTCAACAGGAAGGCCCTGGATCATGTCCGCCCATGTTGCGAATCCAGTGGTGGCGTCTGAAGACTGGTGACGTGGGACTACTCCAACTGATCCCCACTAGAACCAAGATTTAGGTGGAAACAGACGCAAAATTGGCTGACCATATGAGGACCATGAAGTCACATTGGACTGAAGCGTCAAATGAAAGATTTTTCAATGCTGGTCGACTTGAAAAACGGGAAGGAAGCGGGTCATGGGGAGGACCTCACTCGACAGCACAAGTTTAAAAAGTCAATTCAAATTTGATTTTCTCAGTCAGACGCGTGCCCCCCGCCTTGGTTCCAGACTCACATGACTCAAAACTTGGTCCACTTCTCAATTTCAATTTGACACGCCTCCCTTGCCACACATAGTCCGAACTTTCTCACTGACGCACACGCCGCCTCCTCCCCCTCAGTCTCGAGTTCAGGTTCGTCACGTCTGGACCGACGCGCCGACCGCGGGATCTTTCGCCCCGGAATTAACCCTGCGATGGCCGGAACACGTCGGCTCGGGCGATGCGAGGTGCCTGCAATTACGTCGGGCCTGACCCGCCGCGCTTCCGCCGACAACTGCGGGCGAGGCTCGAGGTAAGGCCGCGTTCACACTGAAGCGCGACGTGCGAAATTTTTTTTGCGCAAGATACCGTAAAATCTCGCGTATAAGACCACCTCCCTTTTTCAGTGGCAAAATCAGTACAGATGCTTTTTGATATTTTCAGGAAATTTATTTGCACATGCAAATTGCAAAGGGCGCCACTCTCATTGTTGAACATGTGTCGGAATCCATCACACACCCTCACAGAAAAAAAAACAACCTCAGGGCGTGTCCGAATCACGCGTCTTGATGCGTTTGTGCGGACCAAACAATTGCAGCTTGTAAAAGGCAACCAATTCATCATGAGTTAATCGAAAACACTGCGTCGCGCACAAAGGATTCTATTTGTCCCAAAAGAACGCCGCCTCGCTAGAAAACAACACACATCAACAAGTGGCACACACACGTACTCCACACACGTACACACAAGCGCCCAGCCCCTGCACAGTTTTCACTGTGGTCCGTTGTTAAGCGCAACGAAAACTCGAAAAGGCTGATTTCCACTTGTGTACCACCACACTGCACCCACGAACTCGCAACTCACGACAAACGACGCCCCCGGTGTGAGACGCCACAGCGGCCATGAACTGAAAACAACAAGCAGTGCTCAAGGCAACTGCAGTGCGAAGTCCCTTGCCAGTAATGTCATCGATTCTTCCTTGTCCTCCTTGTCTTCCCCGTGTGTGTGTGTGTGTGTGTGTGTGGGGTCTGGCAGGGGGAGGGGGGTCTGGCAGGGGGAGGGGGAGGGGGAGGGGGGCATGGGACATTTCATCTACCTTGCCATACTGCACTACCACATGGTGCTTCGCCCTAAAGGGACTTCGCACAACAAGTCCCACGACGCCTCACCCCTGGGCCACACCGCGTGCGCCAGCAGTGTAGCAATGAGGCGTGTGTAGATGTGTTCACATTGCAGATGGGTTCCAACCCAAATATACACTGATGTGTGGTGTGGAATGACATCATAGCTGTGCGTGATGCGCTGGCGCACGCGGTGTGGCCAAGGGGTCAGGTATACGCGTACGTACTGGTCCTGACGCGCCGCACGCCGCCCCTCGTGTGAACGCGGCCTGCGCAGCGCGGCGCTCACATCCGCTGCGTCTGACGTGACGCGGAAACGCTTCATTCGCGACGTATCAGCGTCTTCCAGCCAATCAGAGCCGTCCGCCGCCGCCTCGGGGCTTCCCGTCCACAAAGGACGCCGGACGCTTTAAAGAAGAAGTTTCTTCATCGACATCTGCGCGTTTTTTTTTTTCGCTGCGTTGGATGAAAAACTTCGTTTCCAGCAAGGAAAAGGTGTGCATGCGCACACAAGAAGACACTCAAGACATCACATGGGAATGACACTCTGTTTGGATTTATTTTGTTCAGATTGCAGGCACAAAACAAGAACCCTTGATCAACAGGTCGTTGTTCGTCATAAAAACTTTGATCGCACTTTTCAAAATCAAACATCATTGTGGAAAAACACTTGACAATGAGAGATTCGTTTCACCCTTCAACAACTTTTTGGCCCAATCACCTGGACAGCCAGGTGAAGGAATGAAGTTCTGCTGCACTCTCCATCGGAGAAGAGAGTGGAAACTCACCAGTCGTTGTAGGCCCTTAGTTTGCAACACACACACACACACACACACACACGCACACACACACAGGCGGAGCAAAGAACAACTGTGAGAAGTGAGTAACCATTTTCCTGATTTTTCAGTCAATGACAATGCAGAACACAATGGCGGCACCCATGTCGGAAGCGTCAAGGTGTCTCACCCCAGAACGCCTCGACAATGGAACGTCGCGCATTTGACATATATGTGAACCACACACGCACACACCGCATCCAGTGTGAGAACAGGGCACAGGCCCTCACGCACAACGCCCCCAGAAGAACAAGCTGAATTTTCGGCTTTTCTTCTGGCACGTTGCCCACGCAGGACCCCACGTGATCTGGAGGGTCTGTGTTTCAGTCTCATTTCTCCACATCCGGGCTGCTCTCCTGCTCCTCCTCCATTGGCTCGTCCACGCTGAACGTGATTGGCTGACACTCGCGCGTGCGCAGATTGACCAGCACGCACGTGTGCGTCTCTGCGAAGCGCGGCACGCACACCAGCCTCACCTCCTGGCCTCCCTCACCTGCAGGTAGAAGAACAGGGCACAGGGTAAACGCAACAGTGACGCAAGAAGTAGATCTAGACCCACGTTCTAGCTCTGCATCTCCGAGCTGAAGTTGAGGACGTGACTAATGTATCCTTGTTCAAAGAGACAAACGAGATTTTTTGTTGTGCGAAGTCTTTTTAGGGCAAACACCTGGTGGTAGTGCGGTATAGGCAGCTTGGGCAAGATGTCCCTACTTTTCCCCCCCCCCCTGCAGACTTTGTCCCCCCTGCGGACTTTGTCTCCCCCCCGGGACTTTTTCCGCAGACTTTGTCCCCCCCCCTTATGTATGGTATCTTTTTTGGCAGAGCACCAAGAGCCTGGCATGAGCTAAAACATACGCTGCTCGGAACTTCGCACTGCAGTTGCCTTGAACATTGCTTCTTCATTCTTCTTTCCAGTGTCAATGAAGCGGGGACAGGGAACGCATTCGATGCTTCCAGGATCCAGTTTTTCCAGCTACATTTACAAGGGGGCTGGAGGGGGATCTGGGAGGGGGAGACGCCCATTGCCAGTGGTGTTCACAGGTCTGTGGTCTTTGAGGCGGGGATGGGGCAGGTTGTTCGTTGAACCCTCAGTCTTCAGATGCCCAAGCAGCAGAATAAGTTTCACCTTGCCGAACCAAGCTTTCCAAAAATACCTCCAGGGAGGTCGCGTGATTTGCACCCCATTATTGCCCATCAAAAACCAACAGTTGTGTACTTTGAACAAAATCCTTCCTGCTGCATGATACTTGAGCCACAAGAAGTCTTCACACCAACAATTGATAGAATTGAACACTATTTTGTTGGAGAAACTCTTGTCCACAGAATCTTGTCCACGATGCCTTATGTGATTTGCGCCTGGTTCCCGAAGGGTACCAGGCGCAAATCACCAAAAACAACGCACTTGACTGTTTAAGTGCAAAGAAAGTTCGTGACAAAACCAGCGGCGCCGGGTCCCGTCCCCAAAGGGCTAATCTGTCGGATCAGACTTAAAATAGCCGCTGTGGATCGTGTACAGCTGGAGAGAGGCAGGGGCTGAGGGGAGGAAATGAGTACAGGCCGGACATGCCGCGCGGGGGGGGGGGCGGAGATGGGAGGAGACAGGTTCTATTTTTTCTCCACAAAAACCCACCTGGAGGTGTCGGTCGGGGCGGGAGACCTGCACTCTCACACAGTGGTTGATACTGATGTGAAAATTGGTACATTTCCTGACACCAGACGCAGTGGCGTTGGGTCGTTTGCTCACCACTTTGTTTGACAAATTCTTGAGCAAAACCAGTACGCTTTTGCTTCTGTGTAGGTATTTTCATTTCAATGTTGACCGACAGGGTTATTCGAAAGTTATTGGATGAATCCAAACCCTCTTCACCACCAATCAAGCATGACACGGTATGATGCTCCAAACCACCATCTCAAAACCACAGCACTTTGACCACGGGACAAAACAACCACTCTGAACTGAGCACAGAACACACAACAACAGGACCACGTGGGCAAAGAAAACGAAATTTGTGAGGCGCACAAGACGCGTCCAGCGTCGCAGCGTTGTCACAGTGTCGTCCCCTACAGAAGGTCAGCGCAGCATTCTCACAGTGCCTCCCCCTACAGAAGGTCAGCTCAGCAGCGTTTTCACAGTGTCTCCCCCTACAGAAGGTCAGCTCGGCAGCGCTCTCACAGTGTCTCCCCCTACAGAAGGTCAGCTCAGCAGCGTTCTCACAGTGCCTCCCCCTACAGAAGGTCAGCTCAGCAGCGTTCTCACAGTGCCTCCCCCTACAGAAGGTCAGCTCGGCATTCTCACAGTGCCTCCCCCTACAGAAGGTCAGCTCAGCAGCGTTCTCACAGTGTCTCCCCCTCGCAGAAGGTCAGCTCAGCAGCGCTCTTTGAATCGCCACTATGTCGCGCGCAGCCAATAGACGGGAAGCGGGTGTCTCCGCTCGTCTCCGGCCCCGCTCGCGTCTGAGCCACCTGCGCGCGCATCACACGCCGAGGCCTCCCTCACACCGGGTGCGGGGGGTGTGGCGTCCGTGGCGTCCCAAGTCAAGGTGCGACGCGGCGCACGTTGCAGTATGAGTTGTGTCTGAACAAATCAGTGCGTGGTAACCCGTGTGACAGAACAACTTTTGACCTGTACAGGTTGACTTGTATTGACCAGAGACGCCTCCAACGGTCAGACCAGTATGATAAAAGATGTCCAGCCCTGATTCACAGGGAACGAGCCGCGCACTGCATCCCTGCACAAGTCAACGTGTGTCTCAGCGCCAGGGACGAGGCAGGCCACGCCGCGCATGACACGTCACGTGACGCACCACGTGTGACGTAGGCCTGGATCAGCCTCCACTTCACTTCACCTCACAAGACGCCCTGCACCTCCTCCTGCAGCAGAAGGGTCCGCAGGAGGGAAAGGTGAAGTGGCAGCATCCGCGCCTGATGCTTGTTACCCGTCACTCTCAATACCACCTGATGCCGCGGTAAACTTCTGTGGAGCTGGGGGCTGAACCTTTGGTGTAACAAAGAAAACTTTCAAAGTTTTTAAGTGTTTGTGAAACTGAAAAGGTCACAGGCCCCCACGTTGCACTGGAAGTCTGGTCCACAATGGAAGCGCCAAGTGTTCATTGCAGTGTACGTGGGTCCGACCTGAAGTCTCACTAAATGCGCCAAGAGCCGCAACGCTGAGCAAATAAGAAACAGTGCTCAAGGCAACTGCAGTGCGAAGTCCATTGCGCCGGTAATGTCATCAATTTTTCCTTGTCCACCTTGTCTTCTCTGCAGGGGGGGGGGGTCC
>JAAUXT010069051.1_pt1 | contig 12657 bp, 11 predicted proteins | sample 7278171 | NCBI WGS metagenome assembly JAAUXT01 (sample SAMN14350112, study PRJNA611818) | marine sediment metagenome | isolation source: surface marine sediment (1.8m) | place: French Polynesia: Moorea | collected 2018-08
CCCAAAATTTCAAATTTAACAAATTCCTTCCTCGTGCATTATCCCCAACCCAAAATGAACCAAAAGAGTCCTTAAGATCCCAAATCAATCCTCATCTTGACCATAAAAGTGCTGCTGACACACTTTTGGAAGATGCTGCCTATAGGTGCTTCGATTTGGCTCGCACCGATTTGGCTCATCAGCCCAAATTGTGCAACCCACCTCAAATCACCTAAAAAGGGGCAACCACCCCCAGTGACAGCAGGATTTGCATTCTGGGGTCTCCTGGGTGCTTTCCTGAACCGGTGAAGTGTGTGAAGGTTGAAGTTTGCCCAAACAAGTACGAGTCCCTCTCCTTTCTCTTTAATCCTGGAACAGCAGGAGAGTGGAACTGGAACTTTCAGATTGCCTGACAGTCTCTTCCCTGTCGTTACTCACATGCGTCAGACGTCTGAAGCTGGCCGCCGAGGAAGAGGACGCTCAGTGTCCAACCCAGACCGGAGCCCACGCGGCCCATACTACAGGGTTCAACATCCGTCTTCACAAGCAGAATAGTATTTTTCACGGAAAGGTGTATTTTGCCTGGAAAATGTTTGGCATGACCGCACGTGAACTTCGTGTGTGTTTTGGTTCTAAAAATGCTGGGTTTTGTTTCCTCTCCTTGATTCTTCTACGACACAGGAAATGAGCGTGTTGTTTTCAGATCTGACGAAATCAATCGGTGTTTCATCTTTCTTGTACTGACGACAGCACATTGGCTTGGGCTGGGAGGCATTGCCTCCACCCTCTTCCTGACTCCTCCAGAGGTTCTTCCCTCTGAGCCAACAGTTTCCTGTTTGTTGTTGTTCTGTCCCTGTTCATCATTCATTGCTTTGCATTGTGATGTCAAAGCTTCTCAGTACATTTCCCGTGATAACGCATCACCGAATCAATGACGGGAAGTCGGCAGTTCATACAGTGAAACGTTTGTGACCCTGACGCTGCAGTTTTGTTTCGGGATGCGCTGAGAATACGTGCGAGGAAAGAGGCAGAGACTTCTTTGTGTCGTTTGTTTTTGCACAGGTTCATCCAACAAAGAACAAAAGCGGGCTGAATCACTTCCAGATCTGCACACGGAGGCACAGGCTCTGACCCCTCTCTCTCAGCAAAACAAAACTTTCAGCAGGATGTTTCGTTTGTTTCAAAGTTTTGTACTCAATTGTTTTTCCCAGTCTTGTCATTGTCCGTCAGGCTGAAGGCATTTGTCTGTTTTCCGAACGCGGACGAAGCTTTCTGGGGATACTGAACACAAACAGCCACACTTTTACCTGTTTCAGACGCAAAAACAAAATGTTTGTCCGACCTCCAAACCCACGAATAAGTTCAAAATGATTTTTATTCAGCAAAACACGACAGAAAGAAACTGAAATCCAGTTCGGAGCTGAGACACGATCCACAAATGTTCTCACAGCAAGAATATTCTCCAATGGAAAAACAGAATAAGATTCTGAGCTTCAAAACAATTCCATTGCAAAAACATGGAGCTGTGTTTCAATTTGCAGCTGAGCTGTCGTTCATGGAATGTTTCCACAGCAAAAGTGTTTCCCTGTCCAAACCCACAGAAACAAGAGATTTCATTTGAGGAGGCCCCCCTGACCGCCACTTGATCCATGATCCCCTTCCTGACCCCAAATCTGACCCCCTGCAAAGAACCCTCCACCTGATCCACTTCGTGGCCCTCCGCAGGATCAGAATTATATTTACAGAAAGAACACTCGCATGTGACACCAACGAGGTGGTTGAGCTCCTCCCATTCTGCCCTTCTCTGGTTGGCAGACAAGTGACAACAAGCCAGTCAGAGAAGAACAGGATGTGATGGGCAAAGTGGAGCCCCTGCTTTCTGCTTCCCCTGCCTGCACGTTACGAAGTTCTCATCTCAAAGAGGGACTTCATACACACAAACAATGTTTGAGGCACGTTTTTGTGACTCATATGTATCTCAGACTTTCACCCACAGAACGGAGACAACATTTCCCCTCTGAGCTCTTTCTATCAGACTGAAGCCTCCCGTTAATGCTGGTTTTGTAGCATACAATACACAACCTTTCACTGTGGGAGTGTAGACCACAAAGATGCATTGGTCTTCCAGTTGACACCATCTCACACAATCGATTTCTGTTTCGACGTTGTCCAGTTGAAGCAAATGATTCGTGTCATCAGTGGTTGTCGTGGTTTCAGCAGTTGTGGCTGCAATCGTTGACGTGGTGTCACACGTTGGTACGGCGCAAAAACCAGTACGATGAGTGGGGTCCGTCGTGTAACACCAAGGCCTTACTTCACCACAGTCGTTCAGATCCGAATTTCTGCAATGAAGACAGGCACTCGATGAAAAGTTCCTGAGAAGGATTCAAGGGTACACGGCTGGAATCCCCACAATGACCCACGAAACGGAAAGAAAACACACACACACACACTTGCACACGCACACGTGCACACGCTTTTGTATGCACACACTTGTGCAAGTCATTTCTGCTTTGCATATGGGTTGCAATTGGGCGCCCTTTCTGTTGGAGTTCAGATTATCCTGGATTGAATCTCAGTCTGCCCATTGTGTCAGTCAAGAACGCACAAAAACAGTTTCTTCCTCCAAAATGCCAACCAAGAAGTTTCCTCACATTATCGCTGTGCACGAAACTGACAATAAAATGTGTCGCTGTTTCTGAAGCCATGTTGAAAGTACGAAAACGTACCTGCAGTAATTTTCTGCCAAACTCAAGTCCGCAAAGTGTCGCGGATCAGTCATACAATAACTGTGACTGAAAGCAAATCACAGGAGCAATTACCATTGTTTTCTGCACAAAAACGGAGCGTCAATTATCTTTTCTGGGATCAGGGGCGGGGAAGGCTCCGTTGGCACCAAGTCACCTCCAAACTGGAACTTTGCACAATTTTTCAAATATCAAATTTGGAGCGCTCTGACCAATCCACGACCCACGCCTGTTGCTGCCCCAGGTGCCATTTTCTAATCGACTCTGTTTCCTCAGACTCACGTACCCGTGAGGCGTTTGCGAGTCCCATCTCTGACAGGTTCGCCCTGTCTCCGTCACATTGATGGTTCCCATGAACTGATAGCCCAGAGGATCATCTGGTTGCAGACAGTTGCTCATGTCCACTGACCCTGCAAATTCACCAGAAGATGAGATCCTTCATTCCCCTGAAATGAAACTTCTTGCCTGACATTTTTGTACCGAAAGCTGAAGTTCTTTCCTGCTTTTCGTGTTCAAATATTCAAAACTGAAACTGGGCACAAATGTGGCTACTTCCACAGAAAATGCCGGTTGAAAGGTTGTTTTTTGTGTTGCTAGAAAATCAAGCCACCTCCATAAGGAACCAAGATTGTGGCTTTTGAACCTCGATCGTGTTCCTTTCTTGTTCCTCATGAGTGGATGGTGTGTGGAGGAGAACAATTGTTCTCAAAACCGTTTTCACAGGCCTACCTGAAACTTCAAACCCTTTTGCAGTACCTGGACAATTTGGTACGTCGCAGTAGTCCCATCTGGTTTCATTGTCTGTGGTGTAGCACCACAAAGTGGGTTCTCCATCCGGGTTCCTGCAGTAGTTCTCGGCTGCACTCACACTGCCGTCTCCAGGGAACTTGTGATCCTCGTTCTCATCATGCCTGAAACCAAAAACAACGTCCAGCTCAAGACAGAATGCAAGACACCCAACCCGCTTGCGCCCCTTCTCCCCCGCCCCCTCTTGCACCTTGCATTCTTTTTGCTGTGAAGATCTGTTCACCACAGGTTCTGCTCGCTCACCTTCCAAAACAATTTTTGGCACTAAATTTTAATTCAAGAATAAAATCAAAATGAGATTTCCTCAAGTGAACTGAGCTCCTCTAAACCTTGATCCTGTGTCTGGCACGGGTTCAGCCCGTCAAACCTACTCATGTGGAAATTGGGAGTCCCAGCGCTGACACGTCTTCCCATCGAATGTTCTTGAACCCCGTGTACGTTCTTCCATCCAGTGTCTGTTTGCAGTCTGGTGTGGAAGCTACAGGAGAAAGAACTGTGTCAAAGTTGGTCCAAGGTGGCCAGGTTGACACCGAGCGGGGAGGCAGGATTGAGTCGGAGTGCTGTTCAGATTCAGATTTGTGCGAACGCACTGGCGGTGGATAGAGAGGACATGTGACAGGTATACCGCTGGTACAAACAATGTTGAAAATCTAGACACCCATTTTTCGGTGTGTGACAACAAAATCTTGCGTGACAGATTCTCATGTGTTCTGGGTATCAGTACATAAACACTCCAAACAGTGGCCTTGGCCAAAGCCTCTGAGACTTACATGCATCCGACTTCTGAATGTGATCCTGCAGCAGAACCGTCAGCGTCCAACACATCGCAACCAGAACCCTCCTCATGGTGGTGAATTCTGCACCTCTTCTCACCCTCCTTGCCGTCTTTGTGTGCTGTTTTGTGTGCAGGGCACCGTCAGTGTTGTGCCTCAACAGGAGCTGCGTTGTTGTGTGTGCACGACAACTCACTTTCATGCAAACGTAGCATTCGCTTTACGCATCCAGCACAGAATGTCATGCTTTGAAACCACATCTTGCGTGTTTTGACCGTCGGTGCACTGTGTCCCCGGAAAAAAAACTTACTTTCTAAACAGCTCAATTTTGTGATTGAACCATCACACGTGCAGACATCGACCAGTGGCAATATTGTAATTCAGGCATGATCTGGTTTCAGGTGAAGCACATGGCCAGGCCGTGGTTGTTTGCCAGAGCAGGGACTCGTCCTTCTTTCATTGGCCAAGCGTGTGTGTCAGTTGCTATTCTGCGCCATTTCTTTCGCATTCACTTTCACAAAAAGTATCAGTGGAACATCAACACTGAAAGGATGATCGTGGATCCCTTGCCCTTGCGGGTACACTTTGAGTTCACTGGAGTGTGTTGGTGTATTTTACACGTGGACATGGATACGCATCACTGTATGTGTGTGCTTTCACCCTGTGTGCCCAAGGGTGCTTCGGTGAGGTGTTGGTCACTGTGTTTGCTTTTTCTCCACAAAAAGGCAGTGCAGGAAATGACAGCTTGTGGCCCACACTTCTGCTGGTCAGCCAAGGCCCTGAGGGTTCAAACCAATCATTAAAGTCCAAGGACAACTGAACATCAAGTGGATCATGCTCATGGAAGCAAGAGTCTGGGGTCTCCCAGTTAACTGAAGCAGAAGAAGGGCAGACACAGGCAGGATTCCTCAAATACATGGAAACCTGTGCGGAGGTCCAGGAGGCTTGATGGTAAGTTTACGAGTACAACCCAGCGCTTCTCGTCTGACGTTGTTGTGTGGTACGTGAAATTAATTTTGTTGTGCTGCGTCAATTCACTCAATTTATGTTGTTGATGCAAGAAATGAGGAAAACATTCAAATACTGTTTTGTGGGGCTTGGCTGCAAGCCAGGGCGACAAAATGGTGGGCACCACCGACACAACCGAAAGAGACTGAGGTGTGGGGACAGGGAAGGTAGGATTTGAAAGCGTGACAAGGGGCACTTTCCTGCGGATCCATAGCGTGGTGCCTGAGACCCGGACTCCCTCTCCCAACGTCCGCTCAAACATATATATTCAATTTTAACTTCACAGGTTTGGGTGCATGTTTCTTTCTCAGGTTTGACTTCGGGTACTACTGAAGGCATGGATGTCTCGACCCCTCCTCGCACTTCAATTTTGTATCCGCTGGAGAACGCTTGATGATGTCGTACATCAGGAATTGATCTGCATCAAGCCTGACAATTGACGCAACCAAAGTTGTTTTTCACGTGGGTGTCTTGAATCATTCTTTGTTCTTGTGACTCCGGCGAAAATTGTATCAAACGCCTGTGTCAAGCAGTCCATTGCTGAACACGCCCATTCTCAGCATCTTGGCCACAGAAGTTGTTCCAGGATTTCTCGTAAGCTGGAGGTGATCAAACCTTGGAGTGGCCCAAGGGGAACTCCAAAAACATGAAAGCAGAGTTTGAACGCAGGGTGCGACCAGAGGTTTGTTCCAGGAATAGTGCCCACCTCATTCACGGGGTCGTGAGTCGTGGGACCAACCCACATTTTCAGGCAGGTAGGACTCGCCTCAAAATTCTATCTACGGCAGGGGGAACAGCTGCTCACATTTGTGACCAAGGTGCAAGGCCTCCCCATATTATAGAGTTGGGTGTTGGGGTGGTACCTTCCTCTCTGCTGTGTGTGTGTGTGGGGGTGTGTGCCCCCTCCTGGTTGTCCTGCCACGCGCTCGTGCCAATGCACAGCAGACTCGTTCCAGGTAAACCTGGTGCCGAGAAATTGGTGGGGAATTATCATCTCCAGTTCGCATGGGCGTTGAGGCTGGATTCGCCCCGGTCGCGTCCAGTACGAGTTTTGCACTCCTACCGTTTTGAGCTGTACGGACATTCCGGCCTTCTGTGCATCACGTGTTATGTATTTTTCAATTGTTACATTGGTGTTTTATGCTCCAAACTGATTCCATTAAGGGTTTTGTTGCCTGTGCTATGAGCCGCACGCCTCCTCCTAATCCATAGACAAAAGCTGTTTTGGCAGACGAAGCCTGAGTTCAGCATTATCAAGTACTCCAACAATGTCTCATAAAAGTTTCAGGATTGTACATCTGTCGGTGCATTCCCATAAAAGTAGTTCCGTCTTACGCAGTTCGCGTTTCTCTGTTCTCGTCGTGCAGGAACTGATAACGGACGATTTAACCTTTCGCAACAGAAGTTCGGGTCGCATATAGCACTTTTGTTGACAAAGTGGCTGTTGATGGTTTGATGACAATAGAAAATCTGACAACTGTGCGAACGTCAAGGCCGCACGCGCGCTCGTGTGTGTGTGTGTGTGTGTGTGTGTGTGTGTGTGTGTGTGTGCGTGTGTGTGTATGTATGTGTGTCTGTGTGATTCTCATAAAAAACGCACCCCTGCAAGTCTGATTGAAGCTCTTGTTTTACGTTCTGTGAACATTGTCCAAAGCAGCACCACAGTTCCATAAAAATACACAAAGTACAAGGCGCAAAGGGCGACAATAGTTCTCGTTCTCTAACAAGCATCAAGTTGCACGACCCTCACACACAAGGTTACAGGCACGACTTGGTTGAACTGTGTGTGTTTGAATCATGATAAAGTCATTGGCAACATGCAGGTAAAACCAAGAGTAAATTTGGAATTGCTCGGACAGTCACAGAACCAAGTGAAGTACATTTCAGCAAAACCAGGCACACCTCTGAAAATTCCCGACGGGTGCGACAATCATTCCGACGTCCGGCCAGTGTTGGCTGCAGCTGGGGCGGAAATTCGACCCTGCTTCGCACTGAGTGCACCTCGCGTTTCCAAGCCAACGGGAAACTGTTTTGAAGTGTCGACTGACACAGCAACGCGTGGCGTATCCAAAATGAAGCAGGCCTCAATGAGAACTCAACCACGTGCACGTCTCAACTTTGAGACCTTCTTTTTTCAGGGTCAAAAGTTTTCCAAAAATCAATAGGAGAACAACCCTCCCCTCAAACAAAACTGTCATCGAATGGTATTGGCCCCTTTCCGTTCACCTCTGGACTTTCGCACTGTTTTTGCTGCTGCCCTGATCTCCGTCTGTTGCCGCGACTGCGATGTCTTCTGCTCCTCTTCCCTGATCTGTCGGATCTGCTGGAATAGGAACTGGGGTCCGAGTCCGGGTAGTACATGTCACTACCCAGGGTATACACCTGGTGATCCCTGGGTAACAGGGTATCTCTGGACCCCACGAAGTCTGGGACGAGGTCTTGCTGCGACGTTACGACGTCAGGCCGCGGCGTTTCCATGACGTCGTGCGTTTTTGAGTCCTGAGAACGTCTTCTGCTGGACAGATGATTGCTGACGTAGGAGACTGTGTCAGAGTCGTTATCCATGTTGTAAGAGTCAACAATGGACCCTGTGATGTAAGAGACCCTGGTTTCTGAATAGCACCCGCACACGGGGTGTCTGTGTAACCTACTGGTCGTAGTGTGGTGCGCACAGCAATACTCCCCGCCGTAAGGCAGTGGCGTCTGTGTCACGTGATCAGAACCGGAAGGCACGTGACTGAGAACGTCCAGGGTGAGCGACGAATGCAGCTGGTTGGCCAGGGAGTCCATGACGTTCATGTGGCGCGCGATGTCACTGATGGAGTCCCTCATGCGCGCAGTGGAGGCCGGCGCGGAGTGGTTGGAAGACCCTGAGCGGTGCTTTGGCGTGTGATGGCGATGTGAACTACTTTTTCTCCTGTGATGACCCCTTCTGGGCTCGGAACCACCTGCTTCACTTGTCCCTGCCCTTGTTCTGTGTCTCACCCGCGCTTTCGAGGGTAGAGACCCCCGACTGTGATGTTTCCTCAGTCTCAGCCAGGGCAACTTGGAGAGGGCCTTGTGCTCATGCGCGTCAGCCTTTTTCTCATCACTTCCAGCCACTCCATTGGGCAATCCTGGACTTTGGCTGCTAAGTTGATCTTGACCTGCATCTGGATCCGGATGTAGGTCAGACGAGGATGAGAGGTCAAGGCCGCTGTCCCCGCGAGAGTCTTCGCACATGAGCGCTTTGAGTTTATCCTTGACTGCGCTCACGGTGACCTGCAGTTCTGTGATAGTCACCTCCTTCTGCAAAGTGAAAACTCACCAAATAAGCAACACAAGGAAAGACTCAGCCATTGGTGAACGATACCTCTACCACCAGGAAACATCGTCCAGGCAACCGTTTTGCAGCAGTGAACATGGCCACAAAAACCTACCTTTTCAAATTTTTTGAGCACAAGGATCTTCATAAGGCTGAGGGTCCGGGATTTCCATCTGCTGTTGATCGCCATTGGTACTTGTGAGCTCGGAACTGACCTCGGAAACACTAATCTCAGAGAGACTCTTTTCTCGGAGAGAGACTGACCTCATAGATGGACTGATCTCAGGGAGGGATTGACCTCAGAGAGACTGATCGCAGAGAGATCAGAGATAGAGACTGACCTCAGAAAGGGACTGACTTCAGGGAGGGACTGACCTCAGAGAGGGACTTGCGCAGTGTCCTGTTGTCCGCGACGAGCCGCAGCAGCTCCCTCTGCGCCGCCGCCGCTTCGCTCTGATTGGACGCGGCGCCGCTGCGAGGAGACGTCACGTGGATGTTCTTCATCTCCTCGTCCGTCTTGCACCACCACATGTGCATCTGAAATTACCAAACACGGATCAAGTCTGAAGCCAAAGAACGCAGAAATTGGTCATGCGTTGCGTCACAGACCCACGGGTGCTGCGTCCAAAGAAAGACGTTTTCAACTTGGGGATACTCAGTCAGACCCTTACCCCCTGGTCCCAAGCCCTGATTGCCATCGTTTGTCATTGACCAGAATGTCATGTTGAGTCACAACAGCCAAGGTCTCAATTTGAATTCGTGGGTCTGTCAAGGTCTGCAAAGGAGTCTTCATTGTCAAAAGGCTTGGAAATGTCCACCTTTGGAATGTTGACGACACAGAGCGTGAAGGTCGTCACGACCCAGATGGCTGCCATGGTGACGGTCGACGTCACGTTCGGCCAGTGGGAGAACGCAGCACAGATGGCGGCTGAGGCACTTCCGGTGAAGGTCGTCACCAGGCAACTGAAAGAGGTGAACATCGAAGCGCGTGAAACAAGAGACGATTTGGCAGACATCGGCAGGAAGTTTTTGCACAGAATGTGTGCACACAATTTTTGTGTCCTCTTCGAGCGAGCAGTTGTTGAGCCGGTACTAGCCCCCCCCCCCACAAAGAGAATCTTGTTCCTTGCTCCCGGCTCATCCTCTGGTCCTCATGGTCTGTCACAGCTGAGGTCGTTCTGGGGTGCAGAAACACTTGAATTTGTTCTGAGATGCAGACACACCTGGATCCCTTATTGCGATGGAGTGGTTCTCAGACAGGATGCTGACGATGCAAATTACCACAAGTTACACACACACACACAAATCACACACACACACACACACAAATCACACACACAGACACACACACACACACACACACACACACCTCAGTATGATTGCGATGGAGTCGTTCATGGACGGGATGCTGACGGCGCGGATCGCCCACGACAGGTAGGACGCGTACAGCAGCAGCGACGTCTTGTAGACGAGCAGCACCGCCCACCAGATGGGAGTGTAGTCGCAGCTGCAGCTCGTATAGGTGGCGCTGTGCGTCTCCGGGGCGGACGAGGCGTCCGCATGCGTGATTTTCTGAAAGAGACATGACATGCGTCACGACATTGGCTTTCAAAAGACATCACAAATCCAGCGGAGAACATTTCACAACGCACAGCCACACAGCCACACAGCCACACAGCCACAGCAGTCTCATCGTGATGGTTGGGCGTCGGACCGAAGTCAGTCTGTCAGCGGACAAGATCCCGAGCATCTCACCCAGAGACAAGACTGACAACCTGGGCAGGGGAAGGATAGAAACACAGACAGACTCACGGTGATAGTGACCCCAGCGGACCGCAGCGGGTCCGTGAGCTGCCAGATCGCGAGCACCGCCACGTCGATCGACAGCAGCGCCCCGAGTGCGCAGAAGAGACGCCCGTCCCGGATGATCTGCGACAACAGGGCGAAGTTTGATATTTTAACGGTAGATCCACATACTTGGAGACCCTGAGTTGTGTCATGACCGTGCCACATTGGTTTTCGTGTCGTTCTGTTTCGTGTCTCAACTAGGATTCAGGTCTGCAGTGAACGTCTACCTGCCTGTTCCCGATTCGGTACCGACTGGAGACGGCGATGTCAAAGGTACTCACCACTTTGGTGGCGGGCGCGCTCTCGAAGATGCGGCGCACGCGCCACGACTTGACGAGCAGCGACCCGAAGACGAGCGTGAAGCTCAGCGGCAGCAGCCACGTCCGCGTCTGCAACAATTACGTCGTGAAAATGAATGACAATATGGGACACCACTCACTCCTTCTTTCCTCCTCCTCATTCACTCATGCATGGATGCGCCCATTCACTCACTCCTCACCCACTCACTGTCAGCTGCTCACACTGACAGACACACTGACAGACACACTGACAGACCCATACACTCTCACTCACCCATTCCACTCCCTCTCCACTGACTAATGATTCTCCACGTCCTCAACCACCACTCACATCCTTACCAACACTCACGCAACGTTTTCTTTCCCACTGCTCATTCACTGTTTTCTCCCCACCCACCACCTGCTCTGTCCCTGCACACTCCCCACTCACCGTGCAGACAGCGGTGGCGAGTCTCTCGGCGTTGTTGCTGAACGCCTCGGCGCCCCACAGCGGCAGACTCAGGTAGGACAGTAGCCCGCCCACGCTGATCATCACGTTCAGGTTCGGACTCGACATCTTGATCAACCTGAACAAGAATCAACCTGAACAGGTGACGGACGAAAGCTGTTTTGTTTTCAGCACTGGAACCAGCACTTGGCCCTCGATTCCCTCCACCCCGCCAAGAAAGTTTGCTTCGTGCCAAATGACGCAACAAGGGAGATCGCGCGTGGTTCGACCTAGCCCTCCCTGGATCCTCCGATCTTCACGGCACAACGCCATCTTCGAGGCTCTGCATCCAGCGGACTTGATCCGCTCCTTCACGGGACAACACACTGACGCCTTCTGCTGTGAACCAGACTGGAGATGATGCGTCCCTCACCTGACTGCTCGGAAGCGGAGGTTGAAGCAGAGGAAGAGGAGGGACGGGACGAGTCCGAGCATGCTCAGCACGCAGCTCACGACGAACACCCAAGTGGCGACGCCGCGAGGTTCCGGTGGGGGCGCCAGCGCGCCGCTCGGCGCCGTCATCGCTCACCCGACCTGCAGGAAGAGAAGGAGACACGAGCTGACAGAGTCGCAAAAATAACTTTGACTTGACTCGAGCTGAAAGAGTTGCAAAACATCTTTGGCTTTTTTTTATCAAAACAAATATCGTGTGCCCTTGTGGTTGTAACCCCACTAGATGCTGTCATACTCGAGCAAAAAAGTTTCTCCAGAAGGACTATGAAGTGACAAAGAAGCAGAGCACAGATGTTGAGACTTCTGGGGATCTGGCCCCACTCGAGAGCTCTGAAAGCTGAACCTTGAGCGAATCCACGATTGAGACGAGAAAGCCTTCTTCAGCTCGGACGCTTCGATCCGAACTCCAGCCTGTAATCCTAGGTCTGATTGAGGCCGCGCACAAAAGGCGAGACAGAGTCATTCAAGCCAAATTGTGGGAGCAGATCTTTGAGGATCCATCATCAGGGTGAGTGAATCTGGAGCCCGACTCTCTGGGCCGAAATTCTACTTCAATCGTGTTCAAAGACCCAGGAAGGACGCGTCCATTGGTCCCTGTGATCTGTTGGAGGAAAGCTTTGCTTCAATATGAACAATTTTCACCGTGGTTTCCAGAGTCAGTTTCCGGTTATCAGTCGTTGCACCGCAGGACACAAGACAGTACGAGTTGGTAACTGATCTGTGATATCTCTTCTCACCTGATTATCAGCCGCGGTAGCGGTCTGATATTGGTTTGCCCCTGTATCCGCGTCCATCCGTCTTGGGCAGACAAAACCTCCGTTTTACCCCTGTTAAAGTGATCACAGACTGGAATCACAGTGGATGCAGACACCCTTTGGGGTGCTTTACATGTTGCATATGGTATCATTTTGTTCTTCTGCTCTGATGATGAAAAAATGACATATGAAATTAC
>JAAUXT010141645.1_pt1 | contig 12655 bp, 13 predicted proteins | sample 7278171 | NCBI WGS metagenome assembly JAAUXT01 (sample SAMN14350112, study PRJNA611818) | marine sediment metagenome | isolation source: surface marine sediment (1.8m) | place: French Polynesia: Moorea | collected 2018-08
CCAGTCTGTGATCACTGGAACAGGGGTAAAACGGAGGTTTTGTCCACCCAAGACGGACGGATGCGGATACAGGGGCAAACCAATATCAGACCGCTACCGCGGCTGATAAAAAGGCGCACAATCTGAAGTGCAAGGAACTTGCTCGAGTCAATGGGCTCCCCCCCCCCCATACACACACACACACTAGAAGTTGTCCCCCGGTCCTTCACAGTTGTTCCAAGCGAACAACAATGTCCATGGCAAGTCAGAAACAACGGACATAAGCTTTGCACTCAGTGATTCAATCCCAAACGTGCAGCGGCCGCGCAAATAATTTATGTTCAGCCGTCGCGGGATTCACCTTGAACAGCTTTTTTTGACAGGGCCCATAAAAAAGTCTCTCGGTTGCCCTTGAAAACGCTCTGTACGATGAAATGTACGCGGCCACGTGGCTTTAGCGCTGCGAATTTTATCCCACGACCGTCCCACAGCGTGGAAAAAAAGAACAGGAAGACGGACCTCATGGTCAATGGACATTTATCTGTTCATCAAATTTCTCGGATCGCCTCTTAACTGCAGGCGCACTGTGTGAACTTGCGAGGCCAAACGTTCTGACACCTTCTTGAAGCGTTCTTTTTTTACTGTTGATGAAAGGATCGCGCCTGCTGCAGTTGAGTTGAGTGCAGGCAACGCACACTCCTTCCGCTGCAAAGAAGTCATCGCTGCTTTGACGTCCTTGGCTTGATCTTGAACGGTTCGTGAATTACAACTTCTGTCACTTCCCTTGCTACTTTTCCCTCCAGCCGCAAAAAGTGCCAATGCAGGAAAAAAAGCGAACTAAAAACCCTTGTCTGAAGGAGAAGTTAAGGTGAACCTTCAATATTTTCTTTGTCCACCTGCAGCAAACAATGTTATGACGCTGGTGGTCACATCAGCAGAGTCGGGGAAGGATTTCTTGAGTTGGTCTGTGCACGCGAGACAAGCCTTTTCGCAACGACCTCTGCACGGGACGCAGAGAAAAAGCAACAAAAATTTCCACTTTCGCAGGCCAATTGTTTTTGGGTTTTCTGCAGAACTCCCGCCAAAATATTTTGCCCAATTTTCTGAAAGGCCAGAGGTTTGCTGAGAAGGAAGCCAGACATGACGAATCCAAACAGTGAATCCAAATGCAATTGTCATGGATTGGCTTCAGATTTGAGTGAATCAAACACCCCTTCACCAATCTGCCAATCAAATCCAAGCCAAAAAGTGAAACCAACTCAGAAGGCAGATCGGGTGAATCTTAACTGGGATTCGGACTCGCGCTCGGATTCGGGAAATCGAACGCTGCCTTCAATTGTTTGGTGCCTTTTGGGGGTGAGTGAATTGTTGTGCGAAGTCCCTTTAGGGTGAAGCACCACGTGGTAGCGCAGTATATATGGCAGCTGGACTGAAATGTCCCCTGCCCCCACCTCCCCCCTGCCAGACCCCCCTCCCCTACCAGATCCCCCCTACCAGAGGCAGGACCCCCCTACCAGAGGTAGGAGCCCCCCCCTGGACAGCATGACTGGTGGAAGACAAGGAGGACAAGGAAGAATTTATGAACAAGGAAGAATTTATGACATTACCGACGCCGCAAGGGACTTCGCACTGCAGTTGCCTTGAGCACTGCTTCTTGTTTTCTTTATTCTCTCAGGCGGCACTTTCTTGGGTCCAGCAGACCAAAATGGGGTGAAATGCGCAATAATGTCTCAAAAATTACCAGAAAATCCGTCATCTTTGGTTTTGTGAACGTCAAGGTCAATGAAAAGTCAAATCAATTCAACATCCTTACATTTCAAGCGGATCACGAGTGTGTGTTGAGCACTTTGCTGTCAGCAGGAAGTTGAATTGACAATTTTTGAGAGAAAACAAAACAAGGGGGGGACCAACCACGCAAATTTGTTGTCAGATCCAGGTACCAGGCAAGTTTTTGGCACATGCAATTTCAAACTGGAAAGGATATTCGCGTGTTTGGTGAAAATCTCGGAGTTTTTTGGCCGTTGCTTCTCTTCCTCCGCGACTTTCCTGTCCGCATAAATTTGAGCGACTGTGTCAGCCAGTGTCAGACCCAGCATTTGGTTGGGGGGCACCAACCGCGAAGGAGGTGGACGTGTCCATTTCCAGGCAGGGCGTGTGCTAGACGACGGGAAGGAACTGCCCCCACTGCCAAAGTGAAGTGACAAATTCTGCTTGCCTTGGAAACTTGACGCCACGAATAATCACAGCCAAAGCCTCGTGCATTGCACCTGCTGTCTGAAGAATCACACACCGAGCAGCGTTGCAAGCAAATCAGCATGATAATCAAGACTCTATCCCAAAGTCGTACCAGAGGAAGGGCACAGACTTATTACAGACCCCCCCCCCCCGGGTGGGGACCTGGCCCTACCACAAGGCTACTCCACCCGTGGGGTGTCTGTCTCGTAACAAAAATGTTAGAAGGTTGCCACGCACCCCTGATCATCACTGACTTCAAAATTTGTAATAGATCACCTCTTACTGATAGGAATCAGTGGTGCCACACCCACAATTGAACTTCACCTGGGGTGAGGTAACCCCAACCAGTATGCGAGTCATACCCTGGCCATGAAAAAGCTTCAGATGCAGGGAGTCCTGACTCTCCGAGGGTTGGTCGTCGCTGGCCGAGAACGCGATCGGACCTGCGATCCTGGATTCACAGGGGACCCATTCCTGAATTTTGCATTCTTGATCTTTCACCCGCAGTGGGCTTTTCGTCCAACGCAAGGCAACATTGCGGCCCCGCACACACACACACACACACACACACACACACACACACACACACACACACACACACACACACACACACACACAAGAATGGCATCGGGATTCAGCATTCGGGAATAACCTTGCCATGCACACGCAATTCGCAACTCGGGTCTCAATTTTGTCTCATTTGCACTCGTTTTCTCTTGGCACACGCAACACAACAGCGACCCAGTTTTTGCCTTTACGTAAGATAAAGCTTTTCACAGAGAAAAGCGTCTGGAGAACATCAGCCTCACCTCTTTTGACACCACACAAGTATCTGCCCTCCGAAAATCCGATTTCTCGCTTGAACAATCAGGAAATAAGCACAGAGCAGCAGATTTGTGGGCAATGCACCTCACACCACTTGCCAATGCGCCGCCATTGCTCTGGCCTTGAACTTGGCGAAGGTAAACAGCGCGACACGAGACTGCGACTCACGTGTTGCACTCAAAGTGTGCGATGACGAAGACACTGCTCCGTTCGAAGAATTGTTTGCGCAGCTTCAATCCAACTGATAAGATTTGACACTGCGCCCAAACAACAGACTGAAACACTGCGATCGAGTCGAGAAAATTCCAGCATCCTTTGTAGCTATCAAAAATATTTATTTTTCTTTTTTGTCATATTCAAACAATTCACTGTTGATACTGTGACGTGTCATAAATACCATTACATTATTACAAACATTTACAAGGAACAAACAACAGTCTCCAAATTTCCATGGACTTGTACAAATTGCATTCCAATTTTTCGACCAGCTTCTCGGGCCTTTCCGTGTCTTCTGTTCGCAACAAACACATCGAACAGTCGTCTGCGCAGCTCTGCACAGTCTTGAATATGCAGAATTTTTCAATGGCCTTGATCACAATGTTTATGCACAACACAAAATGAAACGAGAATTGTCTGGCAAAAACTTCCAACCCGCAATTGTAAACGTCTTACAAGCGAAGAAAGACCGCAAACATCTGAGACTGTTGCGAGGCAAACGGGCGAAGAAAATGCTCGAATACGGTGTACGCCGTCACACACGCAACGAAAACGTGACAAATGAAATGAGAAGTGCTGCTGTCTAAAGCTCTCCGTATTTATGCTACACGTGTTTTGTCCAGCAATGGAAAAGAAGAACAGAAATCAACATTCTGATCACAATGAAATGCATGCAGTAGGGTGAACACACACATCGAAACATTTGGGCTGCACTGACAAACAGTGGACGTTGGTGCTGCACAACAGCTTCTAAAAATAGTGGCAAAGGTAGTAACTCAATGCAAAAACACACAACGCACAAAGAACCTGCTTTTTAACGCTGTATCACAAACGGGAATATTTACAAACGCGAGGAGGTGGTTGCGATAGTCGTTCGCTTTGCCTTGAGGTTCATAACACCGAATGGAAAAATACCACGACGATTCCACACACACAAACGAAAGCGCAGTTGGTGTATTTTGCTACAAACCCAGTGAACAAACCAATAAAATCTGTTGATGAACACGAGAGTTCTTAGAGCTGATTGCCGCAAATGTCTGCGACACCAGTGACATGACCAAACTCTAGCCACAAACAAACCACATTTCTTTTCTCAAGTTTCCACAAGAGGAAGAAATTTTGGAACCGGACGATTGGGAAGGTTCCACTGAGAAACCCAAGCAAATAAATAAACGGGAAATAGAAAGTCCAGGGGAAATGCTAACCTCCAGGAAAAATTGAGCACAAATTGTTCAAGCCAGTCTCCGTCTTTCAGAGGCGTAGCACAGGCACAACTCTTCCTCACCCGCCCCAACTGAACCGGGGCACAATTCAGTATAAACGTACAGAATATTCCTAATTGCAAAATATACAAACGAGATATGTACACGTGGCCTCAGTTATTTTGATCATGTTACACAATCTAAACAATGAATGAAAGAAAGTTACGTCCGGTGTTCAAACCTCCAAGTAACACTTGACAATCAATTCAAAGTTAGCGACAATACAAAATCACCTAGAGTACCTAACAATGCAACTTGACCCTATCACGGTGTCAAAGAAAGGTAGGAAAACAAAACTAGCCATCACAAGTTTTCTTCAAAAGACGCCATCAGTTCACTCTGAGCTTGCATGTCAATCTGGTTTGCCATCTGAAAGCAGAAGAAACAAGAATTTAGAAGACATTTGAACTCGCTGGAAAGCGTTTGAGACCGAACGAACATCTCATCGCAAGAGGTATGAGTAGAAAGAGACGCCGGGAACGGTTCCGGTCCACTGACCGCGGCCCGTCGTCGCTTCTCCTGCTCCCTGAGTCGGTCTCGCTCCAGCGCCGCCGTTGTCATGGATGCGGTGGCGGCGGCGGCCGCAGCCTGGTGCGCCGCCTCCTGCTGCTTCTGCTTCTGCGCGAGCCGCGCTCTCTCGAGCGCCTCTTCCTCCTCCATCTCCCTGCAACCATCAATCAATCAATCAAGAATCGTTCGCTTCCCTTTCTCGTCTTGCTTTGTTGAGACCAAACTGTCTTCAGTTCGCAATGCATCACATTCCCTTTGCTCCTCACCTTCACAAGTCCAAAATCTAAAATAAGGTGAAGAAGCAACGAGAGAAAACTGACCGCTTTCGCTCGGCCTCCTGCTTCAGTCTGTCCCTCGTCATCTTCTCCGTCTGCGCCTTCCTCAGCTGCTGCGCCTGCTTCTGCTGCTTCTCCTGAAAACACACACAGGTCATCCAGTGCTATTTACCACCACAAATTTCTCAAGTGATTTGACATGTTCCAGCAAGGTGTTCTGCCGCGGTAGTTTTACATGACGCACACTCGCAAAGCACTGAACGAACACGATGTCTGTCAACACGTGACGATGATACGAACCCTCTCTTCCTTCTCTTTGGCGACTTTGCGGAACAACTCGAAGCTTTGATTGTCAGGCTTCTTTCTCGCCTGCCCCGAGGTGGGTGTGGCCATGTTTGCGAGGCTCGACCACGAACCCATGTTGCGGATCTTGGTTTCTGACGGAGGCTGCAACACAAAACCGCTTCGTTAGACACACGACGCCAAGTGTGTAAGGTGCGACGTTCGTTCTGTGGAAAGCGAAAAACCAACTGGTTTGAGCCTGAATCCAAACACCTCACCTTTTTCGTGGAACTCTGACTGTCCTGTCTCTTTGGAGCCTGGTCCATTGGAGCCGACTTTGGTGTGAGCAGACCCCCAACTGCGCTCGGAGCTGCAAAACATCTCAGTCATGGAACATTTTGCACTGACGCTCGATGCCCGTCAAAGCCAATCAGGATCTCCATGTCACTATTTTTGCCCGCTCGACATTTTGCACGCTGAAACTTACAGACAGTAGCTCCCCCGGGTGGAGCTGGTTTGGCACTGAGTTTAGGACTGTTGGAGTCGTCGCTGGCGGAGAGGCGCGTCGCCCCCGGCCCCACGGCGGGAAGCTCGGCCGCCTTGACGCGGTCCAGCTGCGGCACGCTGACGGGAGGCGTCGACGGCGGCGGCGGCGCCCCGAAGCTGTCCTGCCGCAGCACGGCAGCCGCCGGAGGGAGAGGCTGCTGCTGCTCGTGCAGCTGCTGTGAGATCAGGGGAGGAGGCGACGTCGGGGGCTTCGAGGTCAACAAGGCGCCGAGCGCACTGCTTCCCTGACTTGGAACTGCAAAATAATGAAACGTACACCGTGGGTTCTTTGCACAACAGAAAACTCCTCAACAGGGACAGCACGGTTCACAAAAATTTTTCATTCGCTTCCGACGCAATTACAGCAACAATTCAGTGTAAAAGACACACCCGTGCGTGAGGCGCACTCACACATTTCTCTTTTCTCGCACCAAAGTGCATGCACAGACGCACCGCTGCTTTGGGTGCTAATTTAGGGCAGAAGGTGCGTCGTACACACGGAACTTTACAGTACTGCCCCGATCGAGTAAACGGAATGTTCCTCTGTGTGTGTGTGTGTGTGTGTGTGTGTGTGAGCGTGTGTGTGTGTATGCATGTGTGTGTGTGTGTGAGCGTGCGTGCACCTATGCGCGCGCGTGTGTGTGTGTGTTTGTGTGTGTGAGAACATGCGTGCGTGCATGCGTGCGTATGCATGTGTGTGTGTGCGTTACTCACTGGAAGCTTTGGGTGTCGGCAGCGGTTTAGCAGTGGCGGTGGCGATGGGTCTGCTCGGCTGCTGCGGGAGCAGGTGCCCCGCGGGGCGCACCGAGCCGCCCGCAGACTGCGACGCTGCAAAAAACAAACCAATCCAAACCTGTACCTCCGGTGCGCAGCATTGAAATGAACTGCAAATGCGTCAGTAGTGGTGGGTACTGGCGCGGAAAGCGACTTACAGTGGAGCGGCGGCGGCGGGGGAGTCTCCGGACCCATCATGGTTGTACCTTTGGCTTCTTTCGGCGACAGCACGAAGCCGTCGGTGGAGACGGCGGGCCCCTTGTCCTCAGCCGCCGCTGCCGCAGGGGGGCGTGGCTGCTTCATCAGCTGACTGATCTTCAGAGGAGACTGAGATCAAAAGAGAATGGAGACTCATCAGAGATCACACACCAATCCTGGTGTTGGGGAATCCCGCGAATAAACGTTTCGCGTACAACTGAACAGCCAGTTTCGGTGATGAACTGAATTTTTACCCCGAGGGCAGGAGGGGGTTGCAACTGAACAGCCACAGACCAGAACCACATTCTGCGCATTTTAGAAATTTTTCAAACATTATTTTTCAGTCTCTTTTCAACCTCACTGTTTCGCCCGAGGAGGGAGGACAACTATCCATAGCTATAAGATCAGGAACTAAGCATTTCTGAATTTTGTTGGGCAACTGCGCACGACATGGCCGACTTCTGCGAGCCGCGCGTTTTTGCGTGTGAAACAAGAACAGGAACACAACTGTGTTGGGCACGCACGGTGACTGGCATCCCACATGAAGCGGAGCGGGGTTCCAACGTCAAATGACTGACCAGTGGAAACTGGTGCCACAAAGTGCTCTTCAATTGAAACACCACACTGTTCAGTATGACACACTCCCTTGGGATACGGTTTGGTTTCAGAGGACCAACGTGTTTTGTGTTTTACACAGGGTAGGAACTGCCTGAACAGTCATCAGTTGACACAGGACATCATACTCTGGTCATCACGGAGGTCAGGAGTGAGGGCCACCACGGAAGTCAGGGCGGGGGCCATCATGGAGGTTTGGGCAGGGGTCATCACGGAGGTCAGGAGTGAGGGTCACCACGGAGGTCAGGGTGGGAGTCACCACGGAGGTTTGGGCGGGGGTCACCACGGAGGTCAGGGTGGGAGTCACCATAGAGGTTTGGGTGGGAGTCACCACGGAGGTCACGAGTGAGGGTCACCACGGAGGTCTGGGCGGGGGTAAGTGTCCCAAAGCAGCTGAGCACAGGAACAGTCCACGTGTTGGCACACAGTGCGCTGTACTCAGTGTACTTCGACAGTCCAAACATTTTCTGGCTTGCTTTGATTTTGTTTGCACCCGAGGGATCGGGTAGCCAGCCAAACTTTTTGGCCACGTCCATGTGAACATTTTGGACTTGGCCAAAATGTTTGTCCACGTATGTCGACTTTGATAAAACCTTTTCCACTTGGGAGTGGCAGGCACAGGCCCACAGACACACACACACAGCCAGAAAATAGCAGCCCAAAGATACTGCAATTTTCGTGCGCAAAAAACTCGACGTCACCCGACTGAAAGACTTACCGGGCTCATTCCAACCTTCGGCTGTTTCCGCTGCTTCATCGGAGAAGACTTCCCTGCAACACAAAAATACTCAAATTGCCCACGAAATGAACGGTCCCGAAGGCTTTCAGCCTCCAAATCTCACGATTTGCAAGCGACCCTCTGATGACACACTGACACAAACATGCTTTCTCCATTTTGCCTTCCTCGCGGTTTGTTGTTCAGTCACAAGTCGCTTGTCTTGTGTGACGCTTCTCAGTGCACCAGTCGATCAGCACCAACGCTCAGTCTGCTCAGCCAGATCTTTTAGCTGCATCTCAAATCGTCTGGGAGGACCCACATCGGTGGGGAGGCTCGCAACAAGCAAAACCTTTTTGAATCCTGGTTGATTCAACGGGAATAGTGTGACAGTGCACTTGCTGAATCACCATCCAGAGATCTCAAGTCGCGACACTTGGACCAATCCGACCATTTGTTCGGACGAACGCAGCCAAAACATTTTCTTTCTTTTTTTGACCTTTTTGCTCCACCCGACAAGAAATTGAACCCTGAGTACATATTCCTTCCAAAACAAGGTTGGAAAAGATTGCCCCTTTTCCACTGGGCACTTTGATCACCGGCGTGGGAGCAGGACTGCGCGTGCGTCAGCAGATGCTTTCCGCCTTTGATAGAAACTTGCCTTTCGAATCATCATCATCATCATCACAACTCCAAAACTGACAGAGCCGCCGACGACAAAGGAATGACATCCCGAAGAGATCAACCGAGGAAATTGACATTTCATTCAACAGCAAAGGTTTCCAGTCACCTGGTTGTGCGACACGCTGGAAAACTAATTTCCTGGGTCAATTTTTCAAAATTCCACAAAATCAAGGAATGTGCCAACCTCGTCAAAGCTTCACGTTCACGGTGTGTTCTTTGCCCCCGATGACGCTCAGAAACTAAAGCCTCTCTTCAACCCGACACCAAAAGCCTCGGACATCTCAACTTTGATGTTGATAATTGGACGACACCCTGACGTTTCCGAAAACTGCCCTGCCGAAGAACTTCTTCCTTCTCTAGCGATGGGAAGGGGAGTCGTTCAAAGAAGACCGCTCGAGCTTCCAATCCTGCCGCTGTCTTCCCTTCTTCAGTTTTGGATGAGGCAAGCTGGACAATCAACCATCCGAAATCAACCCTTCCATGTGAACCGCGCTGCGGTTGTCTGCAAGCTTGTTGTGAACAACGGTGCACTGAAAGACAGGAGAACCCCGACATCACCAGACAGTGTCACGTTTCCCAACTGGCGAATTGCACAATCACAACAAGGCACTGACCCACTCGCGCTGGTCAGCCAACCACACTCTCTCTCTCGGTGACCATAAAGTCCAATTCCTTGGGCCAGACCGGCATAACCAATGTACAGATAAGATCACAAAAGTCGCGGGTTCCACAGAATGAAATACAAAGAACGACCTAGCTCGGAAGAGTGCAGAATGTATTACAAAAGATACAAAAACCTCGGTTACATATTCTTCATTTATTGTCTGCTCAAATAAATCTTGTTTCGTTAGGCATAGCTTTCTAGATCACACTGTGTGCACAATACCTACAACACAAATTCTACGGAACATTCTACAGCCGTGTGTACGACCATGGTTTTACACGATTGCAAGCATAAATATTGATATCCTTGTCTATTACATATAAATGCCACTTGCTTCAGGTATTTACAAATAATTTTATAAACACTGTACATCAAGTAAGTGATAGAAATTGCAATATAAATAATTTTATGAAATATGCTTCCAGTAAATATTTTCTGGTACTTTTTGTTTTTGGAAACAAAGTCTCCTACATTGAGCCATGGAGTGCAAATTTACTGTGTTAGGAAGAGGCCAGCTTGAAGTCAAAGGCGCAGTGGTCTGTATGGTTACAAACACCCGTCTTTAGACGTTCATCAGCGGCACAACGTGTCTTCCGACTTTCTCATCGCGGGACTGTCAACAATACGTGGTCCGTCTTTTTGTTTCTTATTTGTTCTCCGGAATCAAAGAACAAAACTTCCGAAAATGTGATCGCCAGATGTCTGGTTATCGCAACTAGCGTTTGAACTCGTAGGTATTGGCAAACAGTGTGATCTATAGAAACTTAAAAAATGACAGTACAGTTGGTGCAAACTATTCACAAAATGTAGCTCGAACTAGCCTTCAACCAAGGCCAACCTCTTGTAACACATCTGCACTCTTCTGGCTACTTCAATCCCAAATGGCTTCACATGGCTGCTTGAAGGAAACCAAAACTTGTCACCAGCCTTGTCTCAACTTCCATGGAGGAGCATTGGATTCTTTTCCAAGTGGCTAAATCACTTGCCTCCGAAAACCATTTGGGCTTACAGTGATCGCTTTTTGATATCTTTTGACATCACCTTCCACTGCTCACAGGGTGTACACGCACAACGCTTCAGTCAATCTCACCATTCATAAATAATGAAAATATACTCTCTTCTTCGTGTGCCCCAAACAACTCCCATGCTTCACAACAGAAACTCGGAACAAATGAATCTGAAGCAATGTTGGGCCACATGAACACCTGGTGCTTTGCGCACCACACGCTGCCTGCTGTGGCTTTTGCAATGTACAGTTAGAAAACAAAAATATGTACACGTCTGAAGTCACCATGACTTTACATTAAAAATTTCAACTTCGCCGACTCAATCAGGGTGGACCTCGACAGCACGAAATGAACGATGAAATTGCAACATCCAGTTCAATTCAACATGGCAATGCTGTGTGGAAAATGAAGGCGTGAACTTGATCATGTTTGGAGATCAGAATCGGAGACTCGCGTCTCGGCGTCTGGGGGAAGGGGGAGCTCGGGGCTAACCTGACTCGGAGTCGCTCGTGTCGGAGGACGAGCTCGAGGAGCTGTCGGAGCTGCTGTCGCTGTCGGACGAGCTGCTGCTGCTCGCGCTGAGCCGACTTCCGCCCGCCTCGCCGCCGCCGTGCGCCTTCTCTTCTGCGAACAACACCGCCGGGTCTCAACAAGTGACAGTCGCAGCGAATTACACACAACTGTTGACTATTGTTCAACTGAACACAGGCGTATCGCCAAAAGTACGATCGTCATCGGGCTTCACCACTCGGGCTTTTCGAGATTTCCGAAGGTCCCCCCCCCCCACACACACACAGTGACGGTCATGGCCGATCGCGCTGCATGAGAGAAGACTCGCTTGTTCCAGTGTTCCTGAGTGTCTGTCGTTCGTGCAGGCTGTGCACAGGATCGGGAGATGGAAACGCAGGGAGCCCATCCTTGAACGGACCGAGTATCAATGCGACGCACCGTGGCTTTTGCAATGACACAGACAGAAATGATACCTTTCTTGGGAGTCTTTTTGGGAGGAACGGAATTGCCGAGTTGCCCTTTCACGTCCTCCAGTCGCTTCTCAATCTCCTGCTTCTTCTCCATTGCAGCTTCTTCTTTGGACTTTCCTGGAGTTCGCTTCGCTGTGGAGCAAAGAGCGAGTCCGACATTTTATTCAGCGACCTCAGGCCACAACCGGTATTGTGGAGTATCCGCATGAACGTCGTGTACTTACTGTATGGCTTTCTCGGCTTTTTCTTCAAACAAGACATCACATAAGCTTCTAATTCCCTCAAGGTTGATGGCTTCAGAGTTTCGAAGTCTATCTCAATCTCATCAGGATTAGCCTCTCGAAGGGACGGTTCTCTTGACTGGATGATGTGAACAACTCTTCCCAACTTGTCGCCTGAAAAGACATCCAAGTTGAAAGACGTGAGCTTGGAAGATTTCAACTGGACTTGACCCTGGCCACGAACTTGACAACCAGTAAACTGCTGGCGCTGTCACAAACACTGTTCGTTGCACTTCCAGAGTTCCCATGACCACCCTTGATGTTTGCAATGAAATTGAATGCAGACATTTCGTCAAACCCCAACATTTCCGAAATTTTGTCTTTCGATGAAATCAAGCTGTGACGGACTCGCAGAACAGACGCACCGCGTAGATCACGTGACAAGATCAAGCCAGAAAGCATGAACTCTCAGTGACCGTTGGGCCATCGAAGAGCAACATGCAGAGCATGTTGCCTTTGCCCATGAAACAAACCGGTTTCACAGACTGGGAATGGACTGTCCCTTCCCTCCGCACCAGGTAATACCCAGTCGGGTTTCACAAGGATCATTTAGCGGGGGAAAGCGGCGGTTTCATCACCGCGAAACATCGTGCCACAAGCGGGGGGG
>JAAUXT010021251.1_pt1 | contig 12653 bp, 7 predicted proteins | sample 7278171 | NCBI WGS metagenome assembly JAAUXT01 (sample SAMN14350112, study PRJNA611818) | marine sediment metagenome | isolation source: surface marine sediment (1.8m) | place: French Polynesia: Moorea | collected 2018-08
AAATGTCTAAAAATTGAGCATACCTCAACTGTTCAATTTTCAGGATTTTGCACACCAGCAATCTGTTACAAGAAATGAACTCAACAGTTAGTATTTGGAAGCAGAAAAGGTGTACGCACGCACACACACATGAGCAAGTGTCAACATACCTTGGCCAAAAGAGTGAGAAGCGCTTTTTGTTGAGCTGCATCAACTGCCTCATGTTCATGTCTTTCTTCATCTCTTTTCTCCATCTACAATGTCAATGTGGACACATGTGTACACCTAATGCAGTACAAAGATTGCACAGATACTCTTACAAGAATCGCTTCATGTATACTGTAGTACTCACAAACATTTTCATGAAGTCAATCATCTTGTCAGCTCCACTTCTTTTGCATGACATGGAGCCATGGCCTTTCGATGAAGATGGAAGAGGCTCGTCTCCTCCACCTGTTCCTTCTGCCAGGGCCGATGCTGCAGGACCAATAGCTGAGAAGAATCAAAACGAGTTATTTTATCAAGTCACACATGAAACTGCCCCTCCCCCTTCCGAAAGAATAACAAGCACAACTGACCCTTTGAGTTGTCCTTACGCAAGGAAGACACTGTTTCCACATGTACTGTTGGACAGTCACCGATCGTTGCCCCGACACGTTCTTCCAAGCTCCATTGAGACAGGTTGCCGGCTCCAGATTTTTGTCTGTTATCATTCCGATTTTTGAAACGACGCTCGATCCGATGGATTTTGTTGTCCACCTGCCTTTGCGTTATCACTCTCTTCAGTATGGGAACTGAAGAAAACAAAGAAACACAAAGCACAAAAAGAGTCAACAAGGGCCACCAGCTTCCGCAACTATTTGTATCACATGCAAATGACAGACTCACACAGCTCACGAGTGATTTTGTCCAAGTATTCGTTTCTCATGAAACCATTCTTTTGATCATAGAGCTCCTTTTTGTATTTCTCGACCAAGCTCCACAAGGCTGCTTCACCCACTTCATCCCACTTGTACTCATCTCCTGCAAGATCAGACTCTGCACAAACCCCCCCCTGTGCACGAATGAATAATTGCTACAAGTGGCAGTGTTCATGTACCTTCCAACCCTGCATCCGTTAATGCATCGTCGTTTGCCCGCATCACAGCTATCAGAGGTGGTTTGAAAGGCTGTGCGCATTTTCTTTTGACACCTTTTCCTTTACCTGCTGCACTAGACGCACCCTTGAATTTCCCTGAAAAAGAAAAATTAGTGACACCTTTAACACAGGCAATAAAGAAGCAGAATACATACACTATTTTTACAATGGCATGCCATTTTTTTTTTCGAACCTTTTTTGGGCACCCAATCTTCAGAGGGATCATCATCAAAAGCCTCTTCCTTTTCAGCAGCTTTCGCAAGCGCATTTGCCTCTTTAATTTTGCGAGTAATCTCCTTCATTTCATCATCTTTCAGCTTCTCAACTTCTGCAATCACTCCTTGACCAGACAATTCGATTCCTTCACTGGGATCCAAGTTTTCTTGTGTGCACACATATGCAAACACACTGTCCATGTATGTCACCAAATGAGCATCTGAAAAGCAGATTCCGCAACTATTTTGCCCCAGACACGGATGCCATCAGACACAAAAAGATCACTGCTCACAATAACAACAGATTCAGCAAATATTAAATTTTGTTTGAACCTTGCTCTTTGATCCAGTCAGACAATTCTTGCAGGTTTCCTTTCGAGCATTTAATGTAGAATGTGATATGTTTAACTTTGTATATCAACTCCTTCACTTCCTGCAACCAATTTCATCACAAAGAAAATGTCTCACAACCCCATGGTACATGGCAAATTTCACATTTTCTATATTTCTTTCTACAAACCTCAGCCATTTCTGCAGAGCGGATGTTGATTGCAGACAAATTATCCCACCCACCTCTGCGATTGGTTCCAAAGTGCAGTGGAACTCTTCATGGAGGAGACAAATTCCCCCCCAACAAGCTGTGGTTGCTACAACAGCTTCACAGATGAACATTTTGAAGAAAACTTTGAAAATTTCATTTTCCAAGCCAGAGCGCAAACTGACTGAACCACCAAATTTGAGTTTCTACTGTTTGCGGTGCAAATTTGTGGTTGGCACTTGCAATCGAACAGTAGGCAGGAGCGCAAGTTGAAACTGACCGCAAATTTGCGGTTGTTTGCGGTGCAATCGAATACGTCCTTGGGAACGTTTTCTTGTCCAAACAAAAATTCAGGAAAATATTCCTGACACTTCGAGTCCTCTGTGCAGCGAAGTTGTGTAGAGTTCATCATGTTTGATCTGATCTGATCTTCGGTGGACCTGGATGTCTCACCCCTTGAGTTTCCTTCACCTGAGTTGACACAGTCCCGTCCCGTTTGTGTCGCCTGCAACGAGCTCTTGGATTTCATTCACTCCAGCAACCAGACTTGTACCAGGCCATACAAGCTGACAGAGGGTTGACATTCCTATCCATCCCCCAGTAGACCTGACAACCACACGCTGACCACGCGTCATTTTTTGTCCCTTTCAGGAGGTCTGGCGGAGGAAGTGAATGAAAAGATCTTACACGCAGCTTTCATCCCGTTCGGTGATCTCCTTGACATTCAGATACCTTTGGACTACGAAACCGGTGAGCTGGAGTATCTTGTGTTCATTTCACTGAGTGAATCAGACAGAGCGTTGTGTACAGTCTGTGTCTTCGTTTCTTTGATTGCAGAAAAGCACAGAGGTTTTGCATTTGTGGAGTTTGAGCTGGCAGAGGTAAGTTTGCTGCGATCTTTTCAAATTATTTGCCAGCTGGAGACACAGAAACCACGCACGTGCGGTCGTTACGTTTTGCTGGCGACAAGACCATGTGCGTTTCGGTCGCTCGTAATTTTCAGTCATGCTTCAGAGCCTGATCGTTTGGTGCGAAAGCGTACGCGTCCCGTTTTGTGAGGTGAAGCCCTGTGCCTTCAGAGGGTTTGGTCACGCCTGTGCGACCCAGTTCTTCCCCTGAAATAGCACTTTGAAAGTTTCAACCGGCAAACTTCTGGCCACTTCTTGTTTGTGTTCCTGTATCGAGGTCCATCTGGATTGTTCCCACCTTGTTTGACGCGTAAATTCTGTGTTTCAGGATGCAGCAGCCGCGATTGACAACATGGTAAGTTTTGTCTGCTGACATTTGCAGCTTCGGTCGACATCTTTGAACCACAAAAGCTTGTGCGTACCCTTGACACACACTTGCTTTTTCAGAATGATTCCGAAATGTTTGGGCGAACTGTGCGAGTGAATCTCGCGAAACCGATGAGGATGAAGGAAGGATCCGGCCGAGCGAGTAAGGGCGTGTGTGTGTGTGCGTGTGTGTGTGTGTGTGTGTGTGTGTGTGTTCAACCGAACATCTGTTGTACACCTTGTTCGCTTCACAATTGTTATTCGCTGGACTGTCAGTAACTGCATCGTCAATCATGTTTCTTTGCAAGTTTGGGCTTCCGATTCGTGGTTGAAAGACCACGCCGGAGCGACGCTAAACACGGGGGCGTCTGAAGAATCCGAAGAAGCCGCAGAGAAAACAGAAACGGATGACAAAACCGAGTCGGTAAGGAGCAGCTTCATGCCAGCGTACTCTTTCATTGTTGTACACAGTAGAGGTCCATTTGGGATTTCACTTTGGCTGGATGAAATTGACAGACAAACATGCCATCGCAAAAAGAAGAAGTTGTTTGTTCCAAACCTCGTACCTGACATGAAAAAGTGAGTCGTGCGTCCCTCAACCGTCCGTCTTCATTGATTCTGCACGTGTACGTGTGTGTTTTCTAGGATTCCAAGCCGACGAGAAGCACAGCCAATCCACAGGTCTACATGGACATCAAGATTGGCAGCAAACCAGTGGGAAGAATCGTCATGCAACTCAGGGCTGATGTCGTTCCAAAAACTGCAGGTACAGAAGGAAATTTCAGAAATCTGTGGCATTGTGATTCCAACTCCGCAGCCTGTCGGGTGTTGAGAATGTCATCGTAACATTTCATATTGATTTTCAGAGAATTTCCGGTGTCTATGCAACCACGAGAAAGGGTTTGGCTTCAAAGGCAGCTCATTCCATCGCATCATTCCGCAGTTTGTATCCTTTGTAACAGAGTTTGTCGAACAGGGCGGTGCTTACAATTCACATGTGTGTCGCACAGGGTGGGTGGGGGGCACCACCCGAACCACACACACTGTGTGTGTGTGTGTGTGTGTGTGTGTGTGTGTGTGTGTGTGTGTGTGTGTGTGTGTGTGTGTTCGTATTTTGCTCCTTGATTTCGCAAAGATGTGTCAAGGAGGAGACTTCACAAACCACAACGGGACGGGAGGCAAATCCATTTACGGCAATAAGTTCGAAGACGAAAACTTCACACTGAGGCACACTGGTCCAGGTAAAAACTCACTTTTGATTGGGGCGAACAAGCGCGCACAGCAGAGACATGCGCAGTGACTTGATTGGATGCAGCGTTCCTGAAGATTAGCGCGGTGCAAGTGCACTTGGCCCGTTATCGGTTCTTCGATCAGTTTATGGACTCCCGAGGTCGGGAAACAGAACTGCGAGATTTGAGTTCAAGTGTTTGCTGCCATCAGATACGGCTTGGCGCTTCAGTTACAACTTTGTGGCAATTTGTCTCGTCTCTATGATCATTAGGCAACCTTGGCCACGCAATTGATTGGACACTCCTTGGGAAGAAAAAAATATCGGCGTCGTTCAGTGTCTCCTTTTCTTTCTTTTCAGGTATTTTATCAATGGCAAACAGTGGTCCAAACACAAACGGCTCTCAGTTCTTCATTTGCACAGAAAAAACGCCTTGGTAAGTCCTTCCTCAGCGGCCGACTGGGGTATTGAGCAGAACTGCGTGAAAAGAAGTGTCTGAGGTCTGTGTGTGAATAACCCCTCCCCTGACTTCTTCCCTTCAGAACAACTAATGGGGACAAAATGGCAAAGAACAGATTTGTCCTTACTGGAGCCAGGAAAGTACGTCCTTGCAAGGGAGAAAAATGGTTGCTTGCCACCGCGAAGCACCCTGAACCCGTTGTACCGTGTGGGGCGTCTCAGGTGGCTTGCAGTTCATATTTTGCTCGCATTGCAGGTTGGACGAGAAACACGTGGTGTTCGGCCAGGTTATTGACGGCATGGACGTGGTCAGGAAAATGGAGGTGAGTGTTCGGGCAACAAGAAGCAGTGCTCAAGGCAACTGCAGTGCGAAGTCCCTTGCGGCGTCAGTGATGTCAATTCTGCCTTGTTCATCAATTCTTCCTTGTCTTCCTTGTCTTCCACCAGTCATGCTGGACCCCCCCCCTGGGGGGAACCCCCCAAGGGGGTCTGGTGGGGGGGGGTTGGGGAGGGGAGGGGGCAGGGGACATTTCATCCACCCTGCCATATTAAATACTGCACTGCCACATGGTGCTTCGCCAAAAAGGGACTTCGCAACAAGGAAGATCCAATAAAATACTGGCATTGTTGTTGTCGGTTGTTCGGAAGAGAATGCTGCCTGGCTTTGACATTTCTGTGCTTGCCAGTTGAAGTCTGAATGAAACTTGTCCAAAGGAGGTCAAACAAAGATGATGCAGCGCGTAAGCTGAATTTGGACGTGGTGTTTGTTTTCGCAGAGCGTGGGATCGAAAGGCGGGAAAACGACGGAGAAGGTGTCGATCGTGGACTGTGGGGAATACGTGTGACTGACTTGAAGGAGTGGAATTTGTTGGAATGAACACTGCCAGCAAAGCTTTGATTTCGGGCTTCTTCAAGAACTTGAGGAAGGAACAGGACGTGCTGATCTTCTTCTGCTTGAACAAAAGCCTGGAACAAAGAAGTGGGAAACAAAAGCCGTTTCAGGAATGGACTTCGCTCACACTGGAGCACAAACAACACCAGTGTCATCAGTTCTTGGCGACGCAACTGGTCCGTGTGCCCCACCGGAACAGGGAACTAATGAGCACGTGCGACTTACATTTGCAGACACAATTTTCTGTGACTTGCTGCAACCACTTCTGTTTGCAAATGGTTTTTGGGCAGCATATAGCGTTCTGCTGACGATATGCTTCAGAGCAGTTTTTTTCGGAAATAATCTGTTTGCAAGAAGGAATAAAGTGGAAATTATTTTCAAAGATTCAGATCTGATACGTTTGTTTTGACGAGGAGGACAGTTTTATTTTTTCTAGAAAATATTTTTTTTGCACAGAAATGACAGTTGTAAGTCCGAAGAAATCAAAGTGACTTCTCCGACAAATTGGGACATTTTAGAATTGTCGTCTTCAGCTTTCTCGCTGTGGTTCGAGACCAGTTCGCACCGACAAGCGTGACGAAGAAGAAAGGCAAATTGCAGGAAGACATTACCGGCAAGCTGAAGAGATCCGACGCCAACGCTGCGACGGTGAAATCACAAATGCGTTATTGTACGACGGGAAGAAGAACATCGATCGCGTTTTCATCGAACAGACCCACGATTTCACAGAAGCGACTTTGGTTCGTAGATCGATGCAGACAGCATCTCTGCACGCTTGGTGAGTATTGATTTTACTCACCAATTCTATTCGCAGCTTGTTTATGAATTATGAACACGGTACGTGTTGTCGCGGCCGAAACGACGAGAAAATGATTTTCCTGTTGATCCGCTCCGGTTGGGTCATTCAGTTGGAAAACACAAAGCAGAACTGTAGTGGATGACAAATTCATCAAAAGCACAGGAATGCACAAATAGTTGTGGAAGTAGCTGCTGCTGCAGGTGTGTGATGCATTCTTGCAATCTCGGCGACGCTTTTTAGGTCTTGAACTTTTTGGTTGCTTGTTGGCAAACAACGTGTGGTTTTGTTCCGGTTTTTTTGCCGCGAACGGTCGTCAGCGTGATCTCACAGCAGAAAAGGGTGTTTCTCTGAGGGCATTGCACACTCGTCCGCACCACTGGGGAGTTTGACCCTTGGGTTGAATCTTCAGTGGGTGAAGACACATCATACTCATTGTGGACAACAAAAATTTGGTTTTGTGACGCGCACGATCTGTTGGGGCCGGGGCAGAATTTCGGGGGGGGGGGGGAAGGGTCCTTTCATATTGCAACAACTGAGCTTGGTTTCAGACACGCAAATTGCGAAAGGCTTTTGTCGAAAATCTGCCACCAGTGTTGAAACGCGTATTCTCAACAGTGCTGAACTGAAGGGAGCACTCAGCTGTGGACATTTCGTGCCCCATCTCTCCGAACGGGCTTTCTTCTGAGGGGATGAAAGAATGCGCTCGATCAATATCCGCTTCTGCGACAATTGGTTCAAAGTTCCGCGCCAAAGCGTGGGAAAATTCGGAGCCGCGTGACGTTTCCGCAACGTGACATGACGTCATCAGATTGTGACGTCCTGAAGCAATTTGGCGCCAGCGGGAAAAGGTTCAAGATTTAGAGCAGCGGTCTGCAGCTGAAACAGTGAACATAAGATTCGTCGGACGGACCACAGGTTTCGGTGAAGCAGGTTTTGGATCTGTTCCGTTTTGTCAAGTCCAAAGTCTCAGAATGTTGTTGGGGAGGTTCTTCCAGCGTCTTGTGTTCTGATTCCCAAAATCAGTCTGGAGTTCAGAGGCAGATCCAAGGAAGTGCAGGACCCTGGATCTTGGGGAAGGACCTTGGATCTGAGTGAACACAAGCCTCTGAACCCCATTACAGATCTGGAATCTGTTCCTCGGTTTTGTGCCTTCGGTGGTGGTGCGTGTGTGTGTGTGTGTGGGGGGGTGGGTTCAGGTTCCCAGAGAGCAGGAGTTTGGTCTTCCGGACAAGGTTGAGAAAGCGACTTTTGCTTGATTCTTTTCGCCGACGTCGATTTCACAAAGCATCGCGGAGTGTAGATCTACGTTCGTCCACGAATTTTCCGTTTCTCAGTGTTCGGAAACTTGACGCCAGTTGGTGTGGTGAATCTGGCCCACCAGTTTGCTTGAACCACCACACTACCTGGTGGGGCCAGGTTCACCACAAAATCGCAGATGCGAAAACGGAAAATTCGTGAACCAACCACAGAGGAACGAATCTCATATCCAGTGGAAAACATAATTGACGTGACGATTTCACAGGGGCTTAAAGTTGCAGATTTGGGAGGGGGGGGGGTCTGACTGACGAAACGTCAAATTTTCACCCCTGTTCCAGGGATCACAGGCCGGAATCGCAGCGCAGCAGCGTAGAAAATGAAGTGCAGGGTGGAGAAGCTGGCGTGGATGAGTCTGGCTGGATGACCAACCACACTCAACCAGAAGGGAGGGGGGGGGGTGCCGCCGTGTCGTTTTGCACACAGTTTAAATTGTGCTTTGTTTCCAGTTTCTCAGATGGTCAGCATTCGCGTCTTTTGGTCGGCGAGCAAGCATTTTGATCTGGGATCCATTGTGGACAGGTGCATGGAATAGGGGCGGGCAACACGCAGAAGGGGACCACGCCCAAACCTTCGAAGTGTAACTTGGCTTGCTTGGGTTCCCATGCAGTAACAGTCGTTGGCACGATACTTGCAGCATTTGCCCATGCAGAGGGGAAAAAGACTCGTCGGAATTCATTTTGATCATCCATGGTGTGACACCAACCCAGTCAATTGTGACACCCATGGCTGCAGGGTGTGACTGAGATGGCACTTTCGAAGTGTCGTACACCGTGTCCACAGGTGCTGGGCAAGATTCCAAGAAGTGCACGTCGTTCCACGACCAATTAAATGTGCGTTTTCTCAAGTTAGTGCACGTCAAGATAATTTTGTTTAGTGACCTGTGCGGAAGTCACAATGAAACCTCGGAAATTTGAACACATCTCCAACTCCAATACAGCTGTTCTGTACTTTCAAGTGTTGTCAATCTGTAGTTCAATACTATCGCTTTGGAATGGGCGGATCCTCTTGCACTTGGATCCCACGTAGAGATCTGTCACAAGACGCTCCTTCACCGTTCTGAAGACGCTCATCGACTTGTATAGATAAGGCTTCGCAGTCTCCCTTTGGCATCCCGAGCCGAACTCACTGTGCTCATTGACTCCTGCGCGGTGGCCGGAGCGGAGCGAATCGGCTGCGGCAGCTGCAGATGTGCGGAATTGAGTTGTGCGCCTGAGGAGAAAACAGCTCGCAGATCGAGGGCCTGTCCGCATATAATGTTTATTCAGACTCAGTGCTGGAATTCAGCGAACGTATCAAAGGTAGGAAAGTCTGTTTTCGTTGTTGGTGTTCGCTACCTTTGTGGGACGTCGTCGAAAGTGAGTGGAGGTTGTCTCCTGAATCAAGGGTCTGGATTTTGCAGGCACACCCTGTTTGTGTGTGACATGCAGAGAAAAGATGAGCTCTTTCCTGAGCTGATGCCAAGATGCAGTCGATGTGTGTCTGTGTGTGCTTGCAACTGAGAAAAACAATGCTTGACGTCGTTGCTTTGACGTTGAGCTGCACGTGCGACGCTCTGGAAAAAGCTCAATCCTTTGTGCGTTGTTCTCGCAGAGAACAAGGAGGCTTGAGAAAATTGATGGAAGTACGTGTGCGTGCGTGTGTGTGTGTGTGTGTGTGTGTGAAAGGGGCGAAAGTCTTTGTTCTGAGATTGACCTCATTGACCGGAGAGCTCTGGTGTTTGCTCGCCGGTGTGCATCGCGCCCGGGTCTCACAGCGGCTCCGCTTCGGAGCAGATGATCGATACTGAGATGATCGCAGCAAACCACAGCGTGACAGCTTTGCATGCCTTGGCGCCTCTGCAACCTCGGCGTACGAGCCAGTTTTATGTCATGTGAACTCGCCGCAAGAGCGCTGGGTTGCCCTTGTGCAACAGTGCAAAGAAGTCAGTCACTCAGGAATCTTGCGCAGTTCCTCGGTCTGCACAAGTAAAAGAAGCTTTGGAATCGAAAACTCTTGTTTTGGTTTGGTTTCTGATATCAAGTGATTTTTTGCACTTTTTGAGATGTTTCCTTCCAATTGTGGATCAAGTTTTCAAAAAAAAGAAAAGAAAGCTGGATGGCCGGCAGTGAGGCGAGGGGAGCTCACTGTCTCATCTTCATGCAGTCCTTGCAAAACAAACTTGAACCCTTCAGTGCAGTAAAAGTGGACAGAGACAACGGTCTCTCTCCTAGCAGATGGTTTTGTGTGAAGGGACCGCTCTGTTGGAAGGAAAGGCTTCCAGAATCTGTGCTCGTGAAACGCCTGTTTGTGCACGGGAATTTTGAAACGCAAACAGTGCACACGTTGTAGGGACTCTACGTACGTGGGACAGTCCCTGTTTGGATTACAAAAACAAGATATCTATCTCGAGTAGATCTGGTGTGTGGTTCACGCCAGTCGCGCCACTCGACAGACAAGTCCGTATTGTTGAACTGATCCTTCATAATACGTGATCTTCATGAAGGAATTCGCGTCTTCACGCAGAACTTGAAGTTTGTTCGGTACACTCACATCGGCAGTGAACACGCTCGACAAAGGGAAGTGGAATTTGGTGCACTGCGGATTGTTCTTTTCGACGGCACTTGTCCAGGTTTGACTGTTATGCTCCGACCTTTGCGGTTTCAAGTTTCAAAACTCAACAAAAGCCGCTGTTCGTTTTGGGGAAGTTAATATCCGCACCACGCACATTGTGCTGAGCTGATCTTGCACCTGCGAACCTTTGCAAGGAAACATAAAGCAAAGGTATCTTTTTGAGGCAGTTTGGTCTCCACCTATTTGAGCGTTCAAACGTCTCCATTCTGTCTCACCTGTTCACTCCGAAGGTTGTTGTCCATGCGCGGTTGATGTTTGATGCAAAGTTGTGGGAACGATCTGACATTGATGGAAAATTATAGAACGATCGGATGATGATGGAAAGCTGATATGGAACGATTTGATGTTTCAACAAGTTGACAAAGCCTTGAGGTTTCGGGCGAACAAAGCCTTGAGGTTTCGGGCGAACAAAGTCAGAGCGTGTGGAAAAGTTCGCACGTCAAGACAGGGTGGAAGGGCACGGTTCAATCGCCGAAAAGACTTGTTCCGTTTCACTTGCGTTCACTTGGATCTGTCGTTTCTGTCAAGTACATTGGGTCTTGCCACAAGGAGATCTACATTGTGAACTCCCGTTACAGGAAGATGGTCACCACCAGAAGATCAGCAATGAAAACTACGGTGCCGTTGGACACTGAGAACGGCGCGGGTGCCGGGCAACGGAACGGCGCTGCGCAGGCGTCGGTGCAGGCGCACGGCGTGCTGTACTCACTGCTCCACTTCACCGTCGTCCCACTCCTGCTCATCCTCACCTGCCCCAACGCCGTCCTCGTCTTCTGGTACACGGCCGTGCACTGTTGGGGCAGCTACCAGTTCATGTACGAGAAGCTGACGGAGAACGGAGTCGCGAGCGGTTTCCACGAGCTCTGGAGCGGGGTGCAGTGGGGGAACCCAGTCACGTGTGGGATCATCGTGGGCTACATGCTGTTTGCTCTCGTGCTGATGCTACTGCTGCCGGGACCCACAGCCCACGGCCCCGTGTCTCCGAAGGGAAACACTCCCGTGTACAAGGACAACGGATTCTTTTGCTTCGTTGTGACAATGATCACCTTCTGTGGACTGACGTACGTGCTGAAAACTCAGTGCGGCGTGTCTCCAACTGTCGTCTACGATCGCTTTGACGAGGTGCTCGGTCATCTGCACGTCTTCAGTCTCTTCTTCTGCGGATTCCTCTATTTCAAGGGACTTTTCTTTCCGACGACCAACGATTGTGGATCGTCAGGCAACCCAGTATTTGATTACTACTGGGGCACGGAACTGTACCCAAAAATCTTGGGTGTGGACGTGAAGGTGTTTACGAACTGCAGGTTTGGGATGACGGTGTGGCCCCTCCTGACCCTCATCTTCGCTATCAAGAGCTACGAGCTGCATGGCTTCGTCGACAGCATCTGGGTCTCCACGTTCCTCCACATGGTGTACTTCGCCAAGTTCTTCTGGTGGGAGTCAGGTTACATGCGCACCATCGACATCATGGTGGACCGCGCCGGGTTCTACATCTGCTGGGGGTGTCTGGTCTTTATTCCGGGCATGTACACCGTCACCAGCCTCTACCTCGTCAACAACCCCGTGGTGCTGGGCCCCGCCCTCAGTATCGCTATCCTCACCCTCGGCACCTTCAGTATCGTCGTTAACTACCTCGCTGACCTGCAGAAGCAGGACGTCCGTGGCACCGACGGAGACTGCCTCATCTGGGGCCGGAAACCGGAAGTGATCCGGGCCAAATACACGCCCGAGGACGGGCGGGAACGCACGAGTCTTCTGCTCGTGTCCGGATACTGGGGCATCGCGCGCCACTTCCACTACATCCCCGAGCTCGCGCTGGCTTTCTTCTGGTGCGTGCCCGGCCTCTTCCACCACATCATGTGCTACACGTACTTCCTCTGGCTCTGCGTCCTCCTCACCCACAGGACGTTCAGAGACGACGAGAAGTGCCAGGCCAAGTACGGCAAGTACTGGACTGAGTACCGCAGCAGAGTTCCGTACAAGATGATTCCCGGGATTTTCTAGCGGAACTTTTCTCTTTGGAAAGGTGCTGCAGACGAAGTATTAATTTTCGCAAAGTATGTGCGTCATCCCAGAATTGTTTTGAAAATGCTTACGAGGCCCGTCATTTATGTAACCGTTGTTCATCCGGTACGACAGGAAAGCCTGTTCTGTTTCATCTGAAAATTTCCTTGTGCAATCTGGACTTACTTGTCCACAACTTG
>JAAUXT010056882.1_pt1 | contig 12653 bp, 10 predicted proteins | sample 7278171 | NCBI WGS metagenome assembly JAAUXT01 (sample SAMN14350112, study PRJNA611818) | marine sediment metagenome | isolation source: surface marine sediment (1.8m) | place: French Polynesia: Moorea | collected 2018-08
AGGGCACGGTGGTTCTGGTCGATTTGTTTTAACCGCTGCGTCAGGGCCTTTCGGATTCTTCCGCCCGAATGCGATCCCGCCATGGGGTGACCCCCGGGGATTTAACATAAAGCATAGAGGCCCGTTCGCTCTCCAGTCGGGCGACCGATCTCAGAATGCAGCATCAAGGAGTCATCCATGGAGCGCAAGCGCAATATTTATCTCAAAATGAAGCCGCTGGTCGAAGCCAGGGATATCGTGATGGGACACTTTGCGGCGCCGGATCCGCCGCGCACGGAAATGCGGCCGGTACCGGATGCCGTGGGCCGGGTCCTGGCCCAACCCGTTTTCGCAAGGTTGTCCTCACCCAATTTCCACGCCGCCGCCATGGATGGGATTGCGGTGCGGGCCGAGGATACCTTCGGGACCAGCGAGACCGAGCCGCGTCAACTGACCCTCGGCCGTGAGGCACGCGCCATCAATACCGGTCAAGTCCTGCCGGCCGAGACCAATGCCGTCATCATGATCGAGCAGGTTAACGATCTAGGCGACGGGCGGGTCGAAATCGAGGCCCCGGCCTTTCCCTGGCAGCATGTGCGCCGCATGGGCGAAGACATCGTGGCCACCGAACTGCTGTTTCCCCGCAACCATGCCGTTAGTGCCTATTGCGTCGGTGCGTTGCTCGCCGGAGGCGTATTTGAAGTCGAGGTCTACCGGCCGCCGCGCGTTATGATCATACCGACGGGGTCGGAACTGGTGGACTGGCAGGGGAAGACCGCACTCGTGCCCGGGCCCGGCCAGGTGCTGGAGACGAATGCCTACATGCTGGGAAAGCTGGTGGAGGCCGCCGGCGGCGTTTTTGAGCGGCACCGCATCCTGACGGATGATCCGGCGGCCATCGAGCATGCCGTCGCCTTGGCCATCGACGGCGACTATGATCTGGTTCTGACAGTGGGGGGTTCCTCGGCCGGCTCGGAAGACTTTACTAAAACCGTAATCGAAGCACTGGGCGAGGTTTTGATTCACGGGGTTACGATCATGCCCGGCAAGCCGGTTTTGATCGGCGCGGTTCGGAGCAAACCCGTTTTCGGGGTCCCCGGCTATCCGGTTTCTGCCATCATTGCATTCGAACAGTTTGTGCGTCCCCTGATCCGGCGTTTCATCGGACAACCGGACGACGTGCCCGAGCGGGTGCCCGTCCGGGCCACACGCAAGATCCCGTCCAAACTCGGGCTGGAGGAGTTTTTACGGGTCAAGCTGGGTCAGGTCGATGGCCGGACCGTGGCAGCACCTCTGCCCCGTGGGGCCGGCTGCATCACCACCATCACCGAAGCCGACGGACTCCTGCGCATTCCATCCAATGCCGAAGGGCTGCTCGAAGACGAGGAAACGCTGGCCGAGCTGATCCGGCCCCGTGCGGCACTGGAGCGCACCATTCTGATTGTTGGCAGCCATGACAATACCCTGGACATCCTGGCCGACGAGATTCGGCGTGGCGCCTCCGGTATCAGCCTGTCCTCCAGCCATGTGGGCAGTCTGGGCGGACTGATGGCGATCAAGCGTGGTGTCTGTCACCTGGCCGGTGCGCATCTGCTCGATACTCGCGATGGGTCCTATAACCGCACTTACGTACGCAAGTACCTGGGGGATATGAAGGTCCGCCTGGTGAACCTCGTTCGGCGTGACCAAGGCCTTTTAGTGCCTAGGGGCAACCCCAAGAAAATCCGAGGGCTTAAAGATCTGGGGCGCCACGACATCCGCTTCATCAACCGGCAGGGGGGCTCGGGGACGCGGATCCTGCTCGATTACCGCCTCCAGCAACTGGGCCTGAATCCGGAGACCATCGCCGGCTATACGGATGAGGAATTCACACATATGGCGGTGGCGGTGGCGATCCTGAGCGGAACGGCCGATGTGGGGCTTGGCATCCAGGCCGCCGCCCGCGCGCTGGATCTCGATTTCATTTCGGTCGTTACCGAACAGTACGATCTGGTGATTCCAGACCGCTTCTATCAAATGGCACGTATGCAAATCCTGCTGGACACGATCCGCAGCGAACGTTTCAAACGGCGGGTCGAAGCCTTGGGGGGGTACAGCACGGCGCTAACGGGCCGTCTGATGGAGAACTGAACGCGCCTCAGGGCGAGTCGGCGGGATCGCGGGCCAGGGTGGCCAGAGGTTCGCCTTCGGCCGGGCCCTCCGCCGGGCAACTGTAAGCCATGGCCCCGGCGGCTTCGCTGTGGTTGTAGAGCCAGACCACATGGGTGGCGCCAGTGCGATAGGCTCGAAGCTTGACGCGAAACTCGACCGTCGTTGTGTCGAGATAGTGTTTCAAGGTGCCGAAACTGACCTGACCGGGATTGTTGGTTTCCTCGAACGTCCCTATGTATTCGCACTCACCGATACTGTATTCCTCGGTGGATTGTACGGGAACCATATAGGTGCAGCCGACCAGCCAGGCGCTGGCGGCCAGGCCGAAGAAGAATTTTCGTCTCATGGTTGCCTTCCTTATTTGGCCCGGATAGCGGTTCGGTACAGGCGGCCCCGAACCAGGCGTCGGGTGGATTGCGCCAGCCGGGTCACGAGGAACTTATCGGCCGATTGATGTCGCAACTTGAACCCGCGCAGCGGGCGCCTCCCCCTCAGGGCCCGGCCCAGGCGTTCACGCGGTTTCGATTCCCCCTGTGTGGTCGTTACCCGACCGCTAATGGCAGGGGCTGAAACAAAAGATGTCATTTCCGGCGGAAGATGGACAAGGAGTGGACTGGTGAAGCTGATCCGGACTGATAAACTGACCTATCATCACCATTTGAATCTGTTTCGCGCCACCTATCGGGACCAAAAGGACAAGCCCCGATCCTGGGTCTATGCTTCACGGCAGGAAGCCCCCAAAGTTGAGACCAGGGCTTGGGACCGACCGGATGCCGTCGTGATTGTTCCCTGGCATGCCGTGCGCCGGCAGCTCGTGGTCATTCGGGAATACCGAGTCGTTCTGGGCGGTTATCAGATCGGGTTTCCAGCCGGGCTCATGGATCCCGGTGAAACGGTTGTCGAAACGGCACGCCGGGAGTTGTTCGAGGAAACGGGCCTGGCTATCCGCCGGGTTGACCGCTGCAGCCCGCCGGTCTATTCGTCCAGCGGCATGACTGATGAATCGGTGTCGCTGGTGTATGTGGAATGTACGGGTGAGCCTTCCGACACCGCCAATGAGAGTTCCGAAGATATCCAGGTGCTGTTTGTGGATGCCAACGCAGCCGGCCGTCTGGCGGCAGATACCGCGCTGAAGCTCGACGTCAAGACCTGGATGATCCTGTCGGAATTCGCCCGCCGCGGGTCGATCTAAGGCGTGTAGAGTGTCAAGCTCCGGGGCTCGCCGACCCAGGCGGGTTTGACAAGCGCACGGGGCGTGCGCATCATTGCAACGTTTGTACAGAAATTAAGGCCCTAACGCGTTAGCGGCCAAGCCACGGCGCGGGCCAACATCTGTGGTTGTCATCAGAATACGATCGAGAGGCTTTGGATGCGATTTCTGCTTTACAATATACGCTATGGGGCCGGCAGTGGCTGGCGTGTTCATTTCCCTATGCCGTTCGGCGGCTATCTCAAGCCCACCGGTCGCAATTTCCGCCGCATTGCGGAATTCATCAAAACCGTCAACCCGGATGTAACTGGGCTGATCGAAGTCGACAGTGGCTCCTTTCGTTCCGATCGGCGCTGCCAAGCCAGCACCATCGCGGCCGAACTCGATCAGCATCATGTTTTTGAAAACAAGTACGGCGGCTCTTCCATGGCGCGGCGCCTGCCCCTGCTAAACAAGCAGGGCAATGCCTTTTTGACCAATCAAGAAATTTCAGGATTAAATTTTCACTATTTAAGCAATGGGTTCAAGCGGCTGGTAATCGAGGCGGAATTAAAGGATTTTACGACCTTTATCGTTCACCTTTCATTGAAATACCGGCATCGTCAGGATCAGCTGCGCGACCTTTATGGCATGGTGCGTGAAGCCCGCAAGCCGGTGATCGTGGCCGGGGATTTCAACGTTTTCCGGGGGCAGGAGGAGCTATCGCTCTTCATGGGGGCCACCGGATTAATGAGTGCCAACACCCAGGGTGCGCCTTCGCACCCCAGCCGTCAGCCCCGCCGACAGTTGGATTTTATTCTCCACAGCCCGGAAATCCAGGCCACCCGTTTCGAGGCCCCGGCCGTCCCGTTCTCCGACCATATCCCCCTGATTTGGGACTTCGAGGTCAGTCGGGCCGATCGGTTGGCCCGGGCGGCCTGATGCAGACGACGTGAGGTTGCAGCGGATCGCTCAGCGATCGTGGCCGTTGTTCACACGCTCCTTGAGCGCTTTGCCAACCTTGAAGCTGGGAAGCTTCTTGCGTTTGACTTCGACCGATTCACCGGTTTTGGGATTTCGACCGACATATCCCTCGTACTGCTTGACCTTGAAAGTCCCAAAGCCGCGGATGTCGACGCGCTCGGAATCGGCTAGCGACTCGGCCATCGACTGAAACATGGTGTCGATGATGCGCTTGGCTTTCTTCTGGGAGATACCCTCCCTCTCCGCCAGGATCTTGTTTAGCTGCTCTCCGGTTAATTGCATAGACCCCCCCCTCCGCGTTAGCCTCTTTTCTTGACGGGCTTACCTTGCACCTGTCAGGAAGCCAATCCTGTGCCGTGATCCCGATGGGGATATCCTAAGCGCCGCCTTTCTCCTGGTATCTGGACCGATTAGGATTTTTATAATGATGTCTGACAGTAAGGAGACTGATAATTCAAAATCGGCGATTATTCAATGCGGTATAAATAGGGTAAAAATACGTATTTAATTTACGTATTTTGGGGAAGATTTCTGATTGAGCGGTCCAGCCTGAATGAACGACGATGGCAAAAGGCCGCCGGTTCACAACCGGCGGCCTTTTGCTGGTGCTGGACGTCCGAATGGCCGACGGATGATGAGCCATCCGATCCGCCGCCCGGAGCGCGGTGCTTAGATATCGAAATAGAGAAAAAACTCGTGCGGATGGGGCCGCAGTTTGACATCGTTGACCTCGTTTTCGGTTTTGTACTCGATCCAGGTCTCGATGACATCCGGGGTGAACACGTCCCCCTTCATGAGGAATTCGTGGTCTTCCGCGAGGGCGGCTAGAGCCTCGTCAAGAGAGCCCGGTGCGGAAGGCACCTCGGCCAGTTCTTCGGGGGAAAGACCGTAGATGTCCTTGTCTAGCGGCTCACCCGGATCGATTTTGTTCTCGATGCCGTCCAGAGCGGCCATGAGCATGGCCGAGAAAGCCATATAGCCGTTGCAGGACGGATCCGGCGTGCGGAACTCGATGCGTTTGGCCTTGGGAGAGGCCGAGTACATCGGAATGCGCACGGCAGCGCTGCGGTTACGGCTGGAGTAGGCCAGGTTGACAGGCGCTTCAAAGCCCGGAACCAGACGTTTGTAGGAGTTGGTGGTCGGGTTGGTGAAGGCGCGCACCGCCCTGCAGTGTTTAAGGATACCGCCGATGGCATACAGGGCCATTTGTGACACCCCGGCATAGCCGTCGCCGGCAAAGGTGGGCTCCCCATCTTTCCAGATGCTCAGGTGGGTGTGCATCCCTGTGCCGTTGTCTTCGAACAGGGGTTTGGGCATGAAGGTCAAGGTATAACCGTTGCGGGCGGCGACGTTATTGAGAACATACTTGAACCACATCAGCTGGTCGCCCATCTTGAGCAGGGGCTGAAAACGCATGTCGATTTCGGCCTGACCGGCGGTGGCCACTTCATGGTGCTGGCACTCCACGGCGATGCCGAGCTGTTCGAGAACGAGCAGCATTTCGGTGCGCAGGTCCTGGAATTTGTCCATGGGCGGCACCGGGAAATAGCCTTGCTTGTGGCGGGGTTTGTATCCCAGGTTGGGTCCCTCGTCCCGGCCGGTGTTCCAAATGCCTTCCACCGAGTCGATTTCATAGAATGCTCGGTGGCGGGATGACTCAAAACGAATTTCGTCGAAGATGAAAAATTCGGCTTCGGGGCCGAAATAGGCGGTGTCGCCGATACCGGTGCTCTTGAGATAAGCTTCGGCTTTCTGGGCGATGTAGCGTGGATCGCGGGTGTAGGACTCGCGGGTGATGGGATCGACGATATTGCCCACCAGCACCAGGGTCGGCTCCTCGTAGAAGGGATCCATGCGGGCCGTGGTCGGATCGGGAATCACGAGCATATCGCTGGCGTTGATGGGCTGCCAGCCGCGGATGCTCGAACCGTCGAAGCCGTAGCCGTCTTCGAAGCTGCTTTCATCCAACTCGCTCATTGGAACGGTGAAGTGCTGCCAGACGCCGGGGAAGTCCAGAAAACGGATATCGAGGACTTTGGCGTCATTCTCCTTGGCGAATGCCAATACATCTTTGGGTGTCATCATGCTTCCTCCTTGTAGGTGATTAAGACATTAACCATTAAGTAAATATTGATCTAAACCGTGTGCGGCGGCTTTTATTCGTAAAAAACGACAGGCCCCGACGGGTTAAAGAGCCTCCAAACCCGTCTCGCCGGTGCGCACCCGCACCGCTTCTTCGATCCCCACGACGAAAATCTTGCCGTCGCCGAGCTTGCCGGTATTGGCGGCTTCGCGAATTTTGGCGACCACGGCTTCGGCCTGATCGTCGGCGACCACGACCTCGATTTTGACTTTGGGGATGAAGTCGACCACATACTCGGCCCCGCGATAGATTTCCTTGTGGCCCTTCTGGCGGCCATACCCCTTGACTTCGGTGATGGTCATCCCCTGAATGCCGATGTCATTCAGGGCTTCCTTGACATCATCAAGCTTGAAGGGCTTGACGATTGCTTCAATCTTTTTCATTTTCTCCTCCTGTTGTCGCGGATTCGATTGGATCAGGACGCGATCAGTCGTTTATACTCCCGTAAATTCAAAGGCCCGTTCGCCATGTTGGGCATTGTCGAGCCCTTCGATTTCCTCTTCCGGTTCCACTCGCAGGCCACCGGTGATCATCTTGGTGATCAGGGCCACGATCAAAGTCCCCACGGCGGAAAACGCCGCGGTACCCAGAATCGATACAATCTGGATCCACAGCTGTCCCGGATTGCCGTAAAACAGGCCGCGGGCCCCTTCGGTTACCGCCGGGTTGGCAAACAGCCCGGTGGCCAGCGCGCCCCAAATGCCGCACAGACCATGGACGCCGAAAGCATCCAGTGAATCGTCGTAGCCGAGCATTTGCTTCAGCTTGGCCACACTGAAATAACCGATAATCCCGGCCGCCAAACCGATGGCCAGCGAGCCCGGCATGGTCACGAATCCGGCCGCGGGCGTAATGGCCACCAGCCCGGACACAACCCCGGAAGCGATGCCGAGGACGGTGGGTTTTTTCGTGACCATCCATTCGGCCGTCATCCAGGCCAGGGCCCCCATGGCCGCCGAGGTGTTGGTGACCAGAAACGCCGATGCGGCCACGCCGTCGGCCGCCAGCTCACTGCCCGCATTGAAGCCGAACCAGCCAAACCACAGCAAGGCGGCGCCCAGGGCCGTAAGGGTGATACTGGACGGGAACATGGCCTCTTTGCCGTAACCGATGCGTTTGCCCAACAGAAGGGACAGCACCAGTCCCCCGATTCCGGCGTTGATGTGCACCACCGTGCCGCCCGCAAAATCCAGGGCGCCCATTTCCCCCATCCAGCCGCCGCCCCAGGCCCAGTGGGCCACCGGGCAGTAGATGAAGGTGACCCATAAGATGGTGAAAACGATCCAGGCCGAAAATTTCATTCGATCGACGATCGACCCCAGCACCAGCGCCACCGTGATGCAGGCGAAGGTCATCTGGAACAGCAGAAAGATATAGGTCGGAATCGTGCCTGACAGGCTGCTGACCGAAAGGCCGTTCAAGAAGATATGGTCGAACCCTCCCACAAAACCGCCGACGCTGGTTCCGAAGGCCAGGGTATAGCCCCACAGGACCCAGATCACACTGGCCAGACAATAGGCCACCATGGTCATGGCGATGGTGTTGAGCAGGTTTTTGTAGCGTGACAGCCCGCCGTAGAAAAGGGCCAAACCGGCCGGGGTCATCATCATCACCAGGGCCGTGGACACGATGATCCAGGCCGTATCGCCGGTATCGGGTCCTTCGGCCGCCATTGCGGCCGTCGGCAACAGGATCATCAGGGCCGTCCACAGAAAAGACTTTGATTTCATTGGTTTCCTTTCCATCTAAATTTAGTTTTAGGCCTCGGCGCTCGCCTCACATGACGGCAGCACCGCACATATGGCTTCCTTGATGGCCTCGACCTGTTCGAGGTCATCGACTTTTTGACCGTCGAAATCACGTACATAAAAGACGTCGACCACCTGGTCGACATTGGTGGCGATTTTGGCCACCCACACATCCAATCGGAATTGGAAAAGGGTATTGGTGACCCTGAATAATAGACCTGGGAAATCTTCGGCAAAGACTTCCACGATGGTGAAAAAGCTGGAGGTGGCGTTGTCGATTTCGACGCGCACCGGCCGTTGCATGGCCGGTGGTCGCGTGGTTGCAAAAAACCGCGGCTGGGATTGCAGTGCGGCGGTGAGATCAAGATCCCCCGCCAGGGTCTTGGCCAGATCCTGATGCGCCTTCTCCCATTTCTCGTCTTCGAAGATAGGATCCGGCGGCGGTTGCACCTTGAAGATGTCCAGGGCGGTGTTGTTGCGCCAAGTAAAGACCTGGGCATCGAGAATATTGATGCGGTTTAGCGTAAAAACGCCGGCAATTCGCGAAAAAAGGCCGGGTTGGTCTTTAGCGCAGATCGTAACGATCCGCGTATCGGCGGCCAAACCCGGTTCAATTTCCCAGACAAAGGGGGATGCCCCGAGGTTCTGGTAGAGGCGGACGTGGTCCTGGATATTTTCGACCGGCACATTGAGAAGGTAGCGGGGCGACATGACTTTGAAAAGCGCTTCCAGCTGTGCCGAGCGGCGCTTGGGTTTGACGCCCGCCAGGAGTTCATCGTGCTTGCGCGCCACGAGGGCCACGGCTTCCTGGGTGGCCAGCTCGCCATTTTCAAGCACGTTGAGCACCTTGAAAAAGAGATCTCTCAAGAGAGTTGCCGTCCAGCTGTTCCAGGCCTTGGGGCCGGTGGCCATGGCGTCGGCCACGGTCAGTAGGTAAAGCATTTTGAGCCGTTCGGTGTCATTGATCCGGCGGGCGCAGTAAAGGGCGGTTTCCTCGTCGTTGATGTCACGGCGGGCGGCGGTCTTGGCCAGCAGCAGGTGCTCGCGCACCAGAAAGGCGACGGTTTCGATCTCCTTTGGCTTGTAGCCTTTTTCCCCCAGGATTTCCCTGATGAGCACCTCGCCCCGGGCCGAATGATTGCGCCCGGGCTGCCCCTTGCCGATATCGTGCAGCAGGGCCCCCCACAAAAGCAGCTTCTTGAATTTGATCTCCGACCATAATCGGGCGGCCAGGGCATCACCGTTGCCGTTGTTGAGATCCTTGATTTGTTTGAGCAGCATGACCGTGCGCAGCAGATGCCGTCCCACCGGGTAGATATGATACTCGTCATACTGAATGTGGTTGATCACCATTTTAAAAGCCGGCAGGACCCGCTCGAGCAGGCCTGTGTGCAGCATGGCGTTCAGGACGTTGAAGGTCGGAGCCGGGGCCAGCAGGATCTTTTCAAAAGACTTGATCACTCCGGGTTGCGAGCGCATCTCCGCGTCGAGCAGATCACCGCAATCGCGCACGATCCGTCGGGCCTCCATGTCCAGCGGCAGTTTCAATCGGGCGCTTTCCTCGAAAATCTGAATCAGCAGATAAGGGTTGGTTTTGATCCGGTGGGCCGCACTGAAGGTCAGCACGTCGCCCTTGACGGTGATGCCTTCGATTTTGGCCACTTTCGAACGCCGTTTGAAGCGTCGTGTGCGTTTTTCATAGCCCTGCTCGAAAAGAAAAATCAGGTGCTGCTGTTTGATGAATTCCATCTGTTCGTGCAGGTCGCCCAGAAATTGCTCCACCGGCTGCTGGCCGTTTTGCTTACGATAGCCGAGGGCCCGCGCCAGACGTATCTGGCTTTCGAAATGCAGCTGGTCGTTTTTGCGTCTGCTCTCCAGATGCAGCCGGTTGCGCACGTCGAAGATGAATTGCAGGGCCGATGTAAGCTGCCCGAACTCATCGTGGGTCAGATAGCCCAGGTATTCGAAATCCCGCGGCTGTTTGAGGTTCGATTTGATGCGCGCGATCCACAGCATGGTATGATAGTCGCGAAGCCCCCCCTGGCCCTCCTTGAGGTTGGGCTCCAGCAGGTAGGCCGAGTCGCCGAAGCGCACGTGCCGTGCCTGGTTGGTTTCCACCAGCCAGTCGATCACCTTGCGCGCCCGTCGCTTGATGACCTTGTCCCGGATCATCTGCATCAGCATCGAGTAGAGCCGGGACATTCCGCAGACGAACCGGGCATCCAGAAGCGGCGTCAGGATTTCAAAATCCTTGGCCGCCAGGGACAGGCATTCCTTGAGCGAGCGGGTGGCGTGGCCGACCTCAAGACCGAGGTCCCACAGGGGATAGACGATTTCACGAATCAGCGCTTCGGCTTCATCCGGCACCCGTTTTTCGAACAGGATCAGCAGATCGACGTCTGAATGGACACACTGGTCATCCCGCCCATAGCCGCCCTGGGCGATGATCACGTAAGGATTGCGGGTGATGTCCATGCGCGGGCCGATGAGGCTGGTGGCAAAGCTGTTGCGGAAGTATTCATCCAGCAGACGAGACTGCTGGAGCATGAAATCCGGGACCTTGCCCTTGGGGAAATCGCGGATCAGACGATTCCGGTTGAGGCGAAGTTCTTCGGCGGCGTTGGTGCTGGCAGTTGGCATCGTTCAATGGGCAATGGTGATTAATAAGCGTACCGTGATCCACTTAGCAATAGCTGTGCCATTAGCGAGATATGATCAAAATAAATATAATCTCAGAATGTTAGATAAATAAATCCAAGAAAGCTAATGGTCAGCGAATTACAAATTTGTAAATATTTGGCCGGCAATTATTACAGAATTGAAATGCTGGTTTTGATTAGGGGTCCTTGGGGTGACGTGATGTCTGACGCCGGGGTAACGGTGCAGATTGGCTGGGTTGGTGAGGCAGCGCTAATTGGTAGAATTACCGAGGGATCGGGCCGCGGCTTTTAAAGGGTTTTTGCAACCGCTTCAAGGGCATCTGCCAGGATGGCCACCATCTCGTCGATCTGGCGCTCGGTGATGGTGAACGGCGGGGCCAGCAGAATATGATCCCCGTGAATCCCGTCGACACCGCCGCTACCCGGATAGGTGACGAGCCCGCGTTCGAAGGCCTGGTTGGCCACCCGCGTGCTGACATGGAGATCACGGTCGAACCAGGCGCGGCTGGCTTTGTCCCGAATGAGTTCGATGCCGGCAAAAAGGCCCAGACCGCGGATTTCGCCCACGCAGTCGCGCTTGGCTAGCATCGCCAGCTTTTCCATCAGGTAGATGCCCATTTGGCGGGAGCGTTCCACCAGGCCGTGTTCCTGGATATAGCGCAGGACGGCGGCCCCGGTGGCGGTCGAGAGCGGGTTCTGGCCATAGGTATGGCCATGGACAAAGACCCCCGAGCCATTTTTGATGGTGCTGTGGATTTCATCTTTGACCATGACCGCCCCCAGCGGTGTGTAGCCGGAACTCAGCCCCTTGGCCATGACGATCAGGTCGGGGACGACCCCCCAGTTTTCGATGCCGAAATTGCGGCCGCATCGTCCGATGCCGGTCATGACCTCGTCGGCGATGAGTTTGATCTCGTAAGTGTCACAAATTTGTCGAATCCGCTGCCAATAGCCGTCTTTGGGGACGACGGCACCGGCCGTGGCCCCCACGACCGGCTCGGCGATGAAAGCGGCCACCGATTCGGGGTCTTCATGTTTGATGCAACGTTCGAGTTCGTCCGCGCATTGCAGATCGCAGGTCTCGGGGACTTCTTTGAAACTGCAGCGGTAGCAGTAGGCGGGCTCGATGTGCGGCGTATGCTGCAAGATGGGCTGGTAGTGGCGGCGGCGGGCCGTGTGCCCTCCCAGGGCCAGGGCGCCGGTGGTATTGCCGTGAAAGCTAGACCAGCGCGAAATGACTTTGTATTTGTCGGGCCGCCCGGCCTCTCGCCAGTATTGGCGCACAAGCTTGACTGCCGACTCCACGGCTTCGGATCCGCCGGATAGGAAATAGGTTCGGCTCAGGGATTCATCGGGCGCCATGGCGTGGAGCAGATTGCCCAGCTCGCAGGCCGCCGGGTTGGTGAAATGGCTGCTGTGCACGAACGGCACCCGTTTGAACTGGATTTGCATGGCTTCCAGAATTGCGGGGACGCCGTGACCGATGCTGACCACGCAGGCCCCGCCGGAGCCGTCGAGATAGCGTTTGCCGCGGGTATCCCAGATATAGACGCCCTCGGCACGGTCGGCCACCGGGTATACTTTTCTGAGGTTCCGATAGAAAACATGCTCACAGGCTTCCATGGAGTCTATTCACCTCGCGCTTTGAAGATAATTCCCGCAAAAACCGTTATCCGGTCAGCGGTCCACATACGCCAGCGGCCGGCTGCTAATGGCAGCCTTTAGTCAACCTCGGGGCCCCAAATGGTCATTCCGCGGATGCCAGGATGCGGTCGCAGCGCTGCGGATCCAGCGATAGG
>JAAUXT010094993.1_pt1 | contig 12652 bp, 15 predicted proteins | sample 7278171 | NCBI WGS metagenome assembly JAAUXT01 (sample SAMN14350112, study PRJNA611818) | marine sediment metagenome | isolation source: surface marine sediment (1.8m) | place: French Polynesia: Moorea | collected 2018-08
AGTACAACAACAAAAAAGGCGGGAAAAAATAAACAGTACTACATGACAAGCAGTACGTTTTTTTCAACAAAATGATCAAAATGATGTCAAAAAAACCATACTACTTGCACCAGAACCGGAAATAGCAGTACGATTTAAAAATGACAAATGACAATGACAGAGGGAATGAACCGCCTCGATTCAGACTCTGCTCGCACGCGGGCAGCTGCGGCTTCTCCGCGACGCGGTACACTCGTGGACAGGTCCCAGACGTGCGACGCACCCACGTGCGAATCCGGTCCTGAACCTGCAGCAGGACGGTTCCAGCTGCCCTCTGCATAACATGCGAACACTTCTCGTCCTCGGTTCTGCCTCGCCGCTAAATCCCGAAAGAAATTTGATCTGCATTCATGAGTTTGATCGTCACTGACCAAACTGTGGTGGTCATGAAGGGACACAGAGTCCAACTGTTTTCTTTGCGGTGGCAAATAAAGATTGCACAAAATCTTTGTGTTGCTCTTCAAAAAGAATTTTATTGACAGTCTTCTCTCCAAAGTTGTCAATTCGACCGTCAGGAAGGACACGACCCAAAGATAACCATTTCTCACAAGAACGAAAACATTGACAAACCAAATAAAATCCAGGTGCGAGATGGAAACTTGTTCACTCGACGGAGCGAGAGAGGGGACAACTGAAAAGTGAACTTTTTAGCAAGATTTTGAATGTGTTTTTCAGTCCAAGGATTGCGGGGCCTGAACTCCCTGGACTGCCCAGACCCAGAAATCGCCTTTTACCAAATCTGCCAAACAGGGGTGGTATGGGTTGTGGGTGGCAAAGGGTCAAAGGTGAAAGAGGAAGTCTATGAAGAACTTCCCAGCAAGTTCAGAACAATTGCAAATGTCCGCCAAACTTGTGCAAAAAGACACAGGCATACTGAAATTGCTGCTTCTGCCATGTCAGTTTGAACACTTGGTGGATTTGAATGTACAGATGATGATCGTGTGACAAAAACATGTGAGCAGTTCCAACAGCTGTGCAAATGTTTGCCAAGTGTTGTAGAACATGAGCATACTGAAATGGCTGCTTCTGTCATGTCAGGAGACACTTGGCAGACAGGAACACCAAAGGCTGAAGAAGGAGCAAATTCTACAGTGGTGGTGAAGCATGCCGGGTGCAGGGACATCTGTTGTCCAAAAGATTTGTCTTTGATGGAAAGAGTTGGAGGAAAGCAAGATGAACATTCGTGTGTGTATTCAAAAACAAATTGCACATTGGCCAAGTGTTCTGGGACATGAGCGTACTGAAATGGCTGCTTCCGCCTTGTCACCAAACACGTGGCAAACACGCAAAAACACGTAAGTTTTCAAAACGGACAAAATTCTGTGAAAACACGGAAACAGACAGGCTATCGACAGCGAAAAATGCATCCATCAGAACATTTGAAAGTCCAAAAATCTCCCAACAAAACACTTGAAAGTCGGAAATCAATTCACACAGGTTGTGAACAAGATCACATTGCACAGAAATTCTTGTCTGCCTCATGCAGATGTCCACTTCATCGGAAACAACAGACCAGTGTCTTTCATGAAACTGAAATGCGTGCACAAAATTCCATGGTGCACAAATGTGCAAGCTACCGAGGTTGATGCACTCAGACCGTAGGGACACTGGGAACAGTGGGAGCTGAAAATTCCACAGGCAGGATTGAAAGTGGACAATGCGACAAAGGACGAGTTGTCTTGAAACAGATTGAGGACTTTCAGCAAATACCGGTACGTTCGCTCCTTTTCCGACGTGCCCCTTTTGCCAGATCGGTGACACAGACATCATATGCTTGCTTGTCACTGGCTATTGGAGCATTTTAAAGGGCAACATTGGCTATCTGTGCAACTGATCTGGCAATTAGGGCACTACACATAATGAAATTTAGTGGTTGCTGAAACTCGCCAATGAAACAATGCCTGGGCCGAAGGTGCATCTCCCACAAGAATAGCTGCTCATGGGCAGACAATGGGTACCGGCAGATGTGGGAAGTAATCGCAGAACTCCTCTTCCACCTGACCCAAGGTGACCTTGTCCTCCAACAGCTGCGGTCGGTCTGTCTTGACGCCGCCCTCCAAGTCGCGCTCGTCGACCGTGCTCACCCCGAAGGCCAGGTCGCCGATTGGCGGAGAGAACTGGGTGCCAGTCGCGGCTTTGGCGAAGCTCCCTGGAGAAGGAACTGAAGGTGGAACTGAAATGCAAGGCGTCCACTTGTTACTGTTAGCTTGTGACGAACGGTTCGGTGTCTCCATGGCGGACTGAACTGGGTCATAGTCAAGGCTTTCGGGTAGCTCCATCCACCGGACGCTACAACGCAATGCGTATTGACATGCAACAAAGTTACAAGCAAAACGGAAAAGCACTTGACTCTGAAGTGATGTGTGGAAATTCTTTTCCTGTTGCAAGCCTCTTTGGGAAGAAGAACCTGCCAACCTGGGCGTCTGTTGACCAATACATGAAGACTGAATCTCTGCACCAACACTTCCACTACTCACTTGTGACTGTTGCTGCCACCCCGTTGAGGTAACCGAAGAAAGTTTGTGTTATGTAGTCGAATCCGACGACCGCGAGGTTCCACTCGTTGACGCGCACGTTGTGAGCCGCGGTCGGCGCGGAGAAGTGCACCACAGGGAACAAGTGCCAGTGGTCAGGCCCGTTGAATTTTGCCAGGCTGCAAAGAGACCGCACACGTTTGGAAATATTTCATGTTCGTCATCTGCTTGAACACTGAAGATGTCCACACAAAGATTGACTGCAGATTCAGTTCCAACGAGGCATTCAAACTCATAAATGCCTTTCTCTGTCCTCGCACAGATGTGGTAACACTCAGAAAGTCTCTGGTGAAGCTGGAGGTGACAACTGAAGACCAAAGCATGGAACTCACATGCTGATCCTATCTGGAAAGTCGTGATCGTAGCATAGCTTGACGCCGACTGTTTCCAAGATGCCAGATAGCAGCGTGTTGAAGCTGGTCATGATGTAGGCGAACTTCTGCGTGGTTGGCACGGGTTGAAACCACACCATCCACGTGACAGCAGGAACCACATAGTCACCATTCGGATATTTTCCCTCACAGAACCATGTGACGGCGCATGTGCACTCTTCCAGGCCTTCCTCCAGGAAGAAGATGTCTTCCTTGCCTGGTGTGAACGTGTCCATAAAGATGCTCATTCCGCCCAAAGCGCCGTGTGGACTGCTGGCGACCTGTAATGACAGACCCACCGCCGATGAGCGACCATCACGGCTGACCCAGAACAAAATGATTCAAAAATTCCAGTACAGTGAAGTTGGATTGTTGCACCACAGGTGCAAACTTGAAGGTTGTCCTACTGACATCGTAGATCCACCTCCACGATGGCCAACTGCGAATCACCCGCACAGTAGTTCTCTCTCGTGCAAATTGAGTTTGAAGTGAGTGTGGGCTTTGGTCAGAAGTTCAGTAAGTTGTGGTTTGTATTCTGTGCTGTAAACATGTACTTTTGCAAATATATTTTCTGTTACAAAGAACTGTGTTGTTTGAGCAGGAAATGTTTTGAGGAGAGATATTTCACCACTGTAAGGGATCCTTGACCAAATTGGCTGCACGAAAAAAGCCTTCATGTTCGTCTGCGGCACAAATTTTGACCTTTTTGGAGAGAGAGAGAGAGAGAGAGAGAGAAAAAGAAAGAAGAGAGGGAAAGAAAGGGGGACAAAACTGATAGCGAGGAGTGGGCTGAGAGAAGGAGAGGGGACGTGATGTATAGATAGAGAGACTGGGACACGGAAAAGGGGCAAGACAAAAGGTTGAAAGGGACAGAAAGAGGCAAAGAGAGACAAGGTGATAAACATGCGGAGAGAATATTGAGCCGGGAAAGAGGACCCTCCTTTTTGGCTCCAAAATTTTGAAAAAATGCAAATTCATTCTTTTGATACTTTGGGCAGAACCTCAAATTTGTGAAAAAAGATTGATTTTTACTTTTCAGAAAAATCCCAATTCTCAAAAGATGACATTTTACATGTCAAATGAAAACTCACAAAATCCCAAAGACTTTCGTCATGACACCTTCTGAGAAAAAATGAACAAGAAAAGTCTTAAATGTGAGAAAACAGGTCTCACTGGGCCGTTTGCATGGGACCCTTGAGACCACCCCCGGGACTCTTTCCAAGACAAACGGAGCACAAACACAACCAATTGATGAAACAGTCAAAAGGTTTTTGCCCAAAAATTATTGCGCAGAGCAAGCGCTTTGTTTTCACTTCCGATGGCATCAAGTGATTTGTGCGGGTCACTCATTCAAGTCGCTCAGCGAGCCGAACAAGAAATCCGAATTCAAATCACCTGCAATGGAACAATACTGGATCCTCAAGTCAATCCCCAGTGGTGCCAGTGAATCCTCTTGCCCTGGCACCTTATGAATTTGAGAAAATACAGGAAGCTCATGTGATAAGCGCGATGATAACATGGATGGACATGATAGATCTCCATGTATCTAAACTTTCAAACACCAGGGAACAATACAAACAGAAAGAGGAAGCGAGAGAGAGAGAGAGAGAGAGAGAGAGAGAGAGAGAGAGAGAGGTGAAGAGAATAAGAAGAAAAGAGACAGAGAGAGACGGGGAGGTAGTGTGTGAGAGAGACACAGAGGGAAGGAGAGAGACTCACAAGACCCTGGCGGTAGTCTGTTGCTGATCCTAATACGGCTATGCTGCTCAACTCTCTGTACCATTTGTCGGGTTTGACAGTATCAAATCCCAATGAAAGAACAGGGCACGCTGAAACAAAAGGAATTCCAATAAAGTCGGCATACAGCGTGTTTCAATGCACAATTACACCGTGGTGATGAGCCCCCTCCCCAGAACGTCGCGTCGTTTGTGTTCTGTACGCTGTGACAACTCAGATGACAGGCATCGCTGGGGGCGGGGGGCAGTTCCTCAATGCCCTCCACTGCAGGAAGATGCGGACCGAGAAGCATATGTGAGTGGACAGCACACCCACACCCATACGCAGGTAACTATTGGGTTGTGCATGTACTTACGCGCGACTGTACAAGTCAATTCCGTGCGACAAGTGCGCTGACAGCCGGCAGCCAGATCATACGCATCGCCATAAAAATTCTGCATGCAGCTGCAGCAGGCACCAGGCACTGGTACGTTCTTGCACAAGGTGTTGGGTCCACAGAAAGGGTAACCAGGTGTGGCGCTCGAGCACGCGTCCAGCTCTGCAAGAGGTCTGAGTCTGTGTGAGATGGGATAGAGAACAAGGTCCTGTGCGATGGAAGCTGACCTTTGTCACAGTCACCAGTGGGTTCGTGCAACTCATAACAAAAGTTCTGTCTCAACTATGGACACGCCAGCAAACGAAACTGGTCATTGGGAATAGAATAATCGCACTGGGGTTTGCACGTGTTGTCTTGCAAAAAGAGCAAACAATGTCCACAACCTGCGCAATCCTTGTTGGTTGTTGGGTCTCCTGAAGGGCTGGCGTACCCTGGGAAACAGGTGCAGCTGTATTCGCTCGCCAGACCCGTGCAGTAGGCGTGAGGCGCGCAGTTGGCATGGTCACAAGGGTCTGTCCAACGTCAGAAACAATTTGTTGTCCAATTGATTCAGCACAGACGTGAACTTCCATTTGAGAGTGGACAATTATGGATCAACCGAACTTCAAAACGGAACCGACTGTCTGTGCATGGCAAAGACCTTCATTCTCGAATTGCACTGCACCACTTTCCTTGTGGAGCAGAAGCAGTTGTTCAGGTTGTTGGGGAGAGGTCATAGCGTTGTGATTCATTCGAGGGAAAGCAAAAACAGAGACACGATGTTTCTGACGTGACAAATCAAACGACGAAACATCACAACAAAGATGCTTTGACCATTTTCGGGTATTTGCTAAACCCTCAGACACTATCTTCTCGCGAAGACAGCGGGCCCCAGGGCCGAGCCCCAAACCCCTGAGAAATGAGCTGGACTCGTAACGTTGTACCTGAGACCTGTGCAATATTTGTTCATGCTTCAAACGTTTGCCACCAAAGTTGCTCCCTGACCACAATCCCCCAAAGTACCCCCCCCCTTCCCGGGTGCGAACTCCATGACTGACCGAGACCGAGGTTCCACGGGTCCGAACCTTGAATCCGCGTGAGACCCTCGTACGTATACGTACCTTTGCTATTTGACCCCCCTTGGCCTCCTTTGGCCTTTGGCTGTTTGTGCACATGTGGAGCATCTGAAATGAAAGGCCAAGAAATAATCCTTGATATTTGTGTAAGAGAATGCACTCGAATTCCACTTTTCTGCAAGTTTCAAGTCAAGCTTCCTCGGCAAGGATAACTTCCCCTCAAAAAATGCTCCGGAGGCATCTCAAACAGACCGTCCTTTTCCCACGGCAGCTTCAAATCTTTCCAAATATTCTTGTACTTGTTGGGTAGAGTACATCTTGTTGTGATCTTATTATCTGCACAGTTTTGCGAAAAAGAAAAAACTTGTAGCACATGTCTGAATGATAAAAAATTGCTGTTGATAAGTACTTCACTGAAGTACTCTCTTGCCCTTTTGAGGAAGAAAAAGAAACAGTCTCTTTGTTTTCTCAGGAAGGTCACTTGAGTGTTTCTTTACACCAAATTTTGTCTGAAGTAGTCCTCACAATGATAGATTTTTTTGGGTTTTTATTAAATTAGCCCTGGCATGCTGTTTCTTCTTTGAGTGACAAGTCCTTTATTTTTATTGAAAATGCAAAAAAAAATTGAAACAAAAATGCTCAAAGGAGATAGTGAAAGAGAGCAAACAAAAAACTAAGTAACAACATTTTTGTCGTGATTTTTGGGTTATTAAAATTGGTTTTCAATGTGTTCTTCTTGATATCAAAGAATTCAAAATCAACACTCGATGGTAGTGAAGGTCTACAGGAGTTCTCTTGGCCTGTTGGACAGAAAATGCTTGAGTCAATGAACAAAAACACTACGACGAAAAGACGGTTTATTTTGGGATGGCGTACGTACACACTTGTTATTTTTGGCTCACCAAATCCACAGTGGGTGTTTCCGGTTGTTCCTTTAGTGGAGAGTCTTTCCGGGCAGGCCAGACAGGAGTCCGAGTTCCCGATGAAGGGTTTGTATGTTTCGGGAGGACAGAGAACACAACTCTGGTTTTGCTTGTAAAACCCAGCAGCGCAAACTGCAAAGAGAAGGCTCGGAATTTCTACATTCTTGTTCCTCTCATCGAGGTGCTCCCACCCCTCCTGCATCCAAATTTGTCGCTCTGACACACACGTTGACTTGTTCACTATCTCGGACACACAAATTGATCAATGTTTCAAAATGAACAGCTCCAGTCTGTAAACATTTGTACAAGAACCATGGGTTCGTCACTGGCTCACGTGAGCCAAGCTTGTGTGAAATGTTCATCGTGCCTATTCCAAGCAATCTTGAATGTAGGCACATGCAGAAAATTTTTCTACAATGGCAACTTGGAATTGGATGAGATTGTGTTTGAGGTCGGTTTCATTCACCACAGGCCTTCACGCTGGTGGTTCCGTCGAATCGGTGAGGAGAATGGTCTGCCAGGGAGCAGTCCCGGAAATCCTCTCCGTTTTTGTCATCCAGCAGACCCTGGTTTCCAACAGTCCAGTGGTTCGTATCCTTGTGTCGGGCAGAGCGGCATCGACAGTCGTCTCGTCTGGGCTGTCGCACCCTGCAGAATACACTACTGTACACGACGACACAATTTCCCCATCTGAACGTGGGAAATGTGGTTGTTAATGATTTATTCCAGTTGGAGATTGACCTCAAATGACCCAGAGAGGAAATATCCTACCTTTCGGTGTCATGTAGTGGACAGCAATACCAGTGCAGGTCATGAGGACGAGGACTCCCAGAATCCCCAGAAGAACGCACAACTTCTCTGCCTGCTGGCCTTTTGGCGAGCCACGAGGGCGTGGCTGCTTCCGGTCTCAGAACTCGAGTCGGATGACTCCTCGTGGCCAAAATATCCTGACACAGAAAAGCCACCGAGGGTAGTTGGGACAATGAACAGACAAGGGGCGGAAAATTCCAAAGGTGCAACCCTGCACGATAAAAGTACGTTTGTGAAAAAGCGTGTGAGCACAATGCACACGTGTAGAATTGAAATCAACAGGGCCAAAGATATTTGCGAAGGCCCAAAGGAGGAACCTGTGTATCTGAGACCTCACATTTCAGTCGCCTCACCTGTGAAGACTGCTCCCGGCTTGAAGCGCCATCCGTAAAGAGACCCGGAAAAATAGCTCAGACTCGAGTCCTGCTTGAGGCTCCTGGAAACACAGTTGACTTGCTCAGTCTCCGTGCAACTCGACGGTTTTGTCTTGTTGGTGGGTCTCTCGGAGCGGCTCCGGGGCAGCCTTTTGATACCAAACGTGACCGGACAAAATTTGTGGGTTTTCGGTGATCACTGGAGGAAAAAGAAGGTCCTGCTGTGAGCAACATTCGTGGCGTTTCCCCAACATCCCCCAGTTTGATTATTTTTTTCTCCGTTGGCACTGCATCTGAGATGTGTGTTCCCATCGCTTTTCCTCTGTTCTGATGCGAAGCTCAACGGGTGCCCTGAAAGCGTCAGCAATGCTTTCAATGTGTTTGTCTGATGACCCCACCTTTTTGGACTCGTCAGGTTGGTGATCCCCTGTTGGCTGCCCCCACAACAAGCTACGCAAGCTCCCCATCGGCTGTCTGGACAGGCTTCGATTTGGACACCGCCCATGAGTCAAACACGCTTTCCTCCAGTCTTTCTTTCTGGCTGGGTGTCATCATCATGTTGAACCGATTTTAAGTCCATCCTCACGGAGTACCATGCACAGCGCAGTTCACGAAACCCAATGACGGGCTCAAGTTATGGCCCAATGAAGGCAGTCAAGATGCAGCCACACAACTGGAGCCTCAGGTTGGGCAACCAGTCAGCATGTCCAAGTCTCCAGCAGATCTTGGAGCTCGTGTATCCCTTTGGTGTTGGTAGAGTCGCTGAAGCAGCAGCCCCCTGTCTTGGCTCCTTCCCCAATCTTTGAACCTCTGGATCATTCCCAAATTTCCAAGACCAAAAGTCATGGAATGTGGAACAGGACAGTGAACTGCCTCAAAAATCCAGGGCGAAATTGCAACAGACACAAGCAGCAAGTGGTTTCCCTTGATTGTTCTCATTGGCAACTAAACAATGTCGCACAACCAAATTTTGTTTGTCAGAAGAGTGTTCGTCTTTTCATTGACAAAATTGCATTCATATTGTCCTGAATACGAGGTTTGGAACAAAATTGACCTTGTTCTGCGGGTGTGGCCGACATTTCGTTTTCTGTTTTGGTTTCGTTGGGTTCAAATGGAAGTCTGTGATGTTGTGTTCGTTGGATGAGGTCATGTTCAAAATCTTGACCTTTTTGACCTGTGCAAGGTCATAGATCTGTCATTGTGTGTAAACCTGTTCACTCGGCGCAATGTCATTTGCAGCAGAGAAGTGCAACAAAGTTTTGTGTGAGAACTGGCCTCGATGCTCGTGTGACTTTGAACAGTTTGCATGCAGCTCAGGCTGATCATGCTCTGAGTTCTACTCAAGTACGTCTCGTCTCTGGCGTAAGTTCTCCTAAGACTCTGAGGCATCAACAAAGGACCAGAAGAGACTTGGAAGGCAATGTGTCACCTCAACCTATTTCTCAGTCTCAGTCTCAGTTCAGTTCAGTTCTGAGTCTCTGGCTCTTCTGAGTGCTGCCTGGCTCTTGCCAGCACTACCTTTTGGGGTGACACTTGGAAGGGCCAACTCTTCTGAGCACCACTTCGAGCTCACCAGGGGCCAGTTGTGGCGGCACTCGGAAGAGCCAGTAGGTGACACTCGGAAGAGCCAAGTACCGTACTGTCTCGTGTGTAAGACGCCCTGATTCAGATGCACAGCTTTTGGCCCCTTTTTCTGGAACCAGAATGAAAATTCATACTCATGTATGAGACGCATCTCTTCTTTTGATGTCCGATTTTGGGGCAAAACAGTGCGTCTTATACACGAGACGGTACGGTAGTGCTTGGAAGAGCCAGCGACTCAGAACTGAACTGAGACTGAGAAATTGGTTTTGGCATGTCTCAGAAGGCATCCTTCTCAACAGACTGCAAATAACATCATTTTAGACGATCAAGGACGAAATCCAGAATCAATCCAGGTTGACCATTGGACAACTACGTGCTGTAACTGGAATGAGTCACAAATCTGCTTTGAGAATCATGAAGAAAGACTTGAAAACAGAGAAACTCACTCCAAAATTTGTGCCCAAAGTGTTGACTGGTGACCACAAGAAATCTCGAATGAATATCTCCAGACAGAATTTGGAATGATTGCTCAAGATCCAAGTCTTTGTCAACTCATCGCAACAGGTGGAAGTTGGATTTTCACTTATGATCCCAGAACAAAGCAGGCAGACATGGAATGGGTGCACTCCAGATCAGCCCCGCCCAAGGCTCAGAGGATGGTCACAGAAACACGTGATGTTGACTGTCAAGGAGTCATGGACTGAGCGGAAGGAACAAGGCACAGTGAAGAAGGAGCATTTCATGTACATTCAATCCTTGAGGAACATGTGGGAGCACTCCGGAAGAAATGCCCACAACTCTGGTCGCAGAAGAGTTTCATTTTGTTGCAATACACTTGCAATACATCATGCACCCCACACTGCCAATGATACCAGCAATTTTTGGGCATGTTCACCAAGAGTTGTGGCCACACTCTGCCAATAGCCCTGACTTGAGCCCTTATGATCACTGGGCTTTTCCAGTTCTGAAGGCCCAAATTTGAGGACATTGCTTCCATAGCACTGAGGCTGTCAAAACAGCTGTCAGTTGAAAACTCAAAAGCATGGGAAAGTTGCTGTTTGAAGAGTGCTTTCAGAGACTTCCAATCCAGTGCCAGAAGTGTGTCGACACACAGGGAGAATATTTTGAGGGGCAGGGCAAACAAGGCATTGACCCTTTCCTGCCCTCATTTAGACTGACAAAAACTTTTCTGGAACGTGGAAATTGACCAAGGAACTCCCTGTTGCAAGATGGAAGTTCGTGTGTGCACCAACTGTCACAAATTAATTTTTGGCTTGCAGAAATCGCCCATTTTCTCTAACTTCCTGTGGTTTCCGTGTAGATTTCTTGCTGTGAAATTAAAGTTCAGGAGGTGCACATTCCGCCCAAGCTTGTTCCACTCTCCTCTGTTCAAAATGTCGCTCGCCATTGAAAATGAGGTTAATTTTATTCCAGATCTCACAAGAAAGGGACAAAGGCTCTGAACAAACAAGTGGAAAAGGGCATCTCAAATGAAACTGCGCATTCAAAATGTGCCAAGCCAAGAGACGAAACAGCAGAATAAAAAGTGCCAGCTGAAGCAATGAAAAATGAGGGTTTCTTTCGGTGCGAGCATTTTGATGCAAGCACTTTATCATTGCATAGCTCGAATCGCCTCTCATTGGAGACGCTGCAAAACGTCGTTGCGCCTCGTGCCTCTGGAGCAGAAAATGTTTGTGTGGTATTTGTTGTCAACTCCCTTTGGATAAAAATTGAAAGTTTGCTTGGACAGCAAAAAGTGAAGGAAACTTTTTCATATATATACGTGTGTGGGACAGCTCCTCAAAAGTCTGACCGTGAACTTTCTTCCAACCAGGGTCGCAAACTGAGTGTAGTTCGTGCACTCTGGCACACTCGAAAAAACTTTGGACCTGGATCAGATCCTGGATGCTGATCCGACCTTCTACTGATTTTCCAGATTGAGCCGTAGAAGGTCTGAACTAACTCTTGCTGACTCCAAATTGATGCGGTTCGTGTGTACATGAGTCAAGGGGGAATCTTCTGCCACGATGTGAGCACATACGACTGGTTTTTGTAATCGCAGAGTTGTAGAATCCTTTTTCAGGGCGGACACACACCTGATTCGGGCTGGAACATCCCGAGGGGCCAGTCAGACCGACTCAAGCCCGATTGACATGATGTTCAGGCTGAGTACCGATCAGTAGCACACTGCTTCAGGCCAGCTTCGGGCCAGCTTCAGGCTGGGATGTTTCATATACTTCTAATATTTTGCTAGACATGGGACATTCCATGTGTCTGTTTTTTGCTGGATATGGGATGTTCCATATGCTTTTGTTTTATGTTGGACATGGGATGCTCCGTGTGCTTTTGTTCTTTGCTGGACATGGGATGTTACATTTGTTTTTGTTCTTTGCTGGACATGGGATGTTCCATGTGCTTTTGTTCTTTGCTGGACATGGGATGTTCCATGTGCTTTTGTTCTTTGCTGGACATGGGATGTTCCATATGCAAATGTTCTTTGGTAGACTTGGGATGTTCCATGTGCTTTTGTTTTTTGCTGGACATAGGATGTTCCAATACTGCAGAGACAAAGTACAAACATAATAAAAAAACCAAAAGAATCTGTTTGCAGACATGTTTGTTGCTGAAAGTTGTCTGTATTTTCGCAGCTGTAAGTTGCAGTTGTTGAGGAAAATATCATTGATATGCAAGCCTAACCAGGTTCCAGCCTGATTCATTCAGTCCCCATATGTACTCATTGGTTCAGAGCCTGATCAGGTTTGTGCGGCTCCATAGAGAACAATACAACAAGAAGTTCCAAGGCAGGAACCCTGATGGTCATGGAAACAGAAGGGGGGTCTGGCAGAGGG
>JAAUXT010072473.1_pt1 | contig 12651 bp, 17 predicted proteins | sample 7278171 | NCBI WGS metagenome assembly JAAUXT01 (sample SAMN14350112, study PRJNA611818) | marine sediment metagenome | isolation source: surface marine sediment (1.8m) | place: French Polynesia: Moorea | collected 2018-08
CAGACCGCAAATTTCCACTGCAAACAGTGGAGGCTCACTTTTGATGGTTCAGTCAGTTTGCGGTGGGTGAAAACTCGACTCGAAATTTGCGGTGCAATCGAATACGCCCCTGGTGCGCCAATTTGGACCACAGGGAAAGTTTGCAAACTGAAACTGGATGTTTGGTTCGAGGTCACGCTTGACTGGATTGACATTGGAGAATTCCATTCGAAGACAGTTTTCCGTTGTTCTGCGCACCCCCACACAGAGAAACTGCTTCAATTTGCATAAGCTAATTTACATTGTGTACGTTTTGTTTGGACGTGTGGTTCATGTTTTGATGACAGTTTGATATGGGTCAAGATTTGTGGCTTTTGCTTGATACTTCACCATCTGTCATTCTGATGTTGAGACGCTTTCTCAACGAGCTTTTGAACGTATTGGCTCGTATTGTGGCAATCTCAGTATAATCAATTTTGTGCAGTGTTGACGCGAAGGTGTACTCGCTCATGTTCGAGTATTGCCCAAAAAGGGCCGTCCTCGGTCACGCGTGTCTTCCGGTTGCATTGCATGACCCTTGGTGGATCTGCTGAGCACGAATGAAGTCAGCAAGCTTTTCTTTTCGTTCAAGAAAGGTTGTGTCGAAACCAGAGGATGCATGCGGGTGTGTTGGTTGTCCCCCTCCCCCCCCCCCCAAAAAAAAAAAGTATCCTCCAGTTTTTGTGCCGTCATGTGAAAACAGATGTTTTGTGTTCTCGCCCTTGTGAGCCGCAGTTTAACCTGGGTGGATATCAGTGGGTCTTCTCTGGTTCATTCTCAGCAGGCGGGTGATTGATGTCTACCACTCACACACAGATCGTTCGTGAACGTGTTGTTTGTATCACGGCGGACGTATTTACGCTCCGGTGTTGAAGAGAGATGTGCAAGTGAACCACTCGGTTTATCTGCTGGACCACGCACTCACACACGCAGACTATGCCATGGTGGCTGTGGATTTTGTGTTGCAATTGGATTCGTGAATTCTGATGATCGAGGTTTCTCTGCTGTTCGGGCGACGCGAAATAGCACTTTGGGTAAACAAGGTTTGTGCGTGCGTAGATTTTGAACAGGTGGTACTCGTGGGATGGTCTCAATCGATGACGAAAGAGAAAGTGTGTTTTTATCCAAGATCGGACGGAAGATAGTGGAACACCTGAACATGCTCAGCCAAGGATGGGACCAGATCCGTGGAGCCTCAGGTGGTAGGGTTGGACCCAGCAACAACAAGCTTGCTGAGGTATGAATGGTCCGCCTTCTGTGTTTGAGGAAGACAGCTTGCGATTGAGGTACGGATGTGCCTGCCATGGGTCCCAGCCACAGACGGCAGATGCTGATTGCTCTGGCAGACCGAGGATCTGGGTTGCGGGGCCTGTCTCGCTTTTGGCCTGTGTTGTGCCCTGTGAGCCTCTTGAGAGATATTCCTTTGCATTTTGGGGTCCATGGGGCCCAACTTTAAAAGCAAAAAAGAAAAAAATAAATTGTCCCTTCAGAGGAAAAACAGGGGGGGGGGGGGTCAGGGTTTTGGTTGCCTGAATCGGTCCTACAGCCTGATCCTGTGATCCCGTTGGAGAGGTTCCTGCCTGACATCCAGACTTTGGTGTGCACACTCAGTGTTGAGTATACACAACAAGTGCACTCAAATTCATTTCACGTTGTCCAATGAAATGTTGCTTGTGGTGAAGCTCTTCATCTCAGCCTCACACAAAATGTCATTGGTACCTTGGGTCGTGGTTCCTGTGTTTGATGGCTGGACTAAACCCAAAATGAGTGTGTGTGAAGGGTCAGCAGCATCCAGGATAAAGAACCATCTTGAAATATTTGAATGATGTTGGCTCTTTTCAGGTCGGTTGCTGCGATCCAAAGCGTGGTGAAGTGATGAGGTGGTTCTTGTGACGTGTTGAGACAACCATCCAACATGGCGCCGCAGGCCCCAGGAACCGTGGTCTTTCTGCTGCTCGTTGTTGGCATCGCGACGGTTTCTTCCGCAGCAACGGAAACCGCGGAGAACGGACATGGCAACGACAGCGTTGAGCACGGAGAACACACATCGCACACTTCACGTGAGTTGTCAACACTCAGCTAAAAATACGGCAACACGATTTGGTGACAGGAGGCGAGGACGTTTCTGGAATCCGTCGTGGATGTGCGCTCATACCACAGCAAAACACCAACAACGTTTTTGAACGCGTTTCGTCCAAGAGAATACGCAGATAAAGACCAAGGACAGATCAGGATTAGCAAGCCCTGTAGAGGAACGTGGCTTTCCTTTTCGTTTGTTGATAGACGGCGTCCACGTTGCCGGGTGGCAGTTCGAGTACGTGAAGACGCCGTTCCTCCTCACGCTGTTTCTTATTGTCGTCTTGGTCTCTAAACTTGGCTTCCACCACGCCAACGTGCTCTCCAAGATAATGCCGGAATCCTGGTGAGTACTCACCCATCAAAGAGCCAGCTTGGCTTTGGAGTTGAGACTGGTTTATTGCTGTAGAGACATAGCGCAGGGCGTTCACTGTTTATCACGATGGCATTTAAACACCGGTCTGTCCAGCTGAGATGCGAATTGTTCAGTGGACTGCTTTTTGCTTCAAATCATTTGCATAAAAAGTTTAGAACAACAAACTTCAAACGAGGCAATTGGTACGAGGGGAACTCCACAATACTCCGATCGCGGTCCATTTTAACCCGGTTTGAATGATCAAATTTTCTTGAAATTGAAGTCATGGACACTCCAGACGACAAGCATTTATTGTTCCAGTTCTATGTTCATTCTTGTCATTTGCAAAAATCCAGAAGAAAGCGCTCAGAACATTCTCTTCATTTCCGCGGTCGATTGGAGTCTTGTGGAGTTCCCCTCGTATTTGGAATGGAGCGAGTTTCGAACTTCACGGGACAGACATACCAACAGTGGTGACATTTTCTGTGAACTGACCAGGCGGGACGGGACGCCCCAGAGGCTGGGTAGGGGTGACGGCTGTGTCCTGATTCTTCTGTCTGACAGCTCACTTTCAAGTGAAGGAGTCCTTTTTGGAGAAATTTTTTGTTTCCGCGTCCGCGAACGTGGATTCAAGGCACGCCAGAGATACGCTGTCCACTGTCGAGAGGGAAGCAGATTTATTGACTCTTTGCTGCCAAGATGAAACACTTCAAAGAGCAAGAGTGCTTTGACAACTGTTAGAACCAGCCACAGTGGACAAATTACAACATCTATTGCTCAGAGCTGTCTGTCCGCAGTTGAGTTGACTGACGCAGAACATTGCGCAGTCCTTGCAGTGCCGTTTCGGCTGCGTTTTTCACCGTGCGAGAGGCTGTGTTTCGCCATTGCAGTATGCAAACACAAGAGTGAAGCATTTGTTTAGCAAATAAATAGATCTAATTTCTTCCTTTCAGTTTTGGCCGAACACTCTTCCTCGCTTTCAGTTTGGAACATGAAAAAAATTGAAAGAAAATCGACTTTTACCAAACACTTGCTTGTGTCAGATGTTTTGTGAAAGGCAGCAGCAAACTGTCACTGACCCCTTTGGACTTACATGTATCAACTCATTGTGTGTGAAAGCTTGCATGGACAGCGCTGCAGTCGTGCTTTGATCAAAACCTTTTCTTTCTGTGACATACACTGTTTGTTGCTCGCAGCCTGCTGATCGTGCTCGGAACCATCGTCGGAGTCATCGTGTAGTGAGTAGACCGACGCTGGCGGTGAAGTGCTCTTGAGTTGCTCTTGGACCTGTCCGATCTAAAACAGGCAGATCCTGCGTTTCAAAATCACCAAGCAGAACAGACGCCATTTCCGTCTTGCGCACCTTGGGCGCTATGCCTTCTGGAGAATGAAAGAAATGAAATTTGCCCTTGTTTCAAATCTCAGCTGGAGATCATAAATTGTATCTCCTTGCTTTTAGCCTGGGAACGGACGACAACCTTCAGATCCAGATGTCTCAACAAGTGTTTTTCCTCTTCCTGTTGCCGCCGTGAGTTGTGGTGCGCGATGAACGCGCTGAATGTTCTACGATCGTGCTATTTCTGTCAGTATCCTCTTTGTTAAGTCACTGCAACTTAGTTCAATCAAAGTTTTGCAAAATCAGTGGCCACACGTGTCCAAGTGCGTGTGTGCAGGAGTGACTCGAGGACCTCCTCAGTGCGGGGCACAAGAAGCCACTTTTTCGGGGGCAGGGGTCAGGGTAGACTTAACACAGGTCCTGACTCCGTGATCAACGTAGAACTGGCATGCATCTGCGACTGTGTTATTGTGAAGAATTTGGATGCGTGGGGGCTTGTCGGGCAAGCATCGGTGGTCTGTCCAGTCAGCACCACTGGACCAGCCGCACTACTGGTAACATCGGGCAGTTGCGCACCCAGTACCTCCCAAATGCATCCCACTGCAAAACGAGCATTCTTGTAAGACTCTCGGAACTTTCTCAGCTTCGAATCATGACACAGAGGTTTTTCCGAAATTTTCAGCATCATACTGGAATCTGCGTACAGTTTGCACGATCGAGTCTTCTCGGACAACCTGGGCACGATTCTGCTTTACGCCGTCGTTGTAAGTTCTGTCCTTTCTCCTCTGTAGAGATTGAGCATGTCGGGTTACTCAATTACCACCAGGGTCTGTCGATGCAGTCGAGGGAACAGCAAACCTGAAGGAAAATACAAGCTGGCGAAAACCTTATTTTCTGCTTGAGGAGCAGTTCAGAAATACACTGCACGAGCGCTGTGGCTCTGTTTTGGCTGACCGAATCATTTGTGAGGATGTGGGGAGTGAACCAAGCCTTTGCCTGCAGACAGGGACAAGGGAACTATATATATGTAGAATCGAGAAGACCTTTCCTCGTTCTTCGAGGCTTCGTTGAATGTCGTGAGAGATCTCTTTGTTCAACTACTTCGAGGACTTTCCCGCATATGTCGATCTACTCAGGGTTGGTTCACCCCAACGGGCTCGATTTATTGTTACCGCAATGCGTCTCTGGTTTCAGGGCACCATCCTCAACTGCTTCCTGATTGGTAAGTTTTTGTTCCTGTGGGTTCCTTCCGAATCTGGGGAAAGTGTGAGTGGAAACGAATTATCGGCCATGATGGACAGAGCCATCACAGTTCATGCAGGTGCGAGGTGCTATTGTTTTCTGCACAAATGTCAAAAGAAGAGAATAAAATTTCGTAACATACTCTACGGTAGCCCAGCAGCAACTTTGGCATACACTTGTGGAAACGACACAAACTTTTCCCATTTGCTGGCTCTTGTGGTTGTTTTGTCCGTGTGGAGCTCACAGTCCAGTTGGGGTTTCTGCCTCTGGGGTTCAGACCCCAACTGCGGTGTTGTGGTGTCTTCCTGAACTCACTGCAGACAGACTCGCCTTGGCGGTTCCTCCCACTCTGTCGGGTGGTTTGGCCACAATGTGAAGTTTGGCTGCGTCTGCAGGTTGTACGCTGTACGGTGCTGCGGTCGGCGGGGCGATGGGCAAGGGGGAGATCACAAAAATCAACCTCGTGCAGTGCCTGGTTTTCAGCGGGCTCATCGTGGCCGTGGACCCCGTGGCCGTGAGTATTCATTCTGACGTCGAGACAGCTCTTTGTTCCACTAACCCCGTATTTGAGTGAGTGTTCAAACTTGCCCGGTAATCTCAACGCCACTGGTATCACATGCAGCCGCAGGCACGAGTTCCACAGCCGTATAGGTACACCCATCCGGAACTTGTTGACCTGTTGTCATAGTTTTCACGGACCCAGGATTTGGAGCTGGAATCGGTGGACAGTTTGGGCAACTTCAGAGACACAAGGACACAAAGAATTTCGAAAAAATTGACACTTTCAACGAATTCTTGCTCCCAATCCAGGATTTGCGTCCATTGGTGCGTCACTGGCACATACATGTAACTGATCGAGACATGCTGCAGACTTAACTGAGTTCCTTCAGCTTCTTTGCTTTCCCAACTTAGTGCAGGGAAATGGCAGTGCTTGGTGTCTTTTCGTATCGCCTGCATTGGAATGAATCGCAGTTAGAACACATGCGACACCTCCCTGGCGAAAGAAAGAGGCGCATGCTCCGCCATCAAGAAACACTGGGTTTGCAGTGAGCTTACAGTAGAGGTGTGTTTGTAGGTGCTCGCGATTTTCCAGGAGGTGGGAGTGAACAACACGTTGTATTTCCTTGTGTTTGGCGAGTCTCTGTTGAACGGTAAGCGATAACGAACGAGCAGGCACAGCGTGCACAATCACAACTGGAGTTTGTTCATCCGAAGTCGGAGCAATCCGAAACACCGAATGTCCAGATGTACACAACTTTCCGTTGTAATAAACATGCAAACATTTCCACTTTAACGTATCTCTGGGAGAATATCATGTGAAAATTTTCATGCGCGCTTACAACACCTGTGTTCCAAGCTCTGCTATCTTTTCGCTACAGACGCTGTAACCGTGGTGATTTACAACGTTATGAACGCTTTCAACGGCATGGAGGGAGGGATTCCCTGGACAGAGGTGAGGGCTGGAACACAGGAAGAAAGAAAAAACATTGGGGTTGATGCTTTAGCTTGTAAAAGACCAATTGCGAAAACTACAGATTGTTTCTTGTTGTTGCCAGTTGCTTCTTGACGACCGCTTTTCTTTGAACATTGGATTCAAGATTCGTTTGAAAGTGACTGTCATTGGGAGGTTCCGCAGCATGTGTACCGTGTGTGCTTCTCCGCAGGTTTTGAAGGGCATCGCTGCTTTCTTCACCGTCAGTTTGGGAGGTCTGCTGATTGGCATCGTCTTCGGAATCCTTACATCGCTGGTGACGAAACACACGAAACACGTTCGAGGTGAGGTTCTGTGTGATGTTGCGATTTCCCAACTCTTGAGTCCTCCCAAATCTCGATCTTCTCGAAGTTTGTGGGAAAGTTGTTCTGGAGTGTTGTTAACTGTTTGAACATAAGTTCCACCAGGTCATGAACATGTTTTGTTGCAGTCGTGGAGCCTCTGGCGATGTTCGCGTTCGCCTACCTGGCTTATCTCACGGCGGAGCTGTTCCACTTCTCGGGGATAATCAGGTCTGTATTGGTCAGAAGCGTGGACCGGGATCGTGAGATTCTGGAGGGTCTTGTGGTGCACCGTTGCACAGTTTGTTCGTGCTGTACTGATACGCATTGAATGTTGTGATCTGGGCTGCTTTCAATCGAAAATAAGTAGGTTTGCCTTGCCTTTCAAAAACATGACCTTCTGCACACAACCTTTGAAATCAGCGGTGTGCCCTGGGCATTCTTCCCACAAATTACCCGGCCAGGAGGAAATTGTTTCAAGGTATTGTCGGGATCTTATTTCAGCTGCGTAGGTTGTGGGTTAATTCAGGCGCAGTATGCTTTCCACAACCTTTCCAGCAAGTCGTTAACAACCGTCATATTCTTCGGGAAAATGATGAGGTTCGTAGAAAGCTCCGGAAACAACGTGCTTCAAATCGTGTTCTTGCGTTGTTGATTGTTCGCAGAATCTGACAAACTTACAAAACTCAGTGTTCAGATTTTGAACATGCGCACAGTTCTGCAGCAGTCATAGTGTCATTGATGGGTCGAGTGATTGGTTTCAGCTCAACGTGCGAGGCCATAATTTTCATGTTCCTGGGGCTCGCGCTGGTTCGGAAGCACGAGTGGCACACCGGCTTCGTGCTGTGGAGTATCCTCCTCTGCCTCCTCTACCGATTCATCAGTACGTGCCACAACCCACTAGGTTTTCAAAGACCTTTCGTGTGCTCCTGAACGAACCGCACGGGCGTCTGTAGGACAGTTTCAATGTTTAACCCGCGGTTTTCGTATTCTGCGGGCTTGGTGCAACCACTGCCTGTATGTATGCCAATGCACCAGCAGGTGAGGCAGCACCTCTATCTGAGGTCCTGGGTGGGACCTGGTTGTGCTGCCTTGCCCGGGAAGGGTAGCACCACCGGGTCCTTGGGTGGAGGTGCTGCCAGACCTCCCCAGGAAAGGTGGCACAACCAGGTCCCACCCAGGACCTGAGATAGAGGTGCTGCGTGGTGAGACTTCGGGCTTTCTCAGGGTAGCCTTCTTGTCCGCGCGATCTCGATCGTTCTTTCGCGCGCTTTACGCAACCACGGGGATGTTCTTTATTTGTGCTTGTGTGTGGACAAGGCAGGACCAGGAGTGGGAAGGTCCTTGTCCCATCCTACGAGCTACCTGGCAGTGACGCAAGCTTTGACAGATAGTTCTGATGGCTGGTTGTTTTGCAGTCGTGTACGCTCTGACATTCCTCGCCAACAAACGGCGCACGAGGAAGATCGACCTTGTCGAACAGTTCATCATGGTGAGTAACGCTGGTCCTCTGTGCTGTTGCAGTCTGATAGGGATCTGATTTGCGTCGCTTGTGCGTGACTCAAGGAGTGGAAATGTCCTTGTTTGTGGATTCGTGCGCTGAGTAAGAGCACGAACACGACAGCGCACACTGGTTTCAGGCGTACGGGGGTCTGCGAGGCGCGGTAGCGTTTTCCCTGGTTGCCATGTTGGACGTTGGTCAGTTGCCGTGGCAACCCATGTTCCTGACAACGACTTTGGTTGTGATATTGTTCACCGTGTTTGTTCAGGTGGGTGGATCTGACGTCTCATTCTTGCACTTGCTCCACTGGAAGCCAACTTTGAATCAACTCATGATGTCAAAATGAGTTGTCAACTTTGTGACACTGAAGAGACGGATCTTTTCCGCACAAGCGCAGAGTGAAGTGTCGTCCCACAAATTCAAAACAACTTCAATCGTCAAGTTGGATTGATGGACGATTTGACTGGTTCTTCTCGTGAAGACAAAAGTGGAGAGCAGTGCGACTTTTCCTGAGAGTTGGTGGCACTGTTTGCAGGGGATGACGATCAAGCCGCTCGTGTCGCTGCTGCGCGTCACGAGGAACACGCAGAAGAGCGTCTGCCTCATCGAGGAGATCCACAAGAACGTGAGAGGGGACGCCTTCCAGACGCGCTGTGCGCACTTTTGCTGTACTGCCAACAATCCCTGGTCACAAAGATCATCTGCCAAGTGGTCTTTGTGTGGATGAGCAGCGTCAAACTCTGTTCAGATTTTGCTCAACTCGAGACTGACGATGTGCCGCTGTTGTAGGTGACGGACCACGTGATGGCGGGAGTGGAGGAGATCAGTGGACACACCGGAGAGAACGCCGTCAGGGTGAGGACAAACTGCGCTGACAGCCTGGACAAGAAAACCCAATCTTTGCAAGCTTCAGTTCACGACTGCAACGTGTCAGACAAACCTACAAAGCGACGGCCACTTTTTCCAAACACACGTGCCTTGTTTGAACGAGTCTCATTTGTGGCTGGTACAAGTGTGCTGTGGTGACTGGCGGCCTCGCACGGAAAAGGCTCATCAAAAAGAAATTGTGTCGTGTTATAAAACTCTTCCATGCGTGAGAAGGAAAGGTTTTGAAAAAGGCTGGCCTTGTTCTGTCAAGACAAACTTGGTTCTCCTGAACGGTGTTACTTTCGCCCCTGCAGGAGTACATTGAGTACTGGGATGACAAGTACCTGAAGCCCTGTCTGATGCGCTGTCCGATGAAGAAGGACCAGGACATTATGGAGCTGTACAAAAAGATGGCTCTGCAGTGAGTAGATCTGTGTGTCCTGCCAGACTGCAATGCGATGTGTGAGTGAGAAAGAAGGCTTTGTCTCTGATGAGCCACTTCTGGTGTGGCTTTGTTGTCCAGTGAGAGACCTTGGAACGTCAAACTGCGTGGTTTATGCTGGAAAATTCGATATGATCGTTTGTGTTCTTTTAGGCAGCACTACGACGCGATCGGAGCGAAGGGGAGTGCACTGAGCATGGAAGTCGTCCAGACCGTGCAGTAAGACATACACTTTTATTTTGGCCGCTCGTCCTGAGTAGCAGAGCGCGCGGGGTGTGATGATGACTGGGATGTCCAAAGTGTGTGTGTGTGTGTGGGTGTGTGTGTGTGTGTAAATTTGAAGGGAACGCTGGGAAATACTGACTCGAAGCCAGGCTACCAACCTTCAGTGGCCGCGCGTTTGTTGACCTCGGATCTCCTGTTTGTGGATTGAGCTGCTTTCAAAATTGAGGCGAACGCTTGACATATGAGCCCTCAAAATACAGCAATGGATTTGTCACATTCAGGCCAAAGAAACCGCAGGTGGATCCGAAGCGCTTCACGAACGACCCCAGCATGATGCGCGCGCACGCGGACTCGACGCAGCGGGATGAGGACCCCAGTGCGCCGGCGGCCGCCAGGAGTGAGTTGGACTATTTCTCATTGGCATTACGTCACTTTGTGTTGCAACACAGAAGGAAAATCCGTTGTGGTCAGTGGGCTCATCACCGCTGCAGATTTTTTTTTGCCCCCCAAAAAATCTGGCTTGAAGAATCCTGGCGCAATAACCGTGTCACATCAGCCTTTTTGTGCTGATTTCCAAGCTTGGGAGATTGACCAGCACTTCCGTAGCATCGCTGTTGGCTGAAAACTGAACTGAATGCATTTGGAACTGCAATTTCAGAATCCTGCAAATGGCAGTCCAATGCATCCGTTCTTCACTGGTAGAGCGCGCGGCTTTCTGAACGGCTGAGCCCGCTTGATGTGTTGTGTCTCGAGAAGTAGGACACGGGGTTGGGACTGGGGAATGAACGTTGTTCCATAAACAGTTTGAAAATTATCAGGAATCTTTTTTGACACTTTGTTGGTTGGTCCACCCCCACTTTTTGAGATGAGGTCAGAAATGATTCCTGCTCTTTTGTGTCAGTTTTGTCTGGAAAACTGCGGGTTTATTTTCTCGATCGCATTCAGCTTTTGTGGTCACTTACATGTGTCATTTTCAGTGAAGCGCTTGTCAGCTTATCTGGACCCTGAAGATGGTAATGTGGCATCTTGCGCAGAGCAGGAGTTTTTGTGCTTCACCCTCCTTGTATGTTCGTGTCGTGCTTTTGATCTTTGATTTGAACGTATCTATGATTGATACACACATCTGTGTTCGGAGGAAGGAGAGTGGGGTACATGTGCGAACAGGTATTGTAAGTTTGTTCGAATTGCAGTTGAAAGGTTTCCAATGCGCTGGCTAGAGACAATGCCCGATGTGCTCAGTTTTAAGATTGGAACATTTTTTGTCTTTCTGTGTACCAGTTTGAGACAAGAGTGTATGCGTGTGTGCATCCTTGTTTGGCTTGTGGAACAATGACGATTTTTTTTCTTTTTGACTTGATTTCTTGGAGGCAATTTGGCCAACTTCATGTTGTTTCTTTGTTCAATGTCATTTTACACGAAATATCTTCGTAAACTGTGTTTCATTTTATTCGAGCGTGTTGCACAAGCTTGGTTCCAGTGAATTGCTCCCTCCAAATTGAAATGTCCTTTGGAGTGCACATTGAAATCGGCAAAAGCATTCCCAGGCTTTTCGCGTTCGTCCACTTTGTGCAGTTCCTGTGGACGAAGGTAAATAAAGACAGAAAAAATGCACAAATATCCACACAAGAACACAGCAGCTTGATCTTTATCGTCACTGATGCCGTTCTGACCTTTCCGTCAACTTGTACGAGCGGACGCGGGTGGTGATCCTGTGAGGAGTGTCACAGACGCGTGTGTCTGAGTTGGGCAGCTCTATGTTGCAGAGCGGTCCGTGTTCGCGCGGTTCCGTCGCAGCACGGCGCGGGCGTCCTCTCCTGCACACTCGTCCAGCGCCGAGCACAGCGTGGACGACGTGGGACGCCTGCTCCGCGGCGGCGCCACTGAGACGGTGAGTACAGCCACGCCCTGTTTGTGGTTCTAAATGGATGACAAGTCTGGTCTCATAGTCGGCGTGCAAGGGCGACGTGTATCTCTCCGTCTGGAAGTTGACCATTGTTGTTTTGACGATGTCGTGCTCCAGGCTCAGTGTTGAGATGCATTGTGCGCCTTTGCCACTGCAGATACACTTGCAGTGGTCGTCCACTTTTTTTCGAGCAGCAGGCACATCAGGCCACATTGGAGGCTGAACTGAGTGCTGCGAAAAACAAATTTTGAAGAGGTGGTAAGTGGTGAAACGTCAGCTGCGCTGCTGTGGATTGGACGTAAGCAGATTAGCTCTGCTTAGTCCTCTTGATCTGACATCGAAAACCCACGCACCGAATTGGTCATTCGTTTTGAGTCTCTTTTGTCAGAATCATTGGACTCCACCGTGTGATGTGTTTTATGTTTTTGCCTGTTGCGCGAAACAGTTCTGGTTTGGAGAACTGTTGTTGAAGAACAAAGTTGTCAGACAACCGCTTTCACTTGCGGCCTTCTTTTGTGCTTCGTTTTGCACAAACCCGAAAAGTATCATTGGGATGTGCTTCCGTATTTTACTTGCTTGAGACGAAAAAGTGCAACTTTGGTATTTGCGCAGCCCAGATTCAAAAGAACACGGCAAACGTGTGAAGCCATTGTCCTGTGTGGTTTGGTTCAGGTATCACCCTGCGGTACCTTGTCGCTCACACAGAAACACGACAGGGTGACATACTCGAGACCTTTCATGGTGGTTGTGGGTTTTTAAGCGTGTGGTCGCCCGGAGGGCCGTGTACCACACGCTTAATGTAATCACCATCAGTCTGTATGTCCGTCGGTCCTTCCGCTTGTGTAAAGCGGGTCCAACCCCTCCCCCCCCCCTTCCCGGTTAGACCCACTTTGGCTTAAAAGTGGGTCTAGGG